>ENA-UOJG01000676-UOJG01000676.1-human-gut-metagenome-genome-assembly--contig:-C47-NODE-676-length-44084-cov-5.620341_pt1 | contig 44084 bp, 37 predicted proteins | sample MGYA00242340_ERZ723887 | MGnify/ENA metagenome assembly ERZ723887 | reverse complement strand
TTCTATGGGTTTTGACGTGATTCTTGATTCTGAACAGTTTTATATACAGAAGCGCGTAATAAGCTTTTTTTATGATTATTATCATAAAACAAACCGTGTAAACGCGATAATTATCAAGATTTTGTCAAAACTAAAACTGCAACCGAAGAGAGCAATACCGGGGAGATGCTCTACCTCGTCTGCAAGATATGCGATGAAGGCAGCGTCAGGAATGTCGCTGTTTTTCATATTCTAAAGGGGATATTTTTAAGCGGATAAGCCTAATGCTGACATTGTCTGCAAATATATCCTCAAAGCAAATATAAAACTGAGAGTATGCAAGTCCTCAGCTCCTTATTGGTAAAGTTGATTTTTGGTTCTTGGAAATACCGCATTTATTGCTGTATATAATTCTGTCAAATTAATAAAACAGCATCTTCTTGAAACTGTGTGTGAATAATACTAATTCCGCGTAAAAGTGCATAAGTGGGGTTTAGACAGCCCACTTTAAAATCGCCGCAAAACATCTATATTGCGTGCCTTGCAGCGATTCAACGACCATACAGGGTGCAGTCACATTTTTATGCGGAATAAGTATAAAGCGTTATCAAATCGGTGCTTTATGCTATGGAATCTCCTTGGCAATGAATATCTGCGTGATAGACCATTCGCTTAAGGCAGCTCATGTCCCTTTAAAATTGAAATATTTTCAAACAACTGTGCTTATAGCAAATACTGATTTCTCGTAAAGGTGTATAGTACTGATTCTGCGTAAAAGAAAGAGGCTGCTTAGGCAACCCACATACAGAATCACCACAAAACCGCTATATGGTGGGCTTTGCGGTGATTCAACGACCATGCACGGTCATGACCAAGTGTGGTCGGCACTTTTTAACGCAGAATAAGTATAGTGGCGCTCAGGCGGCCACGTAAAAATATATATCGCGGATTTTACAGCGATTTCGAGAAAAAAGTATAGCCGCTGCAAGTTTTCCGTAGAATTTATCCGAAAGCTCTGGCAATTACTTTATGAATTCGACACCAAGATTCTACAAAATATGCTATAATCACATTATGGAATACAACAAATGAAGGGGGACATCCCAATGTCGAATAATGATAATACTTTTAGTGCCATTCAACTCAACGTTTCACAACTACTTATAAATCTCGGCATTCCTTTAAGCCTGAGTGGTCATAGATATCTCTGCACAGCAGTAAACATATATCATTCGCTCGGCCATACCGACAACCGTATTAAAATTACCAAGGACATCTACCCAGCAGTTGCCAAACAGTATGGCACAACCTCTCAGTGCGTAGAAAGATCGATAAGACACGCAGTAGAAATCTGTTTTATGCGTGGAGACTTAAAGCTCATCGGTAAGATGTTCGGCTCAACAATCAACGAGACCAAGGGCAAACCAACCAATGGCGAGTTTATATCAACAGTTGCATATTGGATGGAGAATGATATATTGAGTACCGAGTCTTAAAATGATATCACATATATTCAAAATGTTAATCACCGCAGAACCATCGAGAAATGTGTTCTGCGGTGATTATTTTGGATTTTCACGGAACTATGCGTGACTAATACTGATTTCTCGTAAAAGTGTAAAGGGGTCCATATATAAAAATCGCCGAAAAACCGCTGTATGATTGGCTATGCGCCGATTTTACAGACACTTTTTAATGAGAAGCAAGTATAAAGTATAGTTCAATTATCCAACCTGTATGATGTAGGTGTTTATTCTAAAGTTGCCTTGAGATTATGTATCGCTCGGGTAAGCATTTTATAGAATAAGGGCAGGAGCTGCCTTAAGCGGATAGCCTATCGCAGATACTCATTGTCAAGGAATATCTGCGGCATAAAACGCCAATTTGATAACGTATTAATTGCACACAATTCCGTGAATGGAAGGTGCCTTGTATTTCGGAGTATGCCGGATATCCCACCATCTCAAGATGCTATACGTTTTGCTGAGGCTTAATCAAGGTTACAAACTTGGTTAGGCCTGAATTCGCTGAAATGATTCTGTATAAGTGTGCGATGCATATAAGCGTTTTCCGATGATTGGAGGGGGAGAGCAACTATAAGCATTAACCCATCACACTGCAAATCCAATCTTTCTGCTCATTTTATTTTGGGATGCGTCGTCCCAAACGATATTGTTCAGACAGATGGCTTTGCCATGCCGATTTATATGGTTGATTTATTCTGGTGCGAACTTTTGGCTTTTTGTGGTGGCTGGCTGAATTGTTTCATCGTGATAAGCCGCCAGTGTCAGGCAGATATCCTGTAAATAAAAAGATTTTACAAGCTGGATTAGCTTCATTCTGCCGAAAAGTTCAACATTAACTGGCATTTCTAAACGATCCATGCTATAATAAACCCATAATTTTAAAAAATCCCATGCAATAAATACCCCGCCTTACGGATTATTATAGTGAAGGGAGGATGCAACATCTATGATTGACTACTTGCCGGCAGTAAACAAATCAAGAAGGCTTGACGCGGATAAGCTTGAAAGCGAGCTAATAAGCATAGCTTCGGGCGACAAATCAGCTCTTGCTCAGTTCTATGGGGATACATATACCCCGGTATATAGCTACATCCTCTCATTCTTGAAGAACACCTATGACACCGAGGACGTTCTGCATGACCTTTATGTCAGCGTCTTCGTCAACGCCAAAAGCTATAAGCCGGGCGGCAAACCCATGGCTTGGATATTCGCAATCGCAAGAAATATGTCCTTAAAAAAGCTGAGCGAAAGAAAGCGCAGCGCCGATTTTGAGGACGAGGATTGGGAAAAGCTTTTGCCGGATGACGGGCTGTCATTAGAAGAAAACTATGCTATAAAAACCTGCCTGACCCAATTATCCCGCGAGGAGCGGGAAATCGTAGTCATGCACACAGTTGCCGGCTTTATGCATAAGGAGATTGCAAAAATAATGTCCCTGCCATTGGGTACTGTTCTTTCAAAATACAATCGTGCAATCAAGAAACTAAGAGTAATCTATGAAGGGAGAATTGATGATGAAAACAGTTGAAGATAGCTTAGCTTCTGGCTTTGAAAAGATTAAGAAAATTGATGTTTTGGATTCGGTTCTCGCTGATTGTGAAAGCGGAGGTGCTTTTATTATGGCAGAAAAAACCAAGCGCAATCCGATTATGAAATATCTTGTCGGGATGGCTGCGGTGCTCGCGATAGCCGTCTGTGCAGGATTGGCTATAGGCAATAGGGGATTGCTCGCCAACCCTCTATCGGCTGACGGCGATATAAACGCAAGGATATGCTTGGACGTCAACCCAAGCGTCGAGATAGCAGTAGACAAATCGGAGACGGTCATCGACGTCACCGCCGACAATGAGGACGGCGAAAAAATCATCAACGGTCAGAACTTCAAGGGAGATGGTCTTACAGAGACTGTTACAACCCTTGTAAACCGGATGGTCGACGAAAACTATATCACAAACCTGAAAAATTCGGTGCTGGTAAGCGTTGCTTCCCAGAACGGCGAGTTCGGCAAGGAACTTGAAAAGAAAATGTCTGACAGCATTTACGAGCTTCTTGGCAGCAAGAATATCGAAGGCGCAGTCCTCAGCCAGACCATCACCCAAGCCGACGATGAGCTTATGGCTCTTGCGAAGATGTACAACATTTCCTACGGCAAGGCGCTGATGGTTAAGGATATCATCGAAGTGGAATGCCACTTCACCTTTGAAGGCCTCGCAGCCCTATCGGTGAACGAGCTGTGCCAGATTCGGGAGAATGTCGGCTCGCAGAATGAAAGGATATCCGTAAACGGCTTGATCGGCTCACACTATATCACCGTTGAAAAGGCGGTTGAGGCTGCACTCAACGGAGCTTCGAGGTCTGATGTTTCGGACGTAGTAGTCATGCTTGAGGACTGGCAGGGCAAGGTTCAGTATCATGTATCATTTGTCACGTCGGACGGCAAGGCGCAGTCCTGCTATATCGACCCTGTCAGCGGTAAGGCTTTCGGACGGACCGACGGCGGCATCACAAGCGAATATGAGGTAGTATCTGCCGAGAATGCCAAGGATTTGGCTATAAGATACATCTGCGATTTGGACGGCGTTTCGGCAGAGGATATCGAGGTTGCCGACTGTATCATCACCTATGACGATAACGGCTATCCCAGACAGTATGTGACAATGCGCAGCCTTAAGGACGCCGCAACCACATATTACGCCTACGTCTATGACGAGAGCGTGCCCGCCGGGGTTTCGGGAAGCATCTACGGTGGAGCACAGAGCGCTTCCGGCATGAGCAAAAACGAAGCGCTGAATCTCGTCCTCGAAAAAACAGGGCGGAATTATGCCGACCTCACAAGTACTTATGAGCTGCGCTTCGGAAGCGCCGATTACTACCAATTCTATTTCTTAGATGATTTGGACATTAATTGGTATGTCAATAAGCAGACCGGGGAGGTTATCGGCGGTCAGAAATTTAAGCTTATAAAGTATGGCGGAGATGGCAGCTCAGAGGAAATAAAGCAATATGCCTTAGATGTGCTTTCTTTTGACCCGGACAACGTATTATTATTTGATGTAAGCCAATCGGAGATTCTGACCTTTGAAAAGGAAATTTTCGACAACCAGCCGGTATACTTCCTTACAATCCGTGATAACACTCCGGGCAAGGAGGCAAACACCGTCTTTGTACAGATAGAAGTTGTTGATGAAGAACGGACGTGGCACTTCCGTACGGATGACGAGCTTCTGAAAGCAGTGTCCGATGATCTGGAAGTGGATAAGTCTGAATTTGCAAATGTAGAGATTGAGGACGAGAAGATTACAGGATATACCAATGTTCGCTTCATCGTCGGTGATACCGATTATTGGTATGTTACGGTAAGAAGCTTTTACTCCAGCAGTAATATAATCGTCGCCAAGACCCAGAAGTCTCACAGTGAAAATGATTACCCGATTATATCCGAGGAGACTGCTGTTAAAACTGCGCTTGCATCGGTAGGTGCGGACAGCGTTGATGATGTCGAGAGCTGCGAAGTAAGCTTTGACGATGAAAAGAAGGAGTACACCGTTTCGGTAATCGTGTACAGCTCTAAAGTGCATAAGAATGTTTTCTGGGATTTCTATATCGACGGCTGTACCGGTATTAAGAAGGACTGGAAATATGACGACAAGGGTAACTACAGTTCCGTAACTATCACGCCTATGACCGAGCAGGAGGCAATAGATGTCGCATTTAAAGCTGTGGAGCGGTACGGCTATAAGAGAAGCGAATTGTCGGTATCTGTGGAAGCGGAAAGGGTAACTGCTGAATTCGAGCTTTACTGCTATCATATCACTCTGCGGGACAGCGTAACCGTGTTCACGACCGACGTCTACGGCGACATCCCGGCTCACAGCAACATATACAGCTATATAGATTACGAAGCCGTCAAGGCGACAAAGACCGGCAAGTATATTTCCGAGGAAATAGCCAAGGAAATAGCGGTCCGCGGAGTGAAGTATTTCTATAAAATTAAAAGTTGCACGCTCGACGAATCCGGCGAAGCGGCGATATATGAAATTGCCTACTCAACGCCCTACAAAACCGGCATAATGCATATCTCCGCCGAATCGGGAATGGTTATCGATGACAAAGAGCTGAGTTAATCGCAGCTGCCGAGCGGATTCAGACAAAATAATATCTCCCTCTGCCAAACGGTGGAGGGAGATTTTTGCATTGCTTATTTCGTATTCGCTTATTTTCTGATTACTTTCTTCGCGCTCTCAAGCGCGGCGATAACTCTATCGCACCAAGCGTCAAACTCAGGGTCTTCGTTCTGACACTCCTTGTGCGAAAGCACATATTCAACCGTCCTTCTGATACCTTCCTCCGCCCTGACGGTGGGGACAAATCCCGGGACAGCTTCCTTGAGCTTGCGGTTGTCAAACACAACGGTGTTCGCCTTGTCACCGATAAGTCCGCCGGTGAAGTCGTAGTCGCTGACATCCGCAAGAAACGTTGAGGAAACATAGTAGGGCTTAAGCTCCACGCCGAGACAGTCCGCGACAATTTTGTATATCTGATTCCATGTCAGTGATTCGTCGCAGGTGATCTGAAAAGCCTCGCCGATTGCATGGGGATTGCCCATCAGCCCGATAAAGCCCTTGGCAAAATCGCTGTTGTGGGTGATTGTCCAGAGTGATGTTCCGTCGCCGTGGATGATGACCGGCTTGCCATCAATCATCCTCTTTAACACCTGCCAGCTTCCGCCATTTCCGTGAACACCCGCAGGAACAGAGCGCTCATCATAGGTATGGCTTGGGCGGATGATAGTGACAGGGAAGCCGTTCTCGCGGTACATTTTCATAAGAAACTCCTCACAGGCAATCTTGTTGCGGGAGTATTCCCAGTATGGGTTGGCAAGGGCGGTGCCTTCGTTGATGATATAGCTTCTGACCGGCTTGTGATAAGCTGATGCCGAACTTATATACATGAACTGTTTCGTCTTGCCGTTGAACAGCCTGAAATCCCGTTCGAGCTGAGATGGGACAAATCCTATAAAATCGCAGACGACGTCGAAGCTCATGCCCTCAAGAGCCTCTGCGGCTTGTACTTCGTTGTTGATATCCGCTTTGATGAAATGCGCACCATCTCCGAGGATGTAATTCCGAGAGCCTCGGTTGAGGATGTAAAGCTCACAGCCGTTCTTAATAAGCTCCTTCGATATAGCCGTGCTGATAGTGCCTGTTCCGCCGATGAATAATACTTTCATGATGTTACCGTCCTTTCTAATAGATTATCTGATAATTGAAAAACTGTCTACTTGTCATATCCGTCTTATCTGTGATAAGGACTGTCAAACTGCGCTTCTGCCTTCTTGACAGCTTCCTCAATGGTCATGTCGGTAAAGTGCGGAGCGTTTAGATATCTGCCCGACTTCTTATCATCCACGAACGCGCCAACAGCGATTCCGGGAATAGCGCTTTCTGGAGCGTTGGGAGCATGAGGACCGCCAAGGTCGGTTCTGCACCATCCGGGGTCTGTGAGGTTTATCATGACGTCTGTGCCCTCAACCTTAGAGCCAAGGTCTATAGTTATCTTGTCAAGAGCGGCTTTAGAAGCTGAATATCCCGCCTGTTCTGGTTCAAGAGCAATTCCGCTGGTAGTATTGATGATTCTTCCGAAGCCCGCTTCGATCATCTTCGGCATGAAGTGATAGCATATCATCGCTGGTGCGATGGTGTTTATCTTGAAACTTTCGGTGAAGTCGGATACAGGTGTCGAGTAATAATCGGTTCTGTAAGCTATCTGCAAGCCTGCGTTGTTCATTACAATGTCAATCCTTACGCCGAGAGCATCGATATCCGAAAGCATCTTCTTGACGGCGTCAAGGTCGGAAAGCTCCGCACAAACGGCATACGCCTCAACTCCCATTTCTCTGACCTCCGCCGCAATCTTCTCGGAATGCTCCATAGTCCTGCTGTGAAGAACAAGGTTACAGCCCATTGATGCCATGAATATTGCCGTGAGATATCCTATTCCTCTGCTTGCGCCGGTGATCAGCGCCCATCTGCCTTTAACGTTAACCATAAATATCGCCATCCTTTCATAAATGATTATATCAGATAATTATTTTGGTTTTATGAAGATTGTATAAAGATTATATAAATATCAGTTAAAGTGCGGCTGTTGAGTGTTTTTGGCGGCTCTGAGATGGCTATAAGCGGCGGCAATTGTCATATATCAGAATTGCAATATACTGATAGCAGTACAATATTGTATACTAATGAGAGCAATATTCTACATACAGCAGTTATGGTTGGATTAATCCTGACTTGCACCTTCGCTTCCAAAAAATCATATCCATAAACAATATAAAAGCACACCGGAACCACAATCCGATGTGCTCTTTTTATAATCAACCTCAGTATTTGGTGAAATATAACAATATGTGTTGTAAAAAAAGGTACACTTTAATTAACAATTCTCTATTGACATAAAACAGGCAATGATGTATAATAAAAGACATAAAATTCAGCAATTATGCCTGAAGATTTATTGATTTTCATTGTTTTACGCGGTGTTAACTAAAGTGTGCTTTACTTACCAGTCGGAGGTGTGAAGGATGATTGAATTGTTCGCTCACAACCGAATAGCCTACGAATCGGCAGTAAAAATGCTGTCGGAAGTGGGCAAGGCTGCGGTAATCCACCCCACCGGCACTGGTAAATCCTTCATCGGATTCAAACTGTGTGAGGATAATCCCGAGGAAAACATAGTCTGGCTTTCACCGTCAGAATACATCTTCACCACTCAGCTTGAAAACTTAAAGGATGCCTGCGGCTATATTCCGGAAAACATAATCTTTCTGACATATGCCAAGCTTATGCTCATGACGGATGAGGAGATATTCGAACTCGATTGCGGCTATATAGTCTTGGATGAATTCCACCGCTGTGGAGCGAAAATGTGGGGAGAGGGAGTTAACAGGCTCCTGCATAGCCATTCAACCGTCCCGGTTCTGGGTCTTTCGGCTACTAATATAAGGTACTTAGACAATCAGAGAGACATGGCAGATGAGCTTTTCGAGGGCAATATCGCCAGCGAAATGTCTTTGGGTGAGGCTATAGCGAGGGGAATCCTTGCGGCTCCGAAGTATGTTGTATCTCTCTATTCATATCAAAACGAGCTTGAAGAATATGCTGCGCGCCTGGAAAGAGCAAAGGGAAAGCCCTGCTTCTCAGCTGCTGAGAGATATTTTGAAGCATTGAAACGCACTCTTGAAAAGGCGGAAGGTCTTGAAAAGGTCTTTGCCAGACACATGACCGACAAAACCGGCAAGTACATTGTCTTCTGCTCCGACTATGAGAATATGCAAAGCTGTATTTCAAAGGCTGGGGAGTGGTTCGCGCAGGTTGACCCGAATCCGAACATCTACTCGGTATATTCAAGTGACCCAAGCGCAGATGAATCCTTCAAGGCTTTCAAAAACGACAACAGCAATGCGCATCTGCGTCTTCTTTTCTGCATAGATGCCCTCAACGAGGGAGTACACGTCGGTGGCATATCTGGAGTGATACTGTTCCGCCCGACAACATCTCCTATTATATATAAACAGCAAATCGGCAGAGCTCTTTCGGCAGGAAAATCTTCTGAGAGAGATCGCGCGCCTATCATCTTTGATATAGTAAACAACTTTGAAAACCTCTACAGCGTAGGCGCAATCGAAGAGGAAATGCGCTCTGCGGTTGTATATTATCGAGACTTGGGCGATTCCGATGAGATTGTAACCGACAGCTTCGAGATAATCGACGAGGCAAGGGACGTAAGAAGTCTTTTCGAGAGGCTGGAGGACACCCTCAGCGCCTCATGGGAGCAGATGTTCCAGAAGGCTAAGGAGTATTACACCCAGCACGGCAACTTAGAGGTTGAGAGACGGTATAAAACGCCCGATGGTTACTCTCTGGGCAGTTGGTTATGCACTCAAAGAAAAATCCGTGCAGGAGAACAGTTTGGAACTATCAGCGAGGAGCGCATAGCCAAGCTTAATTCAATCGGCATGAGATGGCAGAGCGTTTCGGACATATCCTGGGAAAAATACTTCTCTGCCGCGCAAAAATATTACGACAACAACGGAAATTTAGATATAAAAACGCAGTACGTCACTCCGGACGGTATCCGTCTTGGCAGCTGGCTTGCAGGCATAAGAACCTGTCGCAAGAACGGTCTGCGAAGCTCGTATCTTACAGAAGAAAGAGTTAAGCAGTTAGACCAAATCGGCATGATTTGGAGCCAGCCGGACTACATCTGGGAAAGAAACTATTCTGCGGCACTTGAGTACTACAAGCAGCACGGAGACCTTGAAGTCCCTGCGGACTGCGTTATAAACGACGTTCGTCTGGGAAGATGGATAGTCAATTTGAGGACTGCGGCATCCGGCAGGGGCGGTTATGCTATGCCCACCGAATCGCAGAAGCAAAGGCTTGACGAGCTTGGCATGAGGTGGACGGATAAGGCATCCCGTCAGTGGGATATCGGCTATGCTCATGCGGAGGCGTTCTATAAAAGAAACGGCAATCTGGATATTGCAAGCTCATATAAGACCGAATCGGGCTACAATCTGGGCGCATGGATATCCAAAAACAGAACCGCTTACAAGACCGGCAGGCTCAGCGATGAGCGCATTGACAGGCTGAATTCCATCGGAATGATCTGGGATAAATCCAATAAGAATTCCTGGAGCGAATGCTATGACTATGCTAAGGCTTATTATATGGAGCATGGTGATTTGAACATCCCTGCGAATTACAAGGCAAACGGCATCTGGCTGAACAAGTGGCTCAATGAGCAGAAGCAGATTTATCTTGGGAAGAGACCCGGGAAGAGTTTGAGTCAGGAACAGATTTTCAGGCTTGAGGCTATTAGGGCGGGGATTGTGGATAGGAGTAAATCCGGTCGCACTAATGGAAAGAAACTGACTTTGATTAGAGATAATGCTTTATAAAAGTAGGATAGGACATGACATATTACTTGAATCCTGAATTGAATAAGATTCTATCTCCTGTGATTGTGAAGATAGGCAGTATCGAGCTGAAGTTTATCAACGGCAAGGAGTTATGTGAGCATAAATTTGACAAGCATTATGTCGTGAAAAGTGTCTGGGCAGAGAATGACATCATCAATATTGAATTGATTGAAAACAACGGTACTGACCTAAGTTGGATAGGTGAAGAGCCGGTCAGCTACTTTTGACGTTAATTATTTTCATCTACATGAATGAATCAATAAAGGTAAGGAAAACAGGTAATGCCGATTATATTGAATGAATATACAGGAAAGCCTATGTCTTTGCTGATACTTGGTGCCGGTGGTCTGGGTCAAGCTGTTGCGGAAATGGCTCAGATGTCCGGGTACTATTCAACAATAGCTTTCTTGGATGACAATCCGACGGATGAAAAGGAAGCATTATATCGCATTATAGGCAAGACTGAAGATGCAGAAAAGTTTGCTGGTACATATACTCACGCAATTCCTGCTTTCGGAAATAATCAGAGCAGATACTCTTGGATACAGAAGCTGAAGAGGTATGGCTACAGACTGACGCGTATCATCCATCAAAGTGCAATTATCAGTTCTACCACCAAGATTGGTGACGGAACGATTATAAGAGAGCGGGTCGTGATAAGCCGTGGTGTAGTCATTGGCGAAGGCTGTCTTATAAATATCGGCGTTATGATTGACCACAATGTGGTCGTCGGTGATGGATGTCATCTTCCGATGGGATGTATTGTACGTAATGAAATTCATATACCTGAATTGAGCGGATTTTCGGTTGGTCAAATATTGGAAACCGCTGATGAGGTATAGGAAAGGGAACAATAGAAATGATTGTTTTATATATACTTCTTGGAATGTTTATCTTTATGGGATATATAGCTCTCATAAGAAAAGAGAGTTCAGCAATCAATGATGATAATCCTTATCTTCATCCGGAGAAGAAAAATGCTCTTCCCGAGGATATGAGGGAGTACATAAAAGATGTAAAGAAGCCAGAACGCAAAAAGGGCATATATGAGAAGGTTTTTAAGAGAGCTGTGGATGTGATTTTGTCCTTCTGCGGACTTGTCATTCTAAGCCCGATTTATGTGATTCTTTGTTTGGCGGTCATTATAGACGATCCCGGTCCGGTATTCTTCAAGCAGAAGAGAGTAGGAAAGAATTGCACTTTCTTTAACCTTCATAAGTTTCGCTCGATGAAGATGTCCACCCCTCACGATATGCCGACACATATGCTTGAGAATCCCGATCAGTATATCACAAGGGTTGGAAAGTTTCTAAGAAAGAGCAGTCTTGATGAGCTTCCGCAGATTTGGGACATATTCAGAGGAAAGATGAGCATTATAGGTCCACGCCCTGCGCTGTGGAATCAGGCTGACTTGGTGTTTGAAAGAGAGAAGTATGGCGCAAATGATGTCACTCCAGGTTTGACCGGTTGGGCGCAAATAAATGGCAGGGATGAGCTTGAAATTCCTGTGAAAGCAAAGCTGGACGGTGACTATTGCAAGCGCATCTCGTTCCTGTTTGACTGTCGATGCTTTATCGGCACGATCTTTTCTGTAGCTCGTGGCGATGGCGTGGTTGAAGGCGGAACTGGGGAGATGCATAAGAAGGAAGAGACGGCCGAAAGATGAAGAAGATACTGATTACCGGTGCGAACAGCTATATCGGAACATCGTTTGAAAAATATTTAAAGATAAATTTTCCTGATGATTATGTGGTTGATACAGTTGACATGATTGACGGATCTTGGCGTAAAAAGGATTTTTCCGGATATGACAGCGTTTTTCATGTTGCGGGGATTGCGCATTCGGATAGCGGTAAAATTAGCGCGGAAAAGGAAAAGCTGTATTACGCTATTAATACTGATTTGACGATTGAAACGGCAAAAAAAGCAAAGGCTGATGGTGCAAAGCAGTTCATTTTTATGTCCTCTGCGATAGTTTACGGAGAAAGCGCGCCTATCGGAAAAAGTAAAGTTATAACAAAGGAAACGCCTGTCTCTCCTGCAAATTGCTATGGTGACAGCAAAGTGCAGGCGGAGAACGGTATTATCCAGCTGAATGACGAGAGCTTCCGGATTGTTATTCTTCGCCCCCCAATGATTTATGGAAAGGGCAGCAAGGGCAATTACCCATTGCTTACTAAGATAGCACTGAAAACACCAATCTTCCCCTATGTTAAGAATGAGCGTTCTATGCTTTATATCGAAAATTTGTGCGAGTTTGTCCGACTGATGATTACAAACAATGAGCGAGGAACCTTCTGGCCGCAGAATAAGGAATATAGCAATACCAGTGAGCTTGTGAAGATGATTGCTAAGGCGCATGAGAAGAAAGTTTTTCTTGTTAAGGGGTTTGGATGGGCTCTAAAGTTGATGTCTCATATGACTGGGTATGTTAATAAGGCGTTTGGAAACTTAACTTATGAAGAACATTTAGGGGATTATAAAGATGACTATAGGCTGTTTACATTGGACGAGAGCGTAAAGGAGACAGAGTTATGATAGATGCAACTGCAATCATAATGACAAAAAACGAAGAAAAAAACATTGTTGACTGCTTGAAGTCTATGGAGGGATTTGCTAAGCGATGTGTTGTTATTGATTGCGGCAGCACAGATAAAACGGTGGAGTTGGCAGAACGTTATGGGGCAAGTGTTTATTTTCATGAATTTGAATATTATGCTCGTCAGTTTAATTGGGGAATCAAAAACTGTGATATTGATACAGAGTGGATTATTAGATTAGATGCAGATGAAAGATTTACCGAGAAATTAAATAAAGAAATTGAGAAGTTGATAGCAGAAAATAAAAACAAACCAATGAACGGAATTACTATAGAAGCAGATTTGTATTTTCTTGGACGTGTAATGAAGCATGGTCTTAGAAATAAACGAAAGATGATGTTGTTCAAGAAGGCATATGGTTGTATTGAAGACCGACGTCGTGATGCACACAGCATTATTTCCGAAGGCTTTTCAGTAAGCGCTAAACATCGTTTTATTCATTATGATTTTAAAAACGTTGATAACTATATAAAGAAGTATAATTGGTATGCAACACGGGAAATGCAAGATTATATTGATTATGTTCACGGTGCGGATACAAATATAAACACAGATGCTGCCATATTAGCCCAGAGAAAAAAGAAATTTGGGCTTTATTATAAGGCACCAAAGTTTTTTAGATGCTGGGCATGGTTCATTTATAACTATTTCTTTCGTGGAGGATTCCTTGATGGTAAGGAAGGTCTTGTTTTTTGCTTTTTAGAATGCTATTGGTATCGTTTTCTTGTAGATGCTAAGATTTATGAGTATGAGAAAAACGGCGGTGAATTTGAAAAACTGAAGGCGATTGATTGAATCACTTCTTATTTAGAAATGGATATGTGGAGGAGATATGAAACCATTTAAACGAACACTACTTACGAATGCACTATTTTATTTGCTTCCATCGTCTAAAGCACGTATAAAGTATTTAAAAAAGCATAAAGTTTTTGCGGGATTAGGAGAAAAATGTTTTTATCAAAGTCGGAGAATTCCGGTCGAGCCTAATTTAGTTATGCTACATAATAATGTTGTGATTGCTTCAAATGTTTACATCATTCCCCATGACATAATACATATAACTTTTAATAATGACGGAACATTTGTTTCCAATGGGGGGTACAACATTCACCTTGGATGTGTAGAGATTTTAGATAATTGTTTTATTGGTTCTAACTCAATTATTCTACCTAATGTAAGAATTGGACCGAATGCAATTGTTGCGGCAGGTGCTGTTGTGACAAAAGACGTGCCTGAAGGAACAATTGTAGGGGGCAATCCCGCTAAAATAATAGGCAAATACGAGGAATTAAAGAAAAAACGCATTGACGATATGGGTCTTCTGGGAACGAAAGCCGATAGAGAATCAGGGCTATGGAAAAAGTTTTATGATGAGCGAATGAGGAAATAAGTTTTATGAGTATAGATAAACTGGAAATATGGGTTCATGACCATATTTTGAAAAATGACAAAATAAGGCATTTTATATATGGAGCTTACCAGAGAGTGCTGTATATGACATCATCCAAGTTCCAGTTTGAAGGAGATATTGAAAAAATAACCCCCAATGATGGTTATGAATATCTGTTTGGATATTATGATAAGTGTCCGTGGAGCGACGATGGTCGATATCTGTTGGCGTTGAAGGTGAAGAATGCTTTTTCGGAAGCAGATTCAACCAAGCCTGTCGAGATTGTTCGTATTAGTGTTGAGAGCAAGTCTGTAGAGACACTGACCATCACCCATACATGGAACGTGCAGCAGGGATGTATGGCTCAGTGGCTATCTAATGATGAGATTCTGTATAATGATTTTCGGAATGGTTCATACTGTGCGGTTGTATTGAATCTAATTAATAAAAGCGAGCGTATAATTGAAATGCCTGTGTATGCTGTATCAGCAGATCGCAGGACAGCTTTGTCATTGGACTTTTCCCGTCTCCACAGACTGCGCCCTGGATATGGTTATGCGAATATCCCGGAAATCACAAAAGATGAGAAATGCCCAGACTCAACGTGCATATGGAAAATTAATATTATAAGTGGAGAAATTACTCCGCTTCTGAAATACACCGACTTTGCCAACTTTGAACCACGACAGGAAATGGAATGTGCCGAGCATAAAGTTAACCATCTGATGATCAGCCCCGATGGACTGCGTTTTATGGTGTTGCACAGATGGTTCAAAAACGGCGTTAAGTACACACGCCTTATCACTTGCAATATAGACGGAACGGAAATGTTTAATCTAAGTGATGATGATTTTGTTTCACACTGTTGTTGGAAGAATAATAAAGAAATTTTATCTTATTTAAATAAGAAGGATGGCGGTAAGGGTTACTATCTGATGAAAGATAGAACACATGAATTTAAACGATACTGGAAGCAGCTGGCAATGGACGGACATCCAACGTATTCATATGACGGGAAATACGTGGTAACAGATACTTATCCGAACCGTCGCAGAATACAGTCTTTATATATTATGAACGGTAGTAGTGTAACTCGCATAGCAAGGGTTTTCTCTCCGTTTAAGTATGGCGGAGATACTCGATGTGATTTGCATCCAAGATGGAGTAGAGATGGAAAACAGATTTGCTTTGATGCTTCTTTCGGCGGGAAAAGGTCGGTATGTTTAGCAACCACTGAAACTGCTTTGAAAAGTGCGAAACCTGCAAAATGGATACCGAATTCAGTAGCCAAAGTAAGCATCATTATTCCATGCTACAATTGTGAGGCGATGATAGATGAAACAATGGAGAGCTTGGAAATGCAGACTTGCAAGGACTTTGAAGTTATTTGCATTAATGATGGCTCTACCGATGGTACTGAAAATAAATTAAACGAATGGAAAAATAAACAGGTATTTAATGTTAGCATTATCAATCAGGAGAATTGTGGCGTAAGTAAGGCAAGGAACAAGGGAATAGAAGAAGCTAAAGGTGAGTATATCTTATTTTTAGATTCAGATGATATATATAATAGCTTATATGTTGAGTCTATGCTTAAGGCAATAAAGGATCATGATTTGGCGTATTGCAGACTTAGTAGAAATTTAGAGGATGTTTATCAGTGTCATGCAAGTGAAATTAACTGCATTGAGCAAGACATTGAAACAGCGATGCACAAGCTCTTGTTTGAAATGGGTAGATATGGCTTCTACTGCTATATATATAAAACAAGTGTTATTAAAAACTATGGATTAAGATTTGAAGAGAATACAAAATATGGCGAAGATAGAGAGTTTAATTGGAAATATATATGTCATTGCAAAAATGCTGTTTGGATAGATTATCCGCTCTATGGTTACAGGATAAATCCTTTGTCCGCCACTCAAAATGCAGCTACATGGAGAAAAACGGACTTATTAAAGGCTGTGAAGAGAATTGAAAATTACCTTGCCGAGGAGGGAGTTCATTACTCTGAAACATTTAATTCATATATGTTTGCAAGATCCATGTGGGCAGTTGCCAAGACATTTGCAGTAAGTAAAGATAAAGAACTATTTAAACGTCTTCAGAAAGAGTATGACGTTAAAAGCTGTATGAAAGTAACAGCAAAAGATTCCAACAGATTGGTAAGATTGGCGTCAAAACTCTATTTAGTTAATCCGCAGCTATTCTATTCAGCGGTGGGTGTTAAGAAACAGTAGGAGCTGAATAGTTATGACGCAAGATACTAAGCTCAGGAGATTGGAGAAAACAATGAACGATGAGAATAAGTATAGCCTGACAAGTATATTTTCTTGTTATGTTGCAATTATTCCGATTCTGCAGTACTACATTAGTCCTGTTTCATCGCTGAATTTAGCAACGTTTATTTCGTTTTTATTTTTATTTCTATTTTTCTTGTGTGTTGCGATAAATGGCTGGAAATTCTATGTTGAAAAACTTATTTTACCATTGAGCTTATATGTACTGTTTATATTTGCAAATGTAGTTATAACATCTTCAATATTTGACTATTCATATTCATGGAATAATTTAGGGCCATTAGTTAGACTGATATTTCTTTATGTTAGCTTGATGGCTCTTGGGAATCGGTATTTTGATGTAAATAAAGCCTTTTTATTCTTGGAAAAGGTTTTAGTACTCTCGGCCATATTTATATTCATTCATGCTGTTTTGTATTCTTTTGCGCATATCAGGCTTAATCCTATTATACAGCCATTGGTAACAACTGATTCGTTGAACCTTGATTTGAACAGTGTACGTTCCGGTGGCTTTTATATGGAGCCTGCACATTATGCTCAAAGTGCAATTTTATATATTTGTTACAGATTATTTCCTGCAAAATATAACAGAAAGGTCATGGATCGAAATTTACTGATTATTATCGGCGGTGTTATTTTCTCAGGTTCTGGACAGGGTTATGTAATGCTGGCTGCTGTATATGCTGTGTGGGTTGTATATTCACTTTTTATGGAGAGGGCAAGCAAGAAAAAGATTACAACAGTAATGGCCTCAATTGTTGTTGTAATTATTATTTTGGTTTTCCTGCTACAGATTCCGTTCGTTCAAAATGCAGTTAACCGTTTTATTGCTACGGATAGCGGTGTCAACACATTAGGGGGACAGGCATTGGCGGGAAGATCATATACGAATCACTACTTTCATGAGTTCAATAGCGTAAAGAAAGTTACAGGTATAGGTTTTGGCCATATTGCCAGCATTACACGTGGCGGATATACAAATAGTCTCTATTCACATTTAATACAATGCGGTTATCCATCAATAGTATTTCTCATGTATATAATTGTGTACTATTTTAGGAGAGGAATAGTTGCGACTAAGGTTCATGTTATTCTGTATGCCATAATGATTACATTCAGTGCTATGGCGAACCCAATGATGCTCTGTTATTTCACACAATTTTATATAGGAATGTGTAAACAGAAAAGAGAGATGATTGCAGAAGGAGAGCTGGTTAATGATTGATCAGACAAATTGCTGCGGTTGCGGCGCATGTAGTAACATATGCCCAAAAGAAGCTATTAAAATGAATCTTGATGGGAATGGTTTTATTTTTCCTGAAATAGATCAGGAAAAATGTATTCAGTGCAAATTGTGTGAGAAAACCTGCCCGAGGCTTTCATTGCTAAAATGTAATGTCGTTGGGCAGACATATTATGCAGCTTACTCAAAAGACCTCGAAGTGAGGAAACATAGCTCATCCGGAGGATTGTTTAGTGCTATTTCTGATTATATTATAGATAACGGTGGATACGTAGTTGGTGTAAAGGAGAATGAAGATCTATCTTTGTCAATGGAAATCGTATCAACAAAAGAAGAAAGGAACAGATTCAGAAAATCCAAATATGTACAATGTTTAACAGGTAATATTTATTCGGCTGTTAAAGAAAAATTGGATGAAGGAAAATTAGTCCTTTTCACAGGATTGCCTTGCCAGGTAGCTGCTTTAAGATTGTTTTTGAGGAAAGACTATAAGAATTTAATATGCGTTGATATTCTGTGCCATGGCATTCCTTCGGAAGCTTTATTTAAAGAGTATATTGAATGGAAAGAAAAGAAAGCAAGTAAAAAAATTGTAAAATATAATTTCAGAGACAGACATAATGAGCTTGGGTGGAAAAAAACTGTTTTCTCAGCAGAATACTCAGATGGTTCTAAAGAAATAATTGATAGCAGGTATGATTATTTCTTTGGATTGTTTTATAGAGATATAGGTCATAGAGATTCCTGCTTCAAATGTGTACATAGGAATATAAATCGACCTGGTGATATTACATTGGGAGATTTCTGGAATGTTGAAAAGTTCTTTCCGGATATTGACACCTTCAATGGAGTCTCTCTATTGATTGTAAATAACGATAAGGGTAAAGATTTGATAAAAAGAATAAGTTCAACTATTGAGCTTAAACAGTGTGATTTATCTCGTGATTTACCTGTAACCATGTTGGAGAATAATCCTCCGAACAAATATCGTGATAAGTTTTTTGCGCTTAGGAAAAAGAGAGGTTTTTCATTTGCATGTTTTATATATGTATTCCTTTTCAGAGTTGCTATGAAGCTTCATCTAGTGCCAAAAAACTATAAGTAGGGAATATTATGAAAGTATTAATGTTTACAGTACATAGAACACTTAATTATGGAACCGTTCTTCAAACATATGCCTGCAATCGCATCTTTAAAAAGCTTGGTTGCGATTTAACGATTGCTGATTACGCCAGACCAAAAGACTACAGTCAAGAATCTGTTCATTCCATCTTCGGATATATAAGGCTTAGAAAACGGATTAAATCACCTAACAGCCTGCGGCTTTATCTAAAATTAATACTGACTTCGTTATATTCGTATAAGTTTACAAAGAAATTTTGGAATAACTGCAATGCGTTTTTACAAGAACATATAAAACTAAGCGTTCCCCTTTATAGTGAATCGGATATTTTTGAATTATCATCATCTTTTGATATTTTATGTGCAGGTAGTGATCAAATTTGGAACTCCGATTATAATGGCGGAACTGACAAAATATATCTTCTTGGGTTTGACGATACCTCAAAAAAGAAAATATCGTTATCATCAAGTATTGGCAAAGATAATCTCAATTCAACTGATTGTGAGATGTTTAGCAGGTATTTGAATGAATTTAATGCGATTTCTGTTCGTGAAAACAAGGCCAAAGAGCTTCTTGCCGGTATTGGAATACATTCTGCCCAGCTCATAGATCCTACCTTGTGGCTTTCGGCAAATGAATGGGATGAAGAAGTTGGCAGCCCAATTATTAGCGAGCCGTATCTTCTGTTGTATAAGCTAAAGGCAGACAATCTAATTGATAGCGTAGCCGAAGGAATTGCCGCTGAAATGGGTATTAAAATTGTTAGGGTATGTTTTTCTAAGCTTCATAGAAAAAACAATATGACTAAAGATGTAATTCTGCCTAAGGTATCTGAATTCCTTTCATTAATTAAAAATGCGAAATTCGTGGTTACTAATTCTTTTCATGGAACTTGTTTTTGCATTAACTTTAATAAGCCATTTTATTCTGTAGCCAGAGGAAAATACAACAGCCGAATTGAAAGTATCCTGAAGGTTGTTGGATTAGAGAACAGATTTGTTTTAGATAGCGATTCTCTTTCTGCAATTGATTCAATGGATACAATTGATTTTGAATCTGTTAATAATATCCTGTCGCAACACAGAAACGAAGGATATTCATGGCTGCGCAGTGCTATTTCAGAAAAATAAAGGAGAATTCATACTGTGAAACCAATAGATGATCAGGAAGCTATTCTAATACAGAGAGATATATTAGAGGAATTGGATAGATTTTGTGCGAAAAATGATTTGAAATATTCACTTGCATATGGATCTCTTTTAGGTGCGGTGCGGCATAAAGACATGATTCCATGGGATGATGACATAGATGTTATGATGCCAAGAGCTGATTTTGAAAAGCTTTGTAAGCTATACCCTGAAAAGGGACAAGCTGAATATGCTGCTGAAAATCATAGAACTAACCCAGAAATAAAAACGAGGTTAGCATATTTTACCGACACACGAACGATTACGTATAATATTGGGTATCGTAAGGAAGAGAACATCCAGACATATGGACTTCATATTGACATATATCCGGTAGATTACATACCGGATGACCTGAATGAAAGAAAAGCTTTTTTCAGAAAAAGGAGCATATTGTTTTCTATTGTCAGAGGGGCATCACTTCACCCTGAGATACGTAAGAATCCTTTGATAAAATCAGCATTATACTGCATTAAAGGAGTATGTTCAATTTTTGGATTAGATAAATGTATTGATGCATTAGTTAAGCTATGCCGTAAGTATGAAAACATCCAGCCGACAGAGAAAACGGAGGTATCTGTTCTGTTAGAGGTTGGAACGCCTGTTTGTTTTAATTGCAATATATTTGACTCTTATTCTTTGTATGATTATGGAGAAAAAAAGTATAGGGGCGTTTCTGACTATGATACCGTACTTAAGGCTTGGTATGGTGATTACATGAAGCTTCCGCCCGAGAATCAAAGAGTACCGCATAAGTATATTGGAACGGAATACTATTGGAAATAGAGAGGCGGATGTACTCAAATGGGAAAACAGTCAAGAACAAAAGGAATTATTATTTCATATGCTGTAACGGCATTCAGAGCAATATCTCAGTTTTTTCTGACACATATTTATTTGGAAAGGCTCGGATTCGACGACTACGGCTTTTATCAATATGTTTATTCAATAGCGAGTTATGCAATCATTCTGGATTTTGGTATTAGTTCTGTTGTAAATAAATTTACTATTGAATATAGAGAAAAAGGAGACAAACAAGGAGTTGAGAATGCGTTATTTTTGACTCTTATGATGACTTTTGTCGCTGTGTTTGTAATCGGATTTGCGGGCTTAGTTATAGTTGGCTTTGCTCCATACATATTTGGTAAGCTTACAGCTGATCAGCTTGTTCTGGCAAGAAAGCTTCTGATTATTATAATTCTATATATCGTAGCTTTGCTTTTCCAGCATTACTTTGAGGGCATTCTGCTGTCAAATGAGCACTATGTAACACTTAGATGTATTTCTATGCTTCAGGTTGCAGTTAAGGTTATCATTGTATTATGCTTAGTTTACAGTGATTTTGGGTCTATTTCGATTGCAATAAGCGACCTTTCGGCAGTGCTATTGTGCCTGCTGATAAGTATTGCATATAGTCTGATTAGGCTAAAGGTGCGAATCAGGTACCACTTTTGGGATAGAATAATGATGGTTACAGCGTCTAAGCTTGCTGGTTCACTGTGCGTTCAGTCTGTTATTCTGTATGTTAATACTTCAATTGATAAATATCTAATAGGAAGATTGCTCAATACAGTAGCCGTAACCATCTATACAGTCGCAATGAATTTTTCTTCATTATTTGATGAAATACCTTCAGTGATACAACGAATGTATTTACCGCAGGCAGTAAAGCTTGTTGCAAATGATGCTGATGGTGAACAGCTGACAGACTTTGTAATTAAGCCGGGAAGATTTCAATTCATGTTATGCGGTGGAATATTAGGAGGATATATTCTGTTTGGCAGGCAACTTATTATATTGTGGGCAGGTCAGGAAGCCGTCCAGGCATGGTGGATTGCATTACTTTTGATGTCTGCATCTATACTCCCACTTATTCAAAATGTTTGCTTGGCTATATTGACGGCAAAAAATAAGCGAATGTTTAGAAGTTATGTTTTAGCTGCTGTTGCATTTCTGAATTTTTTCTTGACGATATTCTTGGTGAAAAGCTTTGGATTGATAGGCGCACCGATAGGAACTTTCGTATCATTAATATTAGGAAATAATATAGCGATGAACTGGTACTATAAAGCAAAAATAGGTATTAACATAAAGAGGCTATTTAGTTCTATTTTGCAAGGCACCTTACCATGCGTTATTGTTACCACTTTAGTTTGTTCTTTATTCTTGCTAATTGATAAAATTAGTGTTGTATGGTTAATTATAGAATGTGTTAGTTTCATCATTATTTATGCTGCATTGTTATGGATGTTTGGACTGAATAGTAATGAGAAGTCCGTAATTTTGAAAAAAATAAAACGATAAGGAAAAAGTAACTTTATGAGTACTATAATGCCTGCCAAGGCAAGAGACGTTAGGATTGATATCGTCAAAGCCATAGGAATTATACTAATGGTTTTTTATCATGCTGGGACACCCGGAAAAGACTTTGTTTATCTCTTTCATATGGCATTATTTTTCTTATGTTCCGGATACTGCTACAGTCATAAGAGCGAAACCAATCCAAAAGGATATATATTGCGTAAGATTAAAACATTATATATTCCTAGCTTTGTTTCCGGGTTTATAGTGGCGTGTTTGCAAAATATATTTCTTGACATCCATATCTATTCTTATGACGTCTACAATAAATTAGATTTTCCTGGCTGGCTTAAACAAATAATAAAGTGTTTTGCTTTTGGCGGCGGTCATCAGATGATAGGAGCAAATTGGTTCTTTAGAACATTGTTTCTTTCATCCGTATTATATATGTTTCTTAATTTATTGATAAAAAGAATTGTAAAAGACGCCAGCAGGATTAGGATAATAAGATTTTCTATTTGTTTAATACTTACATCAATTGGAGGACTATTAGGACAAAAAATCATATATGGTAAATACTTTAATTTTCTTACAGTGATGATTCTTATGGACATAGGACTTCTTGCAAAAGAGCTGGATGTTTTGAAATTATTGGATTCAGCCGCAAAAAAATATATTAGGTCTATTATTGCTTAACCAATTCGGCGAAATAAGCATTAACAGCAACATAATAATGAATCCCTTATATTTTATCCTTTGTTCGGTATTTGGATTTGTTTTAGTTTATACTATTGCTGATTCATTGTCTAACATGAGAATTAAAGATTGGCTTGTTTATGTTGGACAATCATCCATATGGATTATGTTTTTCCACTATGTTGGTTTTAAACTTGTTACATTGATTGAAATAATTGTTTTAGGAGAACCCATTGCGAATTTAAGCGCCTATCCTACGCATCATACTGAATATGGAATGTGGTCGATATACGGTGTTTTTGGGGTATTAATTCCTCTTCTTATTGTAGTAGGAGTGAAGTGGACCGGGAATCGCGTCAAAAAATATGTGAAACTACATAGATAGTATTATTGACAGTTAGGCTGAACATTGTCTTTTCATCCCTAAAAGAGCCGGTTCTGAATTGTTTCGCTTAAACGTACATTAGAAGATGCATATAGCTGAATGAAATTAGCACTGTATTGGACAGAAGGAGAATATAATAATGCCAGACTTAACAAGAAAACAATTCGACATCCTCGAAGCACTTGCCCTTACAAAAGAACCTCAAACACAGCGGGATTTGGAAAAAGCAACAAAGCACTCACTTGGAACGATAAACAGAACAATCAAAGAGTTGACGGATCAAGGATTTGTAGCTGACGGTATCATTACAAATCAAGGAATTGCTGCATTGGAGCCGTATAGAGCAAAGAGAGCGGTATTTATAGCTGCTGGTTTTGGCAGCCGCATGGTTCCAATTACTTTTAACACACCAAAGCCACTTGTACGTGTCCACGGAGTAAGGATTATAGATCGCCTGATTGATGCATGCCTTGCCGCCGGAATTAATGAAATCTATATAGTCCGTGGCTATCTCGCAGAACAGTTTGACCAGCTGCTTTACAAGTATCCTATGATCAAGTTTTTGGAAAACCCGGTATATAACGAAGCGAATAATATAAGTTCATCTCTCGTTGCACGATATATGCTGTCCAACGCCTATGTGTTTGAGGCTGACTTGCTGATTTCCAATCCTGCCATAATTTGCAAGTATCATTACACTTCTGATTTTCTCGCCATTAAGAAGGAACGTTCAGACGACTGGTGCTTTACCGTCAAGGATGGCATTATCCAGGAAGAAAGAGTCGGCGGTGAAGGCGATAATGTTTGGCAGATGGTGGGAATCTCATACTGGAACGAGATTGATGGACATAAGCTTTCTCAGGATATTGCTGATGTTTACGCTTCTCCGGGCGGAAAAGAAAGATATTGGGAGCAGGTCCCACTTGTATACTGCAAGAATCATTATGCTGTTGAAGTGAGAGAATGCCATGATGATGATATCGTTGAGATTGATACATTTAAAGAGCTGAAAGCTATTGACAAGACATATGACGTGTAAACGGAGGTGCTGAATGAGTAATAAAACGAATGAAGGCGGCAGTCTTCAAAGACGACTGTCTCCTATGCACGTTTGGGCAATAGCTTTCGGATGCGTTATTGGATGGGGTTCGTTTATTAATCCGGGCAAGAAATTCCTTTCCAACTCCGGCGTGGCCGGTACAGCGATAGCAATGGTGCTTGGCGCGTTGGTTATGATAATCATTGCATTCTCCTATGCTTATATGGTTCCGAAGTATCCAAAGGCAGGAGGAGAGTTCACGTTTACAAAAATGTGCTTTGGAAAGAATGCTGCATTCCTTTGTGGTTGGTTTCTTGTGGCTGCGTATCTTACAAATGTTCCTATGAACAGTACTGCAATTGGATTGATTGTAGACGGTTTGGACGGTTCAGCTGATATTCTTAAGTTTGGCTTCCATTACACTATCGCTGGATTTGATGTCTGGATGGGCGAAATGCTCTTAGCAATGGCGATATTGATTCTCTTCGGGTGGCTAAACATCATCGGTGTTCAGAAAGCCGCTATTGTTCAGACAGTTTTGTCATCGCTTCTCATCGTTTCGGCTGTTACATTATGCCTGACCGGTATCATCAATGCAAAAGCAATGGGCATCAACATGGAACCGATTTGGGGCTTTGATAAAACTGCTGCTATGGCTGCCAATGCGACTACTGCGAATATAAGCGCATATGCACACAGTGGAACAGCAGGCATTATCAGCGCCATTCTTGCGACTTTCGCTATTGCACCATGGGCATATGTTGGTTTTGATGCGATTCCTCAAGCGGCAGAAGAGTTTAACTTCTCCTTTAAGAAAGTCAGTTACATAATGATTATAGCCATTGTGTTCGGCTGCTTTGTTTACACAAGCAACAACACTGTAGCTGCGGCAGCTCTTGCAAACTGGCCTGACAGAGTAATGGCCGGCGAGTGGGTAGTTTTGGTTGCAGCAGAAGAATTGCTCGGAACTTTTGGTAAGGTATTGATTGGCGTGGGTGTATCTTGTGCTGTTCTTTCCGGCATCATGGGCTTCTATCTTGCTTCTTCCCGTTTGATGTATTCCATGAGTAGGGAAGGTTATCTTCCGAAGTGGTTCGGAGTAGTGGATAAAAAGTACAGTACTCCGAAGAATGCGATGATTTTTTGCGTAATTGTGTCTTTGTCTGGTCCGATTCTTGGACGTGAGGCACTTGGATGGTTTGTTGATATGTGCGCGATTGGCGCATCTATTGGCTATTTCTTTACCTGTGCAAGTACACTTGTAACAGCAAGGAGAGACAGGGACGGCAGCAGCTTCCTAAAAGCAATGGCGTCAGTCGGAGTTGTATTCTCCATCGCATTTATGGTTTTGCAGCTTATACCAATTCCCGGTCTTTCAGGGGTGCATTTTGGTAAGGAAAGTTATTGCCTTCTCATAGTATGGAGCGTATTGGGACTTATATTTTACTTCAGAGAGAGAAAGTTCTTTACCGCAACGGATTGAGGAAGGTCAGTTTCATTTTATGTTCAAAAGCTAAATAATAGACCTGCTGAGTTGAACGCAGGTCTTATTTAGCCGACTTTTAGAGCTAAAGCGTCAATTTTCGTTCAAATTTTCAGCTTTGGATAGTAATCAGAAACAATATGACGAGAGGTTTGAACAAGGAGGAAGAATTATGGAGACTATTAAAAGAAATGTACTGCTGAATCCCGGACCGTCTACGACAACCGACACAGTAAAGCTGGCTCAGGTTGTCCCGGACATCTGTCCAAGGGAAAAAGAATTCGGTAGTTTGATGAAAGGACTGCGTGAGGATCTTGTTAGAATCGTTCACGGAGACCTTAATAAGTATACAAGCGTACTGTTTTGCGGAAGCGGAACCATCAATATTGATGTATGCATAAATTCTTTGCTTCCGGAAGGAAAGAAGGTCTTGGTAGTAAACAATGGTGCATATAGTTCACGTGCGGTCGAAATATGCGAGTATTATGGACTGCCGTATATTGATCTCAAATTTCCGATAGATCAGCGGCCGGACTTGGCACTTGTTGAAGAGGCATTAATGAATAATCCTGATATAGGTCTTGTACATACAACTCACAATGAGACTGGCACCGGCATTTTAAATCCAATCCGTGAAATCGGTGCTTTGGCTCACAAGTATAACGCAACCTTCACTGTCGATACTACAAGCACTTATGCAATGAGACCTATAAACATCGAGGAAGATAATATCGATTTCCTTATGGCGTCTGCTCAAAAGGGACTTATGGCTTTCACTGGTCTGTCTTTTGTAGTGGGCAATAGGAAAATAATTGAAAAAAGCAAGAACTATCCCAAACGCTCATATTACTGCAATCTGTATATACAGTACGACTTCTTCGAGAGAACAGGTGAGATGCATTTTACGCCGCCGGTTCAGACCATTTATGCGACGCTTCAGGCTTTGAAAGAATACTGGGCTGAGGGTGAAGAGGCAAAGTGGGCACGGCATACAAGAGTTTTTAATGCAATAAATGAAGGCTTGGATGAGTTAGGGTTTAGGCAGGTGATAAAGCCGGAATGGAGGACAGGACTTGTTTCATCTGCCATATATCCAGATGATCCTAATTGGAGCTTCGAGAAAGTTCATGACTATTGTTATGAACGTGGATTCACAATTTATCCTGGAAAGATTTCAACGACGAACACTTTCAGACTTTGTGCCCTTGGAGCAATTGACGAAGACGATATTAAGGATTTCTTTGCGGTATTCAAAGAAGCACTTGCAGAAACTGGAGTTCATGTTCCTGTTATATACAATGATTGAGGAGGATAAAAATGAAAACAGTATATACTTGCTTCTGCACTGATATTATTCACGATGGTCATTTAAATATTATTGAAGAGGCTCATAAAAGAGGAAAGGTAATAGTTGGCGCTCTTTCTGATAAAGCGCTGATTCGCTATAATAAGTTCCCGACCATCCCACAGGATGAACGTGTGAAGCTCTATCGCTCGATTGATGGAGTTGAGGAAGTTGTTATCCAGGATGATATGATGTACGATGACGTGATTACGTTGATTCATCCGGACTATGTAATACACGGTGACAACTGGAAGGAAGGCCCAGAGAGTGCTATCAGAGAGCATGTTGAGAAGCTCGTGACAGCTTACGGCGGCGAAATTATTGATGTTCCGTATACATATAATGAGCGTGTCAAAAAAATCGATATGCAGCTTCGTGAAAAGCTTGCAATGCCGGAATACAGAAGAAAACGGCTGCGTCAGTTAATTAACATGACACCTATCGTAAAGGTCATGGAGGCACATAGCGGTCTTACGGGACTTATAGTTGAAAAAACTGTCGTGGAGCATGAGGGAAATCTGGATCAGTTCGATGCGATGTGGGTTTCCAGCTTGTGTGATTCAACGGCAAAGGGAAAGCCCGATATCGAGCTTGTGGATATGACCAGCCGTTTCAGAACAATTGATGATATTATGGAGGTTACAACAAAGCCCATTATCTTTGATGGCGACACAGGTGGATTAACTGAGCATTTTGTGTACACCGTCAGAAGTCTGGAACGTATGGGCGTCTCTGCTGTTATTATTGAAGACAAAACCGGTTTGAAAAAGAACAGCCTTTTTGGAACTGAGGTAGAACAGACGCAGGCAAGCATTGAGGATTTCAGTGCTAAGATTGCAGCGGGTAAAAAGGCTCAGCTTACAGATGATTTTATGATTATCGCCCGAATAGAATCTCTAATACTTGAACACGGAATGGATGATGCTCTTGAACGTGCAAGGGCTTTCGTAGCAGCAGGTGCCGATGGCATTATGATTCACAGCAGAAAAAAGAGCCCGGATGAAATATTGGAGTTCTGCGATAAATTCAGAGAAGAAAACAAGAATACGCCCATTGTTGTAGTGCCAAGCTCCTTTAACACCATTACAGAGGATGAACTCGCACAGCATGGGGTTAATATAGTAATCTATGCGAATCAGCTTACAAGAAGTGCATTTCCAGCGATGCAGCATACCGCCGAGGAGATTCTCAAGTATCATAGGGCAAAAGAAGTGGATGATAGCCTAATGCCAATCAAACAGATTATCACGTTGATTGATGAGCTATAAAGGGGATTTGTTATGAAAGTACAAAAATTTGTTGAAATAATCGGTTCGGATTTCTACACCGGTGTTCCGGATTCACAGTTGAAGTCACTGTGTAACTACTTGATGGATACATATGGTATAGATCCACACCATCATGTTATCGCAGCTAATGAAGGTAACTGCACTGCTTTAGCTGCCGGCTATCATCTTGCAACCGGTAAGATACCGGTGGTTTATATGCAGAACAGCGGTGAGGGCAATATCATCAACCCAGTAGCAAGCCTTTTAAACGATAAAGTTTATGCGATTCCTGTTATCTTTATCATCGGATGGCGTGGGGAACCTGGAGTCCATGATGAGCCGCAACATATCTACCAGGGTGAAGTAACTGTGAAGCTTCTTGAGGATATGGATATCAAGCCTTTCATCATCGGCGTAGAAACTAAAGATGAAGATGTAGAAAAAGCTATGAAAGATTTTCGAGAGATTCTTGCTTCTGGCAAGGATGTCGCATTTGTAATTCGTAAAGGCGCATTGACGGATGCTCCAAAAGTCGAATACAGAAACAACAATATTATGATGCGAGAAGAGATTATTCAACATATTGTTAAAGTCAGCGGGGAAGACCCGATTGTCAGCACAACAGGTAAGGCGAGTCGTGAGCTTTTCGAGACTCGCATAGCTAATGGTCAAAGTCACAAGTATGATTTTCTGACGGTTGGCTCTATGGGACATAGTTCTTCCATAGCTCTCGGCATTGCTATTAATAAGCCGGAACAGAGGATTTGGTGCGTTGACGGAGATGGAGCCGTTCTTATGCATATGGGCTCTATGGCAGTCATTGGTGCAAACAGACCAAAGAATTTTGTTCATGTTGTTATAAATAATGGTGCACACGAGACTGTTGGTGGAATGCCAACTGTGGCAGGGAGCATTAATCTTGTTGGTGTCGCCAAGGCGTGCGGATATCCGAATGCCGTCAGAGTTGATAATTTTGAAGGTTTGGATAGAGAACTTGAAGCAGCAAAGGAGAGAAACGCTTTGAGCCTGATAGAAGTTGCGTGCTCAATTGGTGCCAGGGAGAATCTAGGAAGACCTACAACAACTGCACTTGAGAACAAACAGAATTTTATGAAATATTTGACTACAATATAATGCCACTACATGAAAAATACTGATGGTAAATGATATTTAGTATTATTCTGTTGAGGAATAAACAAACGATGCTTATTTTAAAAGCCGGAGAAATCCGGCTTTTAAAATTTTAAAGCCACTTGCAAATAATGTATATCCAATCATTGCAATACAATCATGACATACAGTCTAAAAATCGCGTTTCAATCTTGACAAACGCCAACGTATATGTTAAAATAAAAGCCATGATTTTCCTATTATAAAAGGAGGAAAGCGGATTACCGCGACCCAAAAATGACCTACCAAAATGTAAAACAAACCGCCGAACGCTGGGGAGTCTCCGAAAGAAGAGTAACCCTTCTTTGTAGAGAAAACAGAGTCTTCGGCGCAAAAAAGGATAAAAAAACCTGGCTAATACCCGACACAACCGAAATGCCTGCGGATGGCAGAATCAAAAAAGCAGAATCCAAAAAGATTACCCAGTCTGTCACCACCGTCAGATACACTCCCGACGGAGCAGGGCATCGCGCCTTCGAGCATTTTGAAGATGTGTACCTAAAGAAGCCACAAAGTGTAGCATTCACGCCTTACCGCATCTGTCCACTCGGCGCTCATTCCGACCATCAGCTCGGAAAGATTACCGGCTTCGCAATCGATAAAGGCATCTACATGGCATATGGTCCGAAGCAGAACGGCGTAATAGAAATCCAGTCCCTGCAGTTTCCCAAGCGCGCGCAATGGCACGTTATGGAGGTGCCTCCGCAGAAGGAAAACGACTGGGCGGATCACCTTCGTGGTGCGACTATCGCGCTTAATTCGAGATATCCTCTGCGGGTCGGTCTCTGTGCGGTTATCGATGGAGAGCTTCCTATCGGCGGGCTTTCGTCTTCCGCAGCTGTGATTATCACGTTCCTGTCTGCTCTGTCGGCATTGAACAATATCAAGCTTACCGCGCAGGAGATGATAAACATCTCAAAGGAAGCGGAAAATAAGTACGTCGGCGTGTCCTGCGGAAAGCTGGATCAGTCATGCGAGGTTTACTGCCGCAAGGATCAGCTGCTTTATCTTGACACTAAGGATGACAGCTATGAGCTTATCCCCACAGCGCCCTCGATGAAGCCCTACGAGATTGCTATATTCTTCTCCGGACTTGAGCGCTCGCTGGCTTCCTCAAAGTTCAATATGAGGGTGGATGAATGCCGCTCTGCCGCCTATGCTCTTAAAGCACTGTCCGGCATGGACTATGGCAAGTTTGAAGAGACCAATCTGCGTGATGTTTCATATGAGGTCTATCTCGAATATAAAGATAAGCTCCCGGAAAACTGGGCTAAGCGCGCTGAGCATTGGTATACCGAATATCACCGTGTTCAGAAGGGTGCTGAGGCTTGGAGAAGGGGAGATATCGAGGAATTCGGTCGGCTTTCCTTCGAGAGCGGACGGTCTTCAATAGTAAACTGGGAAACAGGCTCTCCCGAGCTTATCAAGCTGTACGAAATCATGACCCATACAAAAGGAATCTATGGCGGGCGCTTCTCTGGTGCTGGCTTTAAGGGCTGCTGCATGGCGCTCATTGACCCTGCTTATGAGGAAAGCATATTAGAGCAGGTCGAGCGGGAATATCTCGAAGCGTTTCCCGAAATGAAAGGAAAGTACAGCGCACATATCTGCCACAGCGCTGATGGAGTAAATCTGTAAAATCTTTTGCTTGGATGGTGAAAATAAATGAAATGTTTGATTCTTGCTGCGGGATATGCAACCCGCCTTTACCCTTTAACCGAGAATTTTCCGAAGCCTCTTTTAGAGGTAGGAGGAAAGCCGATTGTCGATTGGCTTATCGACGATTTGCGCACTGCCAATGCTATAGATGAATTCGTTGTAATATCGAATCACAAATTTGCCCATCATTTCGAGGATTGGGCAAAGGATAAGGATTATAAAATAACCGTTGTCGACGACGGCACATCCTCGAATGAAACCCGCCTCGGGGCGGTGAAGGATATTGAATTTGCCGTTAATAAGCTCGGTCTCAATGATGATATGATGGTTCTTGCCGGAGATAATGTGCTTGACTTCTCGCTGACTAAGTTTTTAGATTTCTGTCAGGAAAAGAACGCCTCCTGCGTTATGAGATATTGGGAGGAGAAAAAAGAGACCCTTCCCAAGCGCGGAGTTTTAGAGCTTGACGGCGACCGTGTTGTCGGCATGGAGGAGAAGCCTGCTCACCCCAAAACCCAGTGGTGCTGCCCGCCGTTCTACTACTATTCTAAAGAGGACAGCAAGAAAATTGGTGAAGCCATTGCAGATGGCTGCGGAGTAGATGCTCCCGGAAGCTTTATCGCATGGCTTTTGACTAAATCTCCTGTATACGCAATGGAGATGCCCGGAAGCCGCTATGACGTCGGCAATCTCGAAAGCTATACCAAAATAAAAAATGAATATCGGGGAATAACAAAATGAAAGAAAAGAATGTTGAACTTAAAAACAAAACCGTGCTTGTAACAGGTTCTGCCGGATTTATCGGCTCTAACCTTGTTTTGGAGTTGCTGAAAACTCAGTCGCCCATAAAAATTGTGGGCATAGACAACATGAACGACTACTACGACGTTTCAATAAAGGAATGGCGCTTGACTGAAATCGAAAAGGAAGCTGCCAGACATCTTGAATCCTCCTATAATTTTATCAGGGGAGATATTGCCGATCGCACTGCCATTGACGATATCTTTAACACCTACCATCCTGATGTTGTCGTAAATCTCGCCGCTCAGGCGGGCGTTCGCTATTCCATCACCAACCCTGATGCATATGTAAACTCTAACCTGATTGGCTTCTACAATATCCTTGAAGCCTGCCGTCATTCCTATGATAATGGCGCAAAGGGTGTTGAGCATCTGGTATATGCATCTTCCAGCTCGGTCTACGGCTCTAATAAGAAAGTACCGTACAGCACCGATGATAAGGTGGACAACCCCGTATCTCTCTACGCCGCAACCAAGAAGTCGAACGAGCTTCTTGCCCATGCTTATTCAAAGCTGTATAATATACCATCCACCGGTCTGAGATTTTTTACGGTCTACGGTCCTGCGGGGCGCCCGGATATGGCTTACTTCGGCTTTACCAACAAGCTTTTGAAGGGTCAAACCATCCAGATTTTCAACTATGGCAACTGCAAGCGCGACTTTACCTATGTTGATGATATAGTCGAAGGCGTTAAACGAGTAATGACCGGCGCTCCTGAACGCAAGGTGGGGGAGGATGGGCTCCCTGTTCCGCCCTATGCCGTTTACAACATCGGTAACCAGAACCCCGAGAATCTGCTTGATTTCGTAACCATCCTGCAGGAGGAGCTTATCCGCGCGAAGGTGTTACCTGAGGATTATGATTTCGAGGCGCACAAGGAGCTCGTCCCCATGCAGCCGGGTGATGTCCCCGTAACCTATGCGGACTGCGAGCCACTTCTGAGAGATTACGGCTTCAAGCCGAGTACCAGTCTTAGAGAAGGTCTCAGAAGATTTGCTGAGTGGTACAAGGAATTCTATAAGGTATAATAATCGAGGAGATAAAGCATATGAACAAGAAAATCGCAGTAGCCGGCACCGGCTATGTAGGATTATCAATTGCCACTCTGCTGGCACAGCACAACCACGTAATGGCGGTAGATATCATCCCTGAAAAGGTGGAGCTTATCAATAGCAAAAAGTCTCCCATACAGGATGAATACATTGAAAAATACTTAGCGGAAAAGGAGCTTGACCTTACCGCTACCTTAGACGGTGAAGCTGCCTACAAGGACGCGGAATTCGTAGTAATAGCCGCTCCAACCAACTATGACAGCAAGAAGAATTTCTTTGATACATCTGCTGTTGAGTCTGTAATCGAGCTGGTTTTGAAGGTCAATCCCAACGCCATCATGGTTATAAAGTCCACGATTCCGGTAGGATATACTGCATCTGTCAGAGAAAAGTATCACACCGACAACATCATTTTCAGCCCGGAATTCCTGCGCGAATCCAAGGCTTTGTATGATAATCTCTATCCTTCAAGAATCATAGTCGGCACGGATATGGACAGCCCCAGACTGGTAGAAGCCGCGCGCACATTTGCACAGCTTTTGCAGGAGGGCGCTGTCAAGGAAGACATAGACACCCTGTTCATGGGATTCACCGAGGCGGAGGCTGTCAAGCTGTTTGCAAATACTTACCTTGCGCTCCGTGTATCTTACTTCAACGAGCTAGATACCTATGCCGAAATGAAGGGACTTGACACTCAGGCTATCATCAATGGTGTCTGCCTTGACCCAAGAATCGGCTCTCACTATAACAACCCATCGTTCGGCTACGGTGGATACTGCCTGCCGAAGGATACAAAGCAGCTGCTGGCGAACTATCAGGACGTCCCAGAAAACCTTATCGAAGCTATTGTAGAATCGAATCGCACAAGGAAGGACTTTATTGCTGACCGTGTGCTCGAGATAGCAGGGGCATACGAAGCTAACAGCAGCTATGACGAGTCAAAGGAGAAGGAAGTAGTTGTCGGCGTATATCGCCTTACAATGAAGTCGAACTCGGACAATTTCCGTCAGTCATCTATTCAGGGCGTTATGAAGCGCATTAAGGCCAAGGGCGCGACGGTTATCATCTATGAGCCAACGCTCGAGAATGGAACAACCTTCTTCGGAAGCAGGGTAGTTAATAATCTTGATGAATTCAAGAAGCAGAGCAATGCTATTATTGCGAATAGATATGATGTTTGCTTGGATGATGTTAAGGAGAAGGTTTATACTAGGGATATTTTCAGGAGAGATTAAGCTGTTTTACGGACTTTGATTAGGAAGATATCAAGCCGTCAATCCTCAAAATTAATCAGCATCCTTCGCTATCATTTCCAAAAATCAAACTATAAATAGTACAATAACACATCGGAACCACAATCCGATGTGTTCTTTTTATTCAGCCTCAGTATTTGGTGAAATATAACAATATTTGCTGTAAAAAAAGGCATACTTTAATTTAGAATTCTCTCTTGACATAAAACAGGCAGTGATGTATAATTAAAGACATAAAATCCAATGATTTTGCCTGAAAGTTTATTAATTCTCATTTCTTTAATATGTGACTAGTATGACTATATATAATTTCGGCTTTGATTGGATTTCTTTATTTATTGATTTTACATATGGCTGAGTGTATGCGGAAGGCGTTTCACGATATTGAAGCGGCTGTGTAGGAATAGATTTTTATGCTTTGTCGGTTCGATTTTATAGCGCACAGAATCCTGTATGATATACATCTGTATTAAATATGAGAGGTAACTCAAAAATGTACCTAAAAAATAACGAAATAAAGCCGTTTGAAAAAAAGGTCTGGCTGTCAAGCCCGACCATGCACGGTGATGAATTGAAATACATAACCGAAGCATACGAAACCAACTGGATGTCTACCGTTGGTGCAAACATCAACGAGGTAGAACGGATAGCCGCCGAGAAGGCAGAGGTAAAGTATGCTGTTGGTCTTTCGTGCTGTACTGCCGCACTTCATCTGTGTGTGAAGCTTGCAGGGGAGAGGCTCTATGGAAAGCCTGCTATCGGTCATGGAGCTGTGGAAGGCAAGCACGTTTTCTGCACGGATATGACCTTTGATGCAACTTTGAATCCGGTTGTTTACGAAGGTGGTGTCCCGGTATTTATCGATACCGAGAGAGAATCATGGAACATGGATCCTGTAGCTTTGGAAAAGGCTTTTGAGATTTATCCTGACACGAAATTAGTTGTGTGTGCTGAGTTGTACGGCTTCTCGAATAACATTAGAAGAATCAAGGAAATCTGTGAAGCTCATGGTGCGCTTCTCATAGAAGACGCAGCAGAAGCAATGGGAGCAACATGGCAAGGTCATCAGTGCGGATCCTTTGGTGACTATTCGGCTCTATCCTATAACGGAAACAAAATAATAACCGGTAGTGCAGGCGGATGTCTACTTACAAACAGTATAGAGGATGCCAACAAGACAAGAAAATGGTCTACACAGGCTCGTGAGAATGCCGCATGGTATCAGCACGAGGAGGTCGGCTATAACTACCGCATGAGCAATGTTATTGCAGGAGTTATCCGGGGACAGTATCCGTATCTCGAAGAGCATATCGCTCAGAAAAAGGCGATTTATGAAAGATACAGAGATGGTCTTAAAGATCTGCCAATCTCAATGAATCCGATTATAGATGGATGCGAGCCTAACTATTGGCTCAGTGCGCTGATAATAGATAAAGAGGCAATGTGCAAACAGGTTAGGGACGACAGCAGGGCACTGTACATTCCAGAGCACGGCAAGAGCTGTCCGACTGAGATTCTGGAGGCTATCTCAAGCATCAATGCAGAAGGCAGACCAATCTGGAAGCCTATGCATATGCAGCCGATGTACAGAATGAATCCGTTTATTACTGTTGACGGTAACGGCAGGGCAAGAACCAACGCTTATATTGCCGGTGGTGTTGAAGATGTCGGCGCTGATATCTTTGAGCGTGGTTGCTGCTTGCCGAGTGATAATAAGATGACACCGAAGCAGCAGGATAGGATTATTGAGATTATTCATAGATGTTTTGAGTGAGGAGAATTTGAAGTAGATGAAGTTTCAACGTAAACAAAGCTTCTACGAAAAATATATAAAAAGAATTCTTGACATCATCTGTTCCGGTCTTGCCATCGTGGTTTTCTGCTGGCTGTATGCGATTATTGCTGTACTTGTGAGAATTAAGCTGGGCAAGCCCGTTCTATTCAAGCAACCAAGACCTGGTATTATCGATCATAAGACCGGGCGTGAACGCATATTCAATATGTATAAATTCCGCACCATGACGGATGAGAGAGATGAAAACGGAAATCTTCTGCCAGATGAAGTCCGTCTCACAAAATTCGGCAAAGCTTTGCGTGCAACATCTTTGGACGAGCTTCCCGAGGCTTTCAACATTTTTAAGGGTGATATGAGCATTATTGGTCCCCGTCCTCAGCTTGTAAGAGATATGGTTTTTATGACCGACGAGCAGAGAATGAGGCATACTGCAAAGCCGGGCTTGAGCGGACTTGCGCAGGTCAAGGGGCGTAATGCCATCACTTGGGAAGAAAAACTGAATTGGGATTTGAAGTACATAGAGAATGTTAGCTTTTGGAACGACATTAAGATAGTGCTTCTCACAATTAAGACTGCTTTTATTAAGGCAGAAGGCATTACAGACGGTGAGAATGCTACTGCGCTCGATTATGGAGATGCGCTGCTTAAGGAAGATAAGGTTAGCAGGGAAAAGTATGATGCGCTTCTGGCGGAAGCTATAAACATTATTACAGAAATTCAGAAAAGGTGACGAGTATAGATGGGCGAACTTGTTTCAATAATTATGCCTTCATATAACACGGCAAAATACATAGCTGAGTCTATTCAATCTGTACTTGATCAAACATATAAGAATTGGGAACTCATCATTGTGGATGATTTTTCTACAGACAACACTGATGAGATTGTTAGGCCATTTCTAGTGGATGAGAGAATACACTATCTAAAAAATGAGCTAAATTCAGGAGCTGCAGTAAGTCGTAATCGTGCTCTCCGCGAGGCGAAAGGAAGATGGATTGCATTTCTTGATTCTGATGACTTGTGGATGCCAGAGAAGCTCGAAAAGCAAATCTCTTTCATGGAGACAAATGATTACTCTTTTTCATACACCGAATACGAAGAAATTGATGTCAACGGAAATAAAACTGGTGTTTATGTAACCGGCCCAAAGAAAATAACAAAAGCAGGTATGTTTAATTATTGCTGGCCTGGGTGTTTGACAGTGATGTACGATAAAGAAGTCATTGGACTCATCCAAATTGTTGATATCAAAAAGAATAATGATTATGCTATGTGGTTAAAGGCGTGCCGTAAAGCGAATTGTTATTTGCTTGATGAAGAGCTTTCGAAGTATCGAAGAGGGCGAGCAGACAGTATAAGTACGCAAAGTATAAGGAATTTGATTGGGTGGCATTTTAAGTTGTATCGAGAAGTCGAAAAAAATAATGTTATCGTAAGTTTTTTTAATACTTGGAGAAATCTTGTGTTTGGTCTTTATAAAAAGATGAAGTATGTAAAAGTGAGGTATATTAAATGATAGAAGGCTGGCAAATGTATAACCACGCTTTGATTCCAACTACATTACCACATGAAGAGGCATATGTTACACAAGAATTGGAAAAAGAGCTAAATAAAAGTAAAATTCGAGGGTATCCAATATTAGCTAGATGGACGTCCGACTTTGATTGCAATGAGAAAACTAATTGGTGGTATGTAATAAAAGATACACCTTTTGATATTTCAAAAATAAAAGCAAAAAGAAGATACGAAATTAACAAAGGAATGAAATTTTTTTCAGTAAGAAAAATAAATGCGTTTGATTATTCAAAAGAGTTGTTTGCCGTTACTGCAAAAGCATATACTGCGTGGCCAGAAAAATACAGACCGGTGATTACTCAAGAACAGTTTAATATGTCGATTAAGTCGTGGGATAAAGCAATTGTATATGGAGGGTTTGATAAAGATAACCAAGAACTCGTGTCATATGCGGTATTATTTGAGCACCTAAGTTGTGTATTGTTTTTGATATTGCGAAGCAATCCTGAGTCTGAGAAAAAAGCAATAAATGCAGCTATGGTAGAGCAGATAGTTTCTGATTATAACGATAAACTCGGAGAAGACGGTTTTTACATTTGTGATGGTGCCAGAGCAATTAGACACGAAACTGCTTTTCAGGACTATTTAGAAAAGTATTTCGAATTTAGAAAAGCATACTGTAGATTAAATATAAGATACAGAAGACCCTTTGGAATAGCTGTAAAAATATTATATCCATTCAGAAACATAATAAGTAAGAATGGAAAAATGGGTAATTTGATATATAGTGTATTAAAAATGGAGGAGTGTACAAAATAAGCATTGCATAGATATACACTATGTTGTTGTACTAATGGTGTGAGATAACGTTTAAAACTTGTACCATGAAGCTGAAGGAATGGTGCAGTTGATAGTTTGATAAACGCAGTAAGAAATCTAGTGTCTGGTTTATATAATAAGAAAAGGTGCGTTAAGAGGATAAATTGATGAAAAAGAATGAAGATAAGGTATCAATATTAAAAAAGATGTATAATTTATATAGATGGCTATATTTGCATAAAATGAAATTAGCATCAATTATTCTATACAAGGTTACTTTTTTTATGTTTGGATGTACGATTCCACCCACTGCTGATTTGGCTAAAGGCGTAAATTTCGGTCATCCAATCGGCATTGTAATACATCAAGATGCAGTAGTGGGAAGAAATACCTTGATTTATCAAAACGTTACTATTGGCAGAAAAGATACTACTTCTCAAAAGTGCCCTACTATAGGGGATAATTGTGTTATTGGAGCTGGCGCATGTATCCTCGGTGATATTTCAATAGGAAATAATGTAACAATAGGAGCGAATGCTGTTGTTGTCTCAGACGTACCTGATAATAGCATTGCTGTGGGAATACCAGCTAAGATTCGTAGTAAATAAGAGTAAAGATATGAGTGAAGTATTAATTAACCTGGTTACACACAGTGCATATAAAGATGTATGCATGGATTTTTTAAAACTATATAGAAATAATTGGAAAGACTGCCCATTTGATTTTGTTATTTCAGTAGTAGGTGAAAAGATCGAGTTTGAAGGTTTTCATACGGTGTATCATGGGAAGACATGTCAGTTACCAGAAGCTGTTTATAATGTGATGCATAATAGCAAATATGAGTATTGTATTTCTTTTTTAGGTGACGCTTTTATTAATAAGAAAGTTGATAATAATGACATAAGCAATTTATTAATAGAAATAAAAAATAATGGTATTCAGTACTGCTGTTTGGTTCCTAGAAGACCATTTAGATTGATTGGGAAAAAAGCAGGAAGTATAATTCGATATATATCGTCGTTTGATGTATATAATATGTGTTTTGTGGCTTTTATTGCTAGTCGTAATTTCATAGAAAAAGAATTCGCAGGACAAATATCGGATTTAGAGTTTGAATCAGAATATCTTAGAATAAACGGGGATAAAAGATTCTATTATAAAGATCGCGTGATAGTGACAAGTAATATTTTAAATTTAGTACCAGGAATTGATGCCGGAAAATGGAACAGACATGCATATAAAAAATTGCATAATGATAATCCGGATATTCATTTTAACTCTCGTGGTGTTGCTTCGTTAACTACTACAGTTAAAAATGATTTAATTCATGTATTACAATTATTTATATCAAAAAAACAAAGAAGAATTATAAAGAAAGTAATGTCCAAAATTTATAAAATGAAGTTTATGACGGATTATTAATAGTTAAATGGGAGACAGTAATAAAATAAGTATTTTTCTCTGAATGACCGCATTTGAATATGGTTGCAAATTTATAACTTTAAAAGAAAGTAATTGCTCAAGCTGGAAGCCAATCTAACTAATGTGAATTCTAACGCTGTCGCCATAGACATTAGATCAATTGCAAAATAAAAGCTTGATTATAAATATGGCTTTGAGAATTTTATCAGAATGCGATTAATAGGAGTTGATAATAAATATATGAAAGTGATTGCAGGAGTAGTATTATTTAATCCGCAAAAGGAAAACATAATATGGATTAAAACATTAGTTGAAGGTAAAATCTTCGACAAATTTATTATATTTGATAACAGTACAACAAGTCATGAAAATTTATTTGATGATACGAAAATACAATATATTTTTAATGGATCAAATGATGGCTTATCAAAGCCGTATAATATAATGATTGATTTGGCATTAGATGATAGTGCTGATTTCTTGTGCTTGTTAGATCAAGATTCTGATTACAGTATAACAGAAATAAATAATATGATTCTCTTTTTGCAAACAGAACCTAGTGATTTAAATGACGCAATTATCGTCGCACCTAGAAGCTACGTTATTACTTCTAAACGTGTGAACAGAAGAGAACAATTAACGACGGTTGACTTTGCAATCAATTCAGGCAGTTTTTTGCAATTAAAACTAATCAGAAATACTGGACTAAGATATGATGAACAGGTATTTCTTGACGGTGTAGATTACGAATTTGGATGGCAGATATCGAAAGCTGGTTTTAAAACAAAGATTTATGAGAACTCTATTCTTGAGCAGAACTTGGGATATTGCAATGAGCAAGATAACAGATTTACGCACCATGCTGCATTTAGGTATTTTCTCATAGCTAAAAATCGTAAGTACATTTACCGAAAGCATAAAGGACTGTGTAAAGGCTTTTTGATTGCGAGCTTAAAAAACATTTATTTATGCGGAAAAATTATTATATATGAAGATGAGAAATGGGCTAAATTGGTTTCATGCGTTAAGGGTATGTTAAGTTGAGGTGTAATACAATGGTTATTTTGCACATATTGAGCAGCGACGATAAATATGGAAGTGCACAGTGCTTTCTAGAACTTCTAATGCATGAGATAAAAATAAATGGGATTACGCCGATTGTCATAACGCCCAAAAATAATGATATTAATAACAAGTGCAACGAATTAGGAGTTAAAAACTACGTAATTAAATATAGACAATTTCAGATACCAAAGCATGACCCTACCCCAATTTTCATATTAAAATATTGCTATCATACAATGATGTATTATCTAATGAATTATGCTGCAGAAAATAAAATAATTAGCATTATCGAAAATGATAATGTTAATATAGTACATACAAATTCATCTGTAATTGATATTGGTTCAAACGTGGCAAAAAGAACTGGCTTAATTAATTTTTGGCACTTGAGGGAATTTGGAAAAGAAGATTTCAACTTTTATTCTGCAAAAGCAGGGTTTTTGAATAGTATGAATGCTTGCCAAAATCGATTTTTAGCAATATCTGAAGTTGTTAGACAAACATGGATTAAAAGAGGTCTTAATCCTAACAAAATAATAACTGTTTACGATGGTGTAGATGCAAATAGATTTGTTCCCAAACAGAATATTGAGAACGATAATCACAAAATTAAGATAGTTATGTGTGGGTCTTTTTGCGTCGCTAAAAATCAAAAATTACTAATTAAGGCAGTGAATGAGCTCTCACAAAGAGATAGGGAAAATGTTATAATAGACTTTTATGGGAAAACAGATGGGACATATTTTTATGAATCACAGAAGCTCGTAGAAGAATACAGACTTGAGAATATTGTTTCTTTTAAAGGATACATAAATAATGTTCCTGAAATGTTGCCAAAGTATGATGTTGGAGTGCTTTGCTCTAGAGCTGAGGCATTTGGCAGAGTAACAGCTGAATATATGATGGCTTCCTTGTGTACTATTGCACCAGCATCGGGAGCCAATGTCGAAATAATTGATGATGGATGTGGTCTTCTATATAAAGAAGGCGACATACATGAACTATCATCAATAATAAGCAGTATTATTAAAGGTATGGTTGATTATAGATCTATTGGAAAAAAAGCACGTTCAAAAGCAATTGACAAATATAATATAAATGAGAATGCGGATAAAATAGTAAATCAGTTTATTCTAAAAAGATAATTGCATAATTGGAGGCACACGAATGATTTATATCGATATTGTTTTATGCTTCTTATATGTAGCTTTTCAAATGTTTCAAAAACAAAAAATATACAAACCCGCAGTACTTTTTGCATTTATCTGGGGAACTGCACTAGTTATGTATTCATTCCATGCATATAATTTACCAGATGTTAACAATGGCACTTACTTAATTATTTTTGCTGGCTTGCTGTCATTTTTTTTAGGGTCAGCCGGAGCTGAGCATTCAAAAAAGAGAATAGTCGTTGGAAATTATCATTTATTCACAAAAGAGATAAAAACTACTACATACAACATTATGACGATGATCTTTTTTGCTTTGATGTTTTTACCTGTTTTACGAGCAACATTATTGTTGGCAAGAGGAGCTTCGTTATATTCGATTCGCTATTCACTCCAAAATGATATTTTGGGTACAGGAATAACGGCAATTTTATTTAATTATTTTTGCGAGCCTTATTTGGTGTTTATGATAGTATATTCTGTAGCAAATTTATTTTCATCAAATAGAAAAGCAAAAAACATGGTACATACAATAGTAGGAATCTTTATTATGACCATTATTTCGGGTGGCAGGTTTTTTATTTTTTACTTTATTGGATCTCTTATTGTTTGTTTTCTTTTATGTAGAAATACTTTGTTTGCAAGTGAATATGTTAATAAAAAACTGTTTCGCAGAGCAAAATTTTTAATTATACTTTCAGCGGTTTTAATAATCAGTGTGTCTTTTATAAGAGGATCGGTATTAACAGAAACCATGTATGTGTATTTTTGTGGTGGTGTTCCTTTTTTGGAACACTTAAACGAAACCATAGTTAACAATAGTCATACATATGGTGCAGCAACACTATATGGTTTTACTAGACCGTTTTTTGTAGTATTAAGAAAAATAGGAATTACAGATTTACCATTATGGCTTAAGAATGTAGAGCAAATCTTTCTGAAGGTTGATGATCCTTATTACTTGGCTCCAGGAATATTGTTTAATTCATTTTCTACGGGCTTTTTTGCACCATATTTAGATGGAGGACTTGCTGGGGTAATAATAGTATACTTATTATTTGGATTTATTACTGAAAAAATTTACATATACGTAGATATAAATAATGAGTATTCAGTCTCATGGTTTTTACTTGCATCACTCACAATAGTTTTGAGCTTTTTCAGGCTGACAATTACACATTATTCATTTGCATTGGCATTTGTTTATTTGTTTTACATGAGCAAAGTAGTGCCTTCTGCTAAAAGTGAAGCGACTATTGGATGTTGAAGATTTGGTAGGGAGAATGATTAGGATTGGAAAATAAAGTTGCAAAGAACTTTTTATATAATTTAATATATCAAGTTGTTGTATTAATTATTCCACTGATAACTGCTCCGTATTTGGCAAGAACATTAGGTGCAGATGGTATAGGAATCTATTCATATAATTATTCTATTGTATATTTTTTTTGTTTAGCAGTAATGCTTGGAATAAACAATTATGGTAACAGAGCCATAGCAAAATGTTTAGGAAATA
>ENA-UOJG01000675-UOJG01000675.1-human-gut-metagenome-genome-assembly--contig:-C47-NODE-675-length-44105-cov-7.500885_pt1 | contig 44105 bp, 38 predicted proteins | sample MGYA00242340_ERZ723887 | MGnify/ENA metagenome assembly ERZ723887 | reverse complement strand
ATAACCTTGACGGAATCACCGTCACCGTGAAGGTCCACGTCGCGCTCTATTATCCGATGGTTGTGGCGCAGACGACCGGCTTCGCGGCCGACGGCAAGATCTCGTATTTCCACGCGGTCCCCGCATCGCTGGGCCTTGCGGCGCACTTTGCCCGCGTCTCCGGCGTGGAGCTGACGCTTACGCGCGGCGAGAGCAGCGCGGATATCACGGCGATGGTCATCCTGAACTGGGATCTGGACACCGTTCGGGATTACCTCGAAAAGGCGGCGGCCTCCGTTACGTTCGATACCATCCGCAATCAGAATACAAGCGAAGCGGAGATTATCTCCGACCTGCAGCTCCCGCAGCGTACCGGCGCTTATCCGTTCGTCACGTTCGCCTGGACATCCGATTCCAAGCTGATCTCCATCGAGGGCAGCACGGCGGGCGAAGTCCTGACGGGCCGCGTCACACGCCCGAGCGTTGACACGAAGGTCCATCTCTATCCGACCCTGACGTTCCAGCTCAACGAGGGCACTATGCAGACGGAGGGCTTCCGCCTGACGCTCCCGGCCGAGGATCTCGAGCCGCTGCGTCAGCAGATGCAGAAGGAGCTTGACGAGAACTATCTCGTCACGAAGCTGACCTATGTTGTGACCGGCGAGGTCATCGACCCAGAGGCCGTGAACGGCGACATCCAGCTCCTCACGGCACGCGCCACCGGCATCGAGAACTATGACGATTATAAGTTCATCGTCACCTCGGGCGATCCGGATGTGGCCGAGATCAACGCCTACCGCGCCAATATCTACCGCCCGATGCCCGGCGAGGCCGCGGCGGAGGTGACGCTGACCGTCACCATGCAGCACAAGACAAAGGACGTCTCCGTGCAGAAGCAGATCGCCCTCAAGGTCCTGCCGCTGACAAAGGCGGAGCTTGACGATGCGCTGAACCTCATGGAGCAGGTCAAGGCTCACTACTGGGACGGCCTGAACGACGGAGCGAACGAGTCGCAGTACGCCGTGACGAAGAGCCTCCACGCCTTCCGCGAGGCCGTTGCGGGCGAGAACGGCGGCCTGACGTGGCTGTATGACTACCGCGACGCGCATGGTGCTGGCATCGTGGCCGGAGATCAGGCGGATTATTCCTCCGTCGGCGGTCAGGAGCAGTACAACAAGTTCAAGTCCAGCAATCCGGCCGTCATTGCCCATGAGAATCTGGTGCTGACGCAGCCGAAGTACAACACGTCTGTCACCGTTGAGAGCGTCCTGGAGCATGCCGTCTTTGCCAAGTATGCCAAGAAGATTACGTCCGGCGCATGGTATGACGACTACTTCTCCAAGCTGATCGGTCAGAAGGTCTCCGCCACCATGACGGTCCTCGGCACGGACGGTCCGAACCCGGGCGGCGATCAGCCTCCCGTCAGGACGACGGTCACGGTCGTGCTGACCGGCGTGAACGGCATCGGCGCAGTGGACCGCACGTTCGACACGACGTCGGATAAGACCGTGGCAGAGGCTCTGCGGGAGGGCCTTGGCGAGGACTACACGCTCACGGTCAGCGGCTATGGCTACATCGGCAGTCTGACCGGCCCGGACGATTTCAACGCCGCCAATGCGGGCGTTGAGTTCTGGGGTCAGTATTACTACATCGACGGCGCGTATGACACGTCCTCTCCGCTGACGGTCCCTGTCACGGACGGCGCGGTCTATGGTATCTTCGCCAACGAGAAGAACACGACCGGCGAGAACTACGGCTACAAGTACAACGTCTGGATCCACGAGCGCAGCGTTACCGCCGAGGCCGAGACGGCCTTTGACGTCACGGTCTACCAGATGCAGGGCAATACCGCCGTGCCGCAGGCAGGCGTGAAGGTCTACGCGGACGGCAATGTGATGGGCGTCAGCGATGAGAACGGCAAGGTTATCTGCCGCTTTGAGCATGCGGGCGACTATGTGCTCACGACCGGCGACGAGCTGCACACCTACAGCCAGTGCCGCGTCCATGTGACGGAGAAGCCCTTCAAGGCGACGGTCACGGTCCGCCTAACGGGCGTGAACGGCATCGGCGCGATCGACCGCACGCTGGAGGTCTCTTCCTCCAGCACGGTCGCAGAGGCGCTGCAGCAGGGCTTCGGCGAGGACTATGTCCTCACGGTCAGCGAATATGGCTACATCGGCAGCCTGACCGGCCCGGAAGACTTCAACGCGGCCAATGCGGCAGTGGCATACTGGGGCCAGTATTACTTCGTGAACGGCGCGTATGATACGTCCTCCCCGCTGACGGTCCCCGTCACGGCCGGCGGCATCTACGGCGTGTTTGCCAATGAGTCGACGGCCGACTCCGACAGCTACTACGGCTATAAGTACAACGTCTGGTTCCACGAGACCGCGCTCACCGCAGCGGCGAGCGAGACGTTCACGGCAACGGTGTACCAGATGGGAACCGGTGTTGCTCCGGCAGAGGGCGTGCAGATCTTCTGCGGCGGCGAGCTGCTCGGCAGGACGGCCGCGGACGGCACGTTTGCCTGGCACTTTGACACCGCAGGCGTCTACGTCCTCACGACGGGCGACAGCAACCACACCTACAGCCAGTGTGTCGTCACGGTGACGGGCAAGGCCCCGGTGTGTGACGGCGGTGCGAACTGCCCGAGCCGCGCCTTCCCGGATCTTGATCCCGCGCAGTGGTATCACCTCAGCACGGACTATGCCATCACGAACCATCTGTTCATCGGCTTTGAGGACGGTACGTTCCGCCCGAACGGCCAGATGAGCCGCGCGATGTTCGCCATGGTGCTCTGGCGCGTGGCAGGCAGCCCGGCAAGCTCCGCGGCGCTCCCGTTTGCGGATGTCGCTGCTGATGCCTGGTATGCCGATGCAGTCCGCTGGGCCTATGCGGCCGGCGTGATCAACGGCGTGTCCACCACGGCGTTCGACCCCGAGTCCCCGGTGACCCGCGAGCAGATGGTCACGATGATCGTCCGCTATGCGGAAAAGATCGGCGCTGTCACCGGCGCACGCGATGATCTGTCGCAGTTCTCCGATGGGATGCAGGTCAGCTCCTATGCGCTCGCAGCGGTGCGCTGGGCAGTTGCCGTCGGCCTGCTGCGCGGTATGGGCAACGGCCGCCTCGAGCCGCAGGGCACGGCGACCCGCGCAGAGGTCGCAACGCTGCTGATGCGCTTCGCTTCCCTCGGCAAGTAAGGAAAGCGCTGAATCAATCGGCAGAAGCTTCGCGGCTCAGCCGCAGACGATTGGTTCGGAGATTCCCTGAGACTATGGCGCTCCCGCGCCGCTCTGCGGCGGTGCGGGAATGCCGGGAAAATGGCGGATGCCGCATCGAGATTGATGTTGGCATCCGCCTCTTTTTGTGATATTATATTGAGGCAGCACCACGCGATTGCATCTTCGGCCTTCGCCGAATGCTCTTACGGAATCGTGCGGTGCGGCTTTGAAAGTGGGTGAATACATGCAGACGCTACGCGGGAAGTTATTTCTCTCCGGTATGGATGAAAATGCCGCCGCACTGGCCCGGAAATGGGGCCTTGGGCTGGAGCTGACGGATTTCTGCGAGGCGCGGAAATTGGAAGAACCTGCGGCCATGGAGGCTGCGCGGGCGCGCTGCAGCGGGATCGGCTCTCTCTGGCTGCATGCGCCGTTTGCGGAGCTGTCGCCCTGCGCCATCGACCCGCGCGTGCGCGAGGTCGTCATGCTGCGCTTCCGGCAGACCGTGCAGGCGGCGCTGGCGCTCGGCATCCGGCGCATCGTGGTGCACAGCGGCTATATCCCGCTCGTCTATTTCCCGGAGTGGTTCATTGCCCGGTCCGTCGAATTCTGGCGGGAATTTCTGCGGGACGCCCCGGACGGCCTCTGCCTTGCGCTGGAAAACGTGATGGAGCCGGAGCCGGATATGCTCGTGCAGATCGCTGCGGGCGTCGATGACCCGCGCTTCGGCCTGTGCCTCGATGTCGGCCATGCCAATACCCGCGTGAGCGAAACGCCGCCTCTGGACTGGATCGCGCCGATGGCCCCGTGGCTGCGCCATGTGCACCTGCACAACAACGACGGCGACTGGGACCTGCACGACGCGCTCGGGCAGGGCATGATCCCGATGCCGGATATCCTTGCCGCGCTGGCGGAGCTGAGCCCGGCGGCGGATTATACGATCGAAAATCAGAACTGTGAGCCCTCGCTGCGCTGGCTTTGCGCGCGGGGCTATCTGGAGGAACCATGACAGAGCAGGAATTTCAGACCTTTCTGCGCTCCATCCGCCCGGCGGACCGCGCCGCGATGGACGCTGCCGCCCGCCGTCAGGCGGAGCTGGCCAAGCCACCGGGCAGCCTCGGCGCACTGGAGGATGTCTCCATCCGGCTGGCAGGACTGACCGGCCGGGTGAAAAATCGGATCGACCGCTGCCGCGTGCTCGTGTTCGCGGCGGATAACGGCGTTACGGCCGAGGGCGTTTCGGCAACGCCGGTCTCGGTCACGCTCAGTCAGTCTATCAATATGACACGGCATATCACGGGTATGTCCGCCTTGGCGGCGGCCTTTGGCGATTCCGTCGTCGTGACGGACGTCGGCATCGACGCGGATGTCCGCTGCCCGGAGATCGTGGATCGGAAGATCCGCCGCTCCACCGGCGATATCGCGCGGGAGCCCGCCATGACGCGGGAGCAGGCGCTGGCGGCCATTTCCGTCGGCATGGAGCAGGCGCAGCGCGCCGCGCAGGACGGTATGCAGGCCGTCGGCATCGGTGAGATGGGCATCGGCAACACCACGACGTCGGCCGCCGTGCTGGCGGCGCTGACCGGCCTTGCGCCGGAGGCGCTGACCGGCCGCGGCGCGGGCCTGACGGACGATGCCTTCCGGAAGAAAAAGGACGTGATCCGGCGTGCGCTCACGCTGCACCGGCCGGACCCTGCAGACCCCGTCGGCGTGTTGTCAGCCGTCGGCGGTCTGGACCTTGCGGCCATGACGGGCGCGTTCCTCGGCCTTGCCGCGGCGCATGTCCCGGCTGTGGCGGACGGGCTCATCTCCGTGGTCGCAGCCCTGTGCGCCGTGCGCCTGTGCCCGGCTGCGCGGGATGCGATCTTCCTGTCCCATGCCTCAAAGGAGCCGGGCTACCGCCGCGCTGCGGAGGAGCTGGGCCTTGCGCCCTTCCTGCAGCTCGGCATGCGGCTGGGCGAGGGGAGCGGCTGTCCGCTCGCCTTTCAGGTGCTGAAGGCCGCCTGCGCCGTCATGAATGGCATGGCGACGTTTGCGGAGGCCGCCATCAACGACGATTATCTGGAGTCCATCCGCACGCCGGATGCGTTCCAGCTGGATACACCATGAAAATTTTACTGCTCGGCGGCAGCAAAAGCGGAAAAAGCGGCCTTGCGCAGCGGCTTTGCGTCCGGCTTGCCGCTGGTGCACCCATGATCTACTGGGCGACGATGGAGCCGGTAGACGGCGAGGACCGCGCCCGCATTGCCCGCCATCTGGACGAGCGCGCGGGCTGGGGCTTCAGCACAGTCGAGTGCGGCCGGGCGCTGGAGCGCGCCGCACTGCCGGAGAGGGCTTGCGTGCTGTTTGACAGCGTGACGGCTTTGCTTGCAAACGAGATGTTCTCTGGCGCGCAGCCGGATGCCGCCGCCCCGGAGCGGGCAGCGCAGGAGCTGCTGGCGCTCAGCTGCCGTGCGGCACATCTGGTCTGCGTCTGCGACGATATTTTCCGCGATGGTGCGGCCTATGACGAATGGACGGAGCGCTACCGCAGCGGCCTTGCGCGCGTCTGCCGCACGCTTGCGGCGGAATTCGACACGGTCTGCGAGGTCACGGCCGGACTGCCGCATCTTTGGAAGGGGGAATTGCCGTGAAGCACTGGTTCACGGGCTTTATGATGTCATGGGGCATGTTTCTGGCCATTCCGTGCCCGTGCCGCATCTGGGACGAGAAGGCGCGGCCGCACATGGTCGCCTGCCTGCCGCTCACGGGCGGCGTAGTCGGGCTCGTGTGGGCGGCGATGGCATGGCTGCTGCAGCGCCTCGGCTGCGCTGCGCCGCTGCGGGCGGTGCTGCTGGCCGCTGCGCCGTGGCTCGTCACGGGCTTTCTGCACCTCGACGGCTTTATGGATGTCTGCGACGCGCTGCTCTCCCGCCGCGATCTTGCCACGCGGCAGAAAATTCTGAAGGATTCGCACTGCGGCGCCTTCGCCGTTATCTGCATGGTCCTGCTGGCCGCGGGCCAGTGCGCGCTGTTTGCGGGTGCGCCGTGGCTGCGTCTGCTGCCGCTCGGGGCGCTCCCCGTGGCGAGCCGCGCCTGCGCTTCCGTTGCCGTGCAGCGCCTGCGCCCGATGGGCACGAGCCAGTATGCCGCCATGAAGCGCGGAACGGGCCTGCAGCTCGTGTTCCCACTCGTGTGCCTGCTGGCGGCCTGCGTTGTGCCGCCTGTGCTCTGCGGGGCGGCCGGGCTTGCGCCGCTTGCGGCGGCGGCGGGTTACTGCCTTGCCGTCTGGCGCGGCTTCCGGCAGTTGGACGGCATGTCCGGTGATATTTCCGGCTTCGGTCTGACGCTCGGCGAGCTGGCCGGGGCGGCGGTCTTATGTTTTGTGAGGTAAGAAAATGATCCTGATCTTGGGCGGCGCGTGGCAGGGAAAGCTCACTTGGGCGGCGTCGCATGGTATGGTCGGACCGGTGTTCGACCTGAAGGATGGCTGGCCCGAAGCGCCCGTGCGCTGCTGCCGCCATCTCGAAGCGCTGACGCGCGCGGCTTCCGACCGCGGCGAGACGGCGCAGCAGGTGCTGGACCGCCTGCTGCCGCTGACGCGGGATGCATTTGTCATCTCACGCGAGATCGGCTCCGGTGTCGTGCCGCTCGATGCGGCGGAGCGCCGCTGGCGCGAGGTGCACGGCGCGGTGCTGCAGGGCCTTGCGGCCCGAGCGGAGCACGTCAGCCGGATATTTTGCGGACTGGAGGAACGGTTAAAGTGAAATTGACCCTGATTCGGCATGGCCTGACGGAGGGCAACATCCGCAGGCTTTATTATGGCGCGATGGACCTGCCGCTGCTGCCTGATGGCATCGAGGCCCTGCACGCGCTGCGCGACGGCGGCGGCTATCCGGAGGCGGAGCAGTATTTTACCAGCGGCATGACCCGCACGGAGCAGACGTTTGCCGCCCTGTACGGCGACCGGCCGCACGGCACGCTCCCCGGCATGCAGGAGATGCGCTTCGGCGAATTCGAAGGAAAGACCTACGCGGACCTGAAGGACGACCCGGCCTTCCGCGCGTGGTGCAGCGTCGATTATGAAAACAACGTCTGCCCCGGCGGCGAGAGCTGGAACGGCCTGACGGACCGCGCGCTGCAGGCGCTTGCCCCCATTCTGGCGCAGGGGAAGGACACGGTCATCGTCGCGCACGGCGGTGTGATCGGCGGGCTGATGTACCGTTGGTTCCCCGGTATGCCGCATCGCTTCGTCTGGACGCCGGACCCTGGTCACGGCTACCAGATCACATTTGAGGGCGGAAAGCCCGTCTCCTACTGCACCATTCCCGAGCACGGTACGCTCGGCCCGGACCCAAACACGAAGATCCCCCTGGGCGACTGAGGCCCATTCCCCGCGCAATTCAGAGAGAAAGAGGGCGCGTTTTCATGAAGGAATGTCAGAATTTGCAGGAATTTCTGCAGGCGTTTTTCCCGGAGAATGCGGAGCTGGAGGGCTTCCGGAAGCGGCTTGCCGCTGACGCAACGCCGGACCGGGAGGGCCTGACCGAGGCGCTGCGGGAGCCGGATGCCGGGGAGCAGATCCGCCTGTTCGAGGGCGGCGACGCTGCCGGGCTGGCGGCGGCCAGAAGCCGGGCCTATTCCGCGGCGTTCTATGACGCCTGCTTCCCGGAGGCAGGGAGCGCAGAGCAGGCGCTTTCCCGTGAGCGGCTGCGCTTTTTCTACCGCGGCGCGGCAAATGAGCGCTACCTGCTCGCACCCGGTGTCTATCGCACCGGGGAAAAGCCGGAGGACTTCTATTTCCATGAGCTGCAGGTGCGCTGTCCGGCTCCGTTCGCGGGCCGCCGCTATCTGGAAAAGCTGACGTACATGCAGCACTACGGTGCGCCGACGCGCCTGCTCGATATCACGGCAAATCCGCTCGTTGCCCTGTATTTTGCCTGTGCAGCGGAGCCTGACTGCGACGGCAAGGTCATCGTGTTCTGTGTGGAGGCCGCAGATGTGGCCTATGCCTCCAGTGACCGTGTGCAGATGCTGTCCCATCTGCCGGAGCTGAGCCATGCGGATCAGCGCCATCTCGAAGCTCTGTCGTACCGCTACATGCTCCGGCCGGGCAAATTCCCGCAGAAGAGCAACCAGAAATATGACGACGCTGTCCTCGAGCGGCTGTATTATGATATCCAGAAGGAGAACAACGCCTTCACGCGCGATATCCGCCCGTTTGACCTGCTGCGCCCCGTCTTTGTCCAGAGCAATCAGGACAACCCACGCATCCTCCGGCAGGACGGCGCGTTCTTGCTGTCGGGCCTCGACACGGACGAGGCGGACAGTGACCGGAAGCTCCGCAAGCATGTGCTCAAGGAGCTGCGGATCCCGGCAGGCTGCAAGGCGGCCATCCTGCAGCAGCTGGAGCAGGTCAATATCCATCAGGCCTCCCTCTTCCCGGAGCCGGACACTGTGGCGCAGTATCTGCGCCGAAAATAATAAAACCATACCGGCTGCTGTTCATTCACAGCTGCCGGTATGGTTTTTTAAATTACTTTATCGCGTCAGATCATCCTGTGCGCGGTGGGTGATGGCGCCGTAATATTCCGGGCGGCGGTCGCGGAACAGCCCCCACGAGCTGCGGCTCTCGAGCAGCGCGTCGAGGTCATAGGTCTGCAGCAGCACGGCCTCCGCATCGCGCGGGGCGCACTGCAGCAGCGCGCCGGTCTCATCCGTCAGGAACGACGAGCCGTAGAAGCACAGCTCCGAGCGCTGGCCGCCGTTTTCGGGGCAGGGGAGCACGGCCTCCGTGCCGATGCGGTTGGCCGCAATGACGGGCATGAGATTCGCCGCGGCGTGGCCCTGCATGCAGCGCTGCCAGTGCGGCATGGAGTCGCATTCCAGGATCGGCTCCGAGCCGATGGCCGTGGGATAGAGCAGCAGCTCCGCCCCGAGCAGGGCCATGGACCGCGCCGTCTCCGGGAACCACTGATCCCAGCAGATGCCGACGCCGATGCAGCCAAATTTCGTCCGGAACACGCGGAAGCCGGTGTCGCCGGGCGTGAAATAGAACTTTTCCTGATAATAATGGTCGTCGGGAATGTGCGTCTTGCGGTACGTCCCGAGCAGTGTGCCGTCCGCGTCGATGCAGGCGACGGTATTATAGAAATTATTGCAGTCACGCTCAAAGAAGCTGACAGGAAGAACGACGTGCAGCTCCCGCGCCAGACGGATTCCCATCTGCACGGCGGGATTTTCGTCCGTCGGCGTGGCATAGGCGTAAAAATCGTAGCGGCGCTGCTGGCAGAAATACTCCCGCTCAAACAGCTCCGGCAGCAGGATGACCTGCGCGCCCTGCTCTGCGGCCTGCCGCACGAGGCGCTCGGCCGTGCGCAGATTTTCGGCCGGGTCGGGAACGCAGCGCATCTGGATGGCTGCCACAATGACGTTTCTCATAATTTCGCTCCTTCCGGGATCTGCTGCGTGATGCAGTGGATATTGCCGCCGCCCGTTAAGATCTCGCGGGCATAGACGGAGATGATGCGGCGCTCCGGGAACAGTCCGGCCAGAATGGCCGCGGCCTGCGCGTCCGACGCGGCGTTTTCACCGCCGAATGCGGGCAGCACAATGGCCCCGTTCGCGCAGTAGTAGTTCACATAGGATGCGGCCAGCCGCTCTCCGACCTCGCGGACGTCCTCGCCGTCTTCAAACGTATAGCCCTCGAGGTCCTCCTGCGTGACAAGGACCGGCACGCGGGGGATGGGCAGCTTATGCACGCGGATGCGGCGGCCCTGCGCGTCCGTCTCGCCCTCCAGATAATGCAGGCAGGCCTGCGAGCAGGCATACTGCGGGTCTGTGGGATCGTCCGTCCACGCGAGCACGACCTCACCCGGCCGCACAAAGGCGCAGACGTTGTCGACGTGCTCGTTCGTCTCGTCGCCGTCGATGCCGCGAGGCAGCCAGAGGATCTTTTTCGCGCCGAGCATGCGGCAGAGTGCTGCGGCGATCTCGTCCTTCGTGAGCTGCGGATTGCGCCCGGCACTCAGAAGGCAGGCCTCTGTGACGAGCAGCGTGCCCTCGCCGTCGCTGTGGACGGCACCGCCCTCCATCACGAACGGTGCGGCATTATAGCCGCGAAAGCCGAGCGTATCCAGCAGGCCGCCCGCAAAGGCATCGTCCTTCTCCCAGTGGGCATACAGACCGTCGACCTCGCCGCCCCAGGCATTGAAGCGCCAGTTGACGCCGCGCACCGCGCCGTCGGCGGCCCGGCGGACAAATGTCGGGGCAACGTCGCGCGCCCAGGCATCGTCGCTGTCAAGGTCCAGCAGGCGGACATTGGCCATTCCGGAAAGCATCCGTTCGGCCGAGGGGCGCGAGTGCGGATTCACGGCGACATAGACCGTCTCACTCTCGGCAATGGCGGCGATAACGCTGCGGAACGCTTTGCGTGCGGCGGCTGCGCCTTTTTTCCACGAGCCGGGGCGCTCCGGCCAGATCAGAATGCAGCCCTGATGCGGAGAGAACTCCGCGGGCATGGAAAAGCCGTCCTGCTGCGGCGTTGTTGGTTCATACTGCATAGGATCCCCCTCTTATATACCGCCCGGGGCGCGATGGCCCAGCAGGGCGGAGAGATTCTGCGCCGTTTCCATCACGGCGGCTCGCATGGAGGCGAATTCTGCAGCCGGTGTTCCGGCAATGCAGATGACGCCGATGGCGTAGCGGCATGGCCCGTCACCCTCGTAGATGGGCGCGGCCACGGATTTCAGGCCCAGCCGGTATTCCTCGTGCTCCTCGGCATAGCCGCCGCGGCGAATGGCGGGGAGCTGCGCCAGAAGCTGCTCCGGGGCCGTCACGGTGTGCGGCGTGCAGACCTGCAGCGGCCGCCTGCGCAGCAGGGCCTCTGCCTCGTAGACTGGCATGGCGGACAGAATGGCCTTGCCCTGCGAGCTGGCGTGCACCGGCAGGCGCGTGCCCGTCTCCGAGGTCATGTGGAAGCCGCGCTGCGGGGCTTCGCAGGCGACGAGGATGAGCTCATCACCGGACAGGCGGGCCAGATGGACCGACTCTCCGAGGCGCGCGGCCATGGCGCGCAGATGGGGGCGGCAAAGCTCCGGAACGCTCCAGCCCTGCCGGACGGCGCTGCCCAGCTCGACGAGATGGTAGCCGAGGCGATATTTCCCGTCGGTCGGATTCTGCTCCACGACGGCGGAGTCCAGCATGGTGGCAAGCAGCCCGTGGATCGTGCTCTTGGCCCAGCCGGTCCGCTGCTCCAGCTCGTGTAGCGAGAGAGGGCTGTCCGCTTCCCAGAAGCAGTCCAGCAGGCGAATGGCCTTTTCAATGGAGTGAACGCGTCTTCCGCGGCTTTCCATAACGGCCTCCCTCAGGCGCGGAGCGCTCCGGTGAGCGAAAGGATCGCTTCCAGAACGCCGCCGCCGATGGCAAGCGCCTTGTCCGAGACAAGGTCGCAGTATTCGCGCTTTCCGCGCGGGTCGACATCGCCGGACTTCATGCCGCGCGTGACGGGGGTGCCGTCCGGCAGGATGCCGCGCAGCATGCCGTTGATCTGGCAGAGCATGGGCACGCCGTTTACCGTACCGGCTATGTCGCCCGTGCGGACAGATGTGCCGATCTCGAGCTTCTGCACAAAAATGCCGTCCGCCGGGGCGCGCAGCACGCGCTCTCCGGCAAAGCCGCCGATGAGGCCGGGAATGTTCGTGTTCGGCAGGGGAGAACCGTGATACAGCGCCCGGCCGAGCGTGTGGCCGCGCATGGTCTCCACGGCGGCATGGCAGTCCTCGCCCGCCGTGAAGCCGGGACCGACGCCGATGACGCAGGGCGCGTCCGTGATGCGCGTGCCGAGATTCTTCTTGGCCAGAATGGCGTCGACGACGACATCCGGGCGCAGGGCCGTGCGGCACTTCGCCTCCGGATCGGCCAGAACGGGGAGCTCTCCCGCGGCCAGGATGACGGCGGCGTTCTCCGGTGCGGCGCAGAAGCGGGCCGTGACGTCCTCGACCGTCATGCTGCCGTAGACGATGGCCTGCGAGAAGCAGACGGTCCGCCGGATGGCGGTCGGCTGCGGAAGGTCCGTCATGACGACGGAAAGATGGGCGTGATGCAGACGCAGCGCAATGCCAGAGGCAAGGTCTCCGGCGCCGCGGATCAGAACGAGCATGATACGATCTCTCCTTTTCGTAGGCTGGCAAGGACGGCCGGGCAGTGCAGACGGGCCAGCAGGGCCGTGCCGTCGGCGGCATCGGCCTGATTGAGCAGCACCTGCGTGTGAAGTGCCTCGGTCTCGAGCACGCGCGCGGCGCGCTCCGGTGTGGCGATATCCTCCGGTGCACAGCCAGCCAGCCCGGCATAGCGCTCCGGCCGGTGCGCAGCCTCTGCAATAGGGCGGCCAAGCCCCGTCAGCCCGAGCACGGCGATGACCTGCCCGGCCTCCTGCGGCAGGACCGGCTCGTGGGACAGGTGAGCCTTGAGCGGCAGCCCGCGGGAGCCGTCGGCCTCCACGAGCACATAGTCGGCGAGCGCGCAGAGCTCGGCCCAGCTCTGCTCCGGCGGGCCGAATTTGCCGTCGCCGCACGGCGTTCCCACGATGGCGGGCGTGCCGGGCGCAACGGCGCAGACGCGCGTCTGCAGGGCAGGGACCTGCCGCATATGCGTCGAGGTCGCGATGATGACGCGCGCGGCGGAAAGCTCGTCCGCCAGATGGCAGACGAGGGAGGTCTTGCCGCCGCTGCCCATGACGGCTGTCAGGCCGGGGCGAATTTCCAGCGCTTCGGAAAATAGCATAACAGGACACGACTCCTTGTGATCTCTTTGCCACTGACTATAGCACATTCTGCCCGATTCGTCAACTCCGCCGCGCTTGACGCGGCCCGTGCGGTGTGGTATACTGAAGTTATGGACAAGAAATTAAGGCCGGTTATCAGCATCCGGATCTTTCGGGAAACAAAATGCTTCGGCCCCGGTGTTGCGGAGCTCCTGCGCCATGTGCGCGAGGCGCATTCCCTGCGGGGCGCGGCCATGACCATGGGCATGGCCTATTCCAAGGCGTGGACCATCGTAAAGCAGGCGGAGCGTGAGCTGGGCTTTCCGTTGCTCGTCTCGGTGACGGGCGGGCGGCACGGCGGCGGCGCAGAGCTTTCTCCGAAGGCCGAGCGGCTGCTTGCGGCCTATGGGGACTACTGCGCCCGGATGCGGGCCTTTGCCGCCGAGGAATTCGGCCGCGCGTTTGCGGAATTCACGGAGGAGCCGCAAGCGGAATCGGAATAAGGAATCGGAATAAACAGAAAAGCCGGGCGATCTCGCCATGCGGGATCGCCCGGCATATTTTTGTGCGGAATTATTCCTGCCCCTCGGGCTTCTTTTCCTCCTTGGGAGAATCGTCGCTATTGGCCCACTCATCGGCCTTTTCCATGCCGACCTTGGCCGTGCGGATGAGCATCTTGCCCAGACCTGCGAAGGCGTGACCCAGATCGGAACCGGCTTTCTTCCATTCCTGCTTGACGTTTTCGTTATCCATTGTGAACGCCTCCTTTCTGCCCTTTAGTATATCCCGGAATCGGAGATTTGTCAATGCGGTGCGGTTCTTTTCTGCGTCCGGCGCGCATATATCCTTCTGCGGAGGTGGAACCATGCGCAAAACGGGAACGGGCAGGCTGTGGACAGCGGCCGCTGCCGCTGTTTTCTGGACGGGCGCGGCGCTTGCCGGCTTTCTGCTGCTGCCTGCGCTCGTATGCTGCGGCCTGAGCCGCCTGATCTGGAGCGCGGCGGAGCGGCTGCAAATTGCGTTAACATTACACGGGAATCCAGACTGTCAAAAAATCTGCCAGGCCAAAAATTTCGGAGGGAAGAAAAGTGTGAAAGGAAACCGTCAGGGTGTCCTTTCACGTTCCATAACCCGCCGCAGCGGCAGAATTGCAAAATAAGATACAGCAAAATTATATTTTGCAATTCTGGAAGCAGCTTGGAAAAAAAGCCCCGGAGGGACTTTTTGACAAGCTGAATCATCACCCCTTGCGTTTCGGACGAAAACAGAATATAATGATGTCGACGAAACCGAGCGCGTGGCGCATGGAGGAACCATGAATATTTTTCTGACGCTTGCCTTCCTGTTTTTCATCGGTGCAACGCTGGGCTGGGTGCTGGAGCTGCTGTTCCGCCGCTTTTTCTCATCGGCGAACCCGGAGCGGAAGTGGATCAATCCCGGCTTCTGCGTCGGGCCGTATCTGCCGCTGTACGGCTGCGGCCTGTGCTTTCTCTACCTGATCGCCTCGCTGGAGCAGTTCAGTATTATCCGCGACCCGTTCTGGAATCGCGTGGTCCTGTTCCTGATCATGGCGGTGTGCATGACCGTGACGGAATATTTCGCCGGTCTCATCGCCCTCAAGGGCTTCCATGTCCGCCTGTGGGACTACAGCAAGCAGTGGGGCAACATTCAGGGCCTCATCTGCCCGAAATTCTCGCTGGCGTGGGCCCTTCTCGGCGCCGCATATTACTTCCTGATCCATCCGCGCATCCTGCACGCCATTGACTGGCTCTCGCGCAACCTGGCGTTTTCCTTTGTCATCGGCCTGTTTTATGGCGTGTTCCTCATCGACGTCGTCTACTCCACGAAGCTCATCCACCGCATCAAGAAGCTCGCAGATGAGAATGAGGTTATCGTCAAGTATGAAAACCTCAAGGCACACGTCCGCAGCGTGCACGACCGCTCCGCGCAGAAGGCAAGCTTCTTCTTCCCCCTGCGCTCGGAGCGCCCCTTGAACGAGCATCTGCGCGAGCTGCGTGAAACGCTGGAGCAGCGCCGCCGCACGGGAGGGAAAAAGCATGCCGGATGACCGCAAAGAGCTCATTGCAGCCGCGGCAGGGCGGCTGCTCCTGCGCCGGGACGGCAAAAAGCTGACCGTGACGGATATTGTGAACGAATGCCATATCACAAGACAGACGTTCTACTATCATTTTGAGGATATCCCGGATCTGCTGCTGTGGATGATGAAGCGAAACCTGAAGCGCAACATGCAGGAGGCCTCCATGCAGAGTACGCCGGAGGAGAGCCTGAAATACCTGATCACGCTGTCGCTCAGCTCCCGCCTGTTTGTGGAAAAGGCCATGCACGCCGGCTATCGGGAAGAGCTGGAGCGGCTCGTGACGCAGTCGTTCAACTCGCTCATCGAGCGCATCCTGCGGCGGTGGCATTTCCCGCCGGGCTGTACGCGCGAGCAGATGAGCCTGATGCTGCGCTACCATCTCAACGCTGTGGTGGGCTTGATGCGCAGCTGGACGGAGGAGGACTCGGCGCACATCGACGAGACCGTGCGCGATATCTACCGGATGATGGCAGCCAGCATGAACGCCTTTGCGCCGGGCGGTGCGACGCGCCTGCCAGAAAAATTGAAGGATTGAAGGATTTGACAGCTGAGTCGAAGTGTAAAAAACCTTTACACTTCGGCTTTTTTGTCTATACAGGCCTGCGAAAGTGTAAATTGCGTTTTCCGGGCCGACGGGGTAAAATACGGAAGCAAACGGAAAGGAGTGCTGGAACATGGAACAGGACATGCTGGCGGGAAAGCTGGCGGAGGTAGACGCCCAGCTTGCGGGCGTGCATGCAAAGCTGCGGTCAGCCGCGCAGATGGAAAGCGCCGAGCTGGATGCCGCCATTGCGCAGACGCGCGAGGAGACGGAGCAATGCGCCCGTGCGCTGGCGGAGCGCCTGCGCCACAGCCGCGCGCATCAGGTCAGAGAGATCGCCGATGCGTTTGAGGAGATCCGCGAAATTGTCCGCCGCGTGCAGACCGAGGTCCGCCGCGGCGATGAGAGCGGGGAGGAGATGCAGCTCCTCTTCGCGGAATATGCGATGGACTTTGCCATGCAGGCGGCGCGCCATGCGCTGCTTGTGGCGCTCGAGGCCATCCGGGATGAACAGAGGAAAGGAAGTGCTGCAGAATGAAGGAAGTCAAATCACCGAAAAAGCCCCTGCTGTATTACTACGGCATCGTGCTTCTGATCATTGCGCTGTTCAATCTGCTCGTAACGCCGCTGCTGAACCGCCGCAGCATCGAGGAGGTCGACTACGGCACGTTCATGAGCAAGATCGAGGCCCAGCAGATCGAAAAGGTCGAGATCGACGACGATGAGATCTATTACACGGAAAAGGGCGGCAAGACCGTCTACTGCACGGGCATCATGGACGATCCGGGCCTGACGGAGCGGCTGTATGCCTCCGGCGCGACGTTCAGCCGCGATGTGCAGAAGACGATGTCGCCGCTGCTGAGCTTATTCCTGACGTCCATCGTGCCGCTGCTGCTGTTCCTGGCGCTTGGCCGTTATGTGGGCAAGAAGCTCGTGGAGCAGGCGGGCGGCAAGAACGCTATGGCCTTCGGTAAGAGCAACGCCAAGGTCTATGTGCAGTCCACGGCCGGTATCCACTTCAGCGATGTGGCCGGTGAGGACGAGGCCAAGGAGAGCCTTGCGGAGATCGTCGATTATCTGCACGATCCGAAGAAGTACACCGATGTCGGCGCCTCCATGCCAAAGGGCATCCTGCTCGTCGGCCCTCCGGGAACCGGCAAGACCATGCTGGCCAAGGCTGTCGCGGGTGAGGCGAATGTGCCGTTCTTCTCCATTTCCGGCTCGGAATTCGTTGAGATGTTCGTGGGCATGGGCGCATCAAAGGTGCGCGATCTGTTCAGTCAGGCCAAGGAAAAGGCCCCGTGCATCGTGTTCATCGATGAGATCGATGCCATCGGCAAAAAGCGTGATGGCCAGTTCGGCGGCAACGACGAGCGGGAGCAGACCCTGAACCAGCTGCTGACCGAGATGGACGGCTTTGAGGGCAACAACGGCGTGATGATCCTCGCCGCGACGAACCGCCCCGAGTCACTCGATCCGGCGCTGACGCGTCCGGGCCGCTTTGACCGCCGTGTGCCGGTCGAGCTGCCGGACCTGAAGGGCAGAGAGGCCATCCTGCGCGTGCATGCGCGCAAAATCCGTGTGGGCGACGATGTGGACTTCCACACCATCGCGCGTATGGCGGCGGGCGCTTCCGGCGCAGAGCTTGCCAACATCATCAACGAGGGCGCGCTGCGCGCCGTGCGCGACGGCCGCAAGACCGTCACCGAGGCGGACCTTGAGGAGAGCATCGAGACTGTCATCGCGGGTTATCAGAAGAAAAACGCCGTGCTGTCGGATCATGAAAAGCGCGTCGTGTCCTATCATGAGATCGGCCACGCGCTCGTGGCGGCCCTGCAGACGGATTCCGCGCCCGTGCAGAAGATCACGATCATCCCGCGCACGTCCGGTGCGCTGGGCTACACCATGCAGGTCGAGCAGGGCGAAAAGAACCTGATGACCCGCGGCGAGCTTCTGGCCAAGCTGGCTACGCTGACCGGCGGCCGCGCGGCCGAGGAGGTCGCGTTCGGCGAGATCACGACCGGCGCTTCGAACGACATCGAGCAGGCCACGCGCATCGCGCGCGCCATGATCGCGCAGTACGGCATGACGGATGAATTCGACATGGTCGCCATGCAGACCACGCGGAACCAGTATCTGGGCGGCGATACGTCCATGAGCTGCTCGGAGCAGACGCAGCGTGAGATCGACCGGAAGGTCGTTGAGCTCGTCCGCACGGAGCATGAGCGGGCGCACAGCCTGCTGACGGAGCACCGCGCGCTGCTGGATCAGCTGGCGCAGGTGCTGTATGAAAAGGAAACAATCACCGGTGAAGAATTCATGCGGATCCTTCACGCGGCGCAGAAGGAGGAAGAGCATCATGCGTGACCGTTCCGGCTTTGGCTGGCTGGCGCTCATCGTCAGCATCCTGCTCGTGCTGCTCGGCATTGCGACCTTTATCTGGCCGGAGGCGGCGCTCGAGAGCTTTGTGATGGTCTATGGCGTACTTGCCGTGGCCACGGGAATCATGGACATTGCGTTTTATGCGCGCGTGGAGCGCCATACGGGCTTCGGCCCGATGACGGCGCTTGTCAGTGGTATTCTGAGCGTGATGTGCGGCTTCATGCTGCTGGTCTATCCCTCTGCCGGGCAGTGGGCCATGACCCTGCTGTTCCCGTTGTGGTTCCTGACGCACTGCATCTCCAACCTGACGCACTTGAACTGGGTGCGCCTCGTTGCGGGCCGCGCGAACTATACGATCTCGCTCGTTCTGAACATCCTCGGCATCATGCTTGCGACGCTCATGCTGCTGCACCCCGTGCTGTCGGCCGTTTCCATGAGCCTGACGATCGGCTTCTATCTCATCCTGCTGGGCGTGGACGGTATCGTGCTGGCGCTCAGCAGCATGGGACGTTAAAAAACCTCTGAATAAATCGGCTGCGGTGGATGCCGGATATTTTCCGCCAATCCATCCGTTCGGGAAACTTGAAATATTGCGCAGCCGTTGGCGGCTTTGCCGCCTTACGGATGCGGCATACCCCTTGCGGGTACACAAAGTATTCCTGCGTTTCCCAAACGTCGGCTTGACAAAAAATCTCTCGCCATCCCCTCTTGCCAATTTAATCAGAGGCTTTATGATTTCCGGAAAGGATTAGTTATATGCTTCGATTACTCAAACAAATGAAGGCGAAACAGTGGATCATGGCGCTGCTGTGCGTTGCACTTATTCTGGGCCAGATCTACTTTGACCTCCGCCTGCCGGATTATATGAGCGATCTGACCGTGCAGATCAAAACGCCGGGCAGTACCGTTTCGGACGTGCTGCACACCGGCCTTGAGATGCTGGCCTGCACGCTCATCAGCGCGGTAATGGCCATCCTCTGCGGCTATCTCAATGCACAGGTCGCGGCAGGCTTCAGCTATCACATCCGCGAAAGCGTGTTCCAGAAGGTCGCTGACTTCGGTCAGAAGGAGATGCTGGAATTCTCCGTGCCGAGCCTCATCAACCGCACGACGAATGATATCACGCAGATCCAGATGTTCGTTGCCATGGGCATGCAGACCATGATCAAGGCCCCTGTCATGGCCGTGTGGGCGGTCATCAAGATCGTCAACAAGAGCTGGACGCTGTCCGTGATCACGGCGGGCTTTGTCGTGGCGCTGCTGGCCCTGATGCTTATCGTCGTCCTCGTCATTCTGCCGCGGGTCAAGCGCGTGCAGAAGCTGACGGATAACATCAACCTCATTTCCCGGGAAAATCTGACCGGCATCAGCGTGGTCCATGCCTACAATGCCGAGGAATACCAGGAGGACAAGTTCGAGAAGGCCAACGATGTTCTCATGCGCACGCAGCTGTTCAACCAGCGCGCCATGGCGCTGCTGATGCCGGCGGTCGGCCTAGCCATGAACGCCCTGTCGCTGACGATCTACTGGGTCGGCGCGGCGATTGTGAACCGCGTATCCGCAACGGACCTTGCCGGGCGCATTTCGACATTCGGCGATATCGTGGTGTTCGGCACCTATGCGACGTATATCATCATGTCGCTCATGATGCTCGTCATGATCCTCGTTCTGCTGCCGATGGCGCAGGTCTCTGCCGTCCGCATCAACGAGGTGCTCGATGCGCCGATCTCCCTGCATGAGGGAAAGATGACCGAAGCGCCGGAGCAGGGGACCGTGGAATTCCGCGATGTCTCGTTCCGCTATCCGTCGTCGTCCGGCGACGTGCTCGAGCATGTGAGCTTCCGCGCAAACAAGGGCGAGACCGTCGCCTTCATCGGCGCGACCGGCAGCGGCAAAACGACGCTTGTCAGCCTTGCGGCCCGCTTCTATGACGCAACGGAGGGCCAGGTGCTCATCGACGGCCAGGATGTCCGCAGCTACAGCTTCGATGCGCTCTACGACCGCATCGGCTATGTGACGCAGCGGGCCATTGTGTTTGCGGGCGACGTGCGCAGCAATGTGCTGTTCGGCGAAAGCAGCGCCCCGCAGGACGACGAGTCCGTGCAGCGTGCGCTCTCGCTGGCGCAGGCCACGGAATTTGTGGACAAGCTGCCCGGCAAGCTCGATGCGCCGATCGCACAGGCGGGCGCAAACGTCTCCGGCGGCCAGAAGCAGCGCCTTTCCATCGCGCGCGCACTGGCCCGCAAGCCGGAGATCCTCATCTTTGATGATTCGTTCTCTGCGCTGGATTACCGCACCGATGCCAGCCTCCGCGCCGGTCTGGCGCGCGAGCTGAGCGACACGACCTGCCTGATCGTGGCGCAGCGCATCGGCACGATCCGCCATGCCGACCGCATCGTCGTGCTGGACGAGGGCCGTGTGGCCGGGATCGGCACGCACGACGAGCTGATGAAGAATTGCGGTGTTTATCGTGAGATCGCCATGTCGCAGCTCTCTGCGGCAGAGCTGGAAAAGGAGGGAGTCTGATGGCAATGGGACCGATGGGCGGGCGCGGCATGCGCCCTGCTGAGAAGAGCAAGCGCGGCTTGCGCGGCGTGCAGCTTGAGCTGTTCTCTTATTCCGAGAGGATCAAGCTCCCAATGCTGATCGCGCTGGTGCTCGCGGCCGCGGGCGCGGTGCTGACGATCCTCGGGCCGAATCAGCTCAGCAAGATCACAAATCTGATCTCCGATTCTCTGATGGGGGAGATCGACCTTGCGGCCATTGGCCGCGTGGCGGGCGTGCTGCTTGGCATCTATGCGCTCAGTGCCCTGCTGACCTATATCGAGCACTATATCATGGCGACCGTGACGCTCGGCCTCTCGAAGCAGATGCGCCGCGACCTGTGCGCCAAGATCAACCGCGTGCCCATGAGCTACTTCAACCGCATTGCGCACGGCGATATCCTCAGCCGCGTGACAAACGATGTCAGTACGCTGCAGCAGGCCCTGTCCAACAGCCTGCCGTCCATGATCAGCGCCGTGGCCCAGCTTACGGGCTGCGTCATCATGATGTTCGTGACGGAGTGGCGCATGGCGCTGGCTGCCATCGCGGCGACAATGATCGGCTTTGTGTTCATGTTCATCATCATGAAGCGCTCGCAGAAATACTTTGTCGACCGGCAGGAGAGCCTCGGCACGCTGAACGGCTATATTGAAGAGATGTATTCCGGCCATGACGTCGTGCGCATTTCGCGCGCGAATGACAGGATCAAGGAGACGTTCCGCGGCATGAACCGCGCCGTCTATGAGGCAAACCGCAAGAGCCAGTTCCTGTCCGGCATCATGCAGCCGCTGATGAACGTCATCGGCAACCTCGGCTATGTCGCCGTGTGCGTGCTGGGCGCTGCGCTCGTGATGAATGGCAGCATCAAGTTCGGTGTCATTACGGCCTTCATCCTCTATGTGCGCCTGTTCACCTCGCCGCTGACGACGATCGCGCAGGGCATGACGCAGCTGCAGTCCGCCGCGGCGGCGGGCGACCGCGTGTTTGATTTCCTGCAGGAGCCGGAGCTGCCGGACGAATCGAAGAATCTGCCCGCGCCGCAGCCGGTGCGCGGTGAGATCGAGTTTGACCACGTCCGCTTCAGCTACCCCGATCACCCGGAGAAGACGATCATCCATGATTTCTCTGCCCATGTTGCGCCGGGGCAGAAGGTCGCCATCGTCGGTCCGACCGGCGCCGGAAAGACGACGATGGTCAATCTGCTCATGCGCTTCTATGATCTGGACGGAGGCGACATCCGCATCGACGGCATTTCCACGAAGGATATGAGCCGCGAGGAGGTGCACGGCCTGTTCGGCATGGTCCTGCAGGATACCTGGATGTTTGAGGGCACGGTCCGCGAGAATCTTGTCTACAACAGGACCGGCGTTTCGGACGAGACGCTGGAGCGCGCCTGCCGCGCCTGCGGCATCTATCACTTCATCGAGACGCTCCCGCACGGGTTTGACACGGTCCTCAGCGAAAACGTCGCCATTTCTGCCGGACAGAAGCAGCTGTTCACCATTGCCCGCGCCATGGTGCAGAACAGCCCGATGCTCATCCTCGATGAGGCAACGTCCTCCGTCGATACCCGCACCGAGCTTTTGACGCAGCGGGCCATGGATGCACTGACGGAGCACCGCACGAGCTTCGTCATTGCCCACCGCCTCTCGACGATCAAAAACGCGGACCTCATCCTCGTGATGAAGGACGGCGACATCATCGAGCAGGGCACGCACGAGAGCCTGCTGGCCGCAGGCGGCTTCTATGCCGACCTCTATAACAGCCAGTTTGAGCAGGCGTCCTGAATTGAACGATAAAAAACCGCCTGGAGCCACTGTAAAGCAGCCGCTCTGGCGGTTTTTACTATGGAAGTTCTGATCCAATCAGCAAGTGTGAATGGCGAGAGACTATTGGCGGGGCGAGGTATGAAAAACACAGGAATACATTGCGCTTTTTAGGTCATTCATACCGATGGATTGACGAAAAGAGAGCCGGTATCAACTGCAGATGATTGATCCGGAGTTTCCATAAAATCCACCCACCGCCGCAGCGATCTCACACGCCGGAGGCGTATATCACACCGCGGAGCGGTATTTCCCCCACCCGCAAGGGTGGATTATACTGAAAAAGAGCACTTGCATCAGCAAGTGCTCTTTTTCCTGGCGGAGAGGGCGGGATTCGAACCCGCGAGACGCTTTTAACGCCTACACGATTTCCAGTCGTGCGCCTTCGGCCAGCTCAGCCACCTCTCCACTTTTGCGACGATATCAGATCACTGAAATCAGCTTGCATATCATACTCGATTTTTCACCAAAAGTCAAGTCTTTTCTGAGATTTTTTCGCGAAGTTGCGGGAAACTGCGGACTACCCATTGACTTTGTGGGTAAAATATGATATCATCCTATTAACCTACCGGGATGATGGGAAATTCTTCCGGAGGCATCTTACAATTCCAACTCCGGCCCGGCCGGAGACACCATAAAGGAGAATCCACATGAACGTTTATGCTGACAATGCTGCCACCACGCGGATGAGTCAGGCCGCCGTGGATGCCATGCTGCCCTTCCTGCGTGAGAGCTACGGCAACCCCTCGAGCCTGTATACGCTGGGGCAGAAGGCTGCGGAGTCCCTGCAGGCTTCGCGCGAGACGATGGCAAAGTACCTTGGCTGCGACGCCCGTGAGATCACGTTCACGTCCGGCGGCAGCGAGGCGGACAATCAGGCCCTGCTGACGGCGGCCACGCTCGGCGCGCGCAAGGGAAAAAAGCACATCATCTCCACCGCCTTTGAGCATCATGCCATCCTGCACAGCCTGAAGCGGCTGGAGAAGCAGGGCTTTGAGGTCACGCTGCTCGATGTTCATGAAAACGGCCTCGTCACGGCCCAGCAGGTCGCGGACGCCATCCGCGAGGATACCTGCCTCGTGACGGTCATGTATGCAAACAACGAGATCGGCACGATCCAGCCGATCGCCGAGATCGGCGCGGTCTGCCGCGAGCGCGGCGTCCTGTTCCACACCGATGCGGTGCAGGCTGCCGGTCATCTGCCCATCAACGTCCGCGAGCAGAACATCGACATGCTTTCCCTTTCGGCCCACAAGTTCCACGGCCCGAAGGGCGTCGGCCTTCTGTACGCGCGCAAGGGCATTTTCCTGACGAACCTCATCGAGGGCGGCGCCCAGGAGCGCGGCAAGCGCGCCGGCACCGAGAACGTCGGCGGGATCGCCGGCATGGCTGCGGCCTTCCGCGAGGCCTGCGAGCATATGGATGAGAACATCGCCAAGGTCACGGCCCTGCGGGACAAGCTCATCGACGGCCTGTCGAAAATTCCACACTGTGCGCTCAACGGCGACCGCGAGCATCGCCTGCCCGGCAATGTGAACTTCTGCTTTGAGGGCATCGAGGGCGAGTCCATGCTCCTGCTGCTCGACGGCAAGGGCATCTGTGCCTCGTCCGGCTCCGCCTGCACGTCCGGCTCACTCGACCCGAGCCACGTTCTGCTGGCCATCGGCCGCCCGCATGAGGTCGCGCACGGCTCGCTGCGCCTGACGCTCTGCGAGAGCAACACGGAAGCGGAGATCGACCATATTCTGGCCTGCGTGCCGGAGATCGTCGCCTATCTGCGCGGTATGTCCCCGGTCTGGCGCGATCTGGTCGAGGGCAAGAAATCGTTTATTCTCTGAGGAGGAATCAGTTATGGCACTGTATAGCGAAAAAGTGATGGACCATTTCCAGCATCCGCGCAATGTCGGCATCATCGAGAATGCCGATGGCATCGGTGAGGTCGGCAATGCCAAGTGCGGCGATATCATGAAGATCTACCTGAAGATCGACGACGACAAAATTTCCGATGTCAAGTTCGAAACCTTCGGCTGCGGCTCCGCCATCGCCTCGAGCTCCATGGCGACGGAGCTCATCAAGGGCAAGCCCCTGTCTCAGGCCCTTGAGCTGACGAACAAGGCTGTTGCCGAGGCGCTGGACGGACTGCCCGCGTACAAGATGCACTGCTCCGTTCTGGCGGAGGAGGCCATCAAGGCAGCGGTGAAGGACTACTACGACAAGCACGGCATCGCCTATGACGAGTCCAAGTTCCCGGACTGCTCGCATTGTGACCACTGTGAAGCCTGAGAAGATCTTGATCGCGATGAGCGGCGGCGTGGATTCCAGCGTCGCCGCCCTCCTGCTATCTGAGGCAGGCTGCGAATGTGTCGGCGCGACGATGCGGCTGTTCCACAATGAGGACGCCGGGGTGTCGCGCGAAAAGAGCTGCTGCTCGCTCGACGATGTCGAGGACGCGCGCAGCGTGGCCTATCAGCTCAGCATGCCGTTTTATGTGTTCAATTTCACAGACGGCTTCGGCGAGCAGGTGATGGACCGCTTTGTGGATGCCTATGAGCGCGGCGCGACACCGAACCCCTGCATCGACTGCAACCGCTACATGAAGTTCGCCAAGCTTGTCGAACGGGCGGAACTGCTTGGCTGCGATGCCGTCGCCACGGGGCACTATGCCCGCATCGAGCAGGAAAACGGCCGCTGGCTCCTGAAAAAGGCCGTGGACGACAGCAAGGACCAGAGCTATGTGCTGTATTTCCTGAATCAGCACCAGCTGGCGCATCTGCGCTTCCCGCTCGGCACGCTGCACAAGACCGAGGCGCGTGAGATTGCCGAGAAGCATGGCCTTGTAAACGCCAGAAAGCGCGACAGTCAGGATATCTGCTTCGTGCCGGACGGCGACTATGCCCGCGTCATTGAGCTGCGCACCGGCCAAAAGGCGAAGCCCGGCCCATTCGTGGACCGGGAGGGCCATGTGCTGGGCGAGCACGCAGGCATCATCCACTATACGATTGGCCAGCGCAAGGGACTGGGCCTCGGCATCGAGCATCCGTACTATGTCTGCGAGAAGCGCCCGGAGGACAACACCGTCGTGCTCGGCCCGAATGAGGCCCTGTTCACCACGGAGCTGGATGCGGGCGATTTCAACTGGATCGCTTATGATACGCCGCCCGCCGAGCTGCACGTCAAGGCAAAAATCCGCTACCGCCAGCAGGAGCAGCCTGCGACCGTCACGCAGAACGCGGACGGCACGGTGCATGTCTCGTTCGATGAGCCGCAGCGCGCCATTGCACGCGGGCAGGCCGTTGTGCTGTATGACGGCGATACCGTCGTCGGCGGCGGAACGATCCTCTGAGGAGAAATACGCAATGATGATTTCAACAAAGGGCCGCTATGCGCTGCGCGTCATGATCGATCTGGCGGAAAGCGGGCTGGAGGAATATGTCCCCCTGAAGGAGATCGCAGACCGCGAGGAGATCTCCAGAAAATATCTGGAGAATATCATGACCGTCCTGTCGAAGGCTGGGCTCGTCGATGCTATTCACGGCAAGGGTGGCGGCTACCGGCTGAATCGCCGACCGGAGGAATACACCTTGGCCGAAATTCTGAACCTGACGGAGGGCACGCTGGCCCCTGTTTCGTGCATGGAAAACGGTCAGTGCTCCTGCGACCGCACGCAGGACTGCCGCACGAAACCGATCTGGACGGAGCTGGACAATCTCATTCAGAATTATCTGGAAAGCGTAACGCTTGCGGCGTTCCTGACACCACATTTGAGCTAAGGAAACTCTGAATAAATCATCTGCGGTGGATGGCGGATATTTTCCGCCAATCCATCGGTTTGAAAAACTAGAAATACACAAAGTATTCCTGCATTTTTCAAACCTTGACTTGACAGAAAATCTCTCGCCATCCACTCTTGCTGATTTAATCAGAGCTTCCCTAAATTTTCCCGGCTGCCATCATTTGGCAGCCGGGCTGATTTTATGGGTCAGACGAGCGGGATGAGCTCGGTGCCGCCTTCCTCAATGGCATGGGTCGCGCCGCCCTGATCCGCGTCCGCGAAGAAGTACCAGCCGTTTCCGGCATAGGTGATGCTGAAAAAGCTCACGAGATAGTCGTCCGTATAGTAGGCGTTCGGATAGTATTGGCTGCTGCCGTCGGAGAATGTCCCGATGGGATCAAAACGGAGGCAGTTGTTGAAGCTGACGATCTCGTCCCCCTTTTTGCTGAAGCAATAGCCGAGACGCGGCAGCTTGGCGCTGTCCAGCATACTGTCCGTCGCGAGCTCGAGCGTCGAAAGGTCATAGACGGAGTATTCGGCGCCGCGGTCGATGAGCTCATAGCGCGAGACGAGCAGCAGGGGCGTCCCGCTCCGGTCGTCCGTACCGGCGAGCATGGTCGTCGGATAGGTGCCGTTGCCCTCGATCGTGAGCAGCAGGCTGTCGGGATCGTCTGCCAGCGTGACCTGCAGGTCGGCGCGGCTGCCTCTGTTGTAGGTGTAGATCAGGTAATCGCCGGTCACGGCCGCTTCACGGATGTCCTTGTCGAAGACGATGCAGTTTTCCTCCTCGGGCACTGCGCCGATCTTTGCGCGGAACAGACCGTTTTCGCCGGACTTCGTGTAGTACATCCAGCCGCCGCGCAGGGCGCGGATGCCGATGGAGAGGGCAGCGCCTGTGAACGTCTGCGACTCGACCATGCCGTAGTCGGCCGCCATGCCGTCCCGGCCCTCGGCCAGATCGACATAGCACGACTGCCCGCCGCTGCTCAGGTACATCCTCCCGGCGTCCGTGATGCCAATGATGCGGACGTCGCCCCGGATCTGCGCCTCGCAGAAGAGCGTATAGTCCGTCATGTCCGTGGTCGTGCGGCAGAGATTGTCGTCCCGGTCCACATAATAGAAATAGCCGCCGTATTCCACGGCCAGCGCGTCATAGGGCGCGAGATATACTACGGTTTCCGGCCCCTCCCACACAGGCGGGTCCGTCTCCACGGGCGCCGGATCGGAGGACTCCTCTTCGCCGGCCCAGTCTTGCTCACCGGTGTCTTCTGCATTTTCCGTGTTCTGCGTGTCTTCGGTGTCCGTTTGCGATCCTGTGGCCGCAGGCTCCGTGGTGTGGGGTTTGTCGCCCCCACTGACGATCGGGGCAAGTTTGCTGCAGCCGAAAAGTCCGGCTGCAAGGGCGAGGGCCAGCAGCAGAGCGGCTGCTGTGCGGATGCATTTTCTCATGATTTTCTTTCTCCTCGTTCTGATTTGCGGGATACCGCGGCTATGATTATAGCGGAAAACAGAAGAAAGAAGAAAGTACAGGCGCATCATCCGCGTTTTTTTCGGCATAAACAACAAACGGGCCGACGAATGAATCGTCAGCCCGCCTGATCCGGAGATGGCACGCCGGAAGGGACTCGAACCCCCAACCCTCAGAACCGGAATCTGATGCTCTATCCATTGAGCCACCGGCGCATTTGCATCCATTATTATAGCAGATAGTTTGGACAAAGTAAAGAAGAAAAATGGGAAAACTTGCCGGGCAGGGGAGAGAACATCCGTCAAAATTCCGTGGCATATATTGTTTTTCGCTGTTCCGCGTGCTATAATGAGAAAAAACTCCCGAATCGGGAGAGAATCGGGAGGAATGGCAATGGCAGCGACGACGGATAACTTCCGCAGCTCCCTGCACGGCTTCAACCGCATGGATGTGGTGCAGTTCATTCAGAAGACGACGAGCGAGCATGAGCTGGAGCTGCGCCGCCTGGCGGAGGAGCGCACCCGCCAGCAGGAGGAGCTGGAGCAGCAGAAGAAGGAGCTTGCCGCTCGACAGGAGGAGTCGGAGCGGCAGAAGCAGGAGCTTTCGCAGCTTCGCGCCGAGCTTGCCGAGCTGCGTGAGCAGAACGCTGCGCTCCGGCAGGCGCAGGAGCCTGCAGAGCGGCCTGCAGCGGCCGTTCAGAAGCCGCGCTATGATGAGATGGAGCTGACGGCTTACCGCCGTGCAGAGCAGACAGAGCGCATGGCGCGCGAGCGTGCCGCGGCCTCTGCCGTCCGGATGCGCAGCGCGTTCGAGCAGGCCGAGGAAAAGCTCAAGGCCAGACGGCAGGACATTACAGGCCTGTCCGATCGGTTCCACGCGGATTATGAGCGCCTGAAGCAGGCGCTTGACGGCGTGCAGGACGTATTCCGCGAGTCCTCTGAGCGGCTGCATGCGGCAGCGGAGCTCTGCTCGGAGAAAAAGCCGGAAGAAAAATAAAAGATCGAAATGAAAATCACGCAGGCTGACAATCGGCCTGCGTGATTTGCTGTTTCAGAGGGGACTTCAGCAGCCGAACAGGGCTGCGGCCTTTTCCATCCGCTCCGCAATGGGCACGCCGAACGGGCAGCGGGACTCACAGGAGCGGCAGCCGATGCAGGCCGAGGCGGTGTGCTCCAGCGCCTCGTAGTGCGAGCGCACGGTGGCGGGGACCTCCGGCTGCATGGTGGCGAGATCGTAGAATTTGTTGATCATGCCGATGTCGAGGCCGGCAGGGCAGGGCTTGCAGTGCCCGCAGTAGGTGCACTGGCCACGATAGGCGTGGAGCGGCGCGTTGGCGATGACCGAAGCGAAGTCCTTTTCCTCGTGCGAGGCGTTCTCGTAGGCAACGGCCTGATCGACCTGTTCCTTCGTGTCATAGCCGCATAGGACCGAGCTGACGGCAGGGCGGGTCAGGGCATAGTGGATGCACTGCACCGGCGTCAGGCTTACGCCGAACGGGGAGCGCTTCGCGTCGAATAGCCTGCCTCCGGCGAAGGGCTTCATCACCGTGATGCCGACGTCGTGCTGCTCGCAGATGCTGTAGAGCGCTGCGTGCTCGGGATCGATCCCCTTGAGCTCTGCGCTGAATTCCTCCGCGAACAACGTGTCGCTATCCTCACTGGCGGGCAGCATATCGAAGGCGGGGTTGATGCTGAACAGGATCATCTCGACATAACCGGACTCCGCAGCCAGCTTTGCGACCTTCGGGTTATGGGAGCTGATGCCAATATGGCGGATGACACCGGCCTTTTTGAGGCCCATGATGTAATCCAGATAATCCGAGTGCTGGATCTGGGCCCAATCCTGCTCGGAGTCCACATAGTGGATCATGCCGAGATCGATGTAGTCCGTCTGCAGGCGCTGCAGAAGGTCTTCGAACGCCGGGCGCACGTATTGTATGTCTCGGCTTCGGAAATATTGACCGTCTTTCCAGGTGGAGCCGATGTGGCCCTGGATATACCAGTGACTGCGGTTGTCCCGGATGCCTTTGCCGATGATATCCCGGGATGTCGGGTCTGCCATCCAGCAGTCGAGGATGTTGATGCCCTGTGCGGCGGCGTGGTGGATCAGCTCAATGCCCTCTGCCTCGGGGTGCCGCTCCAGCCATTCCCCACCGAAGCCAATCTCACTGACCTGCAGCCCGGTCTTTCCCAATCTTCTGTACCTCATGATGGTTACTCCTCCCACTATATTTGCTTCATTATACCATGGGAAATGCGTGGTATCAACTGTAAAAAAACCTGCGCAGGAGCTTATCCTGCGCAGGGGAGTATGTTCCGCTTTAGCCGACGATGCGGCGGGCACCGATGTAACGGGCTGCGTACCAGCTCTCAGAGAGGCTCGAGATCTTGACGCCGGAGCGGGAATTGGCCGCATGGACGAATTCGCCGCCGCCGATGTACATGCCGACGTGGGAAGCGGACGAGCCGCTGCCGAAGAAGACAAGATCACCGGGAATCAGGCTGTCATAGGAGACGTAGTAGCCGTTTGCGAGCTGAGCGGTCGCGGTGCGGTTGATGCTGTAGCCAAACTGGCGGTAGATATACTGCACAAAGCCGGAGCAGTCAAAGCCGGAGGGAGAAGTGCCGCCGTAGACGTAAGGATAACCGACGAACGACATGCCGTAATTCGCGATCTGCGTGCCAAGTGAGGTGCTGCTCGAAGAGCTGCTGCCAGAGGAATAGGAATCGTCATAGCCGGTGGCGGAGGAGTAGCTCGAGCCGCTGCTCGAGGAACCGCTGTTGCAGTAGGGCTTTTCCAGCAGGGTGACGAGGTCGCTGCGGATGTAGCCGATCTGGCCGTTGTACTTCACCTTGTACCAGCCGCAGTTGAAGCCGAAGATGAAGACCTTCGCGCCGCTGCCTGCCTGATCGACAAGACCGGAGGAAGTGGACGGGCCGCTGCGGATATTGGCGAGATAGGGATCGACGGAGCCGTAGCCCAGCTCGATGTTCTCGCGCTCCTTGAAGGTGATATAGTCGGAGTGCATGTAGCCGATCTTCAGATTGTAGTTGACCAGATACCAGTCTCCGACCTGACGGATGACTACGACGTTGTCTCCGTTGTGCGCCGTCGAGAGAATATCGGAGCTGGTAGAAGCCTGAGAGCGAAGGCGAAGGCCGCCGCTCGCTTCGACAATGCCAATGCCGGTTTTCAGCTCCGTGGCGCCTGCCGTGATCGCAAGCGCTGCAACAGCGGCGACCGTGGCGGCAAGGATCAACAGGACCTTGATCATCCGTTTCATGTAAAAGTACCTCCCAAACAGAAATTGTGCTTATTTTGCGTTCAGTGCACGTTCCAGCCACACACAGCCAACATCCAAAGCCGTGTAGAAGCCGTCCTTTTCCGTCTTCTTCACCACGCGGTCGCGCGCCTTGGCGGCGGGATCCGTGCGCTGGAGCTGGACGGAGACCTTTGTTGCAAGCTCGAGATCGTCGAGCTTTTTTGTTTCGAGGATCTGCAGCATGACGATGAATTCGTCTGCCATGGAACCGTAATAAACCAGATTGTCCTTCCGCATCAGGGGGTGGCCCTTGTAGGTGAGGACTTCATTTTTTTCGGACATTCGGGAACCTCCAAATAAAATGTAACCGAATTGTAACACATAGAAACCGAATTGTCAATAGCAAATTCGGAATTTCTGCCGATTTGTAATCATTGCGGCGGAAAGCGTTACAATGGTCCGGGAATGCGATGCTGGAACTGTCGGATGTTTTTTGCTTGGGAGGGCAGAAAAAGAGGGGAGGCCTCTACTTGCCGCAGAAGCCTCCCCGGGCGGGGAACTAATCAAACAGGTAGTGCCGGACAAGCTCCTGAAGAAGCTCGTCGCGATCGAGCTTGCAGATGAGGCTGCGAGCGTTATTGTGGTTGGTGATGTAGGTCGGATCCTCGGAAAGAAGATAGCCCACGATCTGATTGATCGGATTATAGCCCTTTTCCGTGAGGGAGCGATAGACCTCCGTGAGGATCTGCTTCATCTCCGCACTGTTGTCGACCGGCACGCTGAATTTGATCGTGTTATGATCCAATTACGTCCGCCTCCTTTCTTCCTTTCCTCTATCATATCCGAAATTCGGGATAAAGTAAAGGAAAAATGCGTAAACAAATTGGAAACAAAACGGTGCTCAGCGGAGCTTGGCGTTCAGCTCTTTTCCCAGAGCGGCCAGAACGGCGGACACGACGCCGTCGGAATCGGCATCCGTCAGCGTGCGGTCGTCTGCACGGAGCGTCAGGCGGAAGGCCGCGCTCTTCGAGCCGGAAGCGATGCCCTTGCCGCGGTAGATATCGAACAGCTCCACGCTGCGCAGCAGCTTGCCGCCTGCGGCGCGGATGCAGTCGGACAGGGCGGCGACCGTTACGGCCTCGTCGCAGACGACGGCGATGTCGCGGGTGACGGCCGGGTACTTTGGCAGCGGCGTATAGGTCTTCTCCGGCAGCTGCAGGGACAGCAGGGCCGTGAAGTTCAGCTCTGCGGCGAAAATCTCGCCGTCAATGCCGTAGCTGCGGGCCACGAGCGGATGGATCTGGCCGAAGCAGCCGAGGTCGACGCCGCCCACGCTGACGCGGGCGCAGCGGCCGGGATGGAACGTCGGGTCGTGCTTCTCGGCGGTATAGCGGGCCTCGGGGACATTCATGCCGCGCAGGAAGGCCTCGATCTCGCCCTTCATCTTGAAGAAGTCCTCGTGCTCGCCGTAGGTGCCGAGCACCAGATGCTTCGGTTCGTCCGGCAGGATCTGGCCGGGCTTCGGCAGGTAGACCTTCGCCAGCTCATAGAGCTTGACGGCATCGTTGTGATAGGCGTTGTTGCGCGCCAAAATGGCGAGCATGGACGGCAGTGCGACGGTGCGCATGATGGAGGCATCCTCACCGAGCGGGTTCTGGATGCGCATGGCATTGCGCAGGGAAGAGTCCTCCGGCAGGCGGATCTGATCGAAGATGGACGGGGAGACGAAGGAATACGTCAGGATCTCGCTGTAGCCGAGGCTGCGGCACAGGGAACCGGCGCGGTTCTCCAGCTTCATGGCCTCCGTATAGCCGCCCTCCGTGGCAGCGCCGCGGAACGTCGTCGTGGGGATGTTGTTGTAGCCGAACAGGCGGCCGACCTCCTCGGCGATGTCCGCCATGCCGACCAGATCGGGACGCCACGACGGCACGCGGATCTCATGGCCCTCGACGGGGATCTCCAGACGGCGCAGATATTCGACCATGTCGGCCTCGGAGATGTCCGTGCCGAGCAGGGCATTGATGCGGTCCGGCTCCAGCTCGATGGTGCGCGGCTCGGGGATGTCGTTGAGCACGTCGATGACGCCGTCCATGACCTCGCCTGCGCCCAGCAGCTCGACGAGCTCGCAGGCGCGGTCCACGGCGGGGAGCGTCAACAGCGGATCGATGTTCTTTTCAAACTTGCCGGAGGCCTCCGTGCGCATGCCGAGGGCAAGGGCCGTCTGGCGGATGGACGTGCCGTTGAAGTTTGCGGATTCAAAGACGACATCGACCGTATCGTCCATGATCTCGCTGTTCTCGCCGCCCATGATGCCGGCAAGACCGATGGGCTTCGTCTCGTCGGCGATGACGAGCATGCCGGGCGTCAGGGTGCGGACATTGCCGTCGAGCGTCGTCAGGGCCTCGCCCGGCTCGCTGCGGCGGACGATGATCTTGCCGGAGCCGACATAGCGGTAGTCAAAGGCATGCATCGGCTGGCCGTATTCCAGCATGACATAGTTCGTGATATCGACGATGTTATTGATCGGGCGGACGCCGTTGGCGCGCAGACGCTGGCGCAGCCACTTCGGCGACGGGGCGATCTTCACATTGCGCACCATACGCGCGGTGTAGCGGCGGCACAGGTCCTCTGCGGGGACCTCGACTTCCAGCAGCTCGGACAGCTCGCCTGCCGCGCCGCCGCGCACGACCGGGTCGTGATGGCGCATCGGCTTGTTGAAAGCGGCAGCGGCCTCGCGGGCCAGACCGAGGATGGAGTAGCAGTCCGGGCGGTTGTTCGTGATCTCAAAGTCCACAACGGTGTCGTCGCTGCCGATGACGGTGTTGATGTCGTCGCCGGGCTTGCAGTCCTCCTGCAGGATCCAGATGCCGTCCTCAATGGCATAGGGGAAGTCGTTGAGCGTCAGGCCGAGCTCCTTCAGGGAGCAGAGCATGCCGTTCGAGACCTCGCCGCGCAGCTTGCCCTTTGTGATGTGCACGCCGCCGGGCAGCCAGGAATTGTGCTGGGCCACGGGGACAAGGTCGCCCTCGTGTACGTTCTGCGCGCCGGTGACGATCTGCACGGGCTCGCCCGCGCCGACGTCGATCTGGCAGACCCACATGTGGTCGGAGTTCGTATGGCGCGTGATGGACACGACGCGGCCGACAACGACATTGCGCAGCTCGGCATCGAGCCGCTCATAGGTCTCGACCTTCTGACCGGCGATGGTCATGGTCTCGACAAACTCCCGATCCGGCACGCCGGAGAGATCCACGAATTCTTCGTTGAGCCATTTTCTGTTCAGTTTCATTGCTCTACCTCCTCAGAACTGCGAAAGGAACCGCACGTCGTTGTCAAAGATCAGGCGCAGGTCGTTGATGCGCAGACGGCCCATGGCCATGCGCTCCAGACCGATGCCGAAGGCAAAGCCGGAGTACTTCTTCGGGTCAATGCCACAGCCCTCGAGCACCTTCGGGTGCACCATACCGGCGCCCAGCAGCTCGATCCAACCCTCGCCATGGCAGGTGGAGCAGACCTGACCGGCCGTCTCGCCCGTGCCGTGGCACTTGAAGCACTGCATGTCGACCTCGCAGCTTGGCTCCGTGAACGGGAAATGATGCGGGCGGAAGCGCACGACGGCGTCCTCGCCGTACAGGCGCTTGATGAGCGTCTCCAGCGCGCCCTTCAGGTCGCCCATCGTGATGCCCTCGTCGACGACGAGGCCTTCGATCTGATGGAACATCGGGGAGTGCGTGGCGTCGGCCTCATCCTTGCGGAACACGCGGCCGGGGGCCAGCATGCGGATAGGCGGCTTCTGCTGCTCCATGACGCGGATCTGCATGGGGCTGGTCTGCGTGCGCAGCAGGACGGAATCGTCGTCGTCAAAATAGAAGGTGTCGGAGCGGTCGCGGGAGGGATGGCCCTCTTCGATGTTCAGCTTCGTGAAGTTGTAGGCGGCCTCCTCGATCTCCGGGCCGTCGACGATCTGATAGCCCATGCCGATGAAGATCTCCTTGACCTCCTGCAGCACGCGGTTCATCGGGTGCTGGTGGCCCATTTCCACGGGCTTGCCTGGGATGGTGACATCCACGGCCTCGGCCTCGAGCTTTGCCTCGAGCGCGGCGGCATCCAGCGCGGCGCGGCGCTTCTCCAGTGCCTCCTCCAGCTTGGCGCGGACGGCGTTTGCCATCTGGCCCATGACGGGGCGCTCCTCGGCAGACAGCTTGCCCATCTGCTTCAGAACGGCAGTCAGCTCGCCCTTTTTGCCAAGCACGCGCACGCGCACGGCATCCAGCGCGGACATATCTGCCGCCGCTGCGAGGTCAGCCAGTGCTTTCGCCTTGATCTGTTCCAGTTGTTCTTTCATGTTGGCTCTCCTTTTTGCAAAGAAATGTTGCAGGGAAAAGAAAAAGTCCTCCGTCCGAAAGGGGACGAAAGACAAAACTTCCGCGGTACCACCCGCCATTCGCCGCTGACACGGCGCACTCAAACCGATAACGGAGCGACCCGTCCAGACCTACTAGAGAACGTTCAGCCGGAAGCTCGCGGGGGAAGGCCTGCACTGCCTGCGGGGAGTGCTCACAGCAACGCACCCTCTCTGAGCCCGCATTCTGCAGCCGGCGGCCCGGTCACAGCTTTTCTTCTGTATCGCCAAGATTTTAACATATTTCTTCAAAGGTTGCAAGGGAAATCCGCCGGGGATTTGACTATTTTTTTGCGGTACATTATAATAATAGCGAAAAAAGCTGCATTGCGGCAGAGCTTGTCAAAAAAGGATTTTTGACAAGCCATCAAACGAGACCCGTTTCACTGGGCTCCCGTTTGAAAAGGCAGCGGCTCGCGGCAGCGCACGAAGGGCGCACCCTTCGCACGTTTGCGAGCCGAGCGGTATTTTCTCCGACGTACACGCCGCCGGAGAAAATGATTCCCACTTTCTTTGCGCTTGCGAGCGCAAACTCTGCGAGGCTTTTTTGACAGTTTTTGAGCCGCATTGCGGCAGATGGGGGAAAGAAAAATGGCGGATATTTCGGTCATGGACGCGGAGCGGCTCTGCGGCTGGCTCCCGCGGCGGGCGCGCGAGACGCACAAGGGCGATTTCGGCCGCATTCTGCTGCTGTGCGGGGCCGTCGGCTATACGGGCGCTCCGGCGCTGGCGGCCATGGGTGCGGCGCGGTCCGGCGCGGGGCTGATCTTCGTCGGCGTGCCGGAGCCGGTGTATCCTATCGTGGCGGGGAAGCTGCTCGAGCCGATGGTGTTCCCGCTTCTCGCGCAGGGCGGCATGTTGGCAGAGAGCGCCGTTCCGGAAATTCTGGCGCGGCTTTCCGGCTGCGATGCCTGCCTGATTGGCTGCGGCCTGGGCAGAAGTGCCGGGACGTTTGCCGCCGTACAGGCTGTGCTTGCCAATGCATCCTGCCCTGTTGTGGTGGATGCCGATGGCATAAACGTGCTCGAGGGGCATATAGATGTACTGCGCGGCGCGGCCTGTCCCGTGGTGCTCACGCCGCACGACGGCGAATACCGCCGCCTGATGGGCAGGCTGCCGGGGGAGGACCGCGTGGGCGCGGCTGCGGCGCTTGCGGAGAAGACCGGCGCAACGGTGCTGCTCAAGGGACACCGGACTGCCATCTTCGGCGCGGACGAGCGCTGGGAGAACCGCTGCGGCAATCCGGGCCTTGCTACGGGCGGGAGCGGCGATGTGTTGGCGGGCATTCTCGTCTCACTGCTGGGGCAGGGCCTGCCGCCCGTGCATGCAGCGGCTGCGGCTGCGTGGCTCCACGGAACGGCGGCCGACCGCTGCGCCGCCCGGATGGGGGAGTACGGCCTGCTGCCCTCGGACGTTGCGGCGGAGCTGCCATATCTATTGCCATAGGAGGGGATGCGCGTGCGGCGAGGCTGCGCCGTACTGATGATGTGCCTCTGCCTGCTGCTCGGCGGCTGCGGAGGAAGAAGCCAGGGCGTTTCGCCCGCCATCGCGTTCCGTGCCTCGCTGGTGCAGGCCGGGGGCTGCAGCTTCCGCGCGGAGCTGACGGCGGATTACGGAGACTATGTCGTCCCGTTTGCGCTCGACTGCAAGACGGAGGTGAACGGCCCGACGCATTTCACCGTCGTCGCGCCGGAGACGCTGGCCGGAATCACTGCAGCGGTGGACGAGACCGGCGGAACCGTCACCTATGATGGCCTGATGATGGACTTCGGCCTGTTGGCAAACGGAAGGCTCGCTCCGGCGGCCGGTCCGGCCGTCGTGGCATATTGCTGGTCCTCCGCCTATCTCGCCGCGGGCGGGGAGGAGGACGGCCGGTTCCGCGCGACCTATGAGAAGGATTATGAAGAAAAAATGCTCAAGGTGGACACCTGGTTTGAAAATGGCATACCAATTTATGCGGAAGTATGCTATAATGGTCAGCGTATTCTGAATTTGACGATATCAGAGTTCAGTCTGAAATAACGGAAGTAAATTTACATGGATTATTTAAAGAGAACCTGGGCGGATATTTCGCTCGACAACCTGAATCATAACTACCAGCAGCTCCGGGCGAAGATCCCATCCGGCTGCCGCCTCCTCGGCGTGGTCAAGGCTGACGCCTACGGCCATGGTGCCGTGCCCATCAGCCGCCATCTGTGTGAGCTGGGCGCGGAGTTCCTTGCCGTCTCCAATCTGGAGGAGGCCATGCAGCTCCGCCGCGGCGGCATCCGCCGTCCCATCCTGATTTTGGGCTATACGCCGCCTGCCTATGCGCGCGATCTGGTCGCCATGGGACTGCGGCAGGAGGTCCACAGCCTCGAGTATGCCCGCGCGCTGCACGAGGAGCTCAAGGGCTCAGAGCGCCGCCTCAAGGTCCATATCAAGCTGGATACGGGCATGTCGCGTCTCGGCTTCTTTGCCTATGACCACCCGAAGACGGTCGAGGAGCTGAAGGAAGTTGCGCAGATGCCCAAGCTTCTCATCGAGGGAATTTTCATGCATTTCCCGGTCGCGGATTCCATCGACGGAGCCGACGCGAATTTTACGCATACGCAGTTCGAGCGCTTCACGCAGATGCTGAGCGCCCTCAAGGGCGTGGGCATCGAGCCGGAGATCCGCCACTGCTGCAACAGCGGTGCGACCATTCTCTATCCCGAGTATGCGCTCGATATGGTCCGCCCCGGCATCGCGACCTACGGTGTGCTCCCGTCGGAGGACCTGCGCGGCATGATCGATCTGCGGCCCGTGATGTCCCTGCGCTCCACGATCTTTCAGATCCGTGATTTTGAGCCGAACATCACCATCAGCTATGGCCGCACCTATACGACGGAGGACCCGGCCCGCATTGCCGTCGTCGGCATCGGCTATGCTGACGGCTTCCCGCGCAGCCTGTCGAGCAACGTGTCGTTCCTGCTGCATGGCAGGCGCGTGCCGCAGGTCGGCCGCATCTGCATGGACATGTGCATGGTCGATATCACGCGCGTGCCGGAGGCAAAGGTCGGCGACGTCGTCACGGTCTTCGGCGAGGATGGCGGCGACAGCATCGAGCTGACGAGCCTTGCCAACCGCCTCGGGACCATCCCGTATGAGCTGATGTGCGGCATCAACAAGCGCATCCCGCGCATTTATCTCAACGGCGAGGACGAGACCGAGGTCCTGCAGTATATTGTCTGATTCTGACCTGCGGCGAACCGGGTGTTCGCCGCAGGAAAATTTTACACAAATCCATCTTGACAATACCCGATGTCTCCGGTAAAATACACTAGGATATACGGGAAATGAGAACCGGATATCCGGACCGCCTCTGGGCGGATTTCTTTCCAACATGAGTTAGCGCTGACTAACCAAAACCGGCGGCAGAACGGAAGCGAGGCCACCCCCTCCGGGCGGAGCATGCGTCGATGGGATGCGGCCTTGAGTTAGGCGGGACTAACCAGAATTCACAGGAGGAAATAGCATGTTGAATCGATGGAAACGGCTTCTGGCTCTGCTGGCATCCGTGGCCGTGCTGTTCTCGCTGTACACCGCCGCTTCGGCAGCGCCGGGCGGGCAGGCGGAGCCGCGGGAGCTGACGGAGGCGGATTATGCCGCAGCCGACGTGATCTTTGCCTCGCTGCCGTCGGCGGACGGCACGAACAGCGGCGCGGCGGGTGTGGCCGACACCGGGGCGCTCTGCAATTGGCTGGAGACAGCCGACGGCGTCCGGCCGGGCACGGTCTCTGCGAACGGCAGCTGCGTGACCTGGCAGACGGATGCGGGCATCACCTGCTCGTATAACCCGCAGCTGGAGCGCATCAGCGAGCGTGCGCAGGAACCGGCGCAGACGGAAACGCTGGAAAGCATTCCCGCCCTGCGCGGCGTGCAGCACGGGCGCGACGTGTATCTCTTCCAGCCGTACTACGGTCTGGACAGCTCATTCACGCGCCAGTATTACGAAGAGGGCCAGCGCATCGCCGCGAAGTCCGAGGGCACGTTCTACTATTATAAGACGGAGGCCGCGACGGTTGACGCCATTGCCGACGCGGTCGAGTCCGGCGGCGTTATCCTGTTTGACAGCCACGGCACCACGGACTATACCGGCGACAATGAGGACTACACCTCCAAAGCGACGACGTCCTACCTCTGCCTGCAGAGCGGCGAGGGCCTGACGACCGAGGACTATGCCGACGGCCACGCCGTCTACGGCGGAAGCGGCATCAACGGCATGCGCTACTATGAGGTCGACGGTACGGTCATTGCCAACCATATGGAAAAGCCCGCAAACGGCGGCCTTGTCTGGATGGCGATCTGCCTCGGCATGGCCACGGACGGCCTCGAGGGTCCACTTATGGACGCGGGAGCCGGCGTGGTCTACGGCTACAGCCAGTCCGTTACCTTTATCGGCGATTACTGCTTTGAAGAGGAATTTTTCAACAAGCTGCTGCAGGGCGGCACGGTCGCGGAGTCTATCCGCACTATGAAGGCCCGCTACGGCAACTGGGACTGCTCGCCCGCCATTCTGGGCAGCGATTCCTCCCAGACCGCCGCAACGCTGGAGGAAGCCGTACGGAAGCATGCAGCCTTCCCCATTGTCGTCTCGGCGGAGGATGCCTATCCCGGTCACGGCAAGGTCGACGCCGTGCAGGAGGTCAGCTCCGTCTGGAGCCTGCTGGAGAGCTTCACCGCGACCGTGACGTCGGACGCCCCGGAAACGGCCGGAACGGTCGTCCAGAAGGGCATGACGGTCACGGCCGTCCCGGCCCGCGGCTACTATGCCGACGGCGCAACGGTCACCCCGGAGGGGGCCGCTGTTGTGACGCAGGAGGGCGACCTGTTCCGCATCTCGTCCCTGCGCGCGGACTGCACGATCACGATCCACTTCTCTGCCAAGACGCCAGCTGTGCTGCACTTTGCCGTGCCGAACGGTGTCATGCAGGCGGATATCCAGAGCTATGTCGGGGATGCGGAGCCCCTGCCGCTGCCCGCCGGGACCCCGGCAGCGGATGCGCAGGACTATTCCTTTGCGGGCTGGTCCCTGCAGGAGCAGGCGGAGCCGATTGAGAGCATGGCCTATCTCCGCGCCGGAAGCGAGCTGCCTGTTGAGCAGCCGAAGCAGACACTTTACGCCGTCTATCGCTATTTTGCGACTCCGGCCGGAACGACGCCCGCCTTCCACGAGCTGACAGAGGCCCCGGAGGACTGGAGCGGCACCTATGTGCTCTCTGCCGAGGGCCATGCCCTCCTGTGTGACGGCTCGGTCACGGGCGCGGCGCTCGGCAGCAGCGAGGCGGCAGTCCCGTTTGCCGATGCCGGGCTTGCAGAGGAGGACGGCGCGCTGCGCGGCGTTTCCGCTGCGGTCGTTGTACAGATCGAGCGTGCCGCAGGCACGGAGCAGTATGCCATCCGCCTCGGCGGCACTTCTGATGCGGTTTATCTGGCCTGCCGCTCGAACAGCGAGCAGCTCAACACGGCGGAGGACACCGGAACGTCGCTGTCCCGCTGGGTCATTTCCATGGAGGACGGTCATATGACGATCCGCAGCGCGCGCTATCTCAGCCGCACGATGCAGTATGATGCGGATGCGGGCTGCTTCCGCTGCTATGCCAAGACGAAGACTCCGCTGACGGTCTACCGCGGCGAGACGAGCAGCCTGTGGTATACGACGCAGCCGAAGATGCATGATCATCAGCTGGTCGAAACGGGCCGTCGCGAGCCGACTTGCACCATGTCGGGCTGGATCGACTTCCGCTGCACGATCTGCGGCGAACTGCGCCGCCAGCCGCTGGAGCCGCTGGGCCACGAGGTCGTGAACGGCCTCTGCGTCCGCTGCGGCGAAGTGATGCAGCTCCCGTTCCGGGATGTGCCGGAGGATGTCTATTACTATGACGCCGTCGTCTGGGGCTTGTTCCGCAGCGTGGTGAACGGCACGACGATGACGACGTTCTCACCGGACCTGTCCTGCACCCGCGCGCAGGCAGTCACGTTCCTGTGGCGTGCTGCCGGGAGACCGGAGCCCTCCGGCAATACGGCGTTTGCCGATGTTCCGGCGGACAGCTACTATGCTGCGGCCGTTGCCTGGGCGGCGGAGAACGGCATCACGAACGGCACGGGCGGCGGCTGCTTCAGCCCGGATGCCCCGTGCACGCGCGCACAGATCGTCACGTTCCTGTGGCGTGCGGCAGGGGAGCCGGAGTCTTCCGGCAGTACGGCCTTTGCGGACGTCCCCGCCGGGAGCTACTATGCCGCGGCCGTTGCCTGGGCGGCGGAGAACAACGTTACGAACGGCACGGGCAGCGGCTGCTTCAGCCCGGATGACCTGTGCACCCGCGCGCAGATCGTCACGCTGCTGTACCGGCAGCTGACGAAGGAAATCTGAAAAATCGGATCATTTTTTTGGTCCGTTTTTTAAGGCAGCACCGCACAATTCAGCGAGAGCATTCGGCGAAAAATATCCGGCGAAGGCCAAATTATGCGGTGCTGCCAAATAAAAAAAGGAGGAAACCCAAGAGATGACAAAACATTGTGTGACTCGCCGCCTGCTGGCGGTGGCGCTGTCCGTGCTTCTGGTGCTCGGCTGCGTTGCTCCGGCTGTCGCGGCGACCTACGAGAGCGGCACCTACACCGGTACGGGTACGGGCCGCAACGGGTCTGTGGCGCTGACGCTCACGCTGACGAATGGCGCGATCGCGAGCGTGGACAATGTGACCCATTCGGAAACTGCCCGCTATTGGGAAAAGGCCAAGGTGCTTCTCGACCAGCTCGTCGGTCTGCAGACCCCGGAGCAGGTTGAAAAGCTCGACGCCGTGACCGGCGCGACCCTGAGCAGCAATGCCATCAAAGAAGCTGCGAAGGACGTGTTCCGTCAGGCCGAATCGAAGGAGACTCCGGTCTTCGCGTCCGGCAGCGGCACGAAGAGCGACCCGTATCTCATCCGCACGGCCGCGCAGCTGCAGGCCTTTGCCGCAGCCGTCAACGGCGGCACGGGCTATGAGGGCCAGTACATCAGTCTGGATGCCGATCTGGACCTGACCGGGACTGCGTGGACGCCCATCGGCGCGACGGGCTCGTTCAACGGCAGCTTCAACGGCAACTATCATACGATCACCGGCATGACCATCGGCTCGGAGAGCGAGAAGGCTTCCTATACGGAGGCAGGCCTCTTCGGCTCGGTAGGCAAGGGCGCTGCCATCCGCAACGTCGGCGTTATCAACGCCGCGATCTACAACAAGACCGCGACGGACCCGAGCGTCGGCCTTCTGGCGGCCGGGATCAGCGAGAACAGCATCGTCGAGAGCTGCTGGGCGACCGGCACGATCTACAGCGATACGACTTCTCCCTATTATTCCTACGTCGGCGGCCTCGTCGGCAGCATCGGCATCAAGAGCCTCATCTGCAACAGCTGGACGAACGTTGTCGTCTATGCCAAGGGCAGCTCTGACAGCTTTGTCGGCGGCATCGTCGGCGATACCGGCAACAACTCCGCCGTTGTGAACTGCGCGGCCCTCGGCTCCGTGGCAAACTACGGCAACACCTCCATGATGTACGGCGCGGGCGGCGTTGTGGGCTACAGCTCCGGCGCGGTCTATGCCAGCTATTCCTCCAGCCGCATCCATATGGACGCCATGTCCTCTGAGGACGGTGCGGACGTGCCGATCGGCGGCGTTGTCGGCTCTCCCTCGGCTCTGTCTGCGGCTTACAACTGCTATTTCAACAAGGAAGAGAAGCAGACCTATTATGACGGCGAGGTCTCGACTCCGCTGGCAGTCGGCTACGACGTGCTGAACTACAGCGAGAGCGACAACGATCACTGCGAGGGTCTGACTGCCGCCGAGATCGCCTCCGAGACGCTTCTGAACAAGCTCACCGCGGCCCTGACGCCGGAGGAGCTGGCAAAGGGCCAGGCCTACTTCAAGTCCGAATCCCTGCTGACCGGCGACATCACGCTCGACAGCCTGCTGAGCATGACGGAAAACGGCTGGTGCACATGGGAGCGCAATGCGGACGGCGCGCTGCTGCCCACGGCGGGCGGCTCCGTCACACCGGAAGAGCCGGATTACTTCGCAGGCGGCGACGGCTCGGTCGGCGATCCCTATCAGATCGCGACGGAAGCGCAGCTGCGCGCCTTTGCCGAGGCCACGCAGGCCGGGAAGCTCGTGACGACGAACGTCTGCTTCGTCCTGACGGCCGACATCGCCCTGAACGGCGAGTGGACGCCGGTCCACAGCTTCGGCGGCACGTTCGACGGCGGTGATCACACCGTCTCCGGCATGACCATCGGCACGGCCGATGCGCCCTCCAAGCTGGTTTCTGCGGGCTTCTTCGATGTGCTGGCCAACACGGCCAGAGTGCATGACCTGCACCTGACGAACGCCTCTGTCTATGTGCAGCGCTCCGGCGCGGCGCTGGATGACCGCATCTATGCCGGCGGCCTCGTCGGCGGCGCGGGCACGGCGGGCAGCAATGTGCGCATCGACAACTGCTCCGTCACGGGCAGCACGATCTCCGCTGCCTCCGGCACGTTTGCCTATGCGGGCGGCCTTGCCGGTCGTCTCGACCGCGAAAACGTTGTGACGAACTGCTGGACGGATATTGCCGTCACCGCAGTCTCTGCCAATTCTCCCGCCTGCGCGGGCGGCCTTGTCGCCACCATCGGCGGCAGCAGCATGATCGCCAACGCAGCCGCGCTGGGCGATGTCTCGGTCACGGGCGTCAGTGCGGAATACAACTGGTGCCGCGCGGGCGGCCTGCTGGGCTCCTCTGCCTATCTGACCCACAACTGCTACGCCTCCGGCAATGTCTCCCTGCAGGATTCTGCCGAGAGCGTCAAGAACGTCTATCTCGGCTGCC
>ENA-UOJG01000673-UOJG01000673.1-human-gut-metagenome-genome-assembly--contig:-C47-NODE-673-length-44294-cov-26.334908_pt1 | contig 44294 bp, 43 predicted proteins | sample MGYA00242340_ERZ723887 | MGnify/ENA metagenome assembly ERZ723887 | reverse complement strand
TTGACTTTTGGTTTATTTAATTCGCTTTCTATCTTTAATTGTCATTGTTCTTGCTGATTCACTTGGTGGTCAACATGGTTATATTAACATATTTGCACCATGAAAGTCAACTATTTTTTTAAATAAAAATAAAAAAATTGACAAAATAGCCAATTTTTTAAAATAATTTTTGTTTTTTCACATTTTTATTGTTCATCATGATACCAATAACGGCAAAAACATGTTTTTCTCATGAAAATATGAGTTGGTCATATTTATTCACAAAAATAATAAACAATTGCTAAATATTATAACAAGGAACTAATTTTCCCACAAAGTTTAATTACTCTTCGTTATTGAAAAAATCAAAAGCCTTCATTATTTCAGCAAGCCCCATTTTGGGATTTACGGCTTCTTTCAAATCAAAGCCATTGCTGCTTTCATTTTCTGGGACAACAGATTTTGCTGTGATTCTTGCAATTCTCACTTCTTTTGGAGCATCTCCACTTTTGCGATATTCTTGCATTTTGCTCAGCAACATTCTCATTGCATCATTATCTGAATTAACTGGGCTTGTAAGCACTCCAACAGTTGTTTCGCCCTTTGCTTTTGAAAGGACATCGTCGAGTTCGTCGATTGTTTTTGCAAGTTCTTTATCATCTTGGAGCTCGGGATGTAAAAGATAAATCTTTTTAAGCACGTCTTCAAACTTTCTATAAACCAAAGTCATTTGCTCGATTTTTAAAGCATACATGCTGCGAGAGCCTTCTTCTTGGAACTTTTGAGCATCTTCAAACACTTGAATTGCTTTCAAAATGTTTTTCTCTTTTGCTTCAACTTCTTCTTTTTGTTTTTGATTGTCAAGACGTTTTTTTTCTGATTCAAGCAAACTGAATTTTTGTTCCAACAATTCTGCTTTCAAACGTGTTATGTAGGCATCAACTTCTTCGCGGTCATATCCGTTGAATTCGCTTTTAAACATCTAGCCCTCCTTGCTCTTTTTGAAATATCTAATAAGGAGTATAGCACAAACAAAAAAGAAAATAAACAAAAAAGATAAATATATCGCAAGAAAAATTGCTAAATTTATAATTTTATTGGAGTATAAAAAGGCGATTCCCCCACTTGCGGCAAAAAGCACACCGGTAAAAAATTGAAATTTTTGTTTTGTAAAAAAGAAGGTAAAAATTGACGCCAAGGCGACTGCTGAGAGTATATAAAAATATTTATAATCAACATTAAAATAATAACACAAAAATCCACTTATTCCCACCATGGTCAGCAGCAGCCCGAGATAGCACGCGCTGTCCGTTCTAAACAGCACGCTTTTTACATCCATTACAACTCCCATGAAAAAACAAAACACGAAAAACCACAGATCATAGTTTTTGATGTGAAAAATGCTGAAAAATATAAAAAATACGCACAGCACTAAACAAATTATAGTTGCTATGCGCAAAATTACAGATTTTTTTATTCCTAACACTCGGCTTCGCATTGCTTTGTTATTGCCAAGATTAAAGGTGTTTAATCAATTTTTCCTTCGTTTTCGTCGCCACTCTTTTCTTCTTTCACATCTTCTTTTTCTTGCTCAACTTGTGGTTGTTCAAAAATTTTAAGCGGCTTTTTTAACGCATATTTATAGATGTAAATTACGCTTATTATTGCGACTCCTGCGATTATCAAAAGTATACTTAAGAGCTGCGAAACCTTTATTGATCCAAGATATAAACTGTCGCCGCGGAATGTTTCAATTATCGCTCTGCCAATTCCATAAAGAATGAAATACATGCTCATAATCACGCCGCGTTCTTTGATGTGTTTTCCAAGATACAAAACAAGCATAAGCACGGCAAACACAATAAAGTTCCAAAAACTTTCATAAAAGAAGGTTGCATAATGCCAAACCCCATGTATTTGTGTTGCAATAGGATAATGCATCAAATCAGGGTTTGTAACTTCAATTCCATAGCAGCATCCTGCAAAAAAACAACCAATTCTTCCAATCGCTTGTCCCAAAATCAGCGAGCACGCTGCGATGTCTGCAACTGCAAAAAAGTTCTTTTTATGAATCAAGCAAAACAACCCTACACCAACAGCACCGCCAATGACACCACCATAAATTGCAAGCCCACCTTCCCATATCTTTAACACTTGAACAAAAGAGGTAAACTCATCTAATGAAAAAAGCACATAATAAATGCGCGCCCCAATCACGGCAAGAGGCAGAACATAGCACGCAAGCAGAAAAATATCGCTGGATTTTAGCCCTCTCTTTTTTGCATTAAAACACGCAACCATAACGCCTAGCGCCATGCCAAGTGCCATCAAAATGCCATAAAAACTTATGTGGAGCGAACCAATATTAAATCCACTTATAACGTCTAACATAGTTACATTATAATATTAATGCCTGTTCATGTCAAACAAAGCAATGCATAAAAAATGGCGAACAAAGTCGCCAAATTTTAGTTTTTTATTACATTTTTAAAATGTTGTTTGAAATTTTTAACAATTCTTGTTTGATTGTTTCGTTATTTTTGTCTTGGTCGCAATAAGTTGCAATTAATGTTGTGTTGACATTTTGATTGTATGCTCCTGCAAGTGAAATCAACTTTTTAACCAAGATAAGTGACTCTTGCGATGGAGTTTGCTTTGCCTGATAACACTTGTCGAGTTCCGCCACAACTGTAGCAAAATCATACACGATTAAATTTACACTTTTGCCAAGCGCGTTCAAATTGCTGATTAAATTGATAGTGTCTATCAATTTCTCAGAGGCGCATTTGCATTCGCTTTCATAATCAGTTGTGATTGAAATCAAATTTTGATAGGAATTTATATAATATTTGTCTTCATAGCACATATTAAAGCCTACAAAAATGTTGCACGCTGGCTGCTTGTTTATATAGTCCAAAATGCTTTTAAATGTGTTTGAGATGAAAAGAGGATTTTCAAGTTCGACCACATTGCGGCCACCTATCAATATGCAGCCATCGTTGTAACCCATAAACTGAGATGGAAGGACTCTTTCAAGTGACAAACGTGAGCATTGCTTATATTTGTCAACAGGCATAAAGTTTAATGACAATATGTTTTTTGCATAATATTGATTTAAGCTGATTTTATAAGCTTCAACCTCTAAGAAATCGCCGCTGCAAATATTGACGTCCTTCGCCAAATTTTCACTGATAAAAACTTTTGATGGAGAGCGCAAATCTTGAAAATATACAACAGAACCTGCAACGCGCGCGACACCGCTCATTTTGTCGAGTCGATCGGATTTTGTTGTAAAAACTGGAGTGTCTTGATTAAAAACAGCCAATTTATCATAAGTTGAATGACTTTCATTTTTGCCTGTGAGCATATCCAAAATAACTTTTATGTTTGCAAGTTCTTTTGATGGTCTGCCCTTATTGTTGTCGCGAGGTTGAGGAACTTCACCCGTGCGTAAAGTCCCGACAATTTCTTCAATCAGTTTTTCTCTGATTTTTGTTGTCGGTGATTTAATACCTAATGCACGAGCAAGTCCACGAAGTTCATAAACGCTAAGTGATTCTATAAATTGCTGTTTGTTTTCACAATCGATATTCATTTTTATCTCCTGAATGCAAAATATCATATTTTTTTACAAAAGTCAAATAAAATAGTAAAAGCGGTCAATAATTTCGTCAAAATTTCACACTTTTAGACATAATCAGACAATCGACATAACTTATGATTTGTAACTTTTTTAACAAAATAAAAAATTAAAAAAAAGTATGAAAAAATGTTATATTTTTGTTGACAAGAGTTTTTTTATAGTGTAAAATAATTCTCGCAAAGTCATGATTTTAATATGATTTTGACATTGCAAAAGATAAGTTTTGGCTCGGTAGTTCAGTTGGTTAGAACGCCAGCCTGTCACGCTGGAGGTCGTGGGTTCGAGCCCCATCCGAGTCGCCATTTCTTATCTTGCCCTGATAGCTCAGTCGGTAGAGCAAAGGACTGAAAATCCTTGTGTCGGTGGTTCGATTCCACCTTAGGGCACCAATAAGTTAAGAAATGGAATATGCTGGCGTGGCTCAACGGTAGAGCAGCTGACTTGTAATCAGCAGGTTGTAGGTTCGATTCCTATCGCCAGCTCCAATTAAGACTGAGAAATCAGTCTTTTTTTTAATTTTTGATTACAAGTCAGCGCTGACTTGCATATCAAAGATTTTTTATCTTTTTAAAAAGAACACAACTTTGTTTTATCTTTGATATAATTCGTCTCGTCTGCAAAAATTCGCAGGCGATTTTGCCCACTCGACTTCATTATCAGCAGGTTGTAGGTTCGATTCCTATCGCCAGCTCCAGATAAGACTGAGAAATCAGTCTTTTTTATTTTCTTTTTTTTACCTATTTTTTCCGCACAAAAAAGCGAATGATTTTCATTCGCTTTAATGATTTGGTGGGAAGGGATGGATTCGAACCATCGAAGACGAAGTCGACGGATTTACAGTCCGTTGCATTTGGCCGCTCTGCAACCTTCCCATATGTATTGGTGGACCTTCAGGGACTCGAACCCCGGACCGACCGGTTATGAGCCGGTTGCTCTAACCAACTGAGCTAAAGGTCCAAATTGATTTGTGTCCCTATAAAAAGGGAAAGCCTAATGAATGTGGTCGGGGTGGAGAGGCTCGAACTCCCGACCCCATGGTCCCAAACCACGTGCGCTACCAACTGCGCTACACCCCGACATTTCTTAGGCTTGCGAGATTTATTTTACACTATAAAAAAAGTCTTGTCAACAAATTTTAAACATTTTTTTGTTTTTTTCTTAAAAGCAAATAATGCTTGCGCTCCCCTTCATTTGATGGGTCGACAAAATCTATAGTCCACACTTTTTCAATGCCAAACTCATCACCTAAAATTTGCTCGAATTCTTGTGGCAAAAAGCGCTTTTTGTAAATTCGCAAATCTGGTGCTAATAGTTCTGGTTCAAAACCTTCTCCCGTTCCGTTTATAATAGAAAGATAAACCACCCCATCGTCTTTTAATGCATCATAAAATTTGTGCATTGCGATTTTGCATTGATCTAAGGTCAAATTTTCAAGCAATCCGTTTGCAAGCACTCCGTCAAACTGATTTTTATATTGCGTATCCAGCACATTTTCAAGTAAAAAATGACACTCAGAAACTATGTTTTGAGCAAGATAAATCATTTTTTCACTGTTGTCAATTCCAAGCACACTGCAGCCTTTTGATGTCAGATAAAGGCTGTATTGCCCCACACCACATCCGGCGTCAAGCACATATTTGTCACCGCCAAGGGCGAGTATAAATTCGTTTACAAACATTTGGTCTGGAATTATTACACCGCTGTTTTGAGCAAAAAGCGGAGCGATTTTGTTGTAAGTTAGGCGATTGCTTTCTATGTTGAAATATCTCATGTATAATCAAATATCCTTTGCAAGTATTTTAATGCATTTTAGATCGAACAATTTCTTCACAAATTTTTGTCACTTCATCAAGTGTTTTGTTTGTTGTGTCAATTACAACCGCATCTTCTGCGATTGCTAATTTCCCAAATTCACGAGCCGAATCACGTTGATCACGCATTTTTAAGTCTTTAAGCACTTCTTCATATGTAGGAGCGCCTTTTTTACCTTCAAACTGCAAATAACGGCGACGCGCACGTTCTTCTGGCGATGCCGTAATAAACAACTTTACGTCTGCATTTGGAAGAACCACCGTTGTGATGTCTCTTCCCTCCATTACGCAGTTGTATTTTGCAGCAAAGCGACGTTGAATTCCAAGCACTTTTTCGCGAACCACTTTGTAAGGTGAAATTTCAGAAGTGAGCAAACTGATTTCTTCGCTACGCAAGAAGTCTGTTTCATCAATGCCATTAACGATGACATGCTGCATTCCGTGCTTAAAAGAAACGATGATTGAAATATCTTTGACCAGTTTAGCGATGTTTTTATCGTTTACTTTTCGCATCCTAAGTCGTTTAAAGCGGCAAGCAATTCCGCGATAAATCGCACCTGTATCCAATCTTTTAAAGCCCAAAACCTTGCTTAGATTTTGTGCAAGAGTGCTTTTCCCACTTGATGTTGTGCCATCAATTGCAACGTTAAACATACTCCACCTCTCAAATTAGATTATCATTTTATTTGCATTTTTGTCAAACAATACTAATAAAAATCACAGTCATCGCTGTGATTTTTTAAACTTATGTTGTTGTTTCGCTGGAAGAATCTTCTTCAATTGTTACATTGAATTGAGTTTGCAAGCACTGGACTATACCTGTGCTTGTTCCAAAATCCGAATCATAATACATTCCCGCAATAACTGGAGCTCCACCATAGATATATGAACATACAAACACTCCGTCCATATTGTCATTCTTTTTCGTTAGCGTGTTGATTTTTACTTCGCTGCCAGTTGATGTGTCTGTAAAAAGACTGAATGAATTTATACATGAAATTTTATAGCCCGTTGTTGAAGGTCTGTAAAACTTTTCAAACGATATGCTTTCTCCCGCAGCATTGTTGGCTTTTATAATCGCTGCGCATCCGTCAATCATGCTTGCGTTTGCCGAAAGGTCCCTCCTAAGATTGGCTATAAAAGCACCAAAATATCGCGGCTTGTTTGTCAGTTCTAATTTACCACCAAAGAAGCATTTGTTGATGTAAACCAGCCCTGGCGAACTGGCATTCCAATTCTGAGGATCGCAGTCTGCTATTATTCCACCGAATCTTGCTACTTCTGAATTAATAAGTTGCACCTCGCTTAAACATTCTAAAATTTGAATATCCTGGAATTTCTCATCAACTCTTGCTTGACTTGCTATCCCTCCAAAATCTGCAATGCTGAGATTTTTGCCAACCACAATACTTTTACAGTTAATTATTTGTCCTGTAATCCTGGACGCAATCCCGCCATAGGAACCAATTTCTACTCCGCTATCAACAATCTCGTCTAAAGCAATGCACCCTTGTATCTTGCCAGTATGGTGTGCTGAGATTCCGCCACCACCTTCGCTTTCATACGGCGCCCCAATCTTTCTTTTGCCCATTGCAACACAGTTTGTAATATTTGTATTTTCTGAAATGCCACAAATACCACCCACACCAGGAGCAGACAAACTTCCGCGATAATAGCAATTGTCAATATCGGCATAATTAGCCATTGCAGCAATGCCACCGGCGTAAAATGCCTTTGTGTTTCCATTTATAACGTTTACATTTTTGATTGTTGGACGCATTGCTGGGTCTTGCGGCTCTCCAGACCCTATCCCCGATGGAGCAACTGCGCCAAATAAACCTGACATTTGTAAATTAAGATCACCTATTTCAAAATTTAAGCCGAGATCATTAATCAAGAATTTTTTCAGTTTTAATCCGTATGCCGTAAGATAATCATTAGTTGCATTGGTTTCATCATACGCATCCTGTGGTTGAGTAAGGTTGTAAATGTTAAAGCCTCCGCCATCGTAATGACCTGAGAAAGACAACATATTGTCTGTGTTTGAAAGTATAAGATAACTACCAATCGGATAAAAGTTTTTGCCAGCAAGATTAATGTCGGCAGTTTGCAGGTAATGTTTATCTGAATATCTTGCGTTTTGCGTTAATACCAAATAGCTAAGACCGGCAAGCTGTTGTGCTGACGAAATAAGATAAGGAGATTCCTCCGTTCCCGCTCCTTCAAACTGAGTCGAATAATATTCTGGTTTTTCAAACCAAAACTCCATTTGGTCTGCAAGCATGTCGTCAAGTGTTTTTAAAACCGGATAACCATTGTTTTCACCGTCTTGAAATTTCCAAACAGATTCGAAATCAAAATTTGTAAGATTGTTTGAATAAAACTGTTTTGTTTTTGCCTGAACATTTAAATCTGCAATGTATGTGCTGTTGTCGACATATGTTAATTCTTCACTTTCAGGAAAGCCTCCGATGCCTCCAATATTGGCACAACTACCGCCATAATATGCGTTTGAAACCTTCGCGGTGCCTTTTGGGTCAGAACCAAATAGTGGAGCGACCAGATAGATTCCAACCTTTTTATAATTGCTTCCACATATTACTTCTCCAACATTAAAACATCCTTTAATCTCGACTGCTGCCGACTTAACTATTCCCGCTGCATAAAAATTTGATTCTATTTTGCCAGTATTATATGACGACAAAACAGCATTAAGTAAATTGCCACTTGAATTCATTGCATAATATCCAGCACAAATACCGGCTGCAGTGAAATAATCTCTCTCGTTGGGAACAAGACGAGAATTAAGAACAACATTTCCTGTGTTGTAACAATTTTTTATTTGTGGACCTTGCAAAATATAACAGCTTATCCCTGCAGCAAGCTCACCCTCAGAATAAATACTCCCATAATTTACACATCGGTCAAGACTTCCCGCGCCTAATGCACCATACATAATTCCCGCTGCGCCAAAAACGTCTCCTACTTTTTGATGATATATCAATTGGATGTTGCCGTAATTAGAACATCGGGATATCGATAAACTATTACTTTCACCATAAAGATCACACAAGATCCCCCCTGCTTCAGAATAACCTTTTATAGTGGCATAATTGTTGCAATTGACAATACTGCCATAGACCCAAATGGCGATTCCAGCAGCACTAGAGCCTACTATTTCTGAATCTCTGATGTTTACGTTTTCAATTTTACCGCTTTGTTGTCTGTTTCTATTCATGTTTCCCACGCAACCAAAAAGAGCGCAAGCAGTTGGATCAGAACTAGAATAATTTTCTAAATCAAGCGATGAAGGGTCAAACATTGAACGAATGCCAGACACAGAGAAACCATCACCATCATAATTGGCAACAAAATTTGAATAATTATTGTTAGAAGTAATGATAGAATCACTTGCCCCTATTGGATACCAATAGTGAGCGGAAAGATTGATGTCGGCTGTTTGTTTGAAATATTTGCCTGAATAATTGTTGTAGCCTGTGCCATCAGAAAAGATTTTTGACAAATAAGCGAGTTCGGCTGCATTTGAAATTAAATATGGATCACCTTGAGACCCACTGCCACCAGCAAAAGACGTTGAATAGTAGTCTGGGTTTGAAATCCAAGAATCAACAACCGCAATTGATTGATTTTCTGTTTCAGAAACTGTTTCTTTTTTTTGTGCGAGACTAAAAAGTGCCCCCGCCCCAATGGTAAGGCAAAACAAACATAAAATTAGCGTATTTAAAATATTTTTTCTAATTTTTTGCATAGAGTAATCCACCTTTTTCTTTATGCAGAGATATTATAAAAAAGTAATCCACCGCACATCATTATATATTTTATTTTAACAAATTTATAAATATATAACAACTAATTTTTTATCTTTTTGCAAAAATAACTAGCAAATTTGCATAGAATATGCTAAAATACTCATGTTTGCTGGTGTGGCTCAGGGGTAGAGCAATTGATTCGTAATCAATAGGTCGTGGGTCCGATTCCCACCACCAGCTCCAAGTGAATTAAAAAAAAGCCTTATTGCAAGGCTTTTTTTAATTCACAATGAAATTGAACCTTGCGGTTTAAAGATATTCGCAAATGCGAATGATATTTGCTAATACAAATGATATTTTTGCTGACGCAAAATAAATGTTCAATTTTATATCATTATGAACAAAGTGAATAATTTCATTGGCCAAAGGCAAATATCATTGTCAACGACAATTTCATAAAAAAATTTGTTTTTTGAATATTTTTGTGATATCATAAAAATATGAAAGAAAATTTACTTGTAGAAAAATCTAAACACTTGGCTGTTGATATAATAAAACTTTGTGAAAATATTAAGTGCTCATCAAGTATTGCAAACCAACTAATTAGAAGTGGAACATCCATTGGAGCAAATATTCACGAGGCTCAATATGCGCATGGGAAAAATGACTTTGTGGCAAAACTGGAAATAGCATTGAAAGAATGCAGCGAAACTGAATATTGGTTGGAATTACTTTTTGAAACAAAAAAAATTGATGATTCTTTGTATAAAGATTTAAAACAGCAAGCAGGTTTAATTCGTAGGCTGCTTATTGCTTCTTGTAAAACTGCAAAAAGTAACCGACAATAAAAAAGAATGTCATTTTTGACTTTCTTTTTTTGTTTTTTATAATCCAAATGATACTTTTTTGTTTTCAACGTCTTTTGAAAGCACTTTAACTTTTACGCGCTGTCCAAGTTTTACAAACTCATAGATGTTTGCGTCGTGGCGTTCGGTGGCGTTTGAGATGTGCAACAATCCGCTTACCCCATTGTCGAGTTTGATGATTGCGCCAAAGGCAAGAAGTTTTGTAACATCGCCTTCATAGGTTTCGCCTATCTGCAAATCTTCGATTTTTTGAATGATTGGGTCAGGCAAAATTTGCTTTAAGCCAAGTTTAACTTTTTTGTTTTCGCGGTCGACTTCGATAACTTTAAATGAAAGCTCTTCACCTTCTTTAATCACTTCGCTTGGCGATGAAATTCTTGAAAATGAAAGGTCAGAAATGTGCACAAAGCAATCCACTCCACCGACATCAACAAATGCACCATATGGGAGAATCTTTTTAACTTTTCCGGTCACGATTTTATTGATGAAAATTGACTTCCAAAACAGCTCTTCATTTGCTGCTGCGATTTGATCGGCAAGAAGTTTGATTGATGCAACTATCTTTTTACCATCGCGGTCAAGTTCGGTGACAACGGCTTCATATTGCTTGCCTATCATCTTTTTTACGTCAACATAGTGCGATGAAATTTCGCTGCTTGGAACGAATATGTCATAGTCGCCCATCTTTGATTTAAGCCCACCTTCAAATGAAGTTGGAACAAATGTAAAGCGGCTGCCGAGTTTGAGTTTTTGTGCGTTTTGTATTCCGATTAAAATAACGTCTGCTTCGCTTTTTGACGCCAAAATCATGCCTTCATCGTTTGTTCCTTGAATAACAACTTTAAAACGATCGCCGATTTTTACATCGTCATAATTTGCAAAGTCTTCTTTTAATATAAACGCGTCTTTTTTGCCGCCGATATTGAAAATTACGCCATCGTCACGTTTTAAAACAACAACCCCGCTTTCGAGATTGCCCTTTTTGTAAGTTGTAAACGTTTTTTCAATTTCTTCTAAGTTGAAATTAGTCATTTTACTTCCCTTTCTTCTGATTTTTCTGATTTGTTGGTTTTTTTAGCCTTTTTCGTTTTCTTGAATTTTTGTTCGGCTTCAAGTTTTAATTCATTCAATTTGCCGGCAACAACAGCGCTTGCTTTTTCAAGCACTTCGTCACCAAGTTTTTGCCCGTAAAACTCTTCAAGCGTGTAAGGTTTTCCGATTAAAACTTTGGTTGTGCGGAATGCTTTTGGACGATTGTAAATCCAAATTGGAATGATCGGCGATTTTGATTTGATTGCAAGCATTGCTGCGCCTTTTTTTACTTCGCCAAGGTTCAAATCTTCATCTTGTGCGCTTTTATTGCGTGTGCCTTCTGGATAGATGATGAGTTTTTTGTTCTTTTTAAGCACTGTAAGGCTTTGTTTTATGGCTGAGATGTCCGCGATTGAACGGTCAATTTTAATCGCGCCAAGACATTTTAAAAACGACGAGCAAAGTTTGTTTTTAAAGAGTTCTTTTTTAGCAAGATAAAACTTTTTTTCATAAGTGCCAAGTGCGATAATGACAGAGTCGAGATTTGACGTGTGATTGATTGTCAAAACAGCCTTCCCTTTTGGAAGATTTTTTTTGCCATATATGCGCGATGGAAAGATTATTCTGCCTGGAATGAATGCCAAGGCCTGCCAAAAGTGAAACATATTTCTCCTCGATTTCTTTAAATAAAAGTCACTGCTTGCGGTTTAAAAATCGCTGCTTGCGGCATATGCCGTTGAAAAAGCAATTTGTAAATTGAATCCGCCCGTGAGCGCGTCGATGTCAAGCACTTCGCCTATAAAATACAGCCCACTGACAAGTTTTGATTGCATTGTTTTTGGGTCGATTTGTTTTAGGTCAACTCCGCCGCTGGTGACTATTGCTGCATTTAAAGGATACAACATTTTATAACGAAGTGTCCAGCATTTTAAGCCGTTTGCGATTCGGGCACGCTCTTGCGAGGTGATTGAATTTATTTTGCGGTCGCCGCTAAGCGAAACACGCTTTAAAAATGGCGGGATCATGCTTTTGATCATAAGCGTAGCCATGACCGAACTGAGATTTTTGTTTTTATCGTTTTCAAATTCTCGCACCAAGCGCGCATCAAGTTTTTCAAACGAAAGCGCCGGTTTTAAGTCAAGCGAAAGTGAAACTTCTGACTCGCGGTTGATAAGACTTGAAAGTGTCAAGACGATTGGACCTGATATGCCTTTGTCAGTAAACAGCATTTCTCCAAACTGTGAAAATGTTTTCTTTCCGCATTTTGCAGTGAGAGAAACGTTTTTAAGTGAAACACCTTGCAAGGCTGAAAGGTCGGAATCATCAAGTTCGATTGGCACGAGTGCGGGTTTGATGTCGATTATGTTGTGCCCAAAACGTCGAGCAAAATTGTAGCCGTCGCCTTCACTGCCCGTTTGGCTGTAGCTTTTACCGCCTGTTGCGATTATCACGCGGTCAAACATTTCGCCGTCAACGTAAAACTTGTCAGATTTTTTTATGATTGATTTCACTTTGTGGTTAAGTTTAATTGTCGCTTTTGATGCAAAAAAATTAAGCGCTTTTAAAATATCGCTTGATTTGTCGCTGGCTGGAAAGGCGCGATTGCCGCGTTCGACCTTTGTTGCGACGTTTTTGCTTTCAAAAAAAGCGATGCAATCTTGTGGGTTAAATCGCGACAGCGCACTTTGGAAAAACTTTTCGCCGCGCACCACGTTTGACAAAAACGTTTCTCTGTCGCAATCGTTTGTAAAATTGCATCTACCTTTGCCTGTTATATAAAGCTTTTTGCCCGTTTTTTCATTGCCGTCAAAAACAATGACGTCATGCCCCTTTTGTGAGATGAGTCCCGCTGCAAAAAGTCCTGAGGCGCCTCCGCCTATGATGGCGACTTTCATTTGCCCTCCACAAGCGCTGAGATTTCGTCAGCACGAAGAGGACGATATTCGCCGCGTTTAAGCCCGCCAAGTGTAACTGAACCAATGCGTTGACGTTTCAAAAATTTTACGTCTTTGCCGATGGCTGCAAACATACGACGCACTTGATGATTTTGACCTTCGTGAATAATTACGCTGAGTCGTGAGCATTCGCCGTCAAAGCCAAGTTTTTTAATTCCTGCTTTTGGCATACGAACGCCATTTTCAACAACACCTTTTCTAAGCACTGCAAGTTCGCTTTCAAGCATGTCTCCTTTAACCTTTACTACATATTCCTTTTCAATTTCGTATGAAGGATGAGCAACGTGGTTGGCAAAATCACCGTCGTTTGTCAGAATTATCAGCCCTTCTGTGTCATAGTCAAGTCTGCCAATCGAGAAAAGACGCTCGTTTGTGTCGATAAGTTCATAAATCGTTTTTCTGCCGTGTTCGTCACTGGCTGTGCACGCATAGCCTTTTGGTTTGTTGAGTTTTATGTAAACATGTGAAACTGGCAGACTAGCCTTTTTGCCGTCCACCAATATCTCGTCTGTTTTCTCGTTGATGATTGTGCCAAGTTCGGTTGTCAACTTGCCGTTTACAACGACTTTGCCATTTTGAATAAGTTCATCTGCTTTGCGACGAGAGCACACCCCTGCCGCACTTAAAAATTTGTTTAATCTCATGTTTTACCATTGGTCAAATATATCCTGCATCCTTTGCAAATATGACCTTGCCTTTACTTTTTCCATTGTAACAATTTTCCCTGAAAATAGCAAGTTATTATCAAACATAATTTCAAACTCTCCTACTTTTGTGCCTTCGTTTTTTATTGGCGCGATGGATTGAGCAAGGTTAATACTCATTCTCACTCTTTCCAGTTCGTTTTTAGTAAGCGGATAAACAAAGTTTTCGTTGTGCCCGATTTTCACGCTGTCGGTAGAGCCGCTTTCTACCTTTATGGTTTGTGGAAGTTTAACAAGATTTGTAAGATTGCACAAAGAATAGTTTTCAAAGCCCCATTCTAAAAGGCTTGTACACTCTTCAAACATAGGGCGGCAATTCAATACGACAGCAACAAGTGTCATTCCGTTTCGCTCTGCTGCGGCAACAAGACATCTGCCTGCGTCGTCGGTAAAGCCGGTTTTAACGCCTATCGCGCCGTCAAAGGTTCGCAAAAGTTTGTTTTTATTGCACAAATATCTGTTTTTACCTTCGGCACTTGTAATCTTTTTGTTTTGAGTTAATACAATCTCCCTAAACGTAGGATTTTTTAAAGCATATGCGGCGATGTGAGCTAAGTCGCTGGCGGAGGTGTAATGCCCTTCTTCGTCTAAACCATGAGTGTTTTCAAAGTGAGTGTTTTTTGCCCCAAGACGATGCGCAGTGAAATTCATAAGGTCTACAAAATGTTCTGTGCTGCCACCGACTCTTTCACCTATCGCTACGCTTGCATCGTTGCCCGAAACCAGCATTAAGCCATACAGCAAATCGCGCAGCGAATGTTTTTCGCCTTCACGCAGATAAAGCGACGTTCCGCTCACGCCGATAGCCTTTGGTGAAACTTCAAAAACTTCGTCAAGATTGTCACAATTTTCAATGGCTGTTATCGCTGTCATAATTTTTGTTGTGCTTGCCATAGGCAGACGTGCGTTGCTGTTTTTTTCAGTCAATATTCTGCCACTGCCCGCTTCGATAAGACACATGGCTTTGGCTTGCGAGGCGGAGGCACAATCTGCATAAGTTAGTAGCGGTGCAACTCTAAACGCTCCAAAGCAAAACGAAGCAAGCATAATAAAAGCAAGCGCAAGCAGCGAAAGCGCAGAAAAAATTGAAATGAAATTAGTTTTCAGTTTCTTGTTTTTGTTTTTCATTTTCCTCCACCTTTGCTAAAAGTGCGTTAAACATATTAAGCACTGTTTGATAAAGCGATTTGTTTTCAACATTAACAAAATTTATTTCTCCTTTTGATTCAATCAAAAAGCCAACTGGTGTCACGCTCATGCCGCCGCTTGACCCACCTGCCATTGGAAAATGATTGGCCACTCGTCTTGACGAAAGGTCGGCATATTCGCCGCCGCCGACAACATAGCCAACAGTTACTTTTGATATTGGAATGATTGTTGTCCCGTCTTCACAAACAACCTTTTCGCCCACAATAGTTGACGAATCGACGATGGTTTTTATCTTGTCCATCGACGATGAAATCAAATCGTTGATTGTGTCGTTATTTTCAAAAAACTTCATAATACCCCCAATATGTTGTATCTATTATGCAGACATAACATCTAATTTTTCATTTCTTTCATTTTTTTCTTACTTAGAATAACCGAAATTATAAAAGAATATACCACATCAAACAAAGATATTGAAAGGTTTATAACAGTGGCAAGATTTGCCACCTTTTTATTGAAAGACGACGTGTTGTAAAGCTGTAGTGATGCGGTTGGTTTTTTGTTTTTTAGCGACGTAAAAAATATCAAAACCGCTATGTTTATAACGCCGCAAACCATGCTTGTTAAAAATGCATCATTTAGTCCTACATTGTAAAATACTTCGATAAATCTCAGCCGCGTTTTGTCTTTTATTTGAGTTGAAAACTCTTCATAAAGCGCAATTTCAGGCGAATCAAAATCTATTTGTTTTTCTTTTGTTTCTTCTTCATCTTTCAGTTTTATTTCTCTTCCCTCTATCTCAAATTTAAAATATTGCAATTTTTTTCGGAAAAGATAAATGCAAAAAACACCGCTCTTGTCAAGTAGGTTAAACGACAGGCGCACTTCTAAAAATATTGGCATAACAAGCAATATTATAATGACTGTGGGGATTAAAAAATAAAGACTACTCATATCTGATAGTCTTGACATTTTTTTAAAGTTTATGAAAAAAGCAGCTTTATTTTGCTGCTTTCTTTTACTTTTTATTTATTGTATTTTTGGCTTTTTGTTTTTTTTGCAAAGGCTCGCCCTTGCCCTTTTTAAGCATACGTTTAATTTGTGCATTGACTTCTGCATAATCTACGTCTTTAACTTGACTGTAATCAGTTTCGTCGGCAAGCATATCTTTAACAAGGTTTGATGTAGCATTTGGTCTACGGATTCTTGCAACGTTTTCTCGCATTTCAACAAGTTGTCGTGGATTGTTGAGCAATTCATTCATAATTTCAATCAACATTTTATCATTTTTATATTGACGCGCTGCACCTTCGCGGACAAGCATTTTAACATTGACTGCTTCTTGTTCTGGAAGTTTTTTGCAGCAAATCATAGGCAGATATTTATTGAGTGATTCAGTAACTGAAACCCCACCCTCTTTGCCGATAATGGCATCTGCTGCACTCATAAGAATGTCAACGTTGTTTGCAAAACCATAGTTTATGATTTTGATGCTGTCAGATGGCTTTAATTTGTCGATTCTCTTTTTTGATTTTTCATCTTTCCCATTGGCAACAATTATTTGAAGTGAGCGACCTTTAATGTGTTTTACAAGATTTTTAACAATCTTATAATTACCGCTCCAAAAGCCGCCACCAAACATAACAAGCACGGTGAATATGCCGTCTTTTAAACCCAATTTTGCACGCGCTTCTTCTTTGTCTATTTTCTTTGAAAACTTTTCGTTTACTGTTAGACCATATGGCATGATTTGCTCGCGTTTAAAGCCTTTTGAAACCATTGTCGGAACATAACTTTCGTTTGGAACAAGCAAATAATCTATGCCTGTTGCAGCCTCCCAGAATGGGCAAACTGCATAATCAAACACGAATGAATAAACTTTTGCTGGGATTGGATAAAGTTTGCGCAAATTGGTTATCATTACGCATGGCAAAAAGTGAGACGCATAGATGGCGTCAGGTTGATATTCATTTATGAGTTTTAACAACTTGTCATAAAGTTTAAAAACTCCCGGTTGAACTGGTGATTTATAATACTTTTTTGGATCAGCCTTTTGATAGTGTCTGAAAAATGCATTATAAAGATGTGGAAAATGCTGGCATGCAATTCCATAGCCTGTTTCCTGAATCCATATAAACATTTTATCGTCGCAATATTCATGCAAAAGATCAACGATCTTTACTTCTGCCCCTCTTTTTTCAAGTCCTTCTTTAACAGCTTTTGCAGCAGAGTTGTGTCCGTTGCCGGCTGTAACGGTTAAAATAAGATATTTTTTCATAACTTTCCTAATTTTATTATTTGATATATTTTTCAAGTGGCAACACCTTAAATGTATTTGTTGCCATCTTTTCTGTTGTAGTATATCCGCTTGGCGCATTGATTACATCAGGGATTCTGTTGATACAACTTGCGCAAGTGAGTTCGACAGTTGAAGGACGATTGATTGTGACTTGTGTGTTTGGCTCGCCAATAATTGTCCAATCGTTGCAGTCAAATTCTGTTTTGTCATAAACCTTTCCAACGCATTCGGTTTCAATGGTGATCCCTTGCTTTGTCGTGGTTGTAACAACTGCGCTCATTCCCGTGCATTGACCCTTTTTAATGTCCATTTTAAGGGTGTCTGAGTGAAGTTTGCTTTTTGCAATGTGAGGAACGCATTTTTGTGTTTGGCTTTTGATTGTCAAGCCAAGCTTAGAGCAAAGCCAGCCGTTTACATTCCACATATAACTTGGCATAAATGTGCCGTTTTTGATGAGTTTTTCGCGAGCAGCTGGGCTGATGTTGTCGGCCGATGCAACTTCTTTGTCAAACTCTTCGGTTGTGAGCCCTGCACCATGTGCACGAGCCAAGGCGATGCCGTAATCTTCAACATTATAGCTTGATTTGCCTTGAATTTTTGTTATTGAATGTGTCGCTCCTGCAAGCGTTGTGATAAGATTGCCCCAGAAAACGTCTTGATAGCCGCTTCCACAGATTGTGCAGCCCTTCTCTTTTGCCACTTTGTCTAACTTAGCAAAAATTGCTGGATTGGAGTTTTGTGGATAAAATGCTTCTTCACAAGTTGTGATTGCATTTACACCGTTTTGCGCGCAGATTGCAAGCGCGTCTTCAACGTCGACGATTAAACTCATTGTTGTTATGACTGCAACGTCAGGTTTAACCTTTTTCAAAAAAGCGTCAAAATTTTTGGCATGGTCAATTTTTACGCCAACTTTCTTTTTTGCTCCAATTATTTCACTGATGTCTTTTCCTATTTTTGATTCGTCAATATCAAATGCGCCTACAATTTTGACTCCTTTTTCAAGTGCATATCTCATTGTGTAAACGCTCATTTTCCCACATCCATATTGGACCATTGTGATTTTTGACATATCTGCCTCCTAAATGTATAAACATTTTACATTTTTTTGAAAATCTTTGCAAATGATTATGCCCTTTTTTATTTTTTGAGTATACTAAAAGTGTTGAAAAAATCATTTTTGACAAATTTTATAAGAAAATGGGAGAACTTATGAAAAAAGCATTTGATAACAAAAAATATCTCACTTTGCAAAAAGAGCATATCATGGAAAGAATCAATATGTTTGGAGGCAAACTTTACCTTGAACTTGGGGGCAAACTTTTCGACGATTTGCATGCTTCAAGAGTTTTGCCAGGATTTGAGCCAGATGTTAAAATCAAATTGCTTGAAAGTATGAAAGATAAAGCTGAAATTTTGATGTGCATCAGTGCAAACGACATCGAAAAAAACAGAATACGCGCCGATTTAGGGCTTAGCTATGACCGCGAAGTTCTTAGACTTATTGATAATTTTAGAAAACTTGGTCTTTATGTTTCATCTATTATAATCACCCTTTATAAAGGACAATCTAGCGCGCAAAAATTTGCTAACTTGCTTAAAAACCGCGGTGAAAGAGTTTATTTCCACAAATATACAAAGGGCTATCCAAACGATATCGAAACAATAGTTTCTGAAGAAGGATACGGCGCAAACGACTATATCGAAACATCAAGACCTCTTGTTGTTGTTACTGCTCCTGGGCCATCAAGCGGAAAACTTGCAACTTGTCTTAGCCAACTTTATCACGAATATAAACGCGGAATCAGCGCAGGATACGCTAAGTTTGAGACATTCCCTGTTTGGAACTTGCCACTTAAACACCCTGTGAACGTCGCATATGAGGCCGCTACAGCCGATATTAAAGATGTAAACATGATTGACCCATATCACTTCAACAAATATGGAGTTTTGGCTGTAAACTACAACCGCGACATCGAAGTTTTCCCTGTGCTTAAAAACATTCTTCGCAAAATCACAGGCAAAGATGTTTATTACTCTCCAACAGATATGGGAGTTAATATGGTTGGCTATGCCATAACCGACGATAAAGCCGCACAAGAAGCTTCAATTCACGAAATTATAAGAAGATATTATGCTTATTCTTGCGCAAACAAGAAAGGTCAAGTTTCATATGAAGCGGTTGACCGCGTTAAGATGTTGCTTAACGAACTTGAAGTCAGTCCACAAGAACTTGATGTCATTAAAACTGCAAAAGCAGTAAGTAAAGAAAGCGGCTTGCCTTGCATTGCACTTAAACTTCCAAACGGCAAAATTTTAACCGGGAAAAGTAAAGATATTGTTTCGGCTGCCGGAGCAGTGGTTTTGAATGCGCTTAAAACTATGGAAAATATCGACGATCACCCTCTTATTAGCGATTGCGTATTAAAACCAATTCTCAAATTAAAAAATGAAGTTCTTGGGTCACTATCCTCGCAACTTTCACTTGACGATGTGTTGATAGCTTTGTCTATTTGTGCAATAAAAGATGACGAAGCTGCACAATGTTTGCAAGCTCTTTCAAAACTTAAAGGTTGCGAAGCGCATTCAACCTATATAATCTCAACATCTGATGAACAAACATTAAAGAAATTAGGTGTTTACTTATCTTGTGAACCTCAATTTGAAACGAATAAATTGTTTGGATAAAGTTAAAATTATTGTAAATTTTTATCAAAAATCAATTGACAAATTTTATCGATATAATGTATAATAAATTCAGTCCTTGGTTAAAGGACTGAAAATATTATATAGTCGCGTAGCTCAGTCGGTTAGAGCACCACCCTGATAAGGTGGGGGTCGGTGGTTCGAGTCCACTCGCGACTACCACAATTTGCGAGCGTGGCGGAATGGCAGACGCGCATGTTTAAGGGGCATGTTCGAAAGAGTGTGGGTTCAAGTCCCACCGCTCGCACCATCAAACGTAGTAGTAACATTAGTTACTATTTTTTTATTTATAATCGCAGCAAATTTTTTAGGTGGGACTTTCAAGTCCTTCCTGTCGGACCCGGACCGCGAGCAAGTCGCTCCCGGCTTTGGCTAAAAACAAGCACACCGGCTTGTTTTCTTAACGCGTCGCCCCGCTCGCACCATTAAAAGTAGTAGTAACATTGGTTACTATTTTTTTTATTTATAATCGCAGCAAATTTTTTAGGTGGGACTTTCAAGTCCTTCCTGTCGGACCCGGACCGCGAGCAAGTCGCTCCCGGCTTTGGCTAAAAACAAGCACACCGGCTTGTTTTCTTAACGCGTCGCCCCGCTCGCACCATTAAAAGTAGTAGTAACATTGGTTACTATTTTTTTTATTAAAAAAACGGGAGATTCCCGTTTTGTTGTGTTTGTTATATTGCTTCTTGTTTGGCTGGCTGTTCGTCACGCTTTTTTAATACTATATCCGGCTCACCATCAGCGTTTTCTACAAACTTTTTCGTGATTATCACCTTCTCTATATTATGTTTGCCCGGAAGGTCATACATGAGTTTCATCATTTTGCTTTCTAATATCGTTCTTAGTCCGCGCGCTCCTGTTTTTAGATCTATTGCGCGGTTTGCGACGCTTACAAGTGCTTCTGGCGTGAATTCAAGTTCCATTCCATCAATCCTAAACATTTGCTTGTATTGCTTTACAATCGCGTTTTTGGGCTCCACTAAGATGCGTGTGAGTGCGTTTTTATTGAGATCGTCGAGTCCGACAACCATTGGCATTCTGCCGACAAATTCAGGAATAAGACCGAATTTTATAAGGTCATCAGGTTGGATTTCTTTTGCAAAATTTATATCTTTCTTTTCAACTGTTGTTTTAACGTCTGCACCAAAGCCAAGGCTCGAAGAGTTTTTACGCGCTTCAATTATGCCGTCAAGACCGACAAATGCTCCGCCGCAAATGAAAAGAATGTTTGTTGTATCAATTTGAATTGTTTCTTGTTGTGGGTGTTTTCTTCCGCCTTGTGGTGGAACATTGGCAACAGTGCTTTCGATAATTTTAAGCAGCGCTTGTTGCACGCCCTCACCCGCAACGTCACGTGTGATAGAAACGTTTTGGGTCTTTTTAGCAATTTTGTCAATTTCGTCGATATAGATGATTCCGCGTTGCGCCTTTCTGATGTCATAATCGGCATTTTGAATGAGTTTTAACAAAATGTTTTCTACGTCGTCTCCGACATATCCGGCTTCTGTTAAAGTTGTTGCATCAGCAGAAGCAAATGGAACTTTTAAAATTTTTGCAAGCGTTTTAGCAAGCAAAGTTTTTCCCGAACCTGTTGGCCCGATCATTAAGATGTTGCTTTTTTCAAGTTCGACATCATTGCCATTTTCTTTTTTTGAAAAGTTGTAGTTGATGCGCTTGTAGTGGTTGTATACCGAAACTGCAAGCACCTTTTTTGCTTCGTCTTGACCGATAATGTATTCGTCAAGTTTTGCTTTGATTTCAGATGGGATTGGAAGGTCAATAGTTTCAAGTTGTGACTCTGCTTCATCTTCACGTATTATCTCACGGCAAATTGCCACACATTCGTCGCATATAAAACTTTCGCCATTAGGGCTGGCGATTATTTTTTTAGCGTCTTTTTGTGGTTTTCCGCAAAAGGAACATGTAAGGTTTTCAGGGTTTTTCACTTTGACTCCTTGTTTGATTTTCTGGTTACGAAAATTTTGTCCACAAGCCCATATTCTTTAGCCTCAGCCGCTGTCATGTAATTGTCACGGTCGGTGTCTTTTTCGATCACTTTAAGGCTTTTGCCTGTGTTTTCACTTAGTATTGTGTTTAATTTTTGTTTTATTCTCGCAATGTGTCTTGCTTGGATTTCAATGTCGCTTGCTTGACCTTGCGCACCGCCGAGTGGCTGGTGAATCATGATTTCACTGTTTGGAAGAACGAATCTCTTGCCTTTTGTTCCGCTTGAAAGCAAGAATGCTGCCATTGATGCTGCAAGACCAACACAGATGGTTGTAACATCGCATTTGATGTATTGCATTGTGTCGTAAATTGCAAAACCAGCGCTTACACTTCCTCCCGGTGAATTGATGTAAATGAAAATATCTTTGTCTGGGTTTTTACCTTCAAGATAGATGAGTTGCGCAATAACAAGATTGGCAACGTTGTCGTCGATTTCTCCGTTTAAGAAAATAATTCTGTCTTCAAGCAGGCGTGAGTAAATGTCATATGACCTTTCCCCTGCACCTTTTTGGTCAACGACCATTGGAATTAACATATTCACTCCTTAATTTTTAGTTGTTTTTTGCAGCCAAAACAGCAACGATTTTGTTCATTAAGATGTCGTTTTGGATGCTTGAGATTTCATAGTCACTGAGTCCTTCTTCGACTTCATGACAATCTTTATTCTGAGCGTGTGCTATTTCATGCACCTTTTCATGAAATTCTTCGTGCGAAATTTGAATGTTTTGGTCTTTTATTATTTTTTGCAGAACTAAACGTGTTTTAAGAGATTTTTCTGCTTCTTCAAGTTTGCTCTTTTCGAAATCTTCCATTGATTGGCCAATGTATGAAAGATAATCTTCAAGTTTGATTCCTTGATACATAAGTCTTTGTTTGAAATCGTCTACGATGTGGTGGCATTCGTGTTCTACCATTTCTTTTGGAAGATCAAGCTTTGCCCCTGCAACTGCGGCTTCGATAAGGTCGTTTTCGAATTTTCTTTCCGCTTGTGCTTTTTTCGCTTCAAGCATTTTTTCCTTTATTGAGTTTTTATATTCTTCAACTGTTGAAAATTCTGTCGAGAAAGAAATCAATTTGTCAGTTACTTCTGGAATTTCTTTCTTTTCAACTTTTTTAACGTCACATTTGAATTCTGCTGCCTTTCCTGCAAGGTTTGGTGCTGGATAGTTTTCTGGGAATGTAACTTTAACAATTTTTTGTTCGCCTGCTTTTACGCCAACAAGTTGGTCTTCAAAGCCTTCAATAAATGTATGCGAACCAAGTTCAAGACGATAATCTTTTGCTGCTCCGCCTTCAAAAAGTTTGCCGTCAACTGAGCCTTCAAAATCCATTTCTACAAAGTCGCCAGTTGCTGCTGGAGCGTCTGTTTCAACAAATCTTGCTTGGCTTTCAGCAAAGCGTGCAAGTTGTTCGTCAACTTCTTTTGCTGAAACCTTTGGAGTTTCTTTTTTAACTGATGTTGCTTCGGTTGAAAGCACAACTTCTGGCATTAAAACTACTGAAAGTGTAACGTCAAGTGTGTCTGCTGTCATAGCGTTGATTGCAACATGTGGATAATCTGCTGGTTCAACGTCTGGGTTTTTCTCTAAAAATTCAGCATATTCGTTTGAAACTGCATCTTCAAATGCTGCATCGTAAAATACTGTGTCTCCATAATTTTTTTCAATAACTTTTCTTGGGGCTTTGCCTTTTCTGAAGCCTTGAACATTATATTTACCTTTTGTGCGCTCATAGGCAGCCTCAACTGCTTTTTGCCAAACTTCACTTGATAATGTGAGGTGCAATTTTAACATTCCTTTTTCACTTTTTTCACGTGTAATCATAATATTATTCTCCTTTTTTACGTAGCGATTATATTTTATCACACAAACAAAACTTAGGCAAGCATTTGAGCCAACTATGCTTGACGAAGATTGATGAAATATGAAACACAAAATAAAAGCACGCTATTTTTTAGCGTGCCTTCGTTTTAATCTTTTTAGATGCACATTGCGATGACAATTGCTATCGCGATGGCAAAACTTGTGACAAACTTGAAATAGTGAAAAAGAATCTCTTGTGCGATTGAACGCTTAAACTTTTTGTAATACATTTTATGGTTGGCTTCAATTTCACTGAGTGGCATATCTTTTTTGTTGACAAGTTCGGCACTATAATAAGCGAAACGGTCAGAATAGGTTTTTTTAGATTCGACATAATCAAGCACAAATTCCACTCCCCAATATATGAAAAAGATTGCGGTCAATGCCATTGTAAAATAACTTTTTGGCCACGTTGAACAAAAGTATTCAACCAAAATCGCTATGGTTAACGCAACAAGTAAACTGCAAGTAACGATAAATTTTCTCATATTTTTCCTTTTATTAGATTACGATATTTACGATGTATAAAACTACGATTGAAACTGTAAAAATAACATAACATACAAGCCAAGCAACGTGAGTTTTTTCTTTAACCCACAAGCCTGCAACAACAATCGAAACGATGTATGCAATTGCTTCACCTACAAGCCTGAAAGCGTTGGCAATTGTTTTGCTGCCAAATATAGCACTTAAAAGCAACGCTATCGCTATGCAGCCAATGGCAATGTATGCCGAAAACATAACAATTCTTGCCCAGTTGTATGATTTACGTTCGCCGTTTTTGCTCATTATTTTTTTGCTCCTTTCATAATGTGCTCAGCAAGGTCAACAAGTTTGCATGAGTATCCCCATTCGTTGTCATACCATGCAACAAGTTTTACAAATGTTGGAGTAAGCATAATTCCTGCTTCAACATCAAACACGCAAGTGTGTTCTTCGCCGATAAAGTCTGATGAAACAACTTTGTCGTCTGTCCATGAAAGAACGCCTTTCATATTTGTTTTTGCAGCCTTTTTAACTGCTGCGACAATTTCTTCATATGTTGTTGGTTTTTCAAGGTTGCAAGTAAGGTCGACCACTGAAACGTCAAGAGTTGGCACGCGCATGCTCATTCCTGTCAACTTGCCTTTGAGAGATGGAATAACCTGTCCAACTGCTTTTGCAGCGCCTGTAGAAGATGGAATAATGTTGTAAGATGCTGCTCTTCCGCCGCGCCAATCTTTTTTGGTTGCGCCGTCAACTGTGAGTTGTGTTGCAGTTGCTGAGTGGACGGTTGTCATAAGTCCGTCTTTAATTCCAAATGCATCGTTGATCACTTTTGCAAGTGGAGCAAGGCAGTTGGTTGTGCATGATGCGTTTGAAACGACTTTCATGCTGTCATCGTAAGTGTCTTGGTTGACACCCATAACAAACATTGGCATTTCTTTTCCTGGTGCTGAAACGATGACTTTTTGCGCACCGCCTTTAAGGTGAAGAGATGCGTCGTTTATGTGTGTGAATTTGCCGGTTGATTCTACGACCACTGTTACGCCATGTTTTCCCCATGGGATCTGATCTGGCTCTCTGATTGCATAAAATGCGGCAGCTTTACCACCAATTACAAGTTTGCCGTCTTTAACTTCGGTTTTAATTTCAAACTTGCCATGAATTGTGTCGTGGTCAAGCATATATTTTGCATATTCTACGTCTAAGAATGGATCGTTGATTGCTGCGACTTCGATTCCTCTTTCAGCGCAGATTCTTGCAACCAATCTTCCGATTCTACCAAATCCGTTAATTCCGATTTTCAATTTTGATTTTGCCATATTTTACTCCTCCCTTTTGGCTGTTTTAAACATGCGTTGCCCTGTTTTGTGATACATAATGTAAATAATTATGCTAAGCAACAAGCAAAGTATGCTTATAAGCAATGCGCATACCCACAAAAACACGCTTAAAAAACTTACTGGCATGAAAAGATAATAAACTGTGATTGATGCGACGATTGCTAAGAATAGCGCTATCCAGCCAATCAGCATGCAATTTGATCGCGCTCTGCTGTATTCTTTTTTAGCCGGTGGCGTGCTGGTTTCGACTGCCGAAGTTGAAACGCCCTTCCATCTGTTTACTCTTGTTGCGTGCGAAAGGTTTGAAATATATTTTGCTGTCGGTGCAACACGTGGTGAAATTGCCACAACGGAAACGTCGCCGTCAAAGAATTTAAAATCAAACAGGAATTTGACCATTTTTGCCCAAATTCTATAGAAAAATTCGCTGAATTTGTTTCTTTTTTTAGTTGCGCAAACTGTAATGTCAGACTGTGACGCAATAAATTTTTCAAGTTCGTCTTGAGTGATGAGTTTTCTCAATATCACAATTCTGCCTTGGCCGACTTCTTTTGACAGCGAGTTGATTATTTCTTCTTTTGCTGAGCCGTCAACAAACGCGAAAACTTTGACCGATTTTGAGTTTTTGAAAAACTTTTTCCCTTTGCTTGTCACCCCTACATAAAAAGTTGTGTTTTTGATTTTGATTGTTTTAAGCCACTGCGCTGTTTGCTCAAAATCAGATGTAACTGGCAAAATGATGTTGTTCATTTTTCCTCCTAAAGTTTTTTGATTCTCCTGAAATGTCTCCCACCTTCAAAATCGGTGGTCAAAAACACTTTGATGATTTTGATCGCTTTTTTCGCTTTCATAAAACTGCCCGGAAGCACCAAAACATTTGCATCGTTGTGCGCACGTGCAAGTTCAGCAAATTTTGTTGTTGTGCAAAGTGCAGCCCTAACCTTTGGATTGCGATTTGCGGCGATGCTCATTCCTATGCCTGTTCCGCAAATGAAGATGCCGACGTTGTGTGGGTCTTCAAGCAATTTTGCGATGCCTTTTTTTGCGTAATCTGGATAGTCAACGCCTTCTTTTGAATAAGTGCCGACATCGATTGTGATGATGCTTTCGTTGTTAAAGAACTTTTTGATTTCTTCTTTTAATTCATATCCTCTGTGGTCACATGCGAGAATTATCATTTTTCGCCTCCGATTCTTATTAACTTTTCTGTCAGCACCTTGCAGGCACTTTCAATTATTTTTGCGCATTCAATGTATATGTCGAGATCTTGGCCATATGGGTCTGGGATTTCGCGGCCAATCAAATCTTTCATTTCAATAACTCTGCCCGCAACTTTGTTTTTGTGCGCAGTTGTCATTGCGACATAAAGAGTTTTTTGATCGAATTTTTTGAGCGCTACGCTTTTGCGCTTTGTTGATGGATAGCCTAAACTTTTAAGCGCTTTGCACGCGTTTTCGGCGCTCATCTCACCCGTTGCATTCAGCCCGCGTGATGAAACCTTGACAAAATCAATGCCCGCTTTTTTTAAGTTGGCTTTCATAATTCTTTCTGCCATAAACGAGCGGCATGTGTTGCCGGTGCAGATAAAACATAATTTAATATTTCCTTGCATGGCTAAATTTTAACACACATTAAAAAAAAATCAAAGCAACTTACTTTGATTTTTTCTTTTTAATATATTTTAATACGTCTATTTCTTTGCTTTTATAAAGCCTGTCAAGATTGTATTTAGTGCGATTGGTCTGTGTGAAGATGTGAAGCACCACTGGTTCGAAATTCAAAATGATCCACTCACCCTTAAAATATCCGTCTTTTTCGCCCACGCATTCAAACTTTTCGCACATGAGATCAGCGATGCGTTTTGTTTCGTCGGCATTTGGAGCGCTTACAACCACAAAAAACTTTTCCTCACCAGCATCGGTCAGGTCAAAACTTGCTATGTCTTTGCATTTAGCATTTTTAAGCGATTCGACAATCGCCATAAGTTTTTCGTTGATTTGTTTTTCGTTCATAACTTAATTGTATTCTTTTTTTGACAAAATTACAATAAAAATAACGTATTTTTTAACAAAAAGTGTCAAAAAAATCAATATGCAAAAGTTTTCTCGTGTTTTTCAAGTGTTATTTAGATGGTTGTTGACCTTTACTGTTGCGTTTGTGTGGGCGCGATATTTTATTCACTCGCTTTGGCAGGCAACACTTATAGCGACAGCTGTGAGCGTTGTTTTCAACCTAATTTTTAGAGTTGCATTCAATAAAAAAAGCAGCGTTTCATCGCTGAAAAAACAGGAACGTGAGAATGCTGAAAATGCGTTTTTGTCGCTTTCGATGGACGTAAAAGCGATGGACTTTTTTGCCACACTTGCAAGCAAAACTGGGAAAGCAGAAAAAAAGAAAAACTGCGTTGTCGTGGAATATGAGTCGGGCGAAAAGACTGTTTTAATCCCCTTTTTATCTCACAAAAATTTAAGTTGCGATGAAATTGCCGCTTATGTTGTCTTGGCGCGAAAATATAAAGCCAACAAGATTGTCATCATTTGCGAAAACGCCGACAAAGAATGCTTTTCTTTTGCAAAAAACTTTGATGAAAAATTTGTGATTTTAAACCAATATGAAGCCTATGAAAAACTTTATAAAGCGCAAGATTGTTTTCCGCCAATTACAATAAAATATAAAAAAGAAAAAGCCCTCGCGTTTAAAGAACTTGCAATGTTTTCTTTAAACAAATCAAGGGCAAAAGGTTATTTTATTTCGGCACTTGTGCTTGTTGTTTCTTCGATTTTTGTCAGATCAACCATTTATTATTGCGTGGTTGCATCGTTGCTTTTAATTATGGCTGCGATTTCGCTTTGCAATCCTTTCGCAAAAAACGCAAAGTGCGACAAAGTGCTTTAATACTTTTTTATTATTGCCGCGCCTTTTTCTGTCGCCTGTAATTTTCGCTGCAAGACTTAGTTAAATTTTACTAGATTTAACTAGATAAGTTCGATGTGTTTTACGCCTTTTTTAGACGAGCGACGATAGATTATTAAAGTTGAGCCAATGCATTGAACTGGCTCTGCTTTCAGTTGGCTGCAAATGTCGTCCATTGCTTCGCGTGATGAAAGCGGACAGGTTTGCAAAAGTTTTATTTTGATAAGTTCGCGCGCTTCTAAAAGAAGGTCGATGCCTTTGATTGCATTGTCTGTTAATCCGTCTTTCCCTATTTGCATGACAGGCGCTAAGGCGTTGCCAAGTGCACGCAAAGCGGCACGTTGTTTTGATGAAATCATAATTACTCCTTTGATTACTCTACATATTCAAATTCGATGTCTTTAATGCGGACAAACTGTCCATTTTTTAGACCTTTTTGTTTTAACAGGTCAATAATTCCCATTTCTTGAAGTCTGGTTTGAAAATATGCAAAACTTCTTGGGTCATCAAGCACAATCCCGCGAATGAAGTTGTCAATTTTGCCGCCCGCAACGATGAATGTATCATTTTCACGAGTAATTTCGATTGATGAAATATCAGGCATATCAAAATCAAATTTTTCAACTTTTACTGGTGGTTTTTTAGGTATTTTTGAAAGTTTTTCGAGTGTTAGGTTTTTAAGTTCTTCGACCCCTTCTTGCAAAATTGCTGAAATTGCAAGTGGACGAATGCCATATGTTTTTTCAAATAAATCAAGTTTTTCTTTCAACTGCTGTTCGCTGAGCTCGTCAATTTTTGAAAAGACAACAATTTGTGGAGTTTGAGCAAGCGAAGTCGAATATTTTGCGAGTTCGTCATTGATTTTTTTGTAATCGTCAATTATATTGCGCTCTTCCCCTTCGCTTTCTGATGCATCAATAAGGTGGATTATAAGCCTAACACGTTCGACATGCTTTAAGAAATAATGGCCAAGGCCAAGCCCTTCACTTGCACCTTCGATAAGCCCTGGAATATCTGCCACAACAAATGTTTGACCGTGAGATTCAACAACTCCAAGGTTTGGGTAGATTGTTGTGAAAGGATAGTTTGCGATTTTTGGGTTGGCGTTTGAAATTACTGACAAGAGTGTCGATTTGCCGACATTCGGATAACCTACAAGGCCTACGTCAGCGATTGTTTTAAGTTCTAAAATCACCTGTCTTTCTTTAGTTATAACGCCTGTTTGTGAAAACGCGGGGGCTTGTTTGATTGAGCTTTTAAAATATGCGTTGCCATGTCCGCCTGCCCCGCCTTTTAAAGCAATGAAAGTAGCGCCGTCTTCGTTTAAGTCGGCAATCACTTTTTGTGACTCTGCATCTAAAATTACAGTTCCACATGGCACTTCGATTATCAAATCTTTTCCGCTTGCACCAGTTTTGAGTTTTTGCGAGCCACTAAGCCCGTCTTCTGCAAAAAATTTCTTTTTAAAGCGGAAGGTGTAAAGAGTGTTCATGTTTTGCGTCGCTTTAAAAACTATGTCGCCGCCCTTTCCGCCGTCGCCGCCGTCTGGACCGCCATTCATGTTAAGTTTTGTGCGCAAAAAACTTAGCGAGCCGTTGCCGCCGTTTCCTGCTTTAATGTTGATTTTTACTCTATCTAAAAACATATTTCCTTCCTATTCTGTTGTGATATTATACTTTGTTTGAAGCAAACTGTAAATACCTGTTTGTGTTCCAAATTGAGAAATGTGATAAATTCCTACTGGGATTGGTCTGCCATCAAGCAGCGATGGGATCGTTGCAAAATGATTATCGAGATCGCTACAAGATGATGTGACTTTGTTTACTGCCGTTCCGCCGTTATTTATAAGCGAATATGAATTTTCGCACGTGGTTGTCCCACTTGAGCGAGTGAAAAACGAACTAACACTATTGTTTGCTGTCGTAAGCGAAATATTTACGCCGCAATAATTGATTGTAACGTTATATCGTGTCCAGCCAATTATGCCTTGAACTTTTGCTGTTGCTGGCGCTGTTATTTGGCAATCAACATAGCATGAAAGTATTGTTGTGTTGAGAGCGTCTGCTCCGACATAGCCGGCTATGCCGCTGACATATCCCGATGCGTCAGTAATTGTAAGCGAACCTGTGCTTACGCAAGTTTTGATTGTGACATCACCTGAGCAATAATTTATATCGCCGGCAATTCCGCCGACATAGCTTGTGCCAGAAATATCGCCATTGTTTACGCAGCCCACAAAGTCACCGCCGGCTGCTTGTCCGACAATGCCGCCTGTGCTGTGTGATATGGATGAAACTTTCCCGCTGTTTACACAACTGATAATATCAGTATTTGCGCCTGTTGTTCCCACAATTCCGCCAGTGCGATAGTCGCCTTCGATAGTGCCATAATTTACACTGCCTTGAAGCAAGGTTCTGTTGTTTTCATCCATGCCTTGTGCTGCATAAGCGACACCGCCAGCGATTCCGCCTTTTATATGAGCATAGTTTTCACAATTCACAACCGATCCGCCCACAATCATTCCAACAATTCCACCGACGCCGCCGTCACCATAAGCATAAAGGATTCCGCCTGTAACACGGCAGTTTATAAACTGCGAAAACATGCTTACTGCGCCGATTGTTCCTAAAAATTGTGAGCCAATCACGTTAACATCATATAAATTTAAGTTTTGAATTTTTGCGTTTTTGCATATGGTGAACATTCCTTGATATGCATGTGCTGTATAACGCTCTGTGGGGCTGCAATAGGTGTTTAAGCCTTTAATGTCATATGCTCCACCGTCAAATTCGCCCGAAAATATTGCGCCTGTTTCAAAGTCGTCAGTATGTCCAATAGGCTGCCAATAATGCGCTGAAAGGTCAATGTCTGCCGTTTGTTTATATTTTGCCGACATCCATTTGCCGTCGTCTGCGCTGTAATTGATAAGATAAACCATGCGAGCAAGTTTTTCGGCAGAGTCTATTTGATAGTATCCGTCTTCGCCCAAAACGGGGTCTTCTTCGGTCATATATTTAACCCAACTTTCAACCCAGTGCGCATAAATTGTAAGCGCGTTTGCTGGCATTTTTGATCGTGATGTATATTCGCTTCCGCCACTTGGTGCATCAAACCACCCTACAAAAATGTATCCTTGGCGAGTTGGCTCTGGAAGAGTGCTGAACGATTGATCAATGTCCATTGATCGATTGAGCGTGTTTCCATTTTTTGACCAGCCCGATGGCGCGGTTTCTGGAGATGAGCCGCCGTTGCAATCTGCTGTCAATGTGTATTGATTTACTCCCCATTGCGCGTAAATTGTAGTGTCAGATGCGCCCATTTTAAGCGATGAGCCAACTTGTGTTCCGCCACTTGCAAGTGTAAACCAACCTTTAAATCCAAATCCTTCTTTTGTTGGCACTGGAAGGTCGCCATAAGCAGTGTCATATGTGACTGATTTTGTTGCAACTGAGCCATTTATCGTCCAGCCTGCTAATGGCGACATTGTGCCGCCACTGGCGTCGGCAGTCAGAGTGTAAACATTTGCTTGCCACTGAGCATGAAGTTCACATAAAACAGCCGTATCTTGCGTCCATAAAAAATTTCCATTTGAATCAATTACTTTTGTCCCACCTGTTTCTTCAGTATAAAAACCTTTGAAGGTATATCCAAGTTTTGTTGGCAATGTCGTCAATGCGGTTGCTGTTTGGTTAAATGTATTATAAACAAAATATGTTCCATTATTTAATTTTGAATCAAGAACGGTGTCGCCTGTTGTTCCACCATGTAATTTGAGAGCATAATTTATGTTGTAATAAATTTTAACATCAAAAATCACATCTTTGTATGTTGAAGACGTATGCTTTGATTTTTTTATAGAATTTGATGTCATATCATATGTTGATTCATCAATCGAAATCTTTCCTGCCGACAACGAGCTTGCACCAGATATAGCATAATTTGAAAAAGATTTAAATTCAAGCCATCGATAGTAATATAACCAATTCGCATCAATACCATATGTGTTGTTTGCCGGCATAGTATCGGTAGCAAAAATATTTTCCGTTTTACCACTTGCCTTATCAGATTCTTTTTCGTTTCCAAGCGAACATCTAATTTCTGTATTAACACCAACAGTGTTTGAGTTATTCCCATAAACTTTGCTAATATTTACCGAAAAATTAAAGTCTATTGCATCAACACGAATCTCTTTATTCATCTTATTTTGCATTAAAAAAATTGTGCCGGTCAACACACAAAGGCACATTGCAGAAAACAGCGCTGCTGCCAATTTTGTTTTAACTTTGCTCATTGCCACCTTTTAAATTTATGATGCTTTTTAAAAGAAAAAATTATAAAAATATTTTTCAATCAATTAAATTATAATATAATTTAATTTTTTCACAAAATAAAAAAGCAATAAAAATTGCTTTTAAATTTGATGTTTGCTATTTTTTGTATTCTTTTTTGCAAATTTTTTCAAATGGACAATCTTTGCAATCAGGATTTTGCGCTTTGCATTTGTATCTGCCAAAAAGCACCATTTGATAATGCAGGCGCGACCAATCTGATTGGTCAAAATATGATTTGAGTTGCATTTCAACTTTGTTTGGATTTTTTTCGCTTACAAGTTGCAATCTGTTTGCAATTCTAAGCACGTGCGTGTCCACCGCGAATCCATCACCTTTAAAGGCTTCGGAAATGATGACATTTGCTGTTTTGCGGCCGACTCCGGCAAGCGAACATAAATCGTCAAAATCGTTTGGAACGACTCCGTTAAATTTTGTGATTATGTCTTTTGACATACTTAAAATTGCCGCTGCTTTGTTGTGATAAAATCCGCACGAGTGGATTTTTTCTTCAAGTTGCGATTGTGACAATGTAAGCATTTTTTCGGGCGTGCCATAACTCTTAAACAACTCTTTCGTAACCATGTTTACGCGCTTGTCTGTGCACTGAGCAGACAAAATTACAGCAACCAAAAGCTGATAAGGGCTGCTGTAAGAAAGTTCGCATTTTGCATCTGGAAACATTGCGTTCAGCTGCGATGAGATGAGTTGTTTTTTGCTTGTTTTGTTCATATTATTTCATAATTGGGAAAAGCACTGTATCACGGATGTTTGGAAGGTCATAAAGGAACATTAAGAATCTGTCGATTCCAAAACCTAGGCCTGACATAGGTGGCATTCCGTGTTCCATTGCAAGAAGGAAGTCTTCGTCGACGTCCATTGTTTCGTCGTCGCCTTGTGCTTTTTCAAGAAGTTGCTCTTCAAGTGCTTGACGTTGAACGATTGGGTCGATAAGTTCGGAATAAGCGTTGCACATTTCTACCCCACACGCTACAACTTGGAACACATCAACCACACGTGGGTCTTTGTCGTTGCGGCGAGCGAGTGTTTTTAATACTGCTGGATAGTTGTAAAGAATTGTTGGGCCAACAATGTTTGCGCGAATTTTACGCTTGTAAATAAAGTCGATAAGTGTGCGAACACATTTGCATTCTTCAAGTTCACTGTAGGTGAAAAGTCCGGTTGCTACTACTTTTTGTTTAAATTCTTCAACATCTTCAATATCAAGATAGTCAAAACCAAGAATTTCACGCATTTTTTCGGCGTAGTTGATTCTTTCCCATTTTTCTGCGCCAAAGTCAAGTTCATGTCCTTGATATGTGAGCTTGGTTGTTCCTATTGTTTCCATTAACAACTTTTTAATAAGGTTTTTGAAGAAAACAATGTTGTCTTCATAGTCCCAATATGCGGCATACCATTCAACTTGAGTGAATTCTTGAAGGTGCTGGAAGTCCATTCCTTCGTTTCTGAAGTCTTTGCCAAGTTCGAACACTCTGTCAAAGCCTGCTGCTGAGCACATTTTAAGCCATGTTTCAAATGCAATTCTAAGGTTGCATTCAAGGTCAAGCGCGTTGTGTTTTGTAAAGAAAGGTTTTGCCGAAGCGCCTGAAATGTTTGTTTGAAGGATTGGAGTTTCAACTTCATAAAAGCCGTTGTCTTCAAGTGTGCGGCGTATTATTGAACAAATTTTGCTGCGTGAGAGAAATACTTGACGTGATTGTTCGTTTGCAATTATGTCAAGATAACGTTGACGATATTTTGATTCTGTATCTGTAAGTCCATGGAATTTTTCTGGAAGCGAACGCATTGCTTTTGAAAGAAGTGTAACCTTTTCGGCACGAATTGTAATTTCGCCAGTTTGTGTTGTATAAACTTCACCTTCAACCCCTACAAAATCGCCAAGGTCGATCATCTTTTTGTAAAAGTCATATGCTTGTTCGTCAAGTTCGTTTCTACCTACTGACACTTGAATGTATGATTCAATGTTGCGAATTTGCATAAAGCCAAACTTGCCCATAACGCGGCGGAACACCATTCTGCCCGCTACTGAAACACGCTCGCCAATTTTTGAACGCGCTTCTTTGATTGTGCATGTGCAATCATATTTTGACTTGTATGGGATTTCGCCCATTTCTTTTAATTGTTGGATTTTATTTTTTCTAACATCAATTTCGTTTGAAATATTTACGTTTTCTGTCATCTCAAATCTCCTTAAATACTCATTTAGACTAGCAAAAACCTAGCGTTTTGTCAACTTAATTGATTTGGTTTGGCTGTTTTTTAATATTTATTTTTATAATAATTATAATTCTTCTTCACTTTTGCAAGATATTCGCGCGTTTCACCATATGGAATAACGTCTAATTTTTCGCCATTTGACGAATATTCGGCGTCCTTTAACCACGTTTTTACTTTGCCTATTCCCGCGTTATAGGCACAAATCGCTTCGTCAAAATCAAACTGACTTTGTAAGTAATGCAAATAGTAAGCGCCATATCTTAAATTTGTCTCGACGTCAAACAAACTTTCTTCGCTGTAAGGCTCGTCCAATATTTGAGCGATCGACTCAGCCGTGGCGGGCATGATTTGCATCAGCCCTTTCGCTCCACGGCGTGAGACGGCAGTGCTGTCAAACGAACTTTCCACATTCACAACTGCGCATATCAGCGCCTGATCAACCGAAAATTCAGAAGAAGCCAGCGCTATTTCTGCGCTGAATTTGTTTGGATAAAAGTAAGCATACAGCAAAAAATTCATAGCAACACATATCGCCGCTAACATCGTAAATCCCACACCATATAGCCACTTTTTCATATGATTATGTTATGAATTTTGTCGAATATTATGCCTCGACAAAGCCTTTAAACGATCCGTAATTTAATTTGTTTAAATACTGCATGACAATGTCTAAATAATCTTTCATAAACTTAACCGAAATTCCACACGCTCTGCCGATTGATTTTGGCGTTGACGCAATCATGCATGGCAAACCCATTTTCTTTAAAAAGCTTGCAAATGAGAGTGTTTCACTGCGGGAGGTAAAAACAGCGTAGCAATATCCCATAAATCCTCCTTCATGCACAAATTCTCTCCTTTTACACTATATTTATTAAAGGACAATTTTGTTAAAGGGGCAAAAATATGATTTATTTAGACAACAGTTCGACCACCCTTATAAAACCTAAGGAAGTTTTAAGATACATAACTCTTGCCGCAACGCGTTTTACGGCAAATCCTGGGCGCAGCGGACATAATGAAAGCATACAAGCCGCGATGGAAGTTGAAAAAGTAAGGGCAAAACTTAAAGATATGTTTAACCTTGAAAGCGAAAGCAATGTGATTTTCACTTCATCTTGTTCAATGGCTTTGAATATCGCAATTTTAGGAAGCGCAAAGCAAGGTGGGCACGTTGTGTGCACGGAAAACGACCACAATTCTGTGCTTAGGCCGCTTGAACATTTAAGGCAAATTGGAAAAATTGATTATACAGTGGCTTATCAATCAAGCATTGGTTGTTTAAAGTGCGAAGACATTGAAAAATGCCTGCGACCTGAAACATACATGGTGGTTTGCAATCATATGTCAAATGTCAACGGCGACACTGCCGAAATAAACAAAATTGGCAAGATGTGCAAAGAAAAAGGACTGCTGTTTTTGGTTGATGGGGCGCAAAGCGGCGGGCATGAAAAAATTGATATGCAAAGTGACAACATAGACTTTTTAACGCTCGCACCACACAAAGGTTTTTATGGACTGCAAGGGCTTGGGGTGCTGTGCACAAGAGCGCCAGAAGCGATTGAACCGATATTTTTTGGTGGCACTGGAACAAACTCGCTTGAACTCATTCAGCCCGACGTTTTACCGGAGCGATTTGAAGTTGGAACGCTGCCCACCCCTGCAATTTTAGCACTTTCGGGTGGCATTGATTTTGTCAACGAAAACTTTAATGCGATAAGAGAGCACCTTGACGATTTGACCACTTTTTTGCATTATGAACTTTCTTCTTTGCCTGTTGAAATTTATACGACAACCGAAAATGCGAAAGGCGTTTTCGCTTTCAACATTCCAAATATACATTCGACTGATGTGGCAACATATTTAAACGACCGCTGGGGAATTTGCGTTCGTGGCGGCTATCACTGTGCCGCAAAAAAGCATGAAGCGTTGGGACTTGTTGACCGTGGAGCAGTGCGTGCATCGCTTTCATACTTCACTTCGTTTTCAGACGTTCAAAAACTGATTGCTGCAATCAGGACACTTTTGAAAAAACAAAAAATGATTAAATAATTTAATTATATTTAAATTTTTGATTAATTTTATAGCATTTATTTGATAATTATTTATTAAATAAATTTAATGTTTTTCGGACTTAGAAAATTAACAAAAAAATATTGCCGAAAAATAATAAAAAATAAATTAAATAAATTATTATTACGTATTTTAAAGGAAAAGCACGATTTTAAAATATTTTATTCGGCAAAATAATTAATTTAATTTTTAATTTTTTTATTTTATTTGAGTTAATTTAAAAAATACTTAAATAAAAAATAATAAAAAAAACCGAAATAATTTCGGCTTTTTAATAGTAATTATTGAAAATAAATTATTCTACGGCAATGTTCGCAAACAAGCACTCCGTCTTCTTTAAGTTTGTTTATTGCTGATGCTGAAAGTTCCATACGGCATCTGCCGCAAGTGTTGCCTTCAATTTTTACAAGCACTGGGAATATGCGGTCGTTCCGTTTTGTAAGATAGGTCTGCATAAGTTTTGGTTCAACTGATTTTTGCATTGTTTCAAGATGCTTTTTTAGTTCTGTAATCTTTGGTTCAAGCTCGGCCGCCTTTTTGTCATAGCCTGCTTTATATTTTTGATATTCTTCTTTTGCTATATTATAGTTTTTGATTGTGTGGTTGAATTCTGCCAAAATTGCATTTATGCTTTCAGCAAGTTTTGTAAGTCGCTTATCAAGCACTGCAAGATTTTGAGTAACCTTATCTTTTAAAAGCAAGTTTTCTTCAAGCTGATCTTTACTGAGAGACTCAACGTTGAGCGAGAGAAGTTGCTCACCTTTTTTTTGATTGATGGATAAGTTTTTATTGACTTCTTCCATCTCTTTAAGAACAAGATTTGCTTGTTCTTCAAGTTGACTTGATTTTAATTGTGACGATTTTGCTATTTGGTTTAACTTAACGCATTTTTGTTTATTCTCATCGCCAGCAAGTTGACTTTCAAGGTCAAACAATTTTTTGTCTTCTTCTTGATAAGCAAGGATGTTTTTTAAGTCCATTTCTTTCTCCTTTTAATTAGTCCATGAAGTCTTGAAGCTTTTTGCTTCTGGTTGGATTTTTGAGTTTTCTGAGTGCTTTTGCTTCAATTTGACGAATTCTTTCACGCGTTACGTGAAATTCTCTGCCGACTTCTTCAAGTGTTTTTGCTCTGCCGTCCTTCAGCCCATAACGTTGACGAATTACTTCTTGCTCTCTCGGTGTAAGTGTGTCTATTACTGCGATAAGTTGTTCGCGCAAGAGCGATTGAGTTGCCACTTCAAGTGGTGATTTTACTGTTTCGTCGACAATAATGTCTGTAAGTTTACTATCTTCTTCTTCACCGATTGGTGTTTCAAGTGAAACAGGATCTAAGCCAATTTTCTGAATTTCGATTACCTTTGATTCTGGAATGCCCATCTCTTGAGCAATTTCTTCTGTTGATGGTTCACGACAAAGTTTTTGTGTGAGTTGACGAATTACACGTTGCGCTTTGTTGATTGTTTCAACCATGTGAACAGGAATACGAATTGTTCGTGATTGGTCGGCGATTGCACGTGTAATTGATTGGCGAATCCACCATGTGGCATATGTTGAAAATTTGAAGCCTTTTGAATAATCAAATCTTTCAACGGCCTTCAAAAGCCCCAGGTTCCCTTCTTGAATAAGGTCTAAAAATGAAAGGCTTGAGGCGCGAGAAGCCCATTTTTTTGCTACGCTTACAACAAGACGAAGGTTTGCTTCACAAAACTTTGCTTTAGCATATTCGTCCCCTTGGACAATACGCTGAGCAAGGTCTCTTTCTTCATCAGCTGAAAGAAGGGGAACTTTTCCAATGTCTTTTAAATAAATTTTTACTGGATCATCTACGCCATATTCTGGGATAAGATCGGAAAAGTCCTCTTTCCCAAGGTCTTCATCATCATTTGTTCGGATAACTTTAATGCCTAAGTTTTCGAGTTTTTCGATAAATTCATGTATATCTTCTGGCAATATATCGTATTTTAATATTCTATAATAAATGTCATCTTCATTGACTGAACCCTTTTTCTGAGCAACATCCATGATTTTTTTAAATTCTGCTTCTACTTTTTTGTCAAGCATAAAAATCCTCCAAATTTTTCTCTCTTATCTTTTTGTCAACTTCTTGTGCCGACACGAGATAAGTTCTTCTTTCGTTTAAATCTTGGCTAAGCTTGTATTTTGCCATGATTTCGTCTTTAATCTGCTTGTATTTTTCTTCAGCAAGCGACCAAACACATTCATTAAAATAAACTTCATCACTGCCCTTTACTTCGGCAAAGTCAAAATAGACGATGTCTTGCCAGAAAGGTTCGTTTTCGACATCTACAATGTCAAAAAGTGACGATACTTTTGAAACCGAATCAATTATATCAATTTCGTTTGCTCTTGAATCAATCAATTTCTTGTAATCAAGACGCTTGTCCACAAAAGGTTTTTTGTGTAAAATCGACGCTAAGATAAAGTTTTCTGCACGTTTATTTCCATTTATGCGAGTTGGTAAAACTTTTTCTTCCTTTTTTTCAAAAGTTGGCATTATATTCATGCCAAGATTGCGCCTTAACATGTCTATCGGCATGTTTGTGAGGTCGCGAATTTTTGGCAAATATGCTTCTTGTTCGGGTTGAGAAAATGTTTTGAGCCTTTCAAGCACGCTTTTTACAAAATTTGCCTTTTCCTCAGGTTTCGACAGGTCGTTTTTTGCTTTAAACGAATCAATGTAATAATCCATAATAGGCTTTGCGCTGTCGATGATTTTTTGCATCTTTTCTTTGCCGTTTTCACTTTTTAATACTTCATCAGGGTCTTGTCCATTTGGCATAACCGCAATTTTGGTGTTCATGTCGGCATTGCGCATAATATCGATTACACGGAGCGTCGCTTTTTCGCCCGCTTCATCGCCGTCAAAGCACAGTATTACATTGTTGCACAACTTTTTAAGTTCTTTTGCATGGTCGGCTGTGAACGCCGTTCCAAGCCCAGCAACTGTGTTTTTAAAGCCGCCACGGTGCATTGAAATAACATCAATTTGCCCTTCGACTATAATTATATTTTCAAGCCCTTTTTCTTGTTTTAAACGCTTTAAAAGGTGAATTCCAAAAACTGTCTTTCCTTTTTGGAATACGGGTGTTTCAGCTGTGTTTTTATACTTAGCAAAATCCGTTTTTTGAAGTGCGCGCGCTGAGAATGCCGCGCATTCGCCAAATGAGTTGAAAATTGGAAACACAAGACGTTCTGCCATCGCGTCATAGATGCGATTGCCGTCTTTTGTTTGAGCAACTCCCGCTGCAAGCAACTGCTGTTTTGAGAATCCTTGCGAAAGCAGATAATTTATCATTTCGTTCCAATCAAACGAATAACCTATTGCAAAATCGTCGAGTTCGTGACGCGTAAATCCACGAGTTTTTATGTAATCCTGCGCAGGTTTTGCTTCGGGTTTATATAGGTTTTCATGATAATGCTTGTATGCGGCATCTAACACCTTCAAAATCGAATCTTTCTCTTTCTTGCGTTTAATTATGCTATCATCTGCGACAAGCTCAGGAAGCGGCATTTTTGCGTTTTCTGCAAGGCGTGTAATCGCTTCGTGAAAGTCGCAACTTTCTATTTTTTGGACAAAACTTATAAGGTCGCCGCCTTCTTTGCATCCAAAGCAATGAAAGAGCCCTTCATATGGATCCACGCAAAAAGAAGGGGTCTTTTCGTGGTGGAATGGACAACATCCCCAAAACTTACTTCCCCTTTGTTCTAATTGCACATATTTGGACACAACACTTACGATATCATTTTTTCGCTTTAGTTCATCCAGCCATTCAGGCGTGAAACCTCTGTTAATTGCCAATTATCCCTCAAATGTTTTTAAAAAATCTATACACTTTATATATACTCTAATAAAATCTAGAATCCTTTATTTTTCTTGATTTTCTAAAGATTTTTTATCGCTTCGGTCGCTGCAACCGCTCCACCCGCCACTGCTGTGACAATTTGTTTGATTTTTATAGTCGCAACATCACCGCACGCATACACGTTTTCTTGCGATGTGTGCATGCCTTCATCGACTTCAATAAAGCCAAGTTTGTCAAGTTTAAGCGTGCCTTCAAGCATGTGTGTGTCAGGCTTTCTGCCGATTGTAACAAATATGCCGTCGACTGGAACTTCCAGGCTGCCCGATTCGGTTGCGACAGTCATTGATGTGACCTTTTCGTCGCCGTTTATGCTTTTAACGTTTGCCGAATACATAAAACTTGTTTTGTTGAGTCTTTTAAAAATTTCAGGCGTGTATGCTTTTAGTTTTAGTTGTGGATATTTTGAAACAATCACAACTTCGCTTGCAAGTGGTTGCAAATATAACGCCGACGCTACAGCGCTGTCGCCCGACCCTATCACAGCAACCTTTTTGTCTTTAAAAAAGTTGCCGTCGCAGGTTGCACAATAACTTACGCCACTGCCGATATATTTCTTTTCGCCTTCTACGTTGAGTTCTCTGCTCATCGAGCCAAGTGCGAGAATCACCGCATGCGCTTCGTATGATGCTTTTTTGCAAACAACCTTTTTGATTTGTCCGCTCACGTCAAGCGAAAGCATGTTGTCATGAACAAACTCAGCACCCAGTTTCTTTGCCTGCGAATGCAATGTTGCTGCAAGTTCTGGCCCTTGAATGCTTAAAAAGCCTGGATAATTTTCGATTTCGCCAATAACTGCGACCTGTCCACCATAAAGCGCGCGCTCAACAACAAGCACGTTTTTGTTTGCTCTTCTTGCGTAAATTGCAGCGGTAAGCCCAGCAGGCCCGCCACCAACGATAACAATGTCGTAAATCATAAACACCTCGCAACATTTATTTACTAATAAACAAAAAATAGACCACGAATGGCCTATTTTTATTTTACTAGTTTGAAAGCATACTTGCCAAAATGCAGTCTTATGCTCTGAAAAGCCAACTGCATGCAAAGCAAGGCGCGTTTGCAAATATATTTGAAATACCAAAGATATTTGAAAACTTATCTCTTGCTGAATTGTGGCGCTTTTCTAGCCTTTTTAAGACCATATTTCTTTCTTTCTTTCATTCTTGGGTCTCTTGTTAAGAAACCAGCGGCTTTAAGTTCTGCTTTGTAAGTTTCGTTTGCTTTAACAAGTGCACGAGCAATGCCGTGGCAGATTGCACCAGCTTGTCCAGAAATTCCACCGCCATCACATTTGATTCTGATGTCGAATTTTTCTCTTGTTCCTGTAAGTTCAAGTGGTTGAAGAGCAACCAAAAGAAGTGTATCGCGTTGAAGATATTCGCCAATTTCACGGTCGTTTACTGTGATTTTGCCTTTACCTGCTTGCATTCTAACTCTTGCGATAGAGCTTTTTCTTCTTCCTGTAGCAATAAATTCGCCACTTGGCTTTTTAACAGTTTTCTTTTCTTCAGCCATTATTCTCTAACTCCTTTTACAGTAATTTGTTCAGGTTTTTGTGCTTCGTGATTGTGATTTGCATCTTTGAAGATGTGAAGTCTTGTGAATTGTTTTCTTCCAAGAGTTGTTTTAGGAAGCATACCCTTAACTGCTTTTTCAAGAGCCTTTGGTGAATTTTCAGCCATAAGTTTGTCATAGCCTACTTCTTTTAATCCGCCAATATAGCCTGTGTGCCAAATAAGTTTTTTCTTTTCAAGTTTTTTGCCTGTAAGAACCATCTTGTCGCTGTTGATTACGATTACGAAATCGCCAGTGTCAACATGAGGTGTATAAATTGGTTTATTTTTCCCCGTCAAAATGTCGGCAACTTGTGAAGCAAGTCTTCCAAGTGGAAGGTTTGTTGCATCAATAAGATACCATTTTCTTTCAACTTCTGACGCTTTTGCCATGTAAGTTTTCATGTAAAATTAATCCTCCGAAATTTTTGCAAATGTTTGCGGCAAGTTCGTTCTTTATGGGGCTAATACAAAGAAAAAATCGCTCGCATTTTTTGCGACTTTTATATTTTATATATAAAGCACAATTTTGTCAAGCGATTTATCTTAAATTTATTTAATTTTTAATATAAGTTTCATTGTATTAAGCTTAATTATGCGGTTGTGCAGCCGTATTGACTGCCCTTTAAGGTTGAAGCTATGCCTGTGGTTGTTCCATATTGGCTTGTATGGTAAATTCCAAGTGGAACTGGCAATCCGTCGTGTATTGTTGGGATCATACCAAACTTATCGTCCATGCCACCTGTTGTCGCTGTAATACGGTTGACTTTTGTTGAACCATACATCATAAGGGAATATGAGTTTTCAAGTGCATTTACTGCCTGCTCGTCTTCTCCCACAAAAACGCCATAATGATATGGATTTCCTACAAATGTTGTTTTTGCTCCACAATATTTAATTACTGGATCAAATTCAGTCCCCGCATATCTACCAATAATAGCACCTACATTCCCTCTAACACCATTAGGTGTTGTAAGCGTGCAAGATACAAAACACGATTCTATCACACCTGTGTTGTATGCCATTCCTACAATTCCGCCAGTTCCTATATCATTATAATTACTTGTTATATTGACATCTCCGGTGTTTAAGCAGTATTTAATTGCAGCAAGAGAATTGCAACCAATTATTCCGCCAATATTAAATTTACCTTCAAGTCTTCCTAAGTTTTGGCAATTCAAAATTGAAGAGTTAGAAGAGGTGTTTTCAGTATAACTTGAGCCAACTATACCTCCAACACAGTCATAGTTTTTATTGCTAACGGATGTTACACTTCCATTGTTAATGCAATTAGAAATCATAAATGAGTTGCCGTTTGCATCTCCAACTATTCCGCCAATACCTTCGAATATACCTGAACCATTTGATGACAAATTCTTTATTTGACCAGAGTTGACACAAGAATCAACTTCCGTTTTTCCATTGCTATCACCAATAATTCCGCCTAGTAAAGAACTATTGCTGGATACATCTGTTTCATTTCTGCAACTTTTGATAACTATACCGTTTGCATAACCAACAATTCCACCGACTCTTTTTCCATCAGCATTAATATTTCCTGAAACAACACAATTTCTGATATTTACATCGCTTGCAGATCCGACTATTCCACCAACAAGATAGCCGCCCTTGATATTAACATCGTAATTGTTGACATTTTTGATTGTCGCGCCACTAATGTAGCCAAACATTCCAACCC
>ENA-UOJG01000663-UOJG01000663.1-human-gut-metagenome-genome-assembly--contig:-C47-NODE-663-length-44620-cov-24.607001_pt1 | contig 44620 bp, 33 predicted proteins | sample MGYA00242340_ERZ723887 | MGnify/ENA metagenome assembly ERZ723887 | reverse complement strand
TTAATACAAGCATAATATAAATTTTTACCAACACGTTTTGTCCTATAACCCTGAATCGTCATACTTCCTCAGTTTTTTATTGCAGGAAAACCGTATAGCCGCGGCAAACGCGAACTTGGAAAACAAGCAAACCTCGCTTCGCTCGCAGAACCTTTTATAGAAACCAATGAATACTGCACCCCGATTTTAGAAACTGCACCCCTATCGCCCTTCGGGCACTTCCCTCCGTAGGGGGAAGCTCGGCGATGAGAAATAAAAAAATTCAAATCTGATTTGTCTTAAATTTATGAAAAGATAAACCGGGCGCCTTCCCCGCTGGGGCAGGTCGAAGTCCTTCGTTTCGGTGCTGGTGGATAGTATCGAAAGAATGTCTTACGATTGTCATTTACGGTAAACGTATTTAAATGATAGTTATATTAGCGGCATTGAATGATGGCGGAAGGTTTTGACCTGCCCGTCGGGGAAGGATGCCGCGAATGCGGCAGAAAGGGGTGCAGTTCCACGAGCGCAGCGAGGTTGTATAGTTTTCTCCCGCATCCCGCACTTCCATCTCACCACTTCCCGTACACTTTGTTCGACATATCCCATAAAATATATCCATCCAAAAGTGATGATAGCTTTATTATTTTTCCAGTGGTACTCTATGTATAGAACAAAGTGTTCATTATTGTAAACGTAGTTCGACAGCGAGATGGAGGCGGTCATGATGTCCTTTCATTGGATTTCACTTCTTTCCGGATGGGGAAAGAGGACTTTTGATTTCTTCCTGTTCCGTACCAGCCATGGAATTTATCAGATCCCGGGATGCGGAAGAGAGCCGTTCGGCATGTAATATAGTCATTAAAAGTAGCCATGAAATGCACATCACTCATTTCATGGCTCCTTTTTTCTTGCTTCTCTTTCTCAAACACTTGCCCAATAGCGTCTATTGATATATGATAGGGAGAAAGTCTTTTTAAGGCTGCCGGAAGGGGCGGCCGGAAAAATTGGTAGGAAGGCAGGAGCAGGAGATGGAAAATCGAGATAGTTTCAAATCCCGGTTGGGATTTTTACTTGTCAGCGCAGGCTGTGCCATCGGCATCGGGAATGTCTGGAAATTCCCGTATGTGACCGGGGAATACGGAGGCGCTGTTTTTGTATTGTTTTACCTGATGTTTCTTTTACTGATGGGCATCCCCGTCATGACGATGGAGCTTGCCGTCGGCCGCGCATCCCGCGGGAGCGCTGTCCAGGGCTATAAGAAATTGGAAAAGCCCGGGCAGAAATGGCATATTCATGGCTGGTTCTGTATCCTTGGCTGTCTGCTCCTCATGATGTACTACACGACAGTATCCGGATGGATGCTTGCGTATTTCTGGAAATTCCTGACCGGCGCTTTTGCGAGCGTTCCGACGGAAGCCGTCAGCGGCGTCTTCACGTCCATGCTGGCATCTCCCACGGAAATGGGAATTTTCATGGCACTTACCGTTTTCGGCGGATTCGGCGTCTGCGGCCTTGGCCTGCATAACGGCGTCGAACGCATCACGAAGGTCATGATGCTCTGCCTCCTGGTCCTCATCGTCGTCCTTGCTGCGCACAGCGTTTCACTCAAAGGCGGCGGACCGGGCCTTGCTTTCTACCTTCTCCCGGACTGGGACAGGGCAGTCGAAGCAGGCATCGGGAACGTGGCAGCTGCTGCGATGAACCAGGCATTCTTCACATTGTCCCTCGGCATCGCTGCCATTGAAATCTTCGGCAGCTACATGTCAGACGACTTCACACTGACGGGCGAAGCCGTGAGGATCACAGCGCTCGATACCTTCGTCGCTGTCCTTTCCGGACTCATCATTTTCCCGGCATGCTTTGCCTACAACGTACAGCCGGATGAAGGCCCGTCGCTCATTTTCATCACACTTCCGCGCATATTCCAGAACATGTCCTTCGGCCAGCTCTGGGGCACACTTTTCTTTGTCTTCATGACATTTGCCAGCTTCTCCACCGTCACCGCGGTCTTTGAAAACCTCATTGCATGCGCAAGAGACAACTTCGGATGGTCAAGAAAGAAAGCCGTCCTCGTGAACCTTGTCATTGTATTCGTTCTGTCCATCCCCTGCGTACTGGGATACAACATCTGGAGCGACGTCCACATCATCGGAGCCAGAGACGTCCTGGACAGCGAAGACTTCATCGTCAGCAACCTGCTCCTTCCGGGCGGCGCGCTCGTCTACCTGCTCTTCTGCGTGACGAAATTCGGATGGGGCTTTGACAACTACATCGCCGAAGTCAATAAAGGCAGCGGACTGAAAATGCCGCTCTGGATCAAACCATATTTCCAGTTCATCCTGCCGCTTCTGATCCTGGTCATCCTGATCAGAGGCCTTATGTAAGCTTCCTTTCCGCGGGAAGCCTTTGCGGCAAAGCGGACCGAGAAATCCGGAAAAGATAAAATGGAGGAAAGAAGAATGGAAGAAAGAGACAGTTTCAAATCCCGCCTGGGATTTATTCTGGTCAGCGCCGGATGCGCCATCGGTATCGGGAACGTATGGAAATTCCCGTACATCACCGGGGAGTACGGCGGGGCCGTGTTCGTATTGTTTTACCTGTTATTCCTTTTAATACTGGGGATACCTGTCGTCACGATGGAATTGGCCGTCGGACGCGCCAGCCACAAGAGCGCCATGATGGGCTTCAAGACACTGGAGCCGAAAGGCAGCAAATGGCACTGGCACGGGTGGATCTGCCTTCTGGGCAGCTTCGTCCTCATGATTTACTACACCGTCGTATCCGGCTGGATGGTCGACTACTTCTGGAAATTCCTGAACGGATCCTTCAATGGCATGGGGCCTGAAAAAGTTGCAGCCACCTTCGATGCCATGGTCGCTGATCCTTATGAACTCATATTCTTCATGGGCCTGAACGTCCTCGTCGGCTTTGCCGTCTGCGCAGGCGGCGTTGCCAAGAGCCTTGAAAAAGTCACGAAAGTCATGATGCTCGGCCTCCTGGGCCTCATCGTTATCCTCGCCGTAAACAGCCTTCTCCTTCCGGGAAGCGCCAAAGGCGTCGAATTCTACCTTCTTCCTGACTGGAACCGCGCCGTCGAAGCAGGCATTGGAAACGTGGCAGCTGCTGCCATGAACCAGGCATTCTTCACACTCTCCGTCGGCCAGGGCTCCATGGAAATCTTCGCCAGCTACATGAGCCGCAACAACACCCTGGGCGGCGAAGCAGTCAGAATCACCGCGCTTGACACATTCGTAGCCCTGATGGCAGGCCTCATCATCTTCCCGGCATGCTCTGCATTCGGCGTAGAACCATCCGAAGGCCCGTCCCTCATCTTCGTTACACTGCCAAACGTATTCATCAACATGTCCTTCGGACAATTCTGGGGATCCCTCTTCTTCGTCTTCATGACATTCGCCAGCTTCTCCACCGTCACCGCCGTCTTCGAAAGCCTCATCGGCAACTGCATGGACGACTTCGGCTGGAGCAGAAAGAAGACAGTCCTCATCCTTCTGCCCTTCGTATTCCTGGGCAGCATTCCCTGTGCACTCGGCTTCAACGTATGGTCCGACGTGCAGATCGCAGGAAAAGGCATCCTCGACATGGAAGACTTCCTCGTCAGCGGCCTTATCCTTCCGCTCGGCTCCATCATCTTCGCCCTCTTCTGCGTATCCAAGTACGGCTGGGGCTTTGACAAGTACTTAGAAGAAGTCAACACCGGCACAGGCATGAAAATGCCCCGCTGGATCCGTCCCTACTTCTGCTACGTACTCCCGCTCCTCATCCTCTTCGTATTGGTCAAAGGCCTGATGTAAAAGGATAAAGGAAATAAAATCATCAACGGTGCTTCGGCGCCGTTTTTTGATGCAGGAAATGGGGAACAGTAATTAGCAAAATCCAGCTTCTCCTCGGGTGGAGTGCATTAAACTCGCCTTCTTAGACGGGGAAGGGAGTATGGTAGGGGATGGGGTACTAAAGGGCAAAAACAAATCAGATTTAAAATCTTTTCTTTATTCTCTGCGAAGCTGCCTCCTTCGGGGGAAGTGGCGCGCATGCGCCGAAAGGGGTGCAGTAATAAGTAAAGCATATTCCTTTCGCGGTGGATAGGGTTGATTACCACGAGCGAAGCGAGGTCGTACGGTTCTAATCCCCATTTCCCCTCTTCATTTGTTTGGCAAATAAAGCATGACTTAAAATATAACCTATGCTGAATACTCATTTATGTATGCAATTATCTTCTCAAACGGGAAGAAAGGTGGTATAGTAAAACCATAAGTTTCAGGATATAGAGTCCACTTATTGGAATTCGTATCCCATTTCTTCTTGGAGGCTTGATCATGGCAGGTTACAATCCGTATGAAAATATGCTTCATGTATTGGATAAGGCAGCAGAAGTACTCGGCTGCCCGAGAAATGATTATGAATTCGTCCGTTATCCGGAACGCGAGCTGACAGTCAGCATCCCGGTCACCATGGATGACGGCCATGTAGAAGTATTCTCCGGCTACCGCGTACAGCACTCCACCGCACGCGGCGCAGCAAAAGGCGGCATCCGTTTCCATCCGCAGTCCGATGAAAACGAAGTCAAAGCCCTTGCTGCATGGATGACAATCAAGAACGCCATCGGCAACATTCCTTACGGCGGTGCTAAAGGCGGCATCAAAGTCGACCCGCATAAACTGTCGAAGCGTGAACTCGAAAGACTGACACGCATGTACGTACGCCGCATTTATCCGATCATCGGACCAGACCAGGACGTACCGGCACCAGACGTCAATACCAACGGCCAGATCATGGCATGGATCGCTGACGAATACGCAGCCCTCTCCGGCAAATGGCAGCCAGGCGTCGTCACAGGCAAACCACTCGAAGTCGGCGGATCCCTCGGCAGAAACGAAGCTACCGGCCGCGGCCTTCTCTTCACACTCGAGACCTGGTGCGAAAAGAATCATAGAGAAATGAAAGACCTCACCATGGTCGTACAGGGCTTCGGCAACGTTGGCTCCGTAGGCTCCCTCCTCATGCATAAAGAAGGCGTCAAGATCATCGCTGTAGGCGATATCAATGGCACATGGAAGAACCCGAATGGCCTCGACATCGAAGCCATGTACGTTTATGCCAACAGCCACGGCAGATCCCTCAAAGGCTACACAGAAGAAGGCGCATCCTTCATCCCTGACAGCGAACTCTTCGCCCAGGACGTCGACGTCATCTTCGCAGCAGCTATGGAAAACCAGCTGAACGCATCCACCATGGAAAAAGTAAAAGCAAAACTCATCCTCGAAGGCGCAAACGGCCCGACCGATGAAACAGCAGACAAATACTTCGAAGAACACGGCATCGAAGTCCTCCCGGACGTCATGAGCAACGTCGGCGGCGTCGTAGGCTCCTACTTCGAATGGGTCCAGAACCGCACAGGCTACTACTGGACCGAAGACGAATACAACGCCCGTCTCCAGAAAAAGATGAGAGAAGCATACGAAGACGTCTATGCCCTCAAAGAAAAATACCACGTCACCTACCGCCTCGCCTCCTACATGCTCGCACTCCAGAGAATCATGGCAGCCCAGAAACTCAGAGGCTTCTTAGGATAAGTTATAGCGGAAATACAGACAGGATGCATGATCCATTCATGCATCCTGTTTTTTGGTGCGCTCGCCATCAGCGAAAAAGCCAAGGTACGCCTTCGCCGCAGCGCAGGAAATGCCAAGGTACGCTTTATTTTAAAAAAGCATTTATAAAAGAGAGCTCTTATAAAGAAACCGTACAACCGCGGCGGAGCGCGAACTTGGAAAACAAGCAAACCTCGCTTCGCTCGTGGAACCTTTTTATAAAAATCAATGAATACTACACCCCGATTTTAGAAACTGCACCCTATCGCCTTTCGGGCACTTCCCTCCGTAGGGGGAAGCTCGGCGATGAGAAATAAAAAAATTCAAATCTGATTTGTCTTAAATTTATGAAAAGATTGGCTGGACGCCTTCCCCGCTGGGGCAGGTCAAAACCTTCCGCACCGGCGCTTACCTATGTTATCAGTAGTGATTTAAATACGAACCGTAAATGAAAACGGTAAGGTGTTCGTTCAATAATATCCCTCAGAATCGAAAAAACCTGCCTCGGAACAAGGATGACGCATACGCTCACGAAGTGACAGAAAGGAGTGCAGTTCCCGAGCGCAGCGAGGTTGTATGGTTTTCATCGAACGAAGTTCGGTTTAAGGGTGTCAGAGCTCGCCCCGTAGGGGGAGCTGGCGCGCATGCGCCTGAGGAGGTTCATCTCCACGAGCGAAGCGAGGTCGTCCGGTCTTCTATCGAGCAGCGCGAGGTCGTATGGTTTTTCCTCCTTGTATGGTTTTATCATGCTTTTCTCAGCCGCAGGCTGGTTGTCCGGTTTTCCCATCTTTTCTCACGCTTTCCATCTTCCCCCCTCCCTCCGTCCGAAAATTTCCTCATGCTATAATGAAAGGGAATTGAGTATTGGAATGGATTTAAATAGAAAGAAGGACTTTATGTTTATACTTGGATGCCATTTATCCGTCACGGGCGGGTATCTTTCCATGGGGAAGACAGCCAATTCGATCGGCGGAAATACGTTTCAGTTCTTCCCGCGAAACCCGCGCGGAAGCCAGTCTGCTCCTGTGAAGGAAGCGGATGCGCTGGCTTTGAAGGCGTGGATGCAGGAGCATGATTTCGGGCCGATTCTCTGCCATGGGGCTTACACGATGAACGGCTGCTCGACGAAGGAGTCGGTGCGTGAGTTTGCCCGCACGGCGCTTCGTGAGGACCTGGCCAAAGCGGCGCACCTGCCGAACTGCCTTTACAATTTCCATCCGGGCTCCCACCTGAAGCAGGGCGCAGAAGTTGCGATTCCCATGATTGCAGACATGCTGAATTACGCCATGGATCAGGAAGAGCTGCCGCCATTTGTCCTGCTTGAAACGATGGCAGGGAAGGGGACGGAAGTCGGACGCACGTTTGAGGAGCTGGCCGAGATTATCGACAAGGTTGAGCGCAAGGACCGCATGGGCGTGTGCCTTGATACCTGCCACGTCTATGACGGCGGCTACGACATCGCAGGAGATACCGACGGCGTTCTCGCCCATTTCGATGAAGTCATCGGGCTTTCCCGCCTGAAGGCTATTCACCTGAATGACGACAAGAATCCGATGGGAAGCCACAAGGACCGCCATGAAAAAATCGGCGAAGGGACAATCGGTCTCGAAGGGATGGAAAGGATCATCAATCATCCGCTTCTCAGAAATCTTCCCTTCTACCTTGAAACACCGAATGATCTGGAAGGCTACAAGCGTGAAATCGCGCTTTTGAGAAGCCTTCGGAAGGAGGACGCATGAAATTCATTCACACAGCCGACTGGCACCTGGGGAAGCTTCTGAAGGAACACTCTATGACAGAAGATCAGGCATGGCTCCTGGAAAACCGTTTCCTGCCCATCGTCGACGAAGAAAAGCCGGACGTGATCCTTCTGGCCGGGGACGTCTATGACCGCTCATTTCCTCCGGAAGATGCCGTCGAGCTCTTTGACCGCATGACTGAGGAAATCGTCGGAAAGAGAGGGATTCCCTTCATCGTCATCAGCGGGAACCACGACAGCGCCGAGCGCCTCGCCGTGGCAAGCCGTCTTCTCCGCTCACAGGGGCTCTACATCTTCGGGCCGCTCGACAGGCTCTCTCCCGTCATCCTGAAGGATGAATGGGGTCCCGTCGCATTCCTTCCGATGCCGTATTCCGAACCCGCCCGCGTGCGCGTCATGATGAACAAGCTCGGCATGGAAGAGGCGGAAAAGGTGAAGACGTACGAAGAGGCAGAAAAAATTCTTTCCTCCCGCATGCTCTCCCTCCTTCCTGATGAAGGAGAAGGCATGAGGAAAATCGCCCTTGCCCACGTCTATGCAGCAGGCGGCATGTCATCGGAATCGGAAAGACCGCTCTCGATTGGCGGCTACGATCAGATTCCTGATGAAGTCTTTGCGCCTTACGACTACACCGCACTCGGCCACCTCCACCGTCCGCAGAAGACGAAGAGGGATTCCGAGAAGATCCAGTACAGCGGAAGCCTCATGCGCTACTCCTTCGACGAAGTGCGTCAGAAGAAGGGCATCATCGTAGGGACGATTGACGGAGAAGGAAATGTATCCACCACGTTCCGCGAAATGCTGCCCCTCCATCAGGTACGCGAAATCCAGGGTTCTTTTGCAGACATCATGGCTAAGGAAGGCTCGGAAGACTACCTGCAGATCGTATTGACCGACTCCGAACCTGTCATCGACGCCATGCCAAAGCTTCGCGAGAAGTACCCGAATGCCCTTGGCGTCGAGCAGGACATGGGATACAAGGACGATGACGGCGAAAGAAGGATCCGCCTCGAATCCATGAGCGACGAAGACATTTTCCGCGCCTTCGTCAGCCATTTCCGTGAGCAGGAACTGACAGAAGAAGAAGAAAAGCTTTCTCAGGAAGTCTGGGAAGAGGTATACAGGAAGGAAAACGCAAAATGAAACCTTTGAAACTGACGATGCGTGCCTTCGGTCCCTATGCGGGCGAGACCGTCATCGACTTCGAAAAACTGCAGGGACGCCATCTCTTCCTGATCTGCGGCCCGACCGGAGCCGGGAAGACGACGATCCTGGATGCCATGTGCTATGCCCTTTACGGCAAGACAAGCGGCGACCGGACAGGCGAGAAAATGAGAAGCGACTATGCCGACTCCTCGGAAAGGACAGAAGTCATTTTCGATTTCATGCTGGGGGATAAGACATACCGCGCAACGAGAAGCCCGGCGCAGATGGTTGATAAGAAACGCGGCAGCGGACAGACACTGGCTGCCATGCAGGCGTCCCTTTCCGAACTGGAAGACGGCAAGGAAATCAATACATTGCGCACAGGCATTGAAGAAGCCGCAGGGAAACTCATCGGGCTCAATGCCGACCAGTTCTGCCAGGTCATCCTCCTTCCGCAGGGCGATTTCAGAAAACTCCTCGTGGCAAAGGCCGATGAAAGAGAAGCCATCCTGAAGCAGCTCTTCAAGACACAGCGTTTCTCGGAATTCAAGGACAGGCTGAAAGACAGGCTCGATGCAAAAGTCCGTGAAAAAATGGAAAAGCAGACAAGAGAAGACCAGATTCTCAGCACCGCCGGCGCCGCAGACGAAAAGCAGCTCGCTTCGATCGTGGAAGAAGCGGAGAAATCACTGCAGGAGGCGGTGGAGACGACCCGGAAGCAGGAAAAGGAAAGCAATGAATTCCGTGAAGTCTACCAGAAGGAAACTGCCCTGATGGGCCATTTCACCGAGCTTGATAAAGCATTGAAGCAGGATGCAGCCCTCAAGAATGAAGAAGGACGCATGAAGGAAATGGAAGCATCCCTTTCCCTGATCCGGAGCGCACGGGAGCTTGCGCCTTACTTCGACCAGCTGGATGGCATCACCCGGGAAGGCAGGCAGGAGGCACAGAAACTCAAGACAGCCAAAGCGGATATGGAAACGTATGCAAGGCTGAATGAAACGCTTGAAAAACGCATCCAGGAGCTGGACGCCATGAAAGAAAAACGCGAAGAAGAGCGTAAAACAGCCCTTAAAATGCAGGACCTGGTGCCCAAGGCAAAGTTGTACGGGGCAGCCGTCCAGGCGCTTAAAAACGCACAAAACGCATTATCCAGAGCAGAAGAGGAAACGAAGCGCCTCCAGGCTTCTGCCGAAGCGGCAAGGAAGGCAAGGGATGCGCAGAAGGGAAAGGCAGATGCTGTCAGGAAATCCTATATCGACGGACAGGCATTCCTTCTGGCGGAAGGACTCGAAGACGGCGTGCCATGCCCCGTCTGCGGTGCCATCCACCATCCGGCCCCGGCCCGCGGCGGAGACCATGTAGCAAAGGCAGAAGATGTCGAACGTGCGCAGAAGGAATATGAAAGAGCATCAGCTGCTTATGACAGAGCCAATGATGCCAAAGAAAAGCACAGCACAGGAGCCTATGCGAAAGCCGTGAGCGATCACGCGAAAGCCGATGCCCAGATGAAGACGCTTGAGGAAATTCCTGAAGCATACAGGGATCCCAAATATCTGGAAGCAGAAAGCACGAGCCTTCTGACGGATATCAGGAAATGGGAACAGGACAAGGAAACGGCGGCCGCCCAGCTGAGGAAAGCAGGAGCCGACCTCTCTGCCAGCCAGGCCGCATGCAGGAATGCCGAAGAGCGCAGAGAAGAGCTCGTGAAGAAATACAGGGAAACAGAATCCGTCCTGAAGGAAGCTTCCGATAAGGCCGGCTTCCAGAGTCTCGACGAATGCAAGGAATGGTACAAGAAGAAGGACACGGAAGAAAGCGTCCGTAAGACACTGGAACAGTACCGCGCAGACAGAAAGAGCACAGAAGAACGGATCAAAGCAGAAGAGCAGGAGACTGCAGGGAAGGAGCGTCCTGACATGCAGGCGCTGAATGAAAAGTCCAAAGCGCTGCAGGATCAGCTCAAGAAAGCCTCCGAAAGAGCAGCCGCTCTCAAGGAACGCACAGAAACGCTCCAAAAGGCCGTTTCAGACGCCAGAGCCATCGAGAAGGAACTGGAAGACCTCCGCAAGGAGGAAGGCCTTATAAGAGGCCTTTATGACCTCACAAGCGGAAAGAAGACAAGGATCACCCTGGAAAGATACGTCCTTGGCACACTCCTTGACGACGTAGCCAATGCTGCGAACCTCCGTCTTCTCTCCATGAGCAGGAGGAGATACTCCCTCCACCGCATGACAGACGAAAGCGGACTGGGGAAGGGCGGACTGTCGCTTGAAGTCTCCGACAGCTTCACAGGACGTTCCCGCCCGGCCAATACACTTTCCGGCGGCGAAACCTTCCTGGCATCCCTCTCCCTGGCCCTTGGCCTTGCTGACGTCGTCCAGTCAAGACAGGGCGGCGTCCGTCTTGATACCATGTTCATCGACGAAGGCTTCGGTACCCTCGACCCCGACTCCCTGAACAGCGCCATGAATACACTCATCGACCTCCAGAATACAGGCCGCATGGTAGGCATCATCTCCCACGTCCCAGAACTCGAAGAACGCATAGACGCACGACTGCGCGTCACACCCGCCGAAAAAGGCAGCAAAGCAGAATTCGAGATCATCGACTGAGGAAATAAGGATAAAGGGATATATAGGCAAAAGGAGCTGTAGAAATCCGCTAAAATGTTGCTTTTTCCTTTTCTCGAACGAAGTTCGGTTTAAGGGGGTCAGAGCTCGCCCCGTAGGGGGAGCTGGCGACGGAGTCGCCTGAGGAGGTTCATTTCCTTCGAGCGCAGCGAGGTTGTATGGTTCTAATTCTCTCAATCAAATAACTCTCACTAAGGACTGTCGAAATGCCTGCACATTTTGACAGTCCTTCTTTTATTTCGATATCGACACCCATGAGTTCATAAAACTTATCTATATTCTCTCAAGGCCGGCGTGCCGCTCATATATGACCGATAGTCAAAAATATAAAAATGCTGAAAATGACTTATGGTCGGTCATGCGGGAGTTAATGGGAATGATTGTGATAACTCAGTATAAAACTGATTCTGTCGAATGTTTTACAAATAATCAAAAGTCTCATGCATATCATAAAGGTTTATCAATAGTTTAAACTTGATTTAACTTTGCGTCCGTGTTAAGCTAACCACAGACATGAAGGAAGCCTCAAGGTCATGTCCCTTGGAAAAGCAAAGATGAAAGACAGCAGAGGAAACACGGTCACTCGCGCAAGGTCCTAGTCGGAGCTCCTCCGAGGAAAAATAGAGGCACGCATAATTCTCTATATTTTCTATTAAAGGAGCGATGAAACATGAAAAAGGTTCTCGCAATTGCTGCAGTAGCAGCACTCACAGCTGGCGTATCTGCATACGCTGCAAATCCATTCTCTGATGTAACCCCGAACGACTGGGCTTATCAGGCAGTTGAAGACCTGTCCGAACAGGGCGTCGTTGAAGGCTATCCGGATGGCACCTTCAAGGGCGAAAGAAACATCACCCGTTATGAAATGGCTCAGATCATTGCCCGCATGCTCGCTAAAGAAGATCAGCTGAACGCTGAACAGAGAGCAACCCTGGACAAACTCGCTGGCGAATATGCTGACGAACTCGCAAACCTGGGCGTTCGCGTATCCAACCTTGAAAAGAAGGTCGGCAACATTTACTGGTCCGGCGATGCTCGTATGCGTTACCAGAACAAAGCAACTGACGATGATTCCTGGAACGGTCGTATGAGAATCAACGTAAAGGGTCAGGTCAATGACTCCACTTACGTACAGGGCCGCCTGAACGCAACCATGGACTTCAAAAAAAGTGAAGATGATTCTGATGTACAGTTTGATCAGCTGTTTGCAAACCATGACTTCGGAAGCGTTGCAACCGTTCGTCTCGGCCGTCAGCCGGTAGCATTTGGTGACCAGGGCGGCTGGCTGTATGGTGATACCTTCGGCGCTGATGCTGCTCAGGTAACATTCCATGCAGGACAGAAAGTTGACCTGACCGCTGGTTATGGCCGCTTCAATACCTCTGACTATGATGAAGGCGTTGAAGATCAGGATGCATTCTATGCACGCGGCGCAGCTGACCTGAACGTTGCTAAACTCGGCGTTGACTACATTAAGTTCACAGGTGACAAGGAAGCTGATACAGCTGCCGGCTATGAACTGATGGGCGCAAACCTGACCATTCCGGTTCAGGACTTCCGCGTATTCGGTGAATACTGGAAGAACACCACCTATGAAAACGGCAATGATACTGCTTGGAACGCAGGTATCGGCTATGGCAAACTGAACCTGAAGAAACCGGGCTCCTTCGCTATCGATGTAGCTTACAACGATGTTGACGAAGGCGTATACTTCGGCGGCACAGGCCTCCAGACTGATGCTCTGAAGTATCTGACAAAGCATGATGCAACCAACGTAACATTCTGGAATGCAATGGCTGATGTAACCCTCCAGAAGAACGTATTCCTCCATGGTGAATATGCATTCGACGTTAGCGCTGATAACGCTGATATGAATGATAAGGATGCTTGGACCGTATCCCTCAACTACAAGTTCTAATACAGAACCTGGCAGCAGTGAAATTAAAAGAGACTTCCTTCGGGAGGTCTCTTTTTAGTGGGAAATGTTTGCAGAAAGTATAGAAACAGATTATCGTATTTATAGAAGTTCTTTATAAGTTGCAAAAGAAGAATATAGGTGGACAATCTGACAAAATGTGCCGAAATGTGAATGGAAAATCTGCTGACTTTCGGTCATATGGCGGTAAACGCGAATCATTTGCATAATTTAAAATTAGGAGATTTCACTCAAAAATGGAAGCTTTAAGGGAATGAGAGGATTTGTTTAAACTTGATTTAACTTTTCTCATGTGTTACTCTCAACCTAGACATGAAACAAGTCTTCCGATTCATGTCACTTAAGATCGAAGAAGAAAAACACGCAGAGGAAACACGGTCACTCGAGCCACGTTTTTCATCCAAGCTCTTAGGGAAAAAGGAAGACATTCCACATTTTTCTTTATAAGGAGCGAAGAACATGAAAAAAATTCTCGCACTCGCTGCTGTAGCAGCACTCACCGCTGGCGTATCCGCATACGCTGCAAATCCTTTCTCTGATGTAACCCCATCCGACTGGGCTTACCAGGCAGTAGTAGACCTGTCCGAACAGGGCGTCGTTGAAGGCTATCCGGATGGCACCTTCAAAGGCGAAAGAAACATCACCCGTTATGAAATGGCTCAGATCATCGCTCGTATGCTCGCTAAAGAAGATCAGCTGAACGCTGAACAGAGAGCAACCCTGGACAAACTCGCTGGCGAATACGCTGACGAACTTGCAAACCTGGGCGTTCGCGTTTCCAACCTCGAAAAGAAAGTTGGCAACCTGTACTGGTCCGGCGATGCTCGTATGCGTTACCAGGATAATGCTATTGATGCAGCAGATGGCTGGAACGGCCGTATGAGAATCAACGTAAAGGGTCAGGTCAATGACTCCACTTACGTTCAGGGTCAGCTCACTAGCAACATGGATTTCAAGAGCAACAAAGAAGATGAAACCAAAGTTACTTTCACACAGCTGTTTGCAAACCATGACTTCGGTACCGCTGCAACCGTTCGTCTCGGCCGTCAGCCGATCGCTTTCGGTGACCAGGGTGGCTGGCTGTATGGCGATTCCAACGGCTATGATGGAGCTCAGGTAGCATTCCATCTCGGGAAGAAAGTTGACGTAACCACAGGTTATGGCCGTTTCAACGCTTCCGATCTGGATGCAGTTAAGACTACTGACGCATTCTTCGCTCGTGGCGCAGCTGACATCAACGTTGCTAACGTCGGCGTTGACTACATCAAATTTGTAGGCGACAAAGCTGATGGCGACTATGCTGGCAATGAACTGATCGGCGCTAACCTGACCATTCCGGTTTCCGACTTCCGCGTATTCGGTGAATACTGGAAGAACACCACAGCTGACGACAACGATACCGCTTGGAACGCTGGCCTCGGCTATGGCAAACTGAACCTGAAGAAACCAGGCTCCTTCAAACTCGATGTAGCTTACAACGATGTTGATGAAAACGTATTCTTCGGCGGCACAGGCCTCCAGACCAACGTTCTGTCCTACCTGACCAAAGATACAGCTACCAACGTAACATTCTGGAACGCTATCGCTGAAGTTGCTCTTCAGAAGAACGTTTATCTCCATGGTGAATATGCATTTGACGTATCCACTGAAGGCAACACCAAATCTGAAGAAGACGCTTGGACAGTATCCCTCAACTACAAATTCTAATTTCTTATCGAAGAAACTGGAATCAAAGAAAGGAAACCTCTTTCGAGGTTTCCTTTTTTTATTTCCTGACATGGAAACACCGGACCATGGATCCTGGCAGCAACTTCAGCACTTCCGGCCGTAAAAGCAATGACTTCATTCGATGGATAATACAGGGGGCATGCTGATTTGCTCATCATCATTTCACTCTTTTAACAGAGTAAAATCCATCAAATTCTGCTTTGTTTTTTCCCTTTAGGCAAAAAACAGGGGGTGTAACTAAACTATGCCTCAAATGGCAGGTCGAGGCTAAAAAGGGCCTTTAAAGTGATTTTAGGAAAATTCATCTTCATGGAGGAAGTCTGAACTCGTGATTTTTCTTAAAATTGATGCTTTAAGACAGCCTTTTGAAGAGTGGATTTTCATTTAAAAGGGGGTTCTGCGCAGCAATAGTCCGGGAAGAGGGCATCCTCCCAGATGACAGGGGAGGTATGCAAATGGCAGATTGGACAGGATTGCATATGTAAAAATTTTATAGTATTCTGAATGCAGAACATACGCTATGCGTATGGCATGGAAGAGCGAAGCGCGGTGAATACGGAGGCCATTCCCCTGCTTCATGACTCCGTTTCAAGAACATTTATTTTTTAAGGAGCAGGAATATGAAAAAAATTCTCGCACTCGCTGCCATGGCAGCGCTCACCGCTGGCGGATCTGCATACGCTGCCAACCCGTTCTCTGATGTAACTCCGAATGACTGGGCTTACCAGGCAGTCGCAGACCTGTCTGAACAGGGCGTCGTTGAAGGCTATCCGGATGGCACCTTCAAAGGTGAAAGAAACATCACCCGTTACGAACTGGCTCAGATCATTGCCCGCATGCTCGCTAAGGAAGACCAGATGAATGCAGAGCAGCGCACAACTCTCGACAAACTGGCCGGCGAATATGCTGACGAACTCGCCAATCTGGGTGTCCGTGTTTCCAATCTTGAAAAGAAGGTAGGAAACCTTTCCTTCTCCGGCGATGGCCGTATGCGTTACCAGAACAAGGACGCAGGCGCCGCTGATAAGTGGGACGGCCGTATCCGCCTGAATGTAAAAGGACAGGTCAATGATTCCACCTACGTACAGGGCCGCCTTGATGCAGAAATGAATTTCAAGACGAGCGATGATACGAATGTTATTTTTGATCAGCTCTTCGTCAATCATGACTTCGGCGATGCTGTCACAGTCAGACTGGGCCGTCAGCCGGTTGTCATCGGCGACCAGAGCGGCTGGCTCTACGGCTTCCCATACGGCTATGACGGAGCTCAGGCTATGTTCCATCAGGGCCGCGTCAATCTGACTGCCGGCTATGGCCGCTTCAATAAGTCCGATTACACCGATGGTGTAAAAGATCAGGATGCATTCTTTGCCAAAGGTGACTTCGACTTCTCTGCTGCCAAGCTGAACCTGAACTATTTGAAATTCACCGGAGACAAGAAAGCAGACACCTTCGCCGGTTATGAAATCGCAGGCGCTGGCCTTACGATTCCTGTCGGAGATTTCCGCGTATTCGGCGAATACTGGAAGGATACAAACTGGAAGAACGGTTATGACACCGCATGGAATGCAGGCCTTGGCTATGGCAAGCTGAACGTGAAGAAACCGGGCTCCTTCGCCGCTGACGTAGCATACAACAGCGTCGATCGGGGCATTTACTTCGGTGGCACCGGCTATCAGACAAACGTCCTCTCTTACCTCACCGACTCTGGCACAAACGCTGATCGCGTGAAATACTGGAACGCCATCGCTGACGTCACCCTCCAGAAGAACGTCTACCTCCACGGCGAATACGCCTTCGACGTCAAGACAAACGGAGGAGACCACTCCGCGGCCGACGAAGACGCATGGACACTCTCCCTCAACTACGTATTCTAAAAGAAATTCAGAATTGGAAATACATAAAATTTAGAAAAGAAGCCTCCTTCGCAGGGGTTTCTTTTCTTATCGAAAAATCTAACATTCTGTTCTCAAAAAATGCATCATTTTTGCCTCTACTGCCCTGAATCAGAAACGCAGGAGAAACTTATTTCTTCCTGTTATATGTGAAATAGAAAATAATTGTAAAAATATAAAAAATATTGGATATATTATGAATATTGTAAGACTGACCAACGCCTTAATGCATGTTAAAGAAAATTTCTTGAACAAGCAGAATTTACCGGTACTTTCGGACGTTTCACAGTAGTGACCTATGGTCAACTAAACAAAGATGTCAAATTTCTTTGCATGAGTAAATATTTTGTAGTATCTTTAAAAAATACTATATGTTGTCTCACATATGGTGGGAAGGAAAAGACAGCGCAGAGGAAACTCGGCCACTCGCGGGCTTCTTTACTTCCTTATAAGAGACATACCTTATTTCTTATATTTCTTTTAAGGAGCGAAGAACATGAAAAAGATTCTCGCACTCGCTGCTGTAGCAGCACTCACAGCTGGCGTATCCGCATACGCTGCAAACCCGTTCTCTGATGTAACACCGTCCGACTGGGCTTACCAGGCAGTCGTAGACCTCTCCGACCAGGGTGTCGTAGAAGGCTATCCGGATGGCACATTCAAGGGCGAAAGAAACATCACCCGTTATGAAATGGCTCAGATCATCGCTCGTATGCTCGCTAAAGAAGATCAGCTGAACGCTGAACAGAGAGCAACCCTGGACAAACTCGCTGGCGAATATGCTGACGAACTCGCAAACCTTGGCGTTCGCGTTGCTAACCTCGAAAAGAAAGTCGGAAACCTTTCTTTCTCCGGCAACGGCTATATGAAATTCTACCAGACCTACAAAACCGTTAAAGATGACGATGGCAAGGTAAAAGAGTATACCGGCAAATCTGATGACAAATACGTTGGCCGTATCCGTATCAACGTAAAGGGTCAGGTCAATGACTCCACCTATGTGAATGGCCTGCTCCGTTCTGATATGAACTTCAAAGACAGCGAAACCAGCAATACCTACATGCAGAGACTCTATGTCCGTCATGCATTCGGCGACAAAGTGGAAGCTACCCTTGGTAAATATGACCAGTTCTTCGGTCAGACCGGCGTATTCTTTGATTCTGAAATCAAAGGTGCTGAACTGGCTTTCCACGCAAACGATGCAGCCAACCTGGCAGTAGGCTATGGCCGCTTTGAAGACTGGAACGGAGACTATGCAGACAACATCACTGATAAACATGAATATGCATATGCACAGTTCTCCGGTGAAGCTGGACGCTTTGCTTATGACGTAGACTATGTCAATGGCACCAGCACCAACAAAGTCAACATCTGGGGTGCAGGCCTCACCGCAGGTCTTGGCGGCGGCTTCGACGTATTCGGCGACTACTATAAGAACACCGATGCCAAAGGTGATCCGGACCTCTGGACTGCAGGCCTTGGCTATGGCAAACAGGACAATGCGAAAGTCGGCTCCTTCCGCGTAGCTGCTTCCTATGTAGATGCTGAAAGAAATGCATTCCTCGGCGCTTACACCTACGACGCTTCCCCGCTGGATGCTCTCCTGAACAAAGAAGTAAAAGAAGTTAAATTCTGGCGTGCAGAAGGCGATGTAACCCTCGCTAAGAACGTAAGACTCCACGGCGAATACAGCTTCGACGTGAAGACCAAGGGAACCGATACCGACTACGATGACGTAGCATCCGTATCCCTGAACTATGTATTCTAATCTCTCCTGAGATAAAAAGAAGCTCCTCCCAAGGGGCTTCTTTTTTTTGCGCGTTTCTCTTTATCTTATCTAATGGAACGACGGTAAACGGTAAAAACTTGCGCACCCTTTAGAGGGAGAGGGCCACATACCACAACCCTTGCGTCCCCTTTAGGCGGGGACCCTGCATAGGGTCTCCGAGTCAGTCAAAGTTGGCCCTTAGCCTGCCCATAAAAGGGCCTACCTTTTGCTTGACTGACCGGTGAAGAGGGCCACGAAGTGGCGAAGGGGTGTACGACGCTGCAAGTCGAAATGACACTATGCAGAACTGACCGCCAAACAGCGGCCAAAAACTGCGGTGGAGCCGCCACCACACCCCCGAACCCTTTGAAACTTTCCCCTGCGCCCCCTGAGTGAAGAGAACACAACCCTTCTACACAACCTGCGGCGTAAGCCGCGCCCCTTTTTCTTAATTTGCGGCGTCAGCCGCCATTGCTGCCCTCGGGCCCCAAGGGCCCGTCCCCCTTTGGTGCCTGCGGCACCACCTTCGCCACGGTGTGAAGCGTGTCATATGATTCTCAGGTCGCTTGTGCTCCCCTACGAATCATGTTCCCTTGCCACCCCGCAAGCGGTGGGACAATAAATATAAATATAAGAGCTGAATCCCATTTCCTGCATGGAAAACCATCCATCATGCTTATCGAGACTATTGAATATTGTAACAACCCATGATATACTATGACTACAGCACCCATGCAGAAGAAAGTGACCATCGAACAGTATGAAAGGTTGTATTTCTTTTTGCAGCTGAAAGAAACATCCCGCTGAACCACCGGATATCGTACAAACTTCAGCGGAGCATCTCATACAGGGGATAATCCCCGCAAGTGATTGAAAGGAAGGTATTATTATGGCAAAAGCAGACATTCAGGAACAGTACGGTCTCTTCATTAATGGCGAATTCGTTCCCGCCTCTGACGGCGCTACCTTTGACGCCCACAATCCGGCAAATGGCGAGCACTTGGCTTATTTCGCAGAAGCAACCAAAGAAGACGTGGACAAAGCAGTGAAAGCGGCAAGAGCAGCCCTTCCCGCCTGGTCCAAGACTTCTCCCATCGAAAGACAGAATATCCTGCTGAAAATTGCAGACATCATTGACGCAAACCGCGATCATCTCGCACTGGTGGAAACACTGGACAACGGCAAGCCGATCCGTGAAACCACAGCAGCAGATATTCCGCTGGGTTCCGATCATTTCCGTTACTTCGCAGGATGCCTGAGAGCTTGGGAAGGTTCTGCCACCATGCTCGACAACAACACTCTGTCCCTGATTCTCCATGAACCAGTCGGCGTTGTTGGTCAGGTCATTCCGTGGAACTTCCCGTTCACCATGGCTTGCTGGAAACTCGCTCCTGCACTGGCAGCAGGCAACACCATCGTTATTAAACCGTCCTCCCATACATCCCTGTCCCTGATGGAACTCGTCCGTCTGATCCAGGGTGTCCTCCCGAAGGGCGTTCTGAACGTTGTCACCGGCAAGGGTTCCAAATCCGGCCAGTGGCTGCTCGATCATCCGGATATCGACAAACTCGCATTCACCGGCTCCACTGAAGTCGGCCGCGGCGTATACCAGGCTGCATGCGACAAGCTGATTCCAGTCACCCTGGAACTCGGCGGCAAATCCGCAAACATCGTATTCGACGACGCTGACCTGAAGCAGGCTGTCGACGGCGCATGCAAAGGCATCCTCTTCAACCAGGGCCAGGTATGCTGCGCAGGCTCCCGCCTCTTCGTTCAGGAAGGCATTTTCGATGAATTCATCAAACATCTGAAAGCAACCTTCGAAGGCGTCAAAGTAGGCGACCCGACCGATCCGACCACCCAGCTGGGCGCTCAGATCTACAAAGCACAGCAGGATAAAGTCCTCAGCTACATCAAGATCGGCCTCGAAGAAGGCGCAACCCTCGTAACCGGCGGCGAACGCTACACCGAAAACGGCTGCGACAAAGGCTTCTTCATGAAACCGACTATCCTGATCGCAGAAAACAATGACTGCCGCGTATGCCAGGAAGAAATCTTCGGACCAGTTGTCGTTGTACAGAAATTCAAGACAGCTGACGAAGTCATTGCTCTGGCAAACGACAGCGTATACGGCCTCGGCGGCGCAGTGTTCAGCAAGAACATCGACACCGCTCTGAAAGTAGCACGTGCTGTACGCACCGGACGTATGTGGGTCAACACCTACAACGATCTCCCGGCAGGCGCACCATTCGGCGGCTACAAACAGTCCGGCATCGGCAGAGAAACCCACAAGGTTATGCTCGAACACTACAGCCAGACAAAGAATATCCTGATCAACCTCAGAGAAGGCGTCAGCGGTATGTACGACATTAAATAATCCCTGAACATCAGCGGATCAAATAAAAAAGAAGGATCTTCCCAACCGAAGGTCCTTCTTTTTTGCGTGAGTTTAGCAGAGCGAAAGGCCAAGGCAGGCCCTTGACCTTGCCCTGGAAGGGAAGGGCGTATGGTAGGGATAGGATTAAGAAAGGTTTCAAACAAATCAGATTAAAAATCTTTTCTTTATTCCTCTTGAGACCTGCCTCGGAGAGGAAGGATGTCACGGAGTGACAGAAAGGAGTGCAGTTCCTTCGAGCGAAGCGAGGATGTATGGTGCTTTTTCGAACGAAGTGAGGTTTAAGGGTGTTAACCTTGCTCCGAAAGGAGAAGGTGGCGCCGAAGGCGACGAATGAGATGAAGTTCTTACAGCCGCAGGCTGGTTTTATGGTGTTTTCCACGAACGAAGTTCGGTTTAAGGGTGTCAGAGCTCGCCCCGTAGGGGGAGCTGGCGCGCATGCGCCTGAGGAGGTTCATCTCCACGAGCGCAGCGAGGTTTTATGGTTTTATCATGTTTTTCCCATTTCCAAAGTCTTATGGTGTTCCAACAAGCGCAGCTTGGTTTGCTTGTCTCCCTCCCCGGGTAGCAGAACCAATTTTGCGGCACTATAAATTGTATAAAACCATTCCCATTCAGGTTGAAAAAATGTCATATATGGTATAATAGAAAGGACATCAGATGGATAGATGTCTCGCGTAATAAGGAAATCCGCATATAAAAGAACCCATATTATATTTATTTCCTTTACATTCATCAGCAAGGAGGCAGATGGAGTGGAAACGAAACGTGATTTTATTTGGAAAATGGGCGGACAGCAGGGTCAGGGCGTAGAATCCTGCGGCGAAATTCTCGGACGCGTACTGGCACAGGAAGGGTATTCCCTTTTCAGCCAGCGTCTCTTCGCATCCCGCATTAAGGGCGGTCATACAACGATTGCCCTGCGTATCGCAACGAAAGAAGTCGCTACGATCGGTGAGCATGTAGACTGCCTGGTAGCCCTGGACCAGGAGACTATCGACCTTCACGGTCATGAAGTTCCGAAGGGCGGCGTTATCATCGCTGATGACGCATTCCACCCGAAATTTGACGTACATTCCGGATGTATTTTCCTGGCGCTTCCAATCACGGAGCTGGCAAGAAAGTACGGCAGCATGCAGATGAAGAACATCGCTGCACTGGGCATGAGCGCAGGCGTTCTGGGATTCCCGGAAGACCCGTTCTATGGTTTCATCGCTGAACGCTTCGGCAAGAAGGGCGAAGAAATCGTTTCCAAGAACAAACAGATTTTCAAGGACGGCTATGATGTAGCTATCGAGAAGCTGCAGGGCGTATCTCTGGGTGCTCTGGCAACTCCTCCGAAGAAAGATCAGCTGTACCTGCTTGGCAATGAAGCAGCAGCCCTCGGCGCTATTTCCGCAGGTGCCCGGTTCATGGCATCTTACCCGATTACCCCGGCTTCTGAAATCATGGAATACATGATCAAAGTCGTACACAAGATCAACGGCACGGTCGTACAGACGGAAGACGAATTGTCCTCCTGCATGATGGCTATGGGCGCAGGTTATGCCGGCGTTCGTGCTTTCACCGCTACTTCCGGCCCAGGGCTTTCCCTCATGGCTGAATCCATTTCCATGGCAACCATCGCAGAAATCCCGGTCGTCATCATTGACGTTATGCGTGCAGGCCCGTCCACGGGCATGGCTACGAAGGTAGAACAGAGCGATATCCGCTATGCGATTGCTTCCGGCCATGGCGATGCTGAAAAGATCGTCCTCGCTGCATCTTCTATCGAAGACTGCTACTACATTACCCAGGAAGCTTTCAACCTGGCTGAAGAATTCCAGACTCCGGTCATTCTCCTTTCCGATCTGCAGTTTGGTATGTGCAAACAGTCCGTACCGGCTTTCGATCCGAACCGCATCGCTATCAAACGCGGCAAGCTCGTTACCGAAGGTCTGCCGGAACTTGATACGGCAAAGAAAGCATACTTCCATCGTTTCGAAGATGTCGAAGACGGCATTTCCCCGAGAACGATTCCTGGCGTAAAGAACGGCATGTTCCTCTCCACCGGCCTCGAACACAATGTATTCGGCAAACCGGCTGAAGGTCAGGCTGACCGCGTCATGGAAATGAACAAACGTCACAGGAAATTCGCTGGTGTGGCTAAAGCTATCCAGCCATTCACCGTGGCTCATGAACATACCGACTGCGATCTGCTCCTGATCGGCGTCACCTCCACAAACGGCGCAATCGAAGAAGCTCGTGAAGAACTGGAAGCTCAGGGCAAGAAGGTCAACCACCTCCAGCTCAGACTTCTCTCTCCATTCCCGACCGAAGCGCTCGCTCCTTACATCAATGGCGCAAAGAAGGTCCTCATCGTAGAAGAAGACCTCACCGCACAGCTGCATGAACTTTTCGCCATCAATTTCGCCTGCCACGACAAGCTCCTGTCTCTCCTGCAGTATGACGGAACTCCGTTCCTGGCATCCACGATTGTAAAGAAAGCTGAGGAGGTATACTGATATGGCTTCACCGAGAGATTATAAAAATACAATCGTACCGAACTGGTGCCCCGGCTGCGGCGACTATGGCATTCAGAACGCCATCTCCGCTGTATGCGCCAAGAAGGGCTGGGCCAATGAGGATATCACACTGATTTCCGGCATCGGCTGCTCCTCCCGTATCGGCGGCTATCAGTACTGCTATGGCGCCCACACGACGCATGGCAGAGCTCTTCCTTTCGCACAGGGCATCAAATGTGCTAACAAGGATCAGCACATGATCGTCTGCTCCGGCGACGGCGACTCCTACGCCATCGGCCTGGGCCATGCTATGCATGCGATCAAGAGAAATATGGACATCACATACCTCGTATTCGATAACCAGGTATACGGCCTGACAAAGGGCCAGACGTCTCCGGCTTCCGATAAGGGCTTCGTCACCAAGACAACCCCGGACGGCAACCCGCTGACTCCGCTCGATGCTCCGGCTATGGCACTGGCTGCCGGCGCTACCTTCGTAGCACAGGCTTATGCTATCGACAGCAAGACCATGATCAACGTCATCGAAAGAGCTGTCGACCATAAAGGTTTCTCCTATGTCAACATCTTCACACCATGCGTTACATTCAACCACCTGAACACCGTTCAGTGGTACAATGAACACCTGGTCAAGATGGAAGACGTAGCACCGGATCATGATCCGTCCAGCAAAGCTGCTGCATACAGACTGCTCGGCGAAACGAACAGCCTCGTGACCGGCGTCATCTACGAAGAAAAGGACTCCGTTGCTTTCGGCGACATCGTACCGTCCAAGGACGTACGCCTGATCGACCACGTAGAAAAACCATCTGCAGAACTCTTCGAAGACCTCTGCAAGGAATTCAGATAATAAAAAGACCTGCATGAGCAGGCTGCAAGCGATTTGCTTTTGACTTTTTCTGCAAAGCCAATTTCATCACGGTATAAGAATCACTGGCGATTCGGCGGCTGGGGGAACCCCTCAGCCGCCTTGCCAATGCATTTTTTCTGGCAGGAGCGGTCAATCCGGAAAAGGCGGGAGCGATACTTTCAAGAAGAAAAGGAGCGGAACAAATGGCATCAGATAGAATGATGGAATATTACTACTCGATGGGGCAGGACTGCCTCCATACCGGCAGTATCGATGATGCTGTCACCTACTTTAGGAAAGCCGCCAATCTCGGAGCCAGAGAAGCGGCCGAGGAAATCTGCCAGATCGGTGAAAAGCTGGAAAAGGGAGAAGGCGTCTCCAAGGACGAAGTGAAAGCGGAAAATTGCTGGAAGATCGCGTCCAGTTACGATATTTCCCGTGCCAACCTTCTTCTGGGCAGAATGTACATGAAGGGCATCAATGGCGGAAAGCCGAACCCGAGAAAGGCAAGACGCTCCCTTGAACGCGCAAGCGACGACGGAAGCGCCGAAGCTGCATCCCTTCTGGGAAAACTTTACGACGAAGGCATGCTTGGCCGTGTCAGTCCTGAAAAGGCATTCCAGTACTACCTCCTGGCAGCCGAAAGGGGCGACACCGCCGCCATGCTGATGACCGGTCTCTTCTATGCGCAGGGAACCAGTGTCCGCAAGGACCTGGCTGCTGCGGAAATGTGGATCAGGAAGGGCCGCGAAATGGGCGACCCTGACGGCGATGCCACACTTCGCGTATTCCTCGCCGTATCCTGCGCTGAATACGTCACCGGACAGGCCGGCGTAGTCGATGAGGAAAAGGCGAAAGCCATGGCAAAGGAAGCCGAAGAACTCGGCGACAAGGACGTCTACTACCGCCTGGGCGATGCCTATACCAGAACAGGCAAGCATCAGGAAGAAGCGTATGCATGCTATGAGAAAGCAGCAAAAAACGGGATCATTGCTGCGTATTCCGCAATGGGGCTTTGCCTTGAAGCCGGCATTGGCGTAAAATCAGACATTGCAAAAGCTGTTTCCTGGTACAAGAAAGCCGCTGAAGAAGGCGATGCCTTCGGAATGGCCCACTACGGCTATGCACTCTCCGCCGGTGAAGGCTGCGAAAAAGATGAGAAAGAGGCCATGGCCTGGCTCATCAAAGCTGCCATGAAAGGCGACGAAGGCGCTATCCGCGTCCTCCGCGAAGACTATCAGTACGAACTGCAGTAAGCAGAACGGAAGACAGAGGATGCGGAGGGAAAATCCTTCTGCATCCTCTTTTTTCATTTCAAGGTATTCCGTAAAGAAGAAATCCGCGTTCCCAGCGCGGTTTTTTTCTAACAAATTTCATTGAGTGCATGTAAAAGCACAAGAAAAAACTTGAAAAAACGGAAAAAGACCTTATAATATGAAATGTATAGCATACTATATAATTTAAAACCCAAAACATACAGATAGTTTGCTGAATTTTTGAGAAACCCTGATTAACAAGAAACAAGGAGCCGCTATGGGAAGCTTTGAAGAAATTTTAGTGAAAAAGCATTTAAAAAGGACGAAAGCACGCGTAATGATTCTGAAAGTGCTAGAAAAGAGCCTGCCTTTGACAGCAGGAGAAGTATATGAAGCCGTTCGTGGAAAGGACATGCGTCTGTCCCTGTCCATCGTGTACAGAAACTGTGAAGCTCTTGCTGAAAACGGCTTACTGCTTCGTTCCACCATGCTGGCTGATGGCCTGATCCGCTACGAATACGCGCACGGAACTCCTTCCCATCATGCGGTCTGCCTCTCCTGTCACAGGATTTTCCCGGTAGACGTAGGACTGCAGTCCGACTACGCAGAAGTCCTCGACGAAGAATATGGCTTCGAAGCAGCAGAACCAAGAGTAGAAATCTACGGCTACTGCCGCGACTGCCGTGCTACAGGAAAAGACAGAGCATTCAAAGAAAAACTCAGAAGCGCAAACGCTTAACAAACAGAGACCGGAGAAATCCGGTCTTTTTTTGTTGCGAAAATGCGGGAATAAGAAGATAGTGATAATGCGGCGTAAAATAAGATACGCATTTAAATCACTTTTGATAATATCAGTACATGCCGGCACAGAAGGTTTTGACCTGCCCGTCGGGGAAGGCTGCCGCGAATGCGGCAGAAAGAAGTGTAGTATTCATTGGTTTTTATAAAAAGGTTCCGCGAGCGGAGCGAGGTTTAGCTGTCCCCGTCAGGGGAAAGTGGCGCGGATGCGCCGAAAGGGGTTCATTTTCGAAAAAGGTCGGATAGGGTTGATTACCACGCAGCAGGCTGATTGTAAGGTTTTTCCTGGTTTCCTAGTTTCCTGGTTTTCACGTTGCCCGGTTTCCCTCTTTTTCCACGCTCTAACTCTCAAAATCTAATAACATAAATATAGATAAAAATCATTTTTACATGGTATGACCAGTATGTTAGAATAGGTGCGTCAAATATAAGTATTTAGGATACCGCATATAATATAAAGGTACTCCTAAAACAGAAAGCGGCCTTAAATCATGATCCACTCATAATAAATTAATGATATATAATTATACAAATAATGAATTTCAATACAAAAATAATATATTGCTAATAATTCAATTGTTAAGCTCTAATAATTGTGCTATTTTATATATGGCGGCTTAGAATGTCCCGCAAGGCCGCCAAGGGAACAGGGGAAGCAGCAGAGGAAACACGGTCACTCGAGCAAGTCTTCTCCTGAAATATACTCGGGACGAGTTTACTTTTAGAGGAGAGAAGCATGAAAAAGATTCTCGCAATCGCTGCTGTCGCAGCACTTTCCGCTGGCGTATCCGCATACGCAGCAAACCCATTCTCTGATGTGACCCCGAATGACTGGGCCTATCAGGCAGTAGAATCCCTGTCCGAACAGGGCGTCGTTGAAGGCTATCCGGATGGCACCTTCAAAGGCGAAAGAAACATCACCCGTTATGAAATGGCGCAGATCATTGCCCGCATGCTCGCTAAGGAAGATCAGCTGAATGCGCAGCAGCGTGCAACTCTGGACAAACTCGCTGGCGAATACGCTGACGAACTCGCAAACCTGGGCGTTCGCGTTTCCAACCTTGAAAAGAAAGTTGGCAACCTCGCATGGTCCGGCGATGCTCGTATGCAGTACCAGAGAAACATTGACACTGATAATGCAAAGAGTGATTCCTGGACAGGCCGTATGAGAATCAACGTATCCGGCCAGGTCAATGACGAAGTATCCGTCAACGGACGTTTCGTTTCTGAAATGGATTTCAAAGACAGCGATGACAAGGATACCACCATGGACCGCATCTTCGCTCTGTGGAAACCAAATGATGCCACCCACGTATCCATCGGCCGTCAGGGCGTAGCTCTTGACCAGACAGGTGTTTTCTGGGATGAAGACGGCATTTATGACGGCATTTCCGCAGGCTGGGACAATGGTTCCTTCGGCATCGAAGCAGGCTACGGCTACCTGACATCCGCTGCTGAATACTATGCAGTTGATAGTGACGATATTGCCAGCATCTACGCATCCAAGAAAGATACAGAAAACTGGTATGCAAAACTGACCGGACACCTCGGCGACACCGCTGATGTCTCTGCTTTCTACCTGAAACCAACCCATAAACTGAATGGTAACGGAGTGGCAAATAGTGAAGCCAAAGGTGCTAAAGTCAGCGTTTGGGGTGCAGGCACCAGCATCGACCTCGGCGGCAACCTCGCACTCGACGGCGACTATGTACAGTCCCGCTTCAATCATGACATCGGCCATGCAGCTCTTTGGACCGCAGGCCTTACCTATGGCGCGGTTGACGTAGAAAAACCAGGCACCTGGACACTCGGCGTACACTATGTAGATGCTGATTACGCTTCTTACGCGCTCGGCAACTCCGCTCTCGACCTGACCGACCAGCTCGACTACGGCCTGCTTAACGGCGCAGACGTGAAGTTCTGGGTAGCACGTGCAGGCGTAGCTCTTCAGAAGAACGTAGAACTCGACGCTTACTACAACTTTGCAGGCAAAGCAGATGGAATCGACGGCTCTTCTGTCGAAGATCCGGACGACGCATGGGGCGTAGAACTCAACTACTCCTTCTAATAAAACCCAAAAGAGACTCCTTCGGGAGTCTTTTTTGTTGGGAAAATTTGATAATTGTCCATAAGTAGCGATGCTGCAGCGGGAAAGAATAAGGCGCTTATATAAAAACACCAAACAACCTCGCTTCGCTCGAAGGAACTACACCCCTTTCTCCGGCAACAGTTAAAAGATAAGCCGGATCCTCTCCCGACGGGGAGGTTGAAGTCCTCCGCTTCGTTGCTGATGATAGTATCGAATGAGTGCCTTACGGTTTTCATTTATGGTAAACGCATTTAAATCACCGTTGATAATATCGGCAAGAATGATGGCGGAAGGTTTTGACCTGCCCGTCGGGGAAGGCTGCCGCGAATGCGGCAGAAAGGGGTGTAGTATTCATTGGTTTTTATAAAAAGGTTCCGCGAGCGGAGCGAGGTCGTATGGTTTTAATTATTTTCCTCAAGCGCAGCTTGGTTTGCCTGTTTTCTATTTGCGAAGCAAGGAAATGGTGTTGACCTTCCCAGACGGGGAAGGTGCCCGGCCTGGTTTCTGATGCCGGGCGGATAGGGTTGATTATTCATTGAACTTTCTAATCTAAAAAGGTTCCACGAGCGAAGCGAGGTTTTGTGGTTTTCCTTTTCCTCAAGGCAAAGCCTTGGTTTAAGGGTGTTTGACCTTGCCTCGTAGAGGAAGGTGGCGCCGAAGGCGACGAAAACATCATTTCCGACAGCCGTCAGGCTGTTTGTATGGTTTTAATCTTTTCTCTTTTCCCTCGTCCTCCGGTTTTAATCTTTCAATTGTTTCACCTTTTCTTATTTGTATGGTTTTAATTCCCCCATTTCTATCTTTTTTCTCTCTCATCCACAAACTCCCTCTTGCCAATTTCTAAAATATTTTTTAAAATAGATAACAATACTAACTGATAATTGCATGCTGCTTGGCAGAGCGAGGCAGGGCTTGGCCCGGGTCTAAGGCGAACTCCGTATACTAGACGGAGTTTTTTCTTTGGCAGCAGGAAGGGGAGTTTGATGCATTCTTTGACGTTTCTGACGATTTTTCTGGGAGTGATGTCTGCAATGGCGCCGCTGTCTACGGATATGTACCTGCCGTCGCTTCCGGAGTTGTCCTCTTATTTTTCCATTTCCACATCGATGACGCAGATGACTTTGACGATGACGATGATCGGCATGGCCCTGGGGCAGATTTTTGGCGGGCCGGTCAGTGACCGCATGGGGCGCAAGGTGCCTCTTTTTATCGGGATGGGCGGTTTCACGATTGCATCGGCTGTCTGCGCTGTCTGCACGAATATTTATGTATTCCTTGTTTTCCGTTTCATCATGGGACTTTCAGGGGCGTTCGGCATCGTCATCTCCCGTGCCATTGCAAGGGACGTGTGCGAAGGGCCGGAGCTCATGCGCTTCATGGCGATCCTCATGATGGTAAATGGTCTTGCTCCGATCGCGGCGCCTGTTCTTGGCGGGCAGATTCTTCTCTTCACGTCCTGGCACGGCATTTTCTTTGTGCTGACGGCTGTCGGTATCATCCAGATCATGGCGACGATGGCGTACAAGGAAACGCTGAAGAAGACGGACCGCGTGCGCCGTTTCTCTGACGGGTTCAGGGCGTTCGGCACATTGGTGAAGAATCGTTATTTCTTTGGCCACTGCCTGGTACAGTGCTTTGTATTCGGCGCTTTCTTCTCCTATATCGCAGGTTCTTCCTTCCTTTTCCAGAACATCTACCATGTCACCCCGCAGCAGTACAGCTATATTTTCGGCGGCATCGGCGTGGGACTCATGCTGGTCGGTGCGCTGCCGGCAAGACTGGCAGGGACGGTGCGCGAGGTGGTCATGCTGAAGTATTCCATTCTGATTCCTCTCATTGCTTCCTTTTTCCTTTTGGCAGGCATCATTGTGAAGGCGCCGATCTGGTACACGATTCCCGTCCTTTTCGTGACAATCGTCCCGCTTTCTGTCATGGGCGCGGCTTCCGTATCGCTGGCACTTTCGCGCTGCGGTGAAAATGCAGGGAGCGGCTCGGCTCTGATCGGTTTCTTCTCCATGATTCTTGGCGGCGTCATGATGCCGGTCGTCGGCATTGCAGGGGACCAGACGGCACTTCCGATGGGAATCATCATGGTCGTCTGCTATGTGCTGGCTGTCATCATGTTCTACACAAGGATTGCCCCGGCTCATGCAAAAGAAATGAAGTAGGAATATTTTCTGTAATTTCATGCATTTTGATGGAAAATCAAAAACGGAAAGAAAAATTTAAAATCAAACGCATCTAAAATTTTCATTTAAAAAAGATACAGGCTGATAAAAATATTTTTTCAGTCCTGTATCTTTTTTTCTCTTTTCATAGTATTCTATGAGTTATCTATCATTTTATCCGAATTTATCGGTAAAAATGTATGAATTATAAACACGTGTATGATTTTCTTCCGTTGTTCTTATGTGCAAAAAGTGTTAAAATATAATCGAACAAATCAATCGTATGATTATAAACATTAATCATTATTTCGTATAGGGAATTCTTTCCCACCACCCGCAGTTGGGAGCGGGGCAAAAAGACTCCGGAAGAGTCCAGGAGGTTATTCCATGAAACCTGTTATCCATGTCGGTATCGACGTAGGTTCGACCACGGTCAAAGTCGTGGCCCTGTCGCCATACCTGAAACTGCTTTTCGGACGGTACCAGCGTCATATGTCCGATATCAGAAGCGCGACGATTTCCCTTTTGAAGGAACTTCAGAAGGATTATTCGGGTTACCGTATCACCGCGTCCATTTCCGGAAGCGGCGGCATGGGACTTGCAAAGATGATGGGACTGCCTTTCTGTCAGGAAATCCTGGCGGAAACGAAGGCAATCCGCACGTTCAATCCGGATACGGATGTCATCATCGAGCTAGGCGGCGAAGATGAGAAGATCACGTACCTGAGAAATGGTGTCGATCAGCGTATGAATGGCGCATGCGCAGGCGGCACGGGCGCATTCATCGACCGTATGGCATCTCTTCTTTTTGTCGATGCAGCAGGCCTTGGAAAGATGGCCGAGAAGGCGAAGGAAATCTACCCGATCGCTTCCCGCTGCGGCGTTTTCGCCAAGACAGATATCCAGGCGCTCTTGAATGAAGGCGTCTCTCATGAAGACATTGCACTGTCCGTTTTCCAGTCCGTCGTCAATCAGACGATTTCCGGCCTGACATGCGGACGCCCGATCCACGGCAAGGTAGCATTCCTTGGTGGTCCTTTGACGTTCCAGCCGATCCTTCGCGAACGTTTCCAGAAGACTCTGGATATCAAGGACGAGGATATGATCGTTCCGGAACACGGCGAACTGTATGTCGCTATCGGCGCTGCTGTTTCTGCCTGCCACGACAAGCCGCTCGATCTTGACAGCTGGCTGACGAAGGTGGAGAACTCGGAGGAATCCGATCTGGGCAATGCCAAGACGCTCCCGCCGCTTTTTGCAACGGAAGAAGATTACAAGGAATTCAAGGAACGCCATGCTCGTTTCCATGCGCCAAGAGCCGATATTTCCAAGGCAAAAGGCCCGGTATGGCTCGGCATCGACGCTGGTTCCACAACGATCAAGGCTGTCCTTCTCGACAGGGAAGGCAATATCCTTTATGAATACTATGCAGGAAATAAGGGTACTCCGCTGAACGGTGCCAGGAAGATCCTAACGGACCTCTATGACAAGCTCCCGAAGGAAGCCGTCATCTGCGGCGCGGGTGTCACCGGCTACGGCGAAGAGCTGATCAAGAGAGCGCTCGAAGCGGATGTAGGCGAAGTCGAAACGATGGCGCACTACAGAGGCGCCAAGCACTTCCTGCCGGATGTTTCCACGATTCTGGATATCGGCGGCCAGGATATGAAGTGCTGCCGCATCAAGGACGGCGCTGTCGACGACATTCTTCTGAATGAAGCATGCTCTTCCGGCTGCGGTTCCTTCCTCGATACATTTGCACAGTCCCTTGGCATGGACGTCAAGGAATTTGCACGCATCGCTCTGACAGCCAGGCACCCGGTCGACCTGGGCTCCCGCTGCACGGTCTTCATGAACTCCCGTGTCCGTGAAGCGCAGAAGAACGGTGTATCGGTCGCAGACATTTCTGCCGGCCTTTCCTATTCTGTCATCAAGAATGCGCTGTACAAAGTCATCCGCCTGCGTACTGCGGCTGATCTTGGCAATAAGGTCGTCGTCCAGGGCGGTACGTTCTATAATGATGCCGTCCTCCGCGCACTGGAACTGCTCCTCGGCTGCCATGTCATCCGTCCGGATGTCGCAGGGCTGATGGGCGCTTACGGTATTGCGCTGATTACGAAAGATAAATGTCCGGAAGGCCATGTGACCTCGCTCGTCACCCCTGAAAAGCTGAAGAGCCTGTCACTCACGAATGAAATGAAACGCTGCCCGGGCTGCGGCAACCACTGCATGGTTACGATTACCCGCTTCAGCGACGGACGTGCCTTCGTTTTCGGCAACCGCTGCGAGAGAGGCGCCGCTATCATGCTGACCGGCAAGAGCGCACCACATTCCACGCTCCCGAATATTTACCGCTGGAAGTACGACGAGATCTGGCACAGGAAGTCCCTGACACCGGGCCGGGCCAAGAGAGGCACCGTCGGCATTCCGCGTACAATGAACATGTACGAAGATTTCCCGTACTGGCATGCTTTCTTCACGAAGCTCGGCTACCGTGTCGTCACATCCAGCGAACAGCTGCGTGACATCCCGACCGAAGCGATGGAAACGATTCCTTCGTATTCCGAATGCTTCCCGGCCAAGCTTGCCCATGCGCATGTCTATGACCTTGCCAAGCACCATCCGGATTTCATCTGGTACCCGTGCATCGATAAGGGCCCGGACGAAGGCAGCACGAACAGCTACAACTGCCCGATGGTCGCTTCGTATCCGGAAAACATCCAGGCCAATATGGACGAAGTCCTCTCCAAATATAAGACTACATTCTACCATCCGTTCCTTCCGCTCCATGCGCCCAAGCAGCTCTACGGCCGCCTGAAAGAATTCTTCAAGCCGATGGGCATTTCCGGCAATGAACTCAAAGCTGCCATGAATGCAGGCGAAATGGCGGAAGAGGCATACAGGAAATCGCTCCGCGATGAGACAGAACGCATCCTGAAGGAAATCCATGACAAGCACCTGATCGGCATCGTGCTGGCAGGCCGTCCGTACCATGTCGACCCGACGGTCAACCATTCGATTCCTGACCTCATCAACCAGCTGGGCATGGCTGTCCTTTCCGAAGACGGCGTATCCATGGTGGGCGGCGAATTCCCGAATCTGCGTGTCATGAACCAGTGGACCTGGCACAGCCGTCTGTACAAGGCAGCTGAATACGTCACACGCCATCCGGATCTTGAGCTCGTCGAACTGAACTCCTTCGGCTGCGGCCTTGATGCCGTCGTTACCGATCAGGTACAGGAAATCATGAGCAAGAGAGACCGTCTCTACACCTGCCTCAAGATCGACCAGAGCTTGAACCTCGGCGCTGTCCGTATCCGTCTCCGTTCGCTGAAGGCCGCTATCCAGGAAAGAATCCAGGACAGCGATCATGTGCCGGAAATCTATTATGCGAAGGCTGAGTTTACCGAGGAAATGAAGAACGACAAGGATTACACGATCCTCGTTCCTGAAATGTCCCCGATCCACTTCCCGATCATCCAGGCTGCTGCAAGGGCTGCCGGCTATAATGTCAAAGTCCTTTCCCCGGTCCGCGCGGATATCGATGAAGGGCTGGCTTCGGTCAACAATGATGCCTGCTACCCGGCCATCATCACGATCGGCTCCCTCATGCGCGCACTGAAATCGGGCGAATATGACCTGAACCGCACCGCGCTCATGATGTCCCAGACGGGCGGCATGTGCCGTGCTTCGAACTATATCGGATTCATCCACAAGGCGCTTGATGAAGCAGGCCTGTCCCAGATTCCGGTCATTTCCCTGAACACACAAGGCTTTGAACCGCAGCCTGGCTTCAAGTTCTCGCTGTCCCTGGCAACGAACCTTGTACAGGCAGTCATTTACGGCGATGCCCTGCAGCAGTGCCTCTACCGCACACGTCCGTATGAACTGACACCGGGCAGCGCGGAAATCCTCTGCCGCGACTGGCAGAACCGCTGCTGCGAATCCATCCTCAAGGGTGAATCCTTCCGCAAGTACAAGAAAAACCTTGCCAATATCATCAAGGACTTCGACCGCCTGCCGCTCAACGACAGCCCGCGCCGTCCGAGAATCGGCATCGTCGGTGAAATTTACGTCAAGTTCAGCCCGATCGCATCCAACGATATCGTCCATGCAATCGAAGCGAACGGCGGGGAAGCCGAAACGAGCGGCATGCTTGACTTCTTCCTCTACGGTTCCCTCGACAGCCATTTCCAGAGAAAGTTCATGGACGGCTCCATGAGGGAAGACCTGAAGGATACCTTCTCCCGCTACGTCCTGGAATGGTACAGAAAGCCGCTGGAAAAGGCAGTGAAGAATTCCAAACGCTTCCATGAAATCACAAGCATCGAGAAGATGGCCAAGAGAGCATCCCAGTACCTGTCGCTTGGCAACCGCGCCGGCGAAGGCTGGTTCCTCACCGCCGACATGATCGATCTTCTGTATCATGAATGCCGCGGCGTCGTCTGCCTGCAGCCATTTGCCTGCCTGCCGAACCATATCACCGGTGAAGGCATGGTCCACAAACTGCACTCCGCGTATCCGGAAGCCGTATTCCTGGCTCTCGACTGCGATGCCAGTGCCAGTGAAGTCAACCAGGCAAACCGCTTGAAACTGATGATGAGCGCCCTGACCGAGAAGAGCGAATCCAAGGATGATCTCTCCTTCGTCAGAAAGACCGTAAGTTTGAGAAAAGGAACTGCATTATGAGTGATAGAAAACTGACTGGAAAAGGAGAAAAAGTCCGCGAGAAGATGATCGCCGCTACAGTGAAGATTCTTCAGCAGGAAGGCTTCAAGAAGGCGACCGTCCGCTCGATCGCCAAAGAGGCAGACGTCAATATCGCTTCGGTCCGTTATTACTTCGGGTCGAAGGAAGAGTTGATCGGCTGCGCTTTGGAATACATGATGGGCAATCTGGAAAATATCGTCGCATACCTGGACGATACGAGGCTCTCGGCGAAGGAAAGGCTGAAGAAGTACATCATCGCCTATTTCCATCTCGCCCGCCAGCACCCGGCACTTTTCCGCTCCATCTCCAATCCTTCCAGCGACGATGCCAAGGATACGTACTTCATTTACTTGTCACTTCTGCACAGCCAGTGCTGGAGCAAGGTCATCCGGAATATCGCTGAGATTACCGGATACACCGATCCCGCTGATCTGGATCTCAAAGCCATGCAGATTTTCTCCGCCGTTGAATTCCCGATCATTCTGGAAAGCAACAAGGCCGATTCCTTCATCTCCAACTACACCGACTCCGATACGCTGAGCCGCTATGTAGACATCCTTCTGGACAATGCAGAAGAGAAGAACGAGAAGAAAGAATACTTGAAAGAAATCATGCACGGTGTAAAATAAAAACAGAAAACCATAAAAAGAGACTCCCGGTACAAAGCCGGGAGCCCTTTTATTCCCTGAAAGGAGAGCCATGGACTCTTACAATTACTACTTCTTCGACCTGGACGGAACGATTTCCGAATCCGCTCCGGGCATCGTCAAAGCCGTAAAGTACGGCCTCGATCAGGCAGGCATTCATGAAGAAGATGCAGAAAAGCTCCACAGCTTCATCGGCCCGCCTCTCAATGTGCAGATGAAAAAACTCTACGGCATGACCGACGAGCAGATCGTCACCGCCGTCACTGCCTTTAGGAAACTGTATGAAGACGAAGGCGGACTCTATGACTGCGAAGCCTATGACGGCATCGGAGACCTTCTCTATGATCTCAAGAAGGAAGGAAAAGTCCTCGCCGTCGCATCGAGCAAGCCGGAACCCTTCGTAAGAAAAATCATCGACCGCTTCGGCTTCACCGACGCCTTTGACGTCATCTGCGGAAGCGGCATCGGCGACGAACTCACCAAGAAAGCCAGCCGCGGCCAGAAAGCAGAAATCATCCACAAAGCCATGGGCCAGCTTTCCGGTAATGGAAATGCAGAAAGTCTGGCGGGCAGGACCGTCATGATTGGCGACACAAACTACGACATCCTGGGCGCCAAAGCCAACAGCCTCCCCAGCGTAGGCGTCGCTTACGGATACGGCAGCAGACAGGAACTCGAAGAAGCCGGCGCAGAAAAAGTAGCCGACACAGTAGAAGACCTGAGAAAACTCCTCCTTTGCGGAGAGAGATAAAGGAATCAGGAAACTGTGTGATGTTCCCAGATGGCGAAATACTCGCCTTCCCAGACGGGGAAGGTGCCCGAAGGGCGGATAGGGTTGATTACCTCAGCCGAAGGCTGGTTGTTTGGTTTTGCTCCATCAATCGTTTATGCGCTAAGTTTGCCTGTTCCCCAATCCCATATCCTCACACAAAAAAGGGGCTGTGACAAAATGTGTAATCATTTTGCCACAGCCTTTTTTCTATTGGAATATTCCATTAGAGGATTATCCAACATGTGTATTTATTGGTTCTGTCTGAAAACTACAAAACCTCGCTTCACTCGAGAACTACTGTATTCCCCGGCTTCGCCGGGACCTTCTCCTTCGGAGCAAGGTTAACACCCTTAAACCTCGCTTTGCTCGAGAAAAGGGAGAAGCAGCGTTTTAACGAATTTTGTCACAGCCCCTTCTTTATTTCCTCTCAATTCCTTCTTCTTTCCATAGGGCATACTTATACTTCATGCCGTTAGAATAACCGCCGTCATTATTTTTCCCTACGACTCTGTGGCAGGGGATGATGACGCAGACGGGGTTCTTGCCGCAGGCATTTCCTACGGCGCGGGAGGCTTTGGGGCGGCCGATTTCCTTGGCGATTTCCCCGTAAGTCATGAGATGTCCGTAAGGAATCTTTTCAAGTACGCTCCACACGTCCTTCTCAAAGGCAGTTCCTTTGGGCTGCACGGGAAGGTCGAAGGTCTTCCTTTTTCCCTTGAAGTATTCCTCCAGTTCCTTTTCTGCTTTTTTAAGAAGCGCGGTCTCGGCAGGGAAGGGTGCTTCCTCTGTCCAGTCACATGCAGTGATGAATCCGTTTTCTTCTGTCAGTTTCAGATGGCCGCACGGGACGGCAAGGATACAGGATATCATAGGGATCTCCTTTCACGGTGCAAGAAGGCGTTTGGCGCCGCGCTTGATGGCGAAGCGCTTCAGCTGCTGGCCGGTCATTTTCATGAGGGCTTCCGCATCGGGTGCGCCTGTCTTTTCGATGGCGCTCCTTACGATGTATTCGCAGGCTCTTGCATCATCTAACTCCTGATGATGGTTGAATGTGAAACCCAGCTCTTCGGCGACGGTGTTCAGCTTATGGTTCGGCAGGTCCGCCCAGAGTTTTCTGGAAAGGACGACGGTGTCGCCGTAGCGGAAGTGGATGTCGGGAAGCTGGTATGTATCAATGGCAGAAGCAAGGACGCCCATATCGAAGCGCGCGTTGTGGGCAAAGACGATGCCGCCCTCAAGGCGCATGGCGATGTCCTTCCAGAAGTAGGGAAATTCGTCCTCGTCGATGACGTCTTCCGGATAGATGCCGTTGATTTTCGAGCAGCCTTCATCGAAGTTCAGGCTGAGCGGATGAATGAGATGGTACCATTCATCGATGACTTCGTGTCCGTCGCTTGTGACGATTCCAAGCGAGCAGGCATTGGCGGGGCCCCAGTACGCCGTTTCAAAGTCAAGTGCAATATATTTCATGGATGCCTCAGATAGCCGAGGTGAATTCATGCGGGCTGGCTTCGATCCAGCCTACTTCGACGGAGCGGTCAAAGGCGGATTTCAGGCGGCGGGCAAGTTCATTTCTTGCAACAGCGACCTTTTTGCGGCTTTCCCCGAATCCTGTGATGAGGACGAGGATGTTTTCAGAGTCTTCGTTGACGGCGCCTGCTTCTTCGCCGTCAGTCAGCCAAGCGTTTTCAGAGACTTTGTCTCCCAGGGTGACGCGTGCGCCGTTTTCGGTGCGTTCGATCCTGAGGACGTCGTCATTTCTTCCCATATCGTAGGCATGGATGTCGACGTGGAATTTCAGCATGCCGCCGCGGACCATGTCCATGACCGGATTGACGCGGGGGAGAATGTCCGAGCCTGCCAGTTCATCCATGGATGCCTGCTTCGGTGCGGTAAGGATTTCAATGTCGTCGTCCGTTTCTTCTTCCTCAGCGATGCCAAGGCCTTTCTTGTATTCGCGGATGACAGTTTCAAGGGCAGAAGATTTTCCTTCTTCGCCAAGGGTTTCAAAAGCTTTCTGGTAGGATGCGATGTCTCCATCTGCCATGCCGGGGTTCATTTTCAGGAGCAGGTTGGCCTCCGTGCAGCATCTGCGGCGGAAGAGTTCTGCTTCGCGGTTCAGTCCGCGGTTGTCGGCTGCACGAAGGGCAATGATGCCGATGCAAAGGCCGGGGATTTCTTCAAAAAGACGATCGTCTGCTGTGACTTTCATGTTGTACCTCCCAAATTGAGTTTGCTTTATTATTATACCATTCCCATCCGCTCTATATATAAGGAATGGAAATCAGATTTCGTGGTCGGAAATGACTTTCATGATTTCATCGACGCTGCTGCAGATGAAAATGTTATCGCGGTCGCCTTCTTCCATGAAGCCTTCTTCTTCCCATGCATTGATGAGGGAGAGGAGGGGATCGTAGAAGCCGTCGATGTTCGCAATGATGACGGGCGGACGTTTCCCTTCTCCGTAAATGCGCAGGTGGCTGATGGTATCGGAGAATTCCTCCAGCGTGCCAGGGCCTCCGGGAAGGGCGATGAAGGCATGGCCGGATCCTATCATGATTTTCTTTCTTTCGACCATGTCGGGGACTTCGATGAGCTCTGTGATGCCGCGGTGTGCCTGTTCCTTCAGGATGAAGACTTCGGGAATGACGCCGATGACTTTGCCGCCTGCTGCCATGGCTGCGTCAGCGACGATGCCCATGAGGCCGACAGTGCCGCCGCCGTATGTGATGGTGCGGCCGCTCTTGGCAATGGCTTCAGCGAGTTCTCCGGCAAAGGATGCATAGGAGAGTTCGGCTCCGAAGTGCGAGCCGCAGTATATGACGATATTTTCCAGTTTCATAATGAGTTCCTTTCTTAACGCTTTTCCTATTGTATCATAGGATGGTTTTTCGTTCTTCTTATGAAAAATTTTTGAAAAATAAAAATAAAATGAAGAGGAGAATTTGGGAATGTTTTGTGCATTCTCATTTCCTGATGAAAAAAGGGCATGCCGCCAGTCCCGTGAAACGGGCATTTTCAAGGCTATGGTACGCGAGGGTACGTAGTAAAAAAGTTCTGCATAAACACGGGAAAAATTCGCTATGGGAAATGTTGACATCGGATAGAAGGAATGTTATAATTCCAATGTTGCGTGGATTTAGTGTGCTGTAAAGCAGGTGAGAATGAATGACACTGGAAGAATTGAAATCAGCAGCTTTTGTTGTAGGAATGAAAGAAACGGAGCGGGCCGTCGAAAAGCAGGAAGCCGCATGCGTATTTATCGCATCGGACTGTGACGAGCGCATTTCCCGTCCATTGATGGAGGCCTGCCAGTCGTCAGGAATTCCTGTGGAACAGGGATTCACGAAGAAAGAAATCGGCCGCGCGTGCGGGATCAAGGTAAAAGCCGCTTCCGCTGCCGTTCTCAAATCCCGGTAATATCCATCGGGGCTATGCTCCGGAGGATCAATTATAAATTTCCCTTTATGGAAAGGAGGTGCCCATTTTGCCGACAATCAATCAGCTGGTTCGTAAAGGCCGCCAGACTCTGGCTACCAAAGCGAAGACCCCGGCTCTGAAACAGTCCCCACAGAAACGTGGTGTCTGCACAAGAGTTTACACAGCTACACCGAAGAAGCCAAACTCTGCTCTTCGTAAAGTAGCACGTGTACGCCTGACCAACGGAATCGAAGTTTCTGCTTACATTCCGGGCGAAGGCCATAACCTGCAGGAACACAGCGTCGTCCTCATCAGAGGCGGCCGTGTTAAGGATCTTCCAGGTGTTCGTTACCACATTATCCGCGGCGCTCTCGATACCGTAGGTGTATCCGGACGTCAGCAGGGCCGTTCTAAATACGGCGCTAAACGCGACAAGAAATAATTTGAAACGAATCATAATGTGATCAATGAACTACTTTAAAGGAGGAAATTAACAATGCCGAGAAAAGGTGCTGTTCCGAAACGTGACGTTCTTCCGGATCCCGTGTATGGGAACAAGATCGTTACCCGTTTCATCAACAGAGTTATGCTTGACGGCAAGAAGGGTGTAGCAGAATCCATCGTTTACGGTGCATTCGACATCTGCCAGAGCAAACTTGATAAAGAACCAATCGAAATTTTCGAACAGGCTCTCAATAATGTAATGCCAGTCCTCGAAGTTCGTGCTCGTCGTGTAGGCGGCGCTAACTACCAGGTACCGGTTGAAGTAAGAGCAGACCGCCGTCTGACTCTGGGCATCCGCTGGATGGTCAGCTATGCTCGTCAGCGCAGCGAACGTACAATGCAGGAACGTCTTGCAGGTGAACTGATGGACGCTTACAACAATACGGGCGCAGCTGTAAAGAAGAAAGAAGATACACATAAAATGGCAGAAGCTAACAAGGCTTTCGCTCATTATCGCTGGTAATATAAGAAGGAGTAACAATCGTGGGCAGAGAATTTCCGCTTGAAAAAACAAGAAACATCGGCATCATGGCTCATATCGATGCCGGCAAGACAACAACCACGGAACGTATCCTGTTTTATACCGGTGTAAACCATAAGATCGGGGAAGTTCATGATGGCGCTGCTACCATGGACTGGATGGTACAGGAACAGGAACGCGGCATCACAATTACGTCTGCTGCTACCACCTGCCACTGGAAAGGTTACAGAGTCAACATCATCGACACCCCAGGGCACGTAGACTTCACAGTAGAAGTTGAACGTTCCCTGCGCGTACTCGACGGTTCCGTAGCTGTATTCAGCGCTAAAGACGGCGTCCAGACCCAGTCCGAAACCGTATGGAGACAGGCAGATCACTATCGTGTTCCGCGTATTGCATTCATCAACAAGATGGATACCGTAGGCGCTGACTTCCTCCATGCAGTAAAAACCATGGATATCCGCCTTCATGCTAAGGCAATTCCAATGCAGCTTCCAATCGGCAAGCAGGATACCTTCAAAGGCATCATCGACCTGCTGACAATGAAGGCTGAAATGTATGAAGACGACCTTGGACAGAACATCCATGTAGAAGAAATCCCGGAAGACCTGAGAGATCAGGCTGAAGAACTCCGCGACAAGATCTGCGAAGTTGCTGCTGAAGGCAGCGATGAACTGATGGAAAAATACCTCGACGGCCAGGAACTGACCATCGACGAAATCAAAGCTTCCATCCGTAAGCAGGTTCTTGACTGCGCACTGTTCCCGGTATTCTGCGGATCCGCATACAAGAACAAAGGCATCCAGCTCCTGCTGGACGCAGTCCTCGACTACCTCCCGTCCCCGCTGGACATCCCGCCGGTTAAAGGCACAAGCCTCGACGGAGAACCAGATGAACGCTCGGTAGACGACAATGCTCCGCTTTCTGCTCTTGCATTCAAGATCATGGCTGACCCATTCGTTGGCAAACTCGCATATTTCCGCGTATACTCCGGCGAAATGCATCAGGGCACCTACATCCTCAACTCCACAAAGGGCAAGAAGGAACGCGTAGGCCGTATCCTCCTCATGCATGCTAACCACCGTAAGGAAATCGACGTAGCTTACACCGGCGATATCGCTGCAGCTGTAGGCTTCAAGGATGTAACCACAGGCGATACACTCTGTGATGTAGATCATCCGATTATCCTTGAAAAAATGGAATTCCCGGAACCGGTTATTTCCGTTGCTGTTGAACCGAAGACCAAAGCAGACCAGGAAAAGATGGGCAATGCTCTCCAGAGACTGGCTGAAGAAGATCCGACATTCAGAGTACATACAGATCCAGAATCCAACCAGACGATCATCTCCGGCATGGGCGAACTCCATCTGGACATCATCGTTGACCGCATGAGACGTGAATTCAACGTTGAATGCACCGTAGGCAAGCCGCAGGTAGCTTACCGCGAAACCATCCGCAAGTCCGTCGAATCCGAAGGCAAATTCATTCGTCAGACCGGTGGTCATGGTCAGTACGGTCACTGCTGGCTGCGTCTCGAACCGCAGGAAGCTGGCAAAGGCTTCACCTTCGAAAACGCAGTTGTCGGCGGCGTTATTCCTAAGGAATTCATCAACCCGATTCAGACCGGCGTCGAAGCTGCTATGCAGGACGGCGTTGTAGCTGGATATCCGATGGTTGATATCAAAGTTACCGTTTATGACGGTTCCTATCATGATGTCGACTCCTCCGAAATGGCATTCAAGGTTGCAGGCTCCATGGCGTTCAAAGATGGCGCTAAGAAGGCAGATCCTGTCCTCCTCGAACCATACATGAGCGTTGAAGTTGACGTTCCGGAAGATTACATGGGCGACGTTATCGGCGGCCTCAACTCCCGTCGCGGACGTATTGAAGGCATGGAAACAGAAAACGGCGAATCCAGAATCAAAGGCTTCGTTCCGCTGTCCGAAATGTTCGGCTACGCAACAGGCCTCCGCAGCTCCACACAGGGCCGCGGTACCTTCACCATGACATTCGATCATTATGAAGAAGTTCCGAAAGCTATTTCCCAGCAGATTACTGAAGAAAGACTCGGAAACAAATAATTAAAGGAGAAATCTTACAATGGCTAAAGCACATTACGAAAGAACAAAGCCGCATGTTAACATCGGCACCATCGGCCACGTCGATCATGGTAAAACAACCCTGACCGCTGCTATCACCAAAGTTCTGGCTGAAGAAGGCAAAGCAAACTTCCTCGACTACGCTTCCATCGATAAAGCACCGGAAGAAAGAGCTCGTGGTATCACAATCAACACCTCCACCGTTGAATACGAAACCGAAACCCGCCACTACGCACACGTAGACTGCCCAGGGCACGCTGACTATGTCAAGAACATGATCACCGGCGCAGCTCAGATGGACGGCGCTATCCTCGTAGTATCCGCAGCTGACGGCCCGATGCCGCAGACCCGCGAACACATTCTGCTCGCTAAGCAGGTAGGCGTACCAGCTATCGTTGTATTCCTGAACAAAGCTGACCAGGTAGATGATCCGGAACTGATCGACCTCGTAGAAATGGAAATCAGAGACCTCCTCTCTTCCTATGACTATCCAGGCGATGAAGTGCCGATTATCGTTGGCTCCGCTCTCGGCGCTCTGAACGGCAACCCGGAAGATGAACAGAAGATCCGTGACCTGATGAAGGCTGTTGACGAATACATCCCGACTCCGGAACGCGACACTGATAAACCATTCCTGATGCCAGTCGAAGACGTATTCACCATTACCGGCCGTGGCACAGTTGCTACAGGCAGAGTTGAACGTGGTACCGTCAAAGTCGGCGACCCGGCTGAAATCGTCGGCCTGCAGGAAAAACCGACCGAAACCGTCGTAACCGGCGTTGAAATGTTCAGAAAGACCCTCGACCAGGCTATGGCAGGCGACAACATCGGCGCTCTGCTCCGTGGTATTGATCGTAAAGACATCGAAAGAGGCCAGGTTCTCTCCAAACCAGGCAGCGTTCATCCGCACACAGAATTCACCGCTCAGGTATACGTTCTGACCAAAGATGAAGGCGGCCGTCATACACCGTTCTTCAACGGCTATCGTCCACAGTTCTTCTTCAGAACCACCGACGTAACCGGCGACATCACCCTTCCGGAAGGTACCGAAATGTGCATGCCAGGCGATAACGTAGAAATGAGCGTTAAGCTCATCACCCCGATCGCTATGGAAGAAGGCCAGCGTTTCGCTATCCGCGAAGGCGGCCGTACCGTTGGCGCAGGCGTTGTAGCTAAGATCGCAAAATAATCTCTTTTTTGAGACTATTTGAAATCTGAAATAAAAAGGGGCTGTGACAAAATGGTTAATCATTTTGTTGCAGCCTCTTTTTTGCGTCTTTATTTCATCATTTTTAGCTCTGCTGTAAGCCTTTTACGTAAAAATGCGCGTAAGCCCCCTTACCCCCATAAGACTTTTAATTATATTGTCTTAGGCGGCAATCCTTATACGCATTATTTTTGTGGCTCTTCACGGAAATTTGGGGGATGAATAATTTTTAGGTAAAGAATGGAATCG
>ENA-UOJG01000660-UOJG01000660.1-human-gut-metagenome-genome-assembly--contig:-C47-NODE-660-length-44889-cov-87.693871_pt1 | contig 44889 bp, 41 predicted proteins | sample MGYA00242340_ERZ723887 | MGnify/ENA metagenome assembly ERZ723887 | reverse complement strand
AGCGGTTGGTGGATTAACTTCAATAAATAATTTAAAATTGAAGCAAGGAGGCTTTTATGAAAAAAGAAATGCGGCTAAATATAATGATTATACTTATCGTCATATGTTTGGCAATGCTCACTGCCTGCATGAAAGGTGCACCGGACGATGCTTACATGATTGATTTAACAAGCGAGCGAGATGTCGTGATTGAAAATTCAATAGAGTATGTTGCGATGGGTGACTTCGATAGCTTTGAACTTTATGAACAATTGCTTTTGGAGGAATACGGGGATGCTTTTAATTCTGAGATTCACAATATCGGAAGTGTTGAAAAAGGTGACAAGAAAAGAGCCGCTGAAGCAGCCGAATATTTCCTGAAAGAATACTTCGGAACTCGTTATATTGATGCCGGTAACGGCAAAGTAAAAGTGCGCTTTGAAAAGGATGCCGGTCTGAGAGAACTTTGCTACTACCGCTGCGGTGATGTGTTCGTTGTGTTTGAAACGGGCGAAGGCAGTTTTCGCGGCTGCTTCGACTTGAGAATTCAGACGTACCTTCGCTGTAAGGATGAATCTATTCCGTGGAGATTCGCGGTTAAATTGAACATGTATGAACAGTCCGCAGAAAGGTTGCGATTTCTGCACGAAATTGACCCAAAAGGTATTGATAAACCATTTCGGTTCGATAAAGTACACGATGCTCAAACAGCTTTTGCCGCTGCAAAGAAAATGAGCAGATGGGCACGGTGCCAAGAAAAAGAGTACAAGGTGTATTTCAGCCCGTATTCCAATGCATGGTTCGTGTGTGCAAAACATTGGATAATTGCATTCGGTGAGGATAACACAATTCTGTATTCTGCAATCGTGATTTGAGCGTGATTTATATCGCAATGTCCAGAATGACATTGTGAAGTTCGTTGACAACAGCGGCAGCATTTAGAAGTAGGAATACTTGGCGGCGGATTTATATTCAGAGTAAAACCGGCATAATGATAGGATGGCAGATAATGAAAAACGCTATAAAATATGTTTACGATGTCAACCCGTTTTATGTTCATTGGAAAAGGCATTTTTGCCCTAAATGCAGGAACAAGTTGGAACTACGTTACGCAACCAGAATAATCAATTCAAAATCTCCGGAAGCAACGGATTATGATTTTTCCGTAGGTGATACTTTTTTTGTTGGAGATGTTGAGTTTAGAATAGGATATTTTCATTGTCCGAACTGTCAACTTGACATTTCGCTTAAAGAAATGAAAAAATACGAAGAGCACAAACGGAAATAAATAATATGCATCATTCAGCAAGCACAGGGTCGTTGTAGGCATGGATTGCCTTTAAAGCAGCCCCATTGCCTACATACATGTGTTTGTAATTTGCCGGATCAGCTCACTTCGTACGATGGCGAAAGCATAACATATGACGCTTCCGGCAACCCCACGAACTACCTTGGTGCAACTCTGGTTTGGGAAGGTCAGCGGCTGAAGTCGTATACCCCAAAAGACGCATCCTCCGGACGCGCGAATTCGTATGTCTACAGCTACGATGAAAACGGCATCCGCACAAGAAAAACCATCGGCAACACCGTTACGGACTATTACTATAACGGCACGCTGCTCATGGGCACCGTCAAAACCACAACAAACAGCAACGGAAGCACAACGACTTCAAAGCTCCGCTTCAGCTACGACGCTAACGGCAAAGTCGTTGCCGTGAACTATAACGGAAATTATTACTATTACCTCCGCAACGCCCAGAGCGATATCGTCAAACTCATTGACAAAACCGGAGCAGCTGTTGTAGAATATGCTTACCTCAACAGCGATTTAGCCGCTGTTGAGGTTTGACAGTTGGGGCAAACTGCTGTCAACCTCGGGCTCACTCGCGTCCACACTCGGAAAGAATAATCCCTTCCGTTACCGTGGATATGTCTATACCGGCAATCTGACGATTGACGGACGAAGAGACGGGTTTCTACTACCTCCCAAGCAGGTACTATAACCCCGAAGTCGGCAGGTTTATTTCCTCCTATGTCCTCCTCTCCACCGGCCAGGGCGTTCTCGGGCATAACGCATATGCGTATTGCGGGAATAACCCTGTATGCAGGTCTGACGCATCAGGATACAAATGGTGGGAGGATGCGTGGAACTGGGTTTGCGGTGCAGCACAAGATGTGGGAGAATTTATCAGTGATAACATCGGACTTGAAACTCATGTCGAAGTCACGCATGAAAAGATTAATCTGAAAACTCTGCTTGCGGGGTATGAATACGGTGAAAGCGGATCATGGAGCTGCGGTGCAAACAGCGATAAACCAATTGTACTGTACGCAAAAAAAGCATCCCAATGGTGGCGTGTGTGGGAATACAGCGTTGGAATTAAGCTTAATATTGGGGATGGTGGTGCATCTCTTGAGGTTGGTGCCGGGCATGCAAGCGTGTCGGCATCAATAACAGGGAATTCGTCCATTGCCGTTTCTGCTGATATCGAACGGGTTAGTGCAACTCTTTCAAACGAGATCGATTGGAAAAACAATACCTACGGCGAATATCACCAGGTTTTTCTTCGCCCTTGGACGGTAGGACCGACTGCATATGCGGTAGTCACATCTTTACCGGTTATTGCATCCATTTTAGCCGGTGTGGGTGCCGGTGTGGGTGCCGGAGCCGGATTAAGTCCGGCGCTTATACCGTAAATTTTGAATTGAGAGGTAATTAAAATGGAAAATCCAAAAACAGAAACAACCGGAAGCTATAAAGCCCGTGTCAAAAAGAAAACCAAGAAGATTGCAATTATTGTGGTTATCGTTCTGTTCAGCATAGAATTTGCAAGAATTCTCACTGACTTTATCTTGGGCATGGGAGCCGAATTCATCACCTACCGTGATTTTGAGAGCCTTAAACTGCTGGATGGATTTGCGGTCGAAACAGATCCGCCGAAAGATCCCGGTCTGAAAGAGCTTGTGCCCGTCAAGAGCTACAGCAAAGAGATTGAATACGACGGAAAACGATTTGTGATTCGAGCATATGAGTTTTCGACTTTCGAAGATTCTGCTGAATATTTTAAGGCATGGGGTCATCCTCAACCCGAACCTTGGAGAACCTCTTATGGCAGAGGTGCGGGTGGATCGTTTAGTGCTGAATACACAACACTTGAAGATGGTAAAGTTCTTCATATTGACTGTAAACGCTATCGATACCTGACGGTTTTGACAAACTTCCTGCTTGAGAAGTATCCGGAAGATTTTTCAGAGCTGAAGGACTGCTTTCCCCCGAGTACAACATCTGAAAGCCCGACGGCCTACTTTGACGGTTTAAAGCGAAAGCTCTATTGTGAGACATTGTCGCCATCAGACAAAAAGGCTGCATAAATAACATTGATCAGCGTTTTGGCTGTAATGCTGAAACAAACCGGTCAGTCCGAATGAACTGACCGGTTTGTTGCTTTAAGAGGATGAATCCGGAGCTTATGCTCCTCATCCAAGAATACATTGAAAGCTGCTTTGAAGGGAAACAACTACGGTACGGCAAACCATTCATGCGATGATTACGACAAACAGACGGGTATTACCCGACCCAAAATTGCATACAGCTTCATCTACACCGAAAAAAGCTTCACCGGAGGTTTATCCGGCAGTCCCGAATAAACGCTCGTTAAGTCCTATCGCAACGGTTCGGACGCGAAGTACAACTATGATTATGACGCCGTTGGCGTCATAATCTTCTGCATATGCTGTTACTTTTCAGTTTTTTTACGAGTTTTCTTCGGAGGTTCCAACGATCTATCCGAGAAAACCGAGTGCGGCATTACTTCCTCTCTTGTTAAGCCGAAGAGCTTCAACGCATTAGGGCCGGTTACATAGAAATAGTCATATTTTTTTTCAATAAAGTATGCTTGCTTTATTCCTTCTTTTCCGAGCCTCGCTACTTCAAGCGCAGGTTTTACGAGAGATTCAAGCAATTCACAGAACTGTTTAAATTCTTCATCATCCATGGCGGAAAGATGGATATTATTTCTATTTGGTAAGTGTATTCGACCGCAATTAAGATGCAAATAGTTAACCCGCGGGTACGGCCACTGCTCACATATCTCTTTGAATGCATATCCATATTCCATGTAACACAAATCCGTGTCGTACACCGACTTATACACCCCGAACACGACCATAACTCCATCAGATGCTTCGCAATGGAAGTGAGTGCTGTGTCGGCGAAAACCGTACGGCTTGAAAAAAGTGTTAAGAGATTTTTTAAAGTCTTCGTAAGTCATGTTTTATTCCTCCTCAGTAAAGCTCCAAAAACAATCCATATTCTCTTCCGAATTCGACGCGATATCGCTGAAGCTGTTTTTATTCCCTGACGCAATCCTCTTGGATTGTTGGGTTTTAACTCATATATAATTTTGTTGGCTTCATCGACAAAATCCGCTCTTACTCGGTTGCGTGTAACTTCTTTGCTTATGCCATAGAGAATATCATCACCTGCCTTGTATCCATGATGAATTCTGCGTCCGGCTGAAAGGGATGATTTAGTGGCACCATTGACTTTGTCAAGAGTTTTTATCGTGTTAAGTGCATCATCTGTAAAGTCTACAGCCTTCACAATCTTGATCGTATCAACGGCGTCATCTACCCTGTTGATTACTTTTACAGTTGCGCCAACGGCTTTTGTTGCCTCGCCTACACCTGTTACAAATGGGATAAGATCAATAACATCACCGGCAAGCCCTGCCCATGCCCATGGATCGGCGGGAGCTGCTATAACATCGGCAACACTTAAACATAGTGATACAACGTCAAACAGTGTATCCCATAAATCACCTTCGGTGTCAATGCGGCTGGCAGGGTTATTCCCGCAATACGCATACGCGTTATGCCCGAGAACGCCCTGGCCGGTGGAAAGGAGGACATCGGAGGAAATAACCCTGCCGACCTCAGGGTTGTAGTACCTGCTTTGGAGGTAGTAGAAACCTGTCTCCTCATCCGTCAATCGTCAGATTGCCGGTATACACATACCCACGGTAGCGGAAGGGATTATTCTTTCCGAGTGTGGACGCGAGTGAGCCCGAGGTTGACAGCAGTTTGCCCCAACTGTCAAACCTTAACAGCGATTGAGCCGCTGTTAAGGTGAGCATATTCTACAACTGTTGCTCCGGTTTTGTCAATGAGTTTGACGATATCGCTCTGGGCATTGCGGAGGTAATAGTAATAATTTCCGTTATAGTTCACGGCAACGACTTTGCCGTTAGCGTCGTAGCTGAAGCGGAGCTTTGAAGTCGTTGTGCTTCCGTTGCTGTTTGTTGTGGTTTTGACGGTGCCCATGAGCAGCGTGCCGTTATAGTAATAGTCCGTAACGGTGTTGCCGATGGTTTTTCTTGTGCGGATGCCGTTTTCATCGTAGCTGTAGACATACGAATTCGCGCGTCCGGAGGATGCGTCTTTTGGGGTATACGACTTCAGCCGCTGACCTTCCCAAACCAGAGTTGCACCAAGGTAGTTCGTGGGGTTGCCGGAAGCGTCATATGTTATGCTTTCGCCATCGTACGAAGTGAGCTGATCCTTCCATGCCGAGTTTGTGTAGGCATAGGGAACGGTCTCCCGAGCCGTGCCGAGCGTTCCGACAGTGTAAGCATAGATCTTTTTGTTGAGCAGATTGCCCCAAATGTCGTATTCATATGTAATTGTAGCGTTGCTGCTGTTGCCGCTGCCGTAATAAAGGTTCTCCCTTACGAGCTGGTTCGCCGAATCATAAACATATGAATACTTCTCCGAAGCATTGGTGAATGACGTGTTTCCGCGCCAGATCCTGGTTATGTTGCCGTTGGCGTCATAATCATAGTTGTACTTTGCATCACTGCCGTTTGCGTATGTTGAGAGCAGTGATGTTGCGGAACCGTTTGCTCCGGACTTGTTCGTCCAGTCCACAACATAATCCGTGTCGAGATGCAGCGTGATCTTGTCGGGACGCCCCGTAGATGTGCCGTAGGCATATTCGATCGTTTTGCCGTTGTTCAGCTTTACAAGCGACTGTCTGCCGTCTGCATCGTAGGAATATTCCGTGCTCCAAGTGTAACCGGCGAGCGTGTGTGTCAGCTTTGCCGGTTACATATAAGTGCAGAAAATGCTCTTTTCAATGCATATGCAAGATGATAGGTCTAATCAGCGTCCCTTAAGTCGAGAAAGTCTAAGTATATGTCCTGCAATGTCCAGGATTGTATAATACCAAATGCCAGCTGAGCTAATCCGCAAAAAACGAACGCAACAATTTTCCCAGTTGAGTACCGTTTGTCGTAATTAGAGTATACCGTGCTGTCGCTGCGTATGTCAACGATACATTTGCCGTTAATTCCCTGGAAATATTTAAATTTTACATTATCCTCCTTCTGAAGTATATCGAACAATTTGTACATATTTCTTGGTTTGTGATCAGTGGTGACTGTATACTCTTCGCCGTTGATTAAGAATTTTTTTCCTTGGTTGCTATTATAAATGTATGGCGGGTCGTATAGGATTATGGCATATCCTGGCACTTGCATTTCAATTGCTTTGTCCGGAGATTTGGGATAGATCATCAGAAACAACAAAACAATCGGAATTTCCCAAATAAGCAATGAAAATATGTTATTAAGCAATTTTTTCAGGAAACGTTTAATTTTCATTGTTCACCTCCGGGCAGCGAGGGCAAACCCATGTTTTTTACGATAAATTCAATTCGCTTATTCGTAAACCAGCTTAAAAAACTCATCCCTATTGATTCCGCTGCTCCGCTTCCGAATTCCTTAAGCAGGTATACCTTTGCACGTTTATCAGCAGCCACTGCTGCATTTTGAGCGCATTTTGTCAATTTCTTAGCAGCACTTTTCTTCAGCAGCTTTCTTGCATCAAGACCTTTATCCAGTAGCCTTGTGTTGATTGTGTCACCACCGCTCATAGCACCTCCGAGAGCACCAAAACCAACCGAGATTATAGTATCGCCTACGATGCTGCCAAATGGTTCTTTGCGAATTATTCCGCTGGCGATCGAATTTGCCGCGCCAAAACTTGCGCCGATTATAACCGATGCCCCCGGGCAAAGCACGGACAAGGCACCCTCTGCTGCGCCCAATAAGCCGGCAGTAATAATTTCAGCAGGCTTAAGATCATTCCCTTTATCGATGGCATTTGAAGCAATTGTTGAAGCGATGTTTACTGCAGCATTGACAACGGCACCCACGATAGCTCCCAAAATGAGCCCGCCAAAATCGCCATCCAAATCAACTCGTATAATTGGACTATTCAAACAATACGCATATGCGTTATGCCCGAGAACGCCCTGACCGGTGGAAAGGAGGACATCGGCAGAGATGAACCTTCTTACCTCCGGATCGTAGTAACGGGACCGGAGATAGTAGAACCCGGTTTCTTCGTCATACACATATCCACGGTAACGGAAGGGATTATTCTTTCCGAGTGTGGACGCGAGTGAGCCCGATGTTGACAGCAGTTTGCCCCAGCTGTCGTAGCAATATTCTACAACAGTGCTGCCGCTGTTGTCAATGAGTTTCACAATGTCATTCTGTGCATTGCGAAGGTAATAGTAGGTGTTGAACGTTGAACCGTTATCGGTTGAATAATCAACAGCAACGGCATTGCCGGATGCGTCATAGCTGAAGCGGAGGATATTGGTGCTGCTGCCGGAACCCACCGCCATGCCTATAAGAAGGCTGCCGTTGTAATAATAGTTCGTTACGGTGCTGTAATGGGGGTCCGCGCTATGAAGCTGGTTTTATCTAATGCCGTAAGGAATTTTAAATCAGTTGCTGACACGATCAACTATTTTGTTTGTAAATAGATCCAGCTGTATGACCTCAATAACGAGCTCGTTTTCAAGTTCAAAACACACAAGATTAGCATCTTCGGTAACATAAGCCGGGATATAAAAGCCGCTGCCAACATCAACATGTGGTTGGCCGATTTCTTCTGTCAGTTCGTTGAAATTAACATTCAAAAACTGACTTATATCGCTGTTTTATTTACCAAATCAAATCCTTGTATGCGATGACATTTTCTATCGGACGAGAATTCAACCAACTTTTGAACAATCTCACCGTCGGCTACGATTATTAAATAATTCTCGTTGACTTTGTATGCAGACAAAACGTTGATTGAGATGTATGGCATGTGCTGCTTGTTAATGCTGCGTATTGAATCACCTACCATAAATTTATGGTTGCTTGAACATGCAGAACAAACATTACTGCAAACAAAAAAGCAATGATTTTCTTCATGGTGTCTCCTCCGGTTTCAATTTGGCTTAACTTCATAATGCCCTAAAACCCCGTTTAGCTTTTTTCCTTAATCCGGTCGAAATCTGACTGTTGACAGGGGCAGAATGTCTCTAAGCTTTTCGCCTTCGATAATGATATCCCCTATTTCGTCTATCCGATCAACGGGGTATGGTGTCCAATCGTAAATGAGAATCGATTGATGCGGATCTGGAATCTCCAGATAATTTGGCCGTATCCCAACATCGATGGCAGTTATGACATTCTCCTCAAACAAGGGGAATATTGTGTATGCGGTGTGCTTGTACAACAACTCTATTTCGCCGCCCCTCAGCAGGAGGTCAGTTAATTCGTCAAACGAATGAAAACTTCTGTCATATGTAGAACACATGATTTCTTCTCCATATTCTTATATTGATATTGACATTGCAACCGCAAAAAGGCCAATTACCCGGTATGCTTGGGGAGAGTATTGGATTTCCGTTCGGACTCCAATCGACTTTGTGCCAATGCGGGTTTGGATGCAATTTAGGGTTGCTGTGGTTGGTATTATGTTGCTGCATATCAGCGCGGCCATCTTCTCCAATATGGGTCTTTTTATAGTCTTTCGGACCATCTTTGATTTCACCGGGTTTCCCGAAAAACTGATTTTTATTTGATAGAACAATACCGTCCCATATAGCCTGAACCGTTGCAATACTATCAATTACGATTGTCTGGATGGCTGAGACGAATTGCTGAGCTAATGATTGCTCTTGATTGGTGGCCAAATCAATTATCAAGCAAACGCACAATGCCAACACAAAAACGCTGGTAAAAGCGATCGCTGTTCCGCTAATGGCAAGAGTGGCGCTCGCCCCTTCTGAATCAGATAACCGACAAGGATTATTCCGGCAATACGCATATGCGTTATGTCCGAGAACGCCCTGGCCGGTGGAGAGGAGGACATCGGAGGAAATGAACCTGCCGACTTCGGGGTTATAGTACCTGCTTTGGAGGTAGTAGAAGCCCGTCTCTTCGTCCGTCAATCGTCAGATTGCCGGTATACACATATCCACGGTAGCGGAAGGGATTATTCTTTCCGAGTGTGGACGCGAGTGAGCCCGAGGTTGACAGCAGTTTGCCCCAGCTGTCAAACCTCAACAGCGATTTTAGCACTGTTGAGGTGAGCGTATTCTACAACGGTTGCTCCGGTTTTGTCAATGAGTTTGACGATATCGCTCTGGGCGTTGCGGAGGTAATAGTAATAATTTCCGTTATAGTTCACGGCAACGACTTTGCCGTTAGCGTCGTAGCTGAAGCGGAGCTTTGAAGTCGTTGTGCTTCCGTTGCTGTTTGTTGTGGTTTTGACGGTGCCCATGAGCAGCGTGCCGTTATAGTAATAGTCCGTAACGGTGTTGCCGATGGTTTTTCTTGTGCGGATGCCGTTTTCATCGTAGCTGTAGACATACGAATTCGCGCGTCCGGAGGATGCGTCTTTTGGGGTATACGACTTCAGCCGCTGACCTTCCCAAACCAGAGTTGCACCAAGGTAGTTCGTGGGGTTGCCGGAAGCGTCATATGTTATGCTTTCGCCATCGTACGAAGTGAGCTGATCCTTCCATGCCGAGTTTGTGTAGGCATAGGGAACGGTCTCCCGAGCCGTGCCGAGCGTTCCGACAGTGTAAGCATAGATCTTTTTGTTGAGCAGATTGCCCCAAATGTCGTATTCATATGTAATTGTAGCGTTGCTGCTGTTGCCGCTGCCGTAATAAAGGTTCTCCCTTACGAGCTGGTTCGCCGAATCATAAACATATGAATACTTCTCCGAAGCATTGGTGAATGACGTGTTTCCGCGCCAGATCCTGGTTATGTTGCCGTTGGCGTCATAATCATAGTTGTACTTTGCATCACTGCCGTTTGCGTATGTTGAGAGCAGTGATGTTGCGGAACCGTTTGCTCCGGACTTGTTCGTCCAGTCCACAACATAATCCGTGTCGAGATGCAGCGTGATCTTGTCGGGACGCCCCGTAGATGTGCCGTAGGCATATTCGATCGTTTTGCCGTTGTTCAGCTTTACAAGCGACTGTCTGCCGTCTGCATCGTAGGAATATTCCGTGCTCCAAGTGTAACCGGCGAGCGTGTGTGTCAGCTTTGCCGGTTACATATAAGTGCAGAAAATGCTCTTTTCAATGCATATGCAAGATGATAGGTCTAATCAGCGTCCCTTAAGTCGAGAAAGTCTAAGTATATGTCCTGCAATGTCCAGGATTGTATAATACCAAATGCCAGCTGAGCTAATCCGCAAAAAACGAACGCAACAATTTTCCCAGTTGAGTACCGTTTGTCGTAATTAGAGTATACCGTGCTGTCGCTGCGTATGTCAACGATACATTTGCCGTTAATTCCCTGGAAATATTTAAATTTTACATTATCCTCCTTCTGAAGTATATCGAACAATTTGTACATATTTCTTGGTTTGTGATCAGTGGTGACTGTATACTCTTCGCCGTTGATTAAGAATTTTTTTCCTTGGTTGCTATTATAAATGTATGGCGGGTCGTATAGGATTATGGCATATCCTGGCACTTGCATTTCAATTGCTTTGTCCGGAGATTTGGGATAGATCATCAGAAACAACAAAACAATCGGAATTTCCCAAATAAGCAATGAAAATATGTTATTAAGCAATTTTTTCAGGAAACGTTTAATTTTCATTGTTCACCTCCGGGCAGCGAGGGCAAACCCATGTTTTTTACGATAAATTCAATTCGCTTATTCGTAAACCAGCTTAAAAAACTCATCCCTATTGATTCCGCTGCTCCGCTTCCGAATTCCTTAAGCAGGTATACCTTTGCACGTTTATCAGCAGCCACTGCTGCATTTTGAGCGCATTTTGTCAATTTCTTAGCAGCACTTTTCTTCAGCAGCTTTCTTGCATCAAGACCTTTATCCAGTAGCCTTGTGTTGATTGTGTCACCGCCGCTCATAGCACCTCCGAGAGCACCAAAACCACAGCTGCGTGGTCGATTCAGTCTAATATAAAACGGTTAACTGTCAAGTTTTTGTATTGCTTTTTTTGAATATTTACGCCAGCCGGCATTCGTCGAACTTTGAAATCGTTCAAAATAACAGCGAAAGTCCTTCCGTTTAAATTCGCTTAACGCACAAATAGCCTGCAATCGAACTTCCTCATCATCAAGCAGAGCTATTAACGTTGGGACAGCTCTTTCGTCTTTCAGTTTGCCAAGAAGCAAAATAATCATTTGCCTATTTATTCCGAAAGCCCTATTTGAAGCAATATTCAAATATTCCTTTATAAACTGTCTGGACTTTATTTGGTAAATACAATCCGATATAAGCCAACGAGTTAAATTTGTTGTTTTATCCGAATAAAAGTCGCTGAGCAGCAAAGGAACGATTTCATCAAGTCCTTTGATACGAAAGAAACCAATAAAGTGATTCTGCTCATTCGGCATATTCATTTCTTTTGCAAGCTGATAATATTTGAGCGCAATTGGAACTATAACATTTTTATATTTGGGCACAAATCCAAATATTTGACTGGATGTTTCGAATTCGAACCCCAGATCTTTCAACTCTTTTTCAAAAAGCGGAATCAAAGAACCGGGATTCTCTTTATAATAAAGCTTTGCTTTGGACTTCTCGTTTTCGAGCATGATCCGAGCCACAAAGGGATTACGAACATCTTTATCCTCCATCATTTCACCTCTCATTTTAAAGGAAACAGCTTAATTATACCGCTGTCAACAATTCTCTGCAATGACTATATCAAAATTTGAACGTCGACAGCGACACAGTTCAAAAATTTGTATGCCGGGTGCAACCACTCATTGACACCGGAACATACCGGGATTAATAACAGCTTTATAATCGTTTTGCCTTAAAGGCTTATACCCGCACCTGTTATGCACCAACACAAACTCATCCGAGTCTGCATTTGCAGAGACATAGTATGTGTGATAGTCTTCGACCTCAAAGTTATAGACGGTTACGGGGTTTCAAGCAGTTTCATTTGCTCGGCGCTTAAAGCTTCAAATCGTTATTGAGCTGCATGGGCTTGCACTCCTGCGTTTTCGCAAGAATTTGCTCAGCAATGTTTTGAGGTGCATAAACAGCATAACCATAGCTGTAAGCACATGAACCGCCAATGGTTAAATCGTCTCCGTAATATGCAGTGCTGATTGACGGAAAAAGTAAAGCATATCGCGGAGTTTCAGATGTTTCGGACATCATATATGCATACAATTCTTTTGACGCATTTTTTGCGCGTATGCATATGACGTCAGCATCTTCTCCGGGAAATGCAAGGTAATCCCAAACACTTTCATGCATCACAGGGCAATAATTACCGGCAGAATCTCCGCTTCCGAAGAAAATCACATCATCCGGGTGCAGCATTTTTAATAATATGTCAAAAAGCTCCGGTGACATTGCCAAGAGATCGGAACTGCCGATAGGTTTGCTGCATTCCTCAACAATCTTCAAGACTGATTTTTTAAAGTCAATTATGCCCGCATTGCATGTTATCAACTCAGGCGGTTCAGCCCTCCTGTATTCGCAGTTGCATGTAAGCAAACTTACTGCGGATAACGTAACAAATGCAAGCCTCAGCTCGCAAAGCAAGGATTTTGCGTAACGAACATCGCAGGAGTCGGCTCGTTTGTTTACATCTGTGAACATATCGGTTGCTTTGCAATAAATGCAGCCGAGGCATATCTGATTGAGATTGTTCGCATATCTAAACTCAAGCTCAAAATCAATGAGATTGACGGATTTGGGCTCGCCTACAGGACGAAACTCATTGTACAGGACAGTTATTTCTTTTGGGCGAGAAATATGTTCGCATTCGAAAAAGATAACCGTTTGACTGTCACCGGTCTGCTTTATATCGTACAGATAAATAACTCTGCTGCCTTTTTTGTAATAACAGCCTGAATACATCGTCCTGATAATCGAGTTAAAAAGAACTTTCATATGCTAACTCTCCAAACCACACATGAAAGTGTTTATACTTTTCCGCAAACTTGTTTTCTGCAGCATGATAGTGCGCATATTCTCAGGAACCGTGACATTCAAGCCGTGGGGTTCCCACAAACCAGCAGTTTCAACAGAAATAATCGGTTTCAATGCTTCGGCGGTTCGGCTGCTGTCACTTTGGACTGCTAAGTATATTTTACAACAGTGCTGCCGCTGTTGTCAATGAGTTCGATGATGCAGTCATGCGCATTGACGCCGGAGCAAAAAATGCTCAAATATATTAATTGCCCTATTGATTTCGTTCAAATAATGAGTATAATATAAATATACACGTTGCAAGTCAACATATCTTCAACAGAAACGCATTTACATGGTTTCCGATTTAAAAGCAAAGGAGTTTTGTTTTATGCAAAAGAAGTCTTCCCGTCCAAGTAGTTTTAAAGCTGCAATGGCTCTGTTTTTTGCTGTTGTCTTCTTTATTTCCGGTTGTTCTTGCGGTTCGGCCCAAAAACCCGATCAGATGTTTACCTCGGCGCCGACTGCACAAGCTTCGGTCACGCCCGAACCATATGATGCCGAAAGCGGAGAAGTGACGTTGCTTGACGGCAGCATTGTTAAAGAAAAAATAACTGATTCCGCTTCGGCACTGCGCGCCGTGGAAAGCATTGCGGAACATCTCGGAATTTCCGATGCTGCTGCGTGTTATAAAACATGCAGCGCGCAGTCGCTGATGAACGATGTGTTTTACAGCTGTCCGCAGGAATATAACGGCGTGCCTGTTTACGGAAGCAGCATTGATTTCATTGTTGACGAAAACGGCAATTGTCTTAACGTGACTGATAATCACGCAAGAATTTCCGGGTTGAACACAAACCCTGTATTGACAGAGGAAGAAGCAATCCAAAAAGCACTTTCAAACGGCGCATCGGATGTTGATTCCAACGGACTCTGCATCTACTCATGCTTTGATACGAACCCTTGCCTCACATACAATCTTTACGGCATTGAAGACGGTACGTCCATGCAATATTTCGTTTCTGCCGAAACAGGTGAAACGGTTGCTGAATTCTGCCGCTCGTATACGGGTGAAACGGTGGACGGCGTTGGATACGATCGTCCCGAAAGCGGCATTGAAAGGCGTTTCAACCTTTACAAAATCGACAACAGGTTCTATCTGTACGACAAAGAGCGGAACATAGCCGTGTTTAATGCATACGGACATGAATTGATATTAGGTGCGCTTCCTGGATGCATAGATGATGAGCTGCGTACATATTATAGTGAAGTAGAAAATGGAGCTCAGATCGTGTGCGATTCAGACGGCAACCGATATTCGACTACATACGGTGAAGACGGTCAGCATTATCTGACCTCACAAGCTGATGCAGACGTTGTTTTCCCCGTTCAGGATACTTTTTCGTTAAAATATGCTTTGGATGACAACACTGAAGCAATGTTTCCTGTTATGACAACGAACGGTTCAACTTATGTCAATAATGATCGCGCCGTTGCGGCGATGAGCTATGCGGCATACTCATATGACTTTTATTCTGACATCTTTGGCAGAAATGGATTCGATAACAAGGGAGGTTTTACAAGTGTCTTGTTCGATACAACTCATTCCAATGCCTGTTCATGGAATGATAATAGTGCATATAATGATTCAATGGGAAGGCATTGTTTCAAACTTACAAACATCGAAATAGGCACAAAACAGGGCATGGCATATGACGTTATCGGTCACGAATACACACATTCAGTCGAACAAGCAATAAGCTGTATGCTGTATGAACGTGAATCGGGTGCCGTTATGGAAGGCCTTTCAGACATCTTCGGTGAACTTATTGAGGACTATGCAAACAATGCAACTTCCGGCAACCCGACGCTTACCGGAAGCTGCGACTGGAAAAATGAATTTAGGAATAGTTCAAATCCGGAAAAGTCAAAGTGTCCCGCGGTTTACAAAGGAAAATATTGGAAGGAAACCGCTGAATTCCCGAACGAGGGGAACGATTACGGCTACGTTCATAACAACAGCACGGTGATTTCGCATATGGCGTATCTGCTTTCAAACGGCATGAACGGCGCAAGCTACTGTGAGGCATTGAACAATCGACAGATTGCAGAATTATATTATAGGACGATATTTATGCTTCCTGTATGTTGCTCGTTCAACCAGTTCGGACGAATGCTTCTCAGAAGTGCGGAATTGATGTATGAACGCGAATTACTGAACGCAAAGCAGTTTACCTGCGTTCTTGCGGCATTGAATAATTCGGGCATCGGCGTCCAGAATTCGGATATCAGAGGTATGATTTATAACGTGCAGCCGAAATGCACTCTCGACATTCGCGGATTGGATTTGACGAACTGCGAATGCACGGTGAAACTCAGCAAGATAGTAAACAGTAACACAGCCGACGGTTCACAGCAGGAACTTGAGCTCGTATTGCAGGAAACCATCAACAAACCGACCGAGGTCGATCTCAGCGGCGGTGAATTGTTCCTGCTTGAAATTCGAAATTCGGGAGAGGAAGCTTCAAATTCGGAAGTGTACAAGATATTTTTGTCGGTAGATTCCGACAATGGCAGGCCCGAACTTGTGTTCTATACAATGTACGGAACGGCGAGTCCGGAGATAACGGTTGATACAAATGTGCAGGTCGCTGCGGGCAATTCCGTTTCGTACGCGATAACGGAGGATGGTTCACTTTGGGAATGGGGAGCAAAATGCGGAACAAGGCTTGCAGGAAATGCGGCTCCGAAAAAGATTTTAAGCGACATCGTTTCCGTGAGCACAAGCGGTGAAGCTTACTTTGATGAATCAACTCCGGAAGTATGGACGCATACGCTTGCGGTTGCAAAGGATGGCTCGCTGTATGGCTGGGGCTGCAACGCTTTCGGACAGATAACCGGAACTTCTCCGTCAAACTATGAAGAAAGCACTAATATCGGTGAGCCTACTTTTATGATTGGCAATATTAAACAAGCTTCCGCCGGAGGAGGTCTCTCTGCTGCGGTAACCACAAGCGGAGCACTTATCGTTTGGGGAGGAGCTTATAGCGAAGAAGGTCCGTCGAGCAGAGTGATTAAGACTGACGTTGCTGCGGTTGAAGTCGGTTCAGGTCATAGCGGAGTACTGTTTATCCTCAACCCCGACGGAATTGTTGAAGTAATGAATGCGGCCACGAGGTCCGCAAAAAAAGTTATGGACGGCGTTGAAGAAATTCACGGTGTAGAAGGATATAACGCGTCATGCCTTGCGCTGAAAAAGGATGGCTCGCTGTGGCTGATAGAATCGGGTCAATTCGGTGATGACACACAGACAACAAGGATAATGAACGATGTGATTTCAGCCGCTGCGTATTCGCCGGATTTATTGGAATATGAAGATAAGCCTCTTTACGTTGTTAACAAAGCGGGGCAGCTTCTGAAATCGGTTGACTCCAACCTGAAGAACTTTTCGGTTGTGATGGAAGGCATTGTTTCCGTGTCTGCGGGCAGAACTCATGCGCTTGCCGTAACAACGGAAGGTAAGGTTGTTGCATGGGGCAGCAACGGATACGGACAGCTTGGCAATGGGGAAACGGTGTTTGAAACCGAAAAACCCGTTGCCGTAAGCGGAATGAATAATGCGCTTTCCGTAACCGTCGGCGGGGGAGGAAGTTTTGCTCTCGTTGTGAAATCCGATCACAGCCTCTGGGCTTGCGGCATCAATGACAGAGGACAGCTCGGCAACGGCACGACCCAAGGTTCTGCTGAATACATCAAGATTATGGACGATGTTTCAAAGGCGGCGGCGGGGGATAAATTCGCTTTTGCCGTGAAGCAGGACGGAACACTTTGGGCATGGGGTGCAAATGACAGAGGGCAGCTCGGCGACGGCACCACGATCGACCGCCTGTCGCCGGTGAAGGTTGCAGACGGAATCGCGGATACGAATGCATACTATGCACTTACGACCGACGGAAGAATGCTTGAAATTGGCAATGGATTTGCAGAGGCGGCGACAGGAGTAAGCAGGATTCTGAACGGAAGTCTCGCAATAATGACCGATGGCTCGCTTTGGTCATGTTCAGTCGAATATGATGACTATTATATAACGGATGATGCAATAAGTGCATGTGAAGACGGTGAAGCAAACTGTTATGTAATTAAAACAGATCATTCGCTGTGGTTGACTGAAATGTTCTCCGAAGATGATACATCCTCCGGAACTGAAATTGCTCACGGATACAAAGACGTTGCAAGCTTCGAAATTGATTACGATGGGGGATGGCCAGGGTTTGTGCTGCTTGATGCCGACAACGTGCTGTATTACTTGGATTACATTGATGGTGACGGCAATCTCCAACTGAAAAAGATTGCAGATAATATTGCAGCGTTTGCGTTTTCTTCCGTGACTGTGGAGAACGACTGCGGAACACATTTCTGTATTGACACGAGCGGTCAGCTTTACGCATTTGGCAAGAACTACTACGGAGTCTTTGGAAAAGGCAGAACGGCAGGATACAGCGATACACCCGTCACTGTTGCCTTTCCAAACTGATAATGCATTGATGTTCCTTACGGCAAACTGAACAAACGACCCACCGCCGCAAAACCGCGGCGGCGGGTCGTTTCGCTGTCCGTGAATTGCCGCGGGATTTATCGTCTCATTCAACGGCTGCGGAAAGAACTTTGCCTATCGAGTCATTGATAACAAGGTTTGCGTAGTTATCATACGGAGTGCTTGTTTTGTTAATCAAAACGAGTTTATTGCCGGAGTAATAATTAATAAGTCCGGCGGCGGGGTAGACTTGGAGCGATGTGCCGCCGACAATAAGCATATCGGCGCGGGATATATGCGCGACTGCGCCCGCAAGAACATCGGGATCGAGAGATTCTTCATAAAGCACAACATCGGGTTTTATCATGCCGCCGCAGGGGCAGTACGGAATGCCGCTGTGGTTTTTTACATATTCGGCATCAAAAAATCTGTTGCAGCGCATACAGTGATTGCGATGAATTGAACCATGAAGCTCATAAACGTTTTTGCTGCCTGCAAGCTGGTGCAGCCCGTCGATATTTTGAGTTACAACGGCTGTTAGTTTGCCCTGCGCCTCAAGTTTCGCAAGTGCAGCATGCGCGGCATTCGGCTTTGCGTCAGTTGTCAGAAGAAGCGTTTTATAATATCTGAAGAAAACATCGGGCTTGCGTACGAAAAATGTATGCGAAAGCAGTTCTTCGGGAGGGTAGCCGAATTGCTGAATGGCTTTAAAAATTCCGTTTTCACTGCGAAAATCCGAAATGCCGCTTTCTGTTGAAACACCGGCTCCGCCGAGAAAAACAACGCGCCTGCTGCTTTGGAGCATCTGCTTGAGATTATCGATTTTTTGTTCGAAATCTGATTTCGTATTTTTTATTTCGTTCATTTCTTCCGTTCCGATCCTTTTCTTTCCGTTTTGCTGATAAAGGCTTAAGCTTAACGCATCCTGCAAAAAAATTTTCGTCGGCGCCTTCGGATCAGCTTTTCCGAAATCAATTATATCATTTTTGTCTGTGAAAGCAATACCGAAAACGGAAACACTCTCCGCAGATTCACTTCCGTATAATGAGACGGCGAAAAACAAGGCACTCGGGAAAAATTTTGTCGGGAAACTCAATATATAGGTTGACTTAGCTTGCAGATAGGTCTATAATTCATATTATGGCGATGTTTGGCGGCGTTCATTTTCCGCCGATTCGCCCGGCACAATAAGCATTGCCGAAATTCAGAAACGGGGTATCTCTTTTTGCGCGGCGGACAGTTTTATGTACGCTGCCGAAATCCGAACGATGCTGCGGGCTTCTGAAATCAACTTTTTATTCGCCTTTTGGGGGAGATTATGAAACTGAATGAAATGACCGAGCAGCAGCTTCAGGAGTTCTATTCCGAAGTGCTTGCCGAGTATCAGAATTGTTTGGCACAGGGATTGAACCTCAACATGTCAAGAGGTAAGCCCGGGCTTGAGCAGCTTGCACTTTCCGATGACTTGTTGAACATGTATATCGATCCTGCGGACACCAGACCCGACGGAGTTGAAGCTCGTAATTACGGCGAGCTTATGGGTTTGCCCGCATGCCGCCGACTTTTCGCCGAATTGCTCGGTGTGCGTTTCGAACAGGTCTTTGCCTGCGGAAATGCAAGCCTCACATTGATGTACGACCTTATTTCAAAGGCATATACCCACGGCCTGCTGCATTCGGAAAAGCCGTGGTGCAAGCTTGAAAAAGTCAAATTCCTTTGCCCGTCGCCCGGCTATGATCGCCATTTCAAAATTTCAGAAACATTCGGCATGGAGCTTATAACCGTTCCGATGCTTGAAAGCGGTCCGGATATGGATCTTGTTGAAAAACTTGTCAATGACGAGGCTTTAAATGGCATGTGGTGCGTTCCGAAGTATTCAAACCCGGACGGAATCACCTATTCCGATGAAACGATTGCACGCCTTGCTTCGATGAAAACTGCGGCTCCCGATTTCACCCTTGTTTGGGATAATGCGTATTGTGTACACGAATTTGAGGGCGATTTTGTTCCATTCGCGAACATGCTTGAAATTTGTGAAAAAGCGGGCAATCCCGACAGAGTTTTTGAATTTGCCTCAACGTCAAAAATCACTTTCCCGGGTGCGGGGGTTGCATGTTTTGCCTGCAGCGAAACAAACATGACTTATATGAAAAAGCTTTTGGCGGCACAGGTTATAAGCTTCGACAAGCTGAATCAGCTTCGCCATGTGCTTTATTTCAAAAATGCAGCCGGTGTGCTTGCACACATGAAAAAACATGCCGCGATTTTGAAACCCAAATTCGATATCGTCAACAAATGCCTCGAGGAGGAACTGGCTCCGCTCGGCATTGCGTCTTGGCATAAGCCCACGGGCGGCTATTTCGTGAGTCTTTTTGTTCAGCAAGGCTGTGCAAAGCGCGTGCATGAACTTTGCAGAAATGCAGGCGTTGTTATGACCGATGCGGGCGCAACCTATCCTTATAAAAATGACCCTGCGGACAGCAACCTCAGGATCGCTCCGAGTTTCCCGCCGCTTAACGAACTTGAACAGGCGATGCAGGTGCTTTGTGTATGCGTAAAGCTCGCAGCCGCAGAAAAGCTGCTTGGCAAATAATTTTAATCCTATTTAGGAGGAAAAAACAATGACAAAAATGATGGATGCTCTTGTAAAGACAGAAGCAGGAAAAGGTCTGAAACTGATGCAGGTTCCCGTGCCCGAACCCAAAATGGGCGAGGTCCTCATCAAAATTCGCAAAACCGCAATTTGCGGCACGGATGTTCATATATATAACTGGGATCCCTGGGCACAGCAGCATATCCATCCCGCAATGACGATAGGTCATGAATATGTCGGTGAAATTGCACAGCTCGGCGAAGGCGTAAAAGAACTCTATGTCGGCCAGCGTGTTTCCGGCGAAGGCCATATCGTTTGCGGTCACTGCCGCAACTGCCGCAGCGGCAACGGACAGTGGTGCGCACACACCAAGGGTGTCGGCGTTGATCGTGACGGTGCTTTTGCAGAATATCTCTGCATTCCCGCAACCAACGTTATTCCCATGGATAAAAACGATATTCCCGATGATCTCATCTCATTCTTTGACGCATACGGCAACGCAACGCACACCGCACTGATGTTCGACGTCGTCGGTGAAGATGTTCTGATTACGGGTGCAGGTCCCATCGGCATGATGGCCGCCGGCATCTGCAAACACAACGGCGCCCGCAACGTTGTTATCACCGATGTAAACGAATACCGCCTTGAGCTTGCACGCAAAATGGGCGCAAATCGTCCCGTTAATGTTGCAAAGGAAAAGCTCGAGGATGTCATGAAGGAGCTCGGCATCGTCGAAGGTTTCGATGTTGCACTTGAAATGAGCGGCAACGGCGGAGCACTCAACCAGCTCATCCACTCCATGCGCAACGGCGGCAAGGTTGCTCTTCTCGGCATCGCCGGCCCCGGCACTGTTGTTGACTGGAACGAGATAATCTTCAAGGGTCTCAATATTCAGGGCATTTACGGCAGGAAAATGTTCGAAACTTGGTACAAGATGGGCGCAATGGTTCAGGCAGGTCTTGACCTCACCCCGATGGTAACTCACAGGTTCAACTATCGTGACTTTGAAAAGGGTTTTGAAGCAATGAACAGCGGCAGCAGCGGCAAGGTTGTTCTCGATTGGACAAAGTAACCGCCGCATTGCCGATTCGGACAATATTTACGTTTTAACTGATTTTTCGGAGGTAAAAAAATGAAAAAAGCATACGAAATCTTTCGCAGCGAACTTGATTCCATCAAAGAAGCGGGCACCTACAAGGATGAACGCATAATCACAACCCCTCAGAAGGCTCGCATCGACACTACCGTTGCAAAGGGCGTTCTCAACATGTGCGCAAACAACTACCTCGGCCTTTCCAACAATCCCGAGGTTATCGCAGCAGCAAAGGCAAGCTATGATGAGTGGGGCTTCGGTCTCTCCTCCGTACGTTTCATTTGCGGCACTCAGCTGATCCACAAGCAGCTCGAACGCAAAATCGCAGATTTTCTCGGCATGGATGACTGCATTCTGTACACCTCCTGCTTCGATGCAAACGGCGGTCTGTTTGAGACTCTTCTCGGTGCGGAAGACGCGATCATTTCCGATGAGCTGAACCATGCAAGCATCATTGACGGCGTTCGCCTTTGCAAAGCAAAGAGATTCCGCTATAAGAACAACAACATGGAAGACCTTAAGGCTCAGCTTGAAGCAGCAAAGGATTGCAGAATCAAAGTTATTGCAACCGACGGCGTTTTCTCCATGGACGGTTTCATTGCCAACCTGCCCGCAATCTGCGATCTTGCGGATGAATACGGCGCACTTGTAATGGTTGATGACAGCCATGCTGTCGGCTTCATGGGCGAACACGGCAAGGGCACTCACGAGCATTGCGGTGTTATGGGCCGTGTTGACATCATCACCGGCACCCTCGGCAAAGCACTCGGCGGCGCAAGCGGCGGTTACACGGCAGCTCGTCAGGAGGTTATTGACATGCTTCGTCAGAAGTCACGTCCGTATCTGTTCTCCAACACGCTTTCACCCGCAATTTGCGCAGCATCCATCAAGGTATTCGATATGCTGAACGAATCCACTGCACTCCGCGACAAGGTTCACGAGAATACACGTTATTTCCGTGAGCAGCTCGGTAAGCTTGGTTTCGATGTTCCCGAAAGCACCCATCCCATCGTTCCCGTCATGCTCTATGATGCAAAGGTAGCACAGGAATTCGCAAGGCGCATGCTTGAAAAGGGAGTTTACGTTGTCGGCTTCTGCTATCCCGTTGTTCCTATGGGCAAAGCGAGGATCCGCACGCAGGTTTCCGCAGGTCACACAAAAGAAGACCTCGATTTCGCAGTAAAATGCTTCAAAGAGGTCAAAGAAGAAATGGGCATCTGACCATTTGCGAATAGCGGCCTGATTTTTGGGCAGAAATAAGATATGCTTCATCTGTAAACGATGTGAGCAGTTAGATTTGCCTGAATGATATATTTTAAACGGGCGGTTGCAATAACCGTCCGTTTATGTATAATTATAGAAATAAAAACAAGGAGGATTGGAATCATGGAAAAAAAGATTATCCTGAGCGGCATTCAACCGAGCGGCATACCAACTTTGGGCAATTACGTCGGGGCGCTGCGCAATTGGAAGCTTCTTCAGAGTGATGACAAATTCTGCTATTATTGCGTTGCCAATATGCACGCTTTGACCGTCAGGCAGGATCCCAAGCTCCTGCTTGAGCGTTCCTTCGGGATGGCTGCATTGCTTATTGCATGCGGTGTTGATCCGACAACTTCGCCCGTTTTCATCCAGAGTGATGTGCATCAACATGCTGAGATGAATTGGGTGCTTGCCTGTAACACATATATGGGCGAGCTGAACAGGATGACTCAGTTCAAGGACAAGAGTGCAAAGCATGCCGACAATATCAATGCCGGTTTGTATACCTACCCGGTGCTGATGGCGGGGGATATTCTGCTTTATCAGGCGGATCTGGTTCCCGTAGGAAACGATCAGAAACAGCATGTTGAAATAACACGCGATATTGCCGCACGCTTCAATAATGCCTACGGCGAAACATTCAAACTTCCCGAGCCGTACATTCCGAAAGTGGGCGGCAGAGTAATGAGCCTTACCGATCCGGAAAAGAAAATGAGCAAATCGGACACTAACCCGAATTCGTATATTTCGATTCTCGATGAACCGGCGGTGATAACAAAGAAGTTTAAGCGCGCAGTTACGGACAGCGAAGGGCGAATTGCATATGAAGAAGGACGCCCCGGCATGAACAACCTGCTTTCCATTTACAGTGCGATGACAGGAAAAACAATAGAACAGACCGTTGCGGAATTTGAAGGCTGCGGTTACGGCACGCTTAAAACCGCCGTTGCGGATGCGGTTATTGCCGAGATTGAACCCGTGCAGACAGAGTACAGGCGCATACTGGCGGACAAGGCAGAGCTTGAGCGCATAACAAAGGACGGTGCACGCCGCGCTTCCGAAGCCGCAGAAAAAACGTTGGATCTTGTTTACAGGCGCGTCGGGTTGAGATGAATTCAAAAACAACAGAAGCTGTGTCAGCCGTTTTTGCTGTTGAACACTGAAAAAACAAAGGGAGCACTGCCGCATTGAGCAATGCTCTCTTTATTGTATACGGTTTAATTGTTTGGTGTACTCAAAAAAACAAACCGCAGACCCTCTTTCCCCGATGGCACCTGTCGGCATAAAGCCGACGCGGAACAGTACACGCTGGGAAGCATTGTTCTCCGGAGCAGTTTCGGCTTCGATTCGCTTTACACGCGGTTGGAGAACGGCCCATTTGCAGACGGCTTCAAGAGCTTCGGTCATGTATCCGTGTCCGCAGCAGCCGTCATACAGGCCGTATCCGATTTCAACCGTTCCGTCCGCATTCAACCCTTTGAAACAGAAATCACCGACAATGTTACGCGGAGAGTTTTTCAGCTCGATATACCATACCGCATACCATATCCGCTCGTTCGGGTTTTGAACACAACCCTGAAGCATTTCGGAGTAGGCTTGCTTCATTTCCGCATCGTGCTCCGCTGCAATAAGGAGCTCCATCGATTCATTTGCTGTCGGATAAAGAATCAAACGTTCGGTTTCAATTGCAAAGCCTTGCTCCCGGTTTGCAATGCAGTGATCATCATTAAATTCCAAGGCTTTTTACCCAGTTTGCAAGCTCTTCGGCTGTAACGTTCATTTTAAAGACTTTGCCGTCAAGCAGTTTTGCGCCGCGGCAGCTCGGTGCAAGCCCGGCATTTGTTTTTCCCATTCCGCTTCCGCCTGAAGTTGCAAACGGAACAATTGTCTTTCCCGAAAGGTCAAAACTCTCGAGGAATGTATTGATTATTGTCGGAGCCACATACCACCAGATGGGGAAGCCGATGAATATGGCGTCATAGGACAAAATATCAAGTTTTTCGTGCACAATCTCGGGGCGCGATGCAGGGTCGGACATTTCAACTGAGCTGCGTGAGCTTTTGTTTGTCCAGTCCAAGTCAGCCTTTGTGTAAGCGATTTTCGGCTGAATACGGAAGCAGTCGGCATGTGCTGCGGACGCAAGCATTTCGGCAACCTGTTCGGTAACGCCGGATGCGGAAAAATATGCAACGAGAGCTTTTTTCATTTTTAGAACATGCTCCTTTTCTTTTTTAAAGGCAGGGACATTGCGTGTGCAATGTCCCTGTGTTTGAATTACTGATTAAGCTGATTTAAATTCGGCTGAGCATAAATCAGCCTGCAACGAAAAATTATTCGTCGTCCTCGTCGTCCTTCTTTGCGGACTCGATAATCTTCTGAGCAACGTTTGCGGGAACATCTTCATAGCGAACAAACTCACTGGTGAAGGAACCGCGACCCTGAGTCATGCTGCGCAGGTCGGTTGCATACTTGAACATTTCGCTCAAGGGAGCTTCCGCAATAACAACGGTACCCTCGGAAGCGGGGTTGAAGCCGATGAGACGGCCGCGACGGCGGCTCATATCGCCCATGATATCGCCCATGTATTCGTTGGGAACGAGAACTTCGTAACGATAGATCGGTTCAATAAGCACGGGGGAAGCTTTTGCACAGGCAGCCTTGTAGGAAAGGCGGGCTGCGGATTTGAACGCAACTTCCTTGGAATCAACGGGATGGTATTTGCCGTCGTAAAGAGTAGCTTTGATGCCAACCATGGGATAGCCTGCAAGAACACCCTTGACCATTGCTTCACGGAGACCCTTTTCAACTGCGGGGATGAATTCCTTGGGAACTACGCCGCCGACGATTGCGTTAACAAATTCAAATTCACCCGTGGGGGAGGGTTCGAAGCGCATCTGAACAACGCCGAACTGACCTGCACCGCCGGTCTGCTTTTTATGCTTGCCTTCAGCCTCTGCCATGGTACGGATAGTCTCACGGTAGGGGATGCGGGGATCTGCAAGGCTTGCTTCAACCTTGAATTTGTTTTTGAGCTTTGCGCAGATAACGTCAATATGCATTTCGCCGAGACCTTTGATAAGAACATCGCCGGTTTCTGCATTCTTCTCGATCTCCATAGTGGGATCTTCTTCGGTGAGGCGGTTGATGCCTGCAAAGACTTTATCTTCTTCGCCCTGTTTCTTTGCGGAAACTGCAAGAGAAATGCAGGGAGCGGGGAACTCGATGGGTGCGAACTTGACGGGTTCTGCGGGGTCGGTCAGAGTATCGCCGGTGTTTGTGAACTGAAGCTTTGCCATTGCGCCGATGTCGCCTGCGCAGAGCTTGTCAACGTTGATGAGGTTCTTGCCGCGCATCATGTAAACCGCGCCGGATTTTTCACTCTTTTCGGCGTTGGGGTTGTATGCTGCAAAGGTTGCATCAATGGAGCCTGCATAAACCTTCATGATGGAGATCTTACCGACAAAGGGGTCAGCAACGGTCTTCATGATCTGAGCGGCAAACTTGCCGTCGCGCTTGATTTCAACGGCTTCGCCTGTGCGGGCGTTGACAGCGGGGCGGATGGGCGCCTTGTCAGCTGTGGGCATATAGTGAACAAGGTTGTTCATGAGGGTGTGAACGCCGGTGTTGAGCAGTGCGGAAACGCAGCAAACGGGAGTTACGTCACCTTCTGCAATACCGAGGTTGAGACCGCGAATGATCTCTTCCTGGCTGAGTTCCTTTGTGTCAAGATAGGTCATCAAGAGCTCTTCATCGCCTTCTGCGGCTGCTTCCATAAGAGCTTCGCGCAATTCTTCGGCACGGCCTGCGAGAGAAGCGGGAATGTCGATTTCCTTTTCGCCCTTGCCGTCGAATCTCTTTGCGGTCATGGTGGTCAGGTCAACGTAACCGACATATGCGCCTTTTTCGATAATGGGGAGCTGAATGGGAACGCAGGTAACGCCGAACTTGCCGTGCAGACCTTCGATTGCCTTGTCAAAGTTTGCGTTTTCGCGATCCATCTGGTTGATGACGATCATGCGGGGCATATTTGCCTTTTTGCACATGCTCATTGCTTTTTCGGTGCCGACAACGGGACCGGAAACTGCGCTGCAAACGATAATTGCGGAATCGGCAAGAGCCATTGCTTCGTATACTTCGCCATAGAAATCAAAGAAACCGGGAGCGTCAATAAGGTTTACTTTGGTTCCGTTCCACTCAAAGGGAGCAACAGCTGCGCTGATGGAAATGTGTCTTTTGGTTTCTTCGGGATCATAGTCGGAAACGGTCGTGCCGTCGTCAACCTTGCCCATGCGGTCGAGAAGCCCTGCATTGAAAAGCATTGCTTCAGTCAAAGTGGTTTTGCCTTCTCCGCCGTGGCCGAGGACGGCAATATTGCGGATGCTGTCAGCTTGATAGTTTTTCATATCGTTGTTTATTTCCCCTCTCGTGGTAATTAATAATTAAACATTTGTTTATCAATCCTGGCTGCGCTGTGCACGGAATCGGAAGCGAAACGCGCACAAGCGTACACACTATTCCTAATTATAGCATAAAAAATCAGCGTTGTAAACACATTGGTTTTCAGCATTTGCGTGTTTTGCAATATATTTGCAGATTATGCGTACCGAAGGATCCCCGTGCGGGAATCCTTCGGCGTTGCTAAGCGAATGCTGTTTGACGGGATATCATGCCCGGTCATGGCCTGTTTAAAGCTTAATGCTTAGGGCAAGATTACATGCTCTGCATTTCGGCAATGCGTGCTTCAAGTTTTGCAAGCATTTCCTTTGCCTTTTCAAGCTTTGAACGTTCTTCCTCAACAACCTTTTCGGGCGCTTTGGCAAGGAAGCCTTGGTTATTCAGCTTGCCTTCGGCGCGGGAAACTTCGCTCTGCCAATGCTTCCTGTCCTTTGCAAGGCGGTCGAGTTCCTTTGCAATATCAATAAGCTCATTCATCGGCATAAATGCCTCACCGAGCGTTGAAACAACCGAAACTGCATTCCTGTCAATGCCGGACTTGTCGAGCTGTACGGAAACCGTGCTTGCACCGGCAAGCTTATTCAGATACGGTGCTGCTGCGCGGCATGCCGCCTCGTTTGCTGCATTTGTAACGATCGTTACATGCGCCCGTTTTGCAGGGGGAACATTCATCTCTGCGCGAACGTTGCGGATTGCGCGAACCATATCCATAAGTCCGTCGGCAGCAGCGGCTTCGGCGGGGAAGCTGAATGCAGCATCAGCCTTCGGCCATGCGGAGAGCATAATGGTTTCCTCGCTGCCGGGTAGACGGGTGTAAATATCCTCGGTGATGAAAGGCATGAACGGATGCAGCAGCTTCATGCTGTTTTTGAGTACATGAACAAGGATGGCGCGAACATTTGCTTTTTGCGCTTCATCTTCGCCGTAAAGGCGCGGTTTCGCCATTTCGATGTACCAATCACAGAACTCCGTCCAAATGAAACTGTAAATCTTGTCAACGGCAAGATTCAGATCAAACGAGTCAAGATTTGCCGTTACGGCTTCGGCAACTTCGTTCAGACGATGCAGGATCCATTTATCCGCAATGTCGGTTATGCTCATGTCAACGGGCTGCAGCTCACCGTCGCCGAGGTTCATCATCACGAAGCGGGAAGCGTTATAAACCTTGTTGCAGAAATTGCGTGCAGCCTCAACCTTTTTGGGCTGATAGCGCATATCGGTGCCCGCAGCAGTGCCGGAAGTCAGACTGAAACGCAGGGAATCGGCACCGTACTCTTTGATTATTTCCAACGGGTCGATTCCGTTGCCGAGGGACTTGCTCATTTTTCGTCCCTGCTCGTCGCGAACCATGCCGTGGATATAGACAGTGTCGAACGGAACATCGCCCATAACGTACAATCCGAACATTATCATTCTTGCAATCCAGAAGAAGATAAGGTCATAGCCGGTGGCAAGGGTGGATGTTGGGTAATAATACTTCAGCTCGGGGGTTTTATCCGGCCAGCCGAGAGTGGAGAACGGCCACATGCCCGAGGAGAACCATGTGTCAAGAACGTCATCATCCTGATGCAGGTTTGTACTGCCGCATTTCGGGCAGCGTTCGGGCGCGCTTTCTTCAACAATGGTTTCTCCGCAGCAGTCGCAATAATAAGCGGGAATGCGATGTCCCCACCAGAGCTGGCGGGAAATGCACCAGTCACGGATGTTGTACATCCAATTATAGTACGTTTGAGCATATCTTTCGGGAACAAAGCGAATTCGTCCGCTTTCAACCGCCTTAATGGCGGGCTCCGCAAGATCCTTTACGGCAACGAACCATTGCTTGGAGACCATGGGTTCGATAGTTGTGCCGCAGCGGTAGCATGTGCCGACGTTGTGGCTGTAGGGCTCGATTTTAACCAGTGCGCCGCATTGCCTGAGATCTTCAACAAATATTTTGCGGCATTCTTTGGTTGTAAGTCCGGCATATTTCCCGCCGAGTTCGTTGATATGCCCATCCTCCGTGAACACACACATGCGGGGGAGCCCCGTGCGCTGACCGACTTCAAAATCGTTCGGATCATGAATCGGAGTGATTTTAACGGCGCCGGTGCCGAAGTCCATTTCAACATATTCATCCGCAACTATGGGAATTTCCCTGCCGATGATGGGCACAACAACGGTTTTGCCGACAATTTCCGTATAGCGCGGGTCATTGGGGTTAACGGCTATGCCTGTGTCGCCGAGGATGGTTTCCGGGCGGGTCGTTGCGCAGATGATGGAATAGCTGCCGTCCGGCGCATCATAGCGAACATGCCAAAGATTGCTGGGCTGTTCAACAAAATCAACCTCCGCATTGGAAATCGCCGTTTTGCAGTGCGGACACCAGTTGACGATGCGGTCGCCGCGGTAAATCAAACCTTTTTTATATAAATCAACAAAAACTTTCGTAACTGCTCTGCTGCATCCGTCATCCATTGTGAAGCGTTCGCGCTCCCAATCGCAGGAAGAACCGAGCTTGCGAAGCTGAGTAACTATGCGTCCGCCGTATTCTTTTTTCCATGCCCAAGCATGTTCAAGAAAACCCTCTCTGCCGATATCCGTTTTTGAAATGCCTTCGGCCGCAAGCTTGTTAACAACCTTAACTTCGGTTGCAATGGATGCATGATCCGTGCCGGGCAGCCAGAGTGTTTCAAAACCGCTCATACGCTTGTATCGAATCAGTATGTCCTGCATGGTTTCATCAAGTGCATGTCCCATGTGGAGCTGACCCGTGATGTTGGGCGGGGGAATCACAATGGTGTAAGGTGGTTTATCGGGATTCGGCTCGGAATGAAAATATCCGCGCTCTTCCCATTTTTTGTACAGCCTTTCTTCAACCGAAGAAGGGTCGTAGGTTTTGGGCATTTCGTCGGGTGCAGCTGCGGTGTCTGCAATTTTCTCCGCGTTTTCAATGCCCTGATTGCTGCAATGATCGCACATTTTAAGTACCTCCGAAAAATAAAATCGCACCTCTCATCTTCAAAGGACGAGAGGTGCGCTCGCGGTACCACCTTTGTTGAACACAGCGGCCGGTCGGTGCGGGCAATCATCAAAAACAGAAAATCGCAGCGCAGAATGCCGAACGAATGCGTTCCACTTGAATCGCCGTAACGGGGCGTGCCGTTCGGGTTGCTACCCCCGAATGCTCAGAAGCGACCTTCACACACTGTCCCTGCAAATTTCCCTTTCAGCCGAGGGGAAAAATCTCTTTTGCCGACAGAATGCTACTCCTCTTCGTCAACGCAATATTAAACAAACTTAATTATAACCGATGCATAAAGCCGTGTCAACAGCAATGCGGTAATATATCAAAATCGTCAATTTTTTGCTCCGCAGTGCGGGCAAAACGCAGCAGCGGAATTCAACTCGGAACCGCATGCAGCGCAATAACGCTTTGCCGAACAATCGGGTTTTGCGGAGTCATCGGCGGGAAGCCTGTTTCCGCAGCACGGGCAGAAAGCGGAAAGCTTATCAATCTGACGGCCGCAGCTCGGGCACTTAATTGTGCCGTCAACGGCATGAAAATCTTCGCGGCTGCATTCATACTCATTTGCGGCATCACCGTTTCGATTGTCGAACGAATCCTCGGCGAACTCGGTGGAGGAATCATCCGAGCCGCAGCAGCATTCTCCGTTGCTGTCGCTGCTGCCGTTAGTGTTAGTGTTGATTTTGGACTTAACGCTCGAAAGCTCTGCCGTAAGCTTTTCAATGGAGGCATGAATCTCGCGTATCCTGTCAAATACGGGAACAATTTCTGCCGGCGGTTCGGCATCGTTTTGGTGTGCTTCCCAAACCAAAAGCCCAAGATGCTCATAAAGCTCTGAAAGCTTGCTCTTTTCTTCAGAAACCTTGTATGTTATTTTTGCGGAATCAACAAGACCCTTCGCCTTGTCGCCGATTTTATCAAAAAAAGCCATTTGAAACCTCCTTATTTATATTGTGCGCGTGTTAACCGAACTCTTAATCGGTGCCTGCATAGTAATGCGCCGATTAAATCATTTATATACGTTTATGCGGGAAATACATTGTTTTGCGGGTTTGCCGAACAAAAACATAACGCCGTGGAGACCGTCGACGCCCCGTGAACAATGCCCTTGGCAAATTATATGCCCAAGGAGGAACAAACAGAATCAACAATGTTCCCGATAAACGGAATATCCGATCTGTTGCCCATTGCAGCGCGGTAGGAGCAGTAAAGCGTGAACAGCGCAACAATTGTGCAGACGATCCAATGCACGGTTCTGAAGAATCCGAGCTTCCCGAGAAGAATTCCGAATATCAACGAGGATACAAATGTGACAATATGAAGAAAGATAACCTGAACACACGCTCTGCGCACGAATGAGTTCTTTTCAATAAAAATCAGCACAACAGCGCAGACAAACGTTACGAGGGCAAGAAAGCCCCAGAAGCCGTTCAGAATGCCGAACACGGCAGTGAAAAGATAAACCAACGAGGCCAGCGTGTTTGCCTTCATTGAAGGAATAAGTGATGAATTTCCGTTTCTCATATTTTTACCTCCGTATAAGTTGAACAGTATTGCGAACCGGTATATCCCAACCCAATAATTATATAACAACATGGCGCGGAATGCAACACAAAAAAGGACATAATCCGATCAATTTGTTGTCAATACATAGTCGCACGGCACAAAAATCTGCACAGAAAACAACCGGTTGCCAAAAGCTCCGTCGGCTGCATCAACGAAATGCGGCAACCGCAAGTCCTTTGGGAAAATGATTCTTAAGCACCCCGTCAACAGCCTTGCCGAAACCGAGTGTACAGCCGTCAACGGAAACCGCAGCAAAACCGCGCATATCGACCGGAACGGGTAAAGTATTTCCGGAAAGATATCGGCGAAGTTCATCCGAATCATATGATAAACTGATTTCATTGCGGAAGTGCAGTCCGTGGCACGCAACAAAAAACGAGTGGCAGGGTTTGAACCTGCCTTTAAGCAATTCACCGACTTCAACCCCGAGGGACAGTATGCGCAGCCTGAGCAGATTTTCATGAAAGGTGAACGGTGCATAAACAATTCTGCCGTCAGACATACGGCGAATTTCATGAAGAAATTCATTTAACCTTGATTCATCACTGAAATCAAGAAAGGAATCCCTGAGGAACTCTGTAAGTGCCGCAATTTCGGCTTTATCCTTAATTTGCGGCACGGCAACAGCATCCGGTATGCAGTCGGAACGTTTTGCACGTCCGCTGCGTGTCCCTGCTTTTTTTTGTGCGGTGCAGGCAGATTCTGCGGAAGCCGTTAATGCGGAAGTGCCGGGAAAGCTGCTGCGGTTCCTTTGCAGTCTTGCAGCAAAATGTCCTTCTCCGCAGCATGTATGCGGATAAAGCCTGTGCTGCATCTCAACAGTGAATTCCGGATGCATACGGCAAAACTCCTCAATTACATCTTCGTTTTCCTCGCGTGAGAATGTACATGTGGAGTAGATAAGCTTTCCGCCGGGCGCAACGCAGCGGCATGCACTTTCAAGAATTTGCTGCTGACGCTTGGCACATGCCGAAACATGTTCCGGTGACCATTCGGCAATTGCGGTCGGGTCTTTTCGGAACATGCCTTCGCCGGAGCAGGGGGCGTCAACAACAACACGATCGAAATACTGCGGCAGGGCTTCCGCAACGGCATCCGGGTGAGCGGATGTTACAACGGCATTCACGATGCCGAGCCGCTCAAGGTTGCGGGCAAGCAGTTTTGCGCGATTCGGGATAATTTCGTTTGAAACAAGAATTCCGCGGCCGCAAAGCCTTGCGGCGATTCCTCCGCTTTTGCCTCCGGGTGCGGCACAAAGGTCGAGCACGCGCATTCCGGGAGCTATTTCGGCAGCTTCGACAACGCTCATGGCGGAGGGCTCCTGCATATAAAAGAGCCCGGCAATATGATAAGGATGCGTTCCGATATGCTCCGGGTTTTCGGTAAGTATCAACCCTTCGTTAAGCAGCTCCGATTGCTTGGTTCGCCACGGACAAAGGTCAAGAAAGCGTTCCTTTGAGATTTTAAGTGTGTTTATACGCATTGCGCGGATGGGTGCATCCGAATAACAGGCAATAAAACGCTCATACTCAGCCGTGGTTTCGAAATCGGTGCGCATTCTTTTGATGAATGCGTGAGGGAGTTTGCTTTCGATGCCGCTGCCGCTGCAAATCTTGTGCGGACATTGTGCGTCATGTGACAAATCGGATAAAGTCTCGCTCGAAAATGTATTGTTTGAATCCAAAATTCGCATTCCTTTCAATATCTGAATCTGAAATTAAAAATCTGTTCGCAAAGATCAACCGGTGCGCTTTCGCTGCCGAGCAGTCAAAAAGCGGCGGTCAGGCTCGGCTTGGGAATCCCCTGAATCAGGGCTTATCTTATGCCGTGCGCAAAACCGCCGCAGGGTTTGATTTCTCAAAGAGAAAATGCAGTGCGGCGATTACGCCGCAGCCATTATATCATGCAGTGCAGCCGTTCTGCAATGCCGTGTGCTTTATTTAAGCAGGCTCGCCGTGCTTGTTTCCGTGAACTGAGTGGTATAAAGATCATAGTAATAACCTTTGAGTTTCAACAGTTCGCGATGCGTACCGGATTCGGTGATTCTTCCGTTGCGGATAACAAGAATTCTGTCCGCTGACCGGATCGTGGAAAGCCTGTGCGCAACAATGAAGCTTGTTCTGTTTTTCAGAACGGTCCGGATCGCACTCTGTATAAGCACTTCGGTTTCGGTATCGATGGAGCTTGTTGCTTCATCAAGAACGAAAATACGCGGGTCGGCAAGGATAACCCTTGCGAATGAAATCAGCTGCTTCTGACCTGTCGAAAGCCTTGCGCCGCCTTCGCCGACTTCGGTATCATAGCCGTTTTCGAGCTGTTCAATGAATTCATCGGCATGAACCGTTTTTGCGGCAGCACGGACTTCTTCATCGCTTGCATCCTTTTTGCCGTAACGGATATTGTCCCGTATGCTTCCGGAGAACAGGTGCGGAGTTTGCAGAACATAGCCGAGCCTGTCCTGAAGCCAGAGCTGACTGCGCTTGCGGTAATCCGTACCGTCAATAAGAATGCTCCCTTCGGTCGGTTCATAGAACCTGCAAACAAGGTTCACAATTGTGCTCTTGCCGGCACCTGTTTCACCGACGAGTGCGATGGTCTCGCCCTGTTTAACCACAAGACTGAAATCTTTCAGCACTTTTTCGCCGCCGTTGTATGCAAAACTCACATTGCGAAATTCAATATCGCCGCGGATGTCCTCCCAGTTTTCGCGTTTGGGGTTCATGCAGTCACCGTATTTTTCAATAACTTCGGGAGTGTCCGTAATATCGCTTTCGGTGTCAAGCAGCGAAACAACGCGTTCGGCACTCGCCTGCGCACTTTGCATTTCCGCGAATATACCTGCAAGCTGCTGAATCGGGTCAAACAGGTTGGTGGTGTACGAAATGAAGGTTGAAAGCACACCGATGGTCATTGCCGCACCGAATACAGTGGGTGCGATAACGGTGCGCCCGCCGGCGTAAAGCGCAAGAGCGGTTCCTACCGAACCCAAAGTCATAACGATGGGGGTAAACATAGCCGAAAGCACGGCAGCCCGGATCGAGGCTTTCCGCATTTTGCCGGATTCCGCTTTAAACTCTTCGAAATTGCGTTCTTCACGAACGAGCGTTTTCGTCGTGACTGCACCCATGATGCCCTCATTGAATGCACCTGTAATGCGGGAATTCTGTTTGCGTACGATTCGGTGCTGCTGAAGAATTCTTTTTTGAAACCATGCGCACAGAATCGCAATCGGCGGAACAACAATGAGCACGAGAAGGGCGAGCTTCCAATTCATTGAAAGCATCATGACGGTGCAGCCGATAACAAAGCCGCCGGACCAGAGAATATCCGTAAGACTCCATGCGATCATGTCGCTGAGGCGGGGAATATCGCCGATCATTCGCGCCATGATGTAGCCGACTGCGGTCTTGTCATAGTATGAGAATGACAACTCCTGTAGCTTTTTGAATGCGTCCTGACGGATATCATAAGCGATCGCCATTTCAAGCTTTCCGGCGCGTGAAATAAACATCACAGTCCCGAAGGATTGAAGCGCAATGACAATAAAATACACTGCGGCGAACGGAATGAGCCGCTTAATATCACCCTGCAGGATTATGCTGTCGATTGCGTATCTGCTCAGCTGCGGGTAAACAAGGTCGATGGCCGCAACTATGAACATGAACACGATCAGCGGAATCAGCAGTTTTTTTTGACGCAGTCCGTAAGCAAGCAGCCGCTTCCAGACCTTCATGTCAACTTTTTTATTGAACTCCTCTTCTTTAAGAGCAGTGGTGGTAAGTTCTTCTGACATTAGTTTTCCTCCTGTTCGGATCGGAGCTCATCTTCAAGCAGATTCTGAATATCCGCAATGCGTTTATACAGTCCGTCCTGCTTAAGCAGCTCCTCGTGTGTTCCCGTCTGCACAAGCCTGCCGCCTTCAAGCACAAGAATCTTGTCTGCGCGGCAGAGCGTTGTGATACGGTGCGAAATGATGAATGTTGTGCAGCTGCTGCGGCGCGAATGCAGTGCATCGCGGATTGCCGCATCGGTTTCGGTATCAACCGCGCTCATCGAGTCGTCAAGCACGATGATTGGGGCTTTCTGCATCAGCATTCTTGCAATTGCAACGCGCTGCTTTTGTCCTCCGGACAATGTAACGCCCTTTTCGCCGACGACAGTGTCGTAACCGTTTTCAAAACTCTGAATAACGTCATGCACCGATGCAACGCGGGTGGCGTCAAACACTTCTTCAACGGCAGCATCAGGGTTGACAATGCGAACGTTTTCCATGATCGTTCTGGAGTAAAGGAAGGGTTCCTGTAAAACGATGCCGATATTGCGGCGCAGATGATGCCGCTCTATGTCGTTGATATTCACGCCATCGATAAGAATTTCACCGCTGCGGCATGTGTACAGCCTTTGCAGCAGCTGCACAAGGCTGGATTTGCCGGAACCGGTGGAGCCGAGAATAGCAACGGTTTCGCCGCGCTTTGCAGTGAAGGTGATGTCCTTAAGGACTTCCTGTCCGTCCTCGTAGCCGAAATCAACATGGCGGAACTCAATGTCGCCGTGAATTTCCGGAGTCAATGCTTTCCCGGGTTCCTTTTCGGGGGGGACTTCAAGAATCTCGTCGATTCTGCCGAGAGAGACGCTTGCCTTGCCAAGGTCGGCAAGGGTTCGCCCAAGCTGACGAACGGGCCAGACAAGCATTGATGTGTAGCTTGAGAAAACAAGCATTTCGCCAACCGAAATTTCTTTACGGAGAGCTAAAATGATGCCTGCAACAAGACTGATGCCGATTTGCAGATAGCCAAAGCCGTCAGTGCAGCCCCAGTAGTAGGCAAGCATCATAAGAAGCTTATCGTTCTTTTTGCGAAAATCAGCGTTCTTCTCCGTGAAGTTTTCAAATTCGCTGCGTTGCTGCCCGAACGCACGCACAACACGCATTCCGGAAACGTTCTCTTGAATAACGGCAGAAAGCTTGCCTTCGGCCTCGTCCGAGAGAGTGAACTGATCCTTAACGAACTTGAAATACACGAACGATGCAACGGCAAGGAACGGCATTATCATTACGGAAAAAGCTGCAAGCTTCGGATTGAGCGTGAACATGATTATTGCAGCGGCAACGATCATGACGATTGTGCGAATGATTTCAAGCAGCTGATTTGTAACAAACCTGCGGATGGTGTCAACATCCGATGTGCAGCGCTGAATGATATCGCCGCTTGAAATATGCTTATAATAGTCGTAAGGCACGTTCGCAAGGTGCGAATAGAGCCTGTTGCGCATGTTGTAGGACATTGTTTCCGCGCCGTAGGCAATCTGACTTCTGCGAATATAAACAGAAAGTGCGTTCACACCTGTTGCAGCTATTAAAGCAATGCCCATGATATAGAGATGCTGTTCAAGAAAAGGGATTCCGCCGATTGAATCTATAAGGCGTTCGATCCAAGGGGCAACCGCAATGCCGCCGCTGTACCCTTCTTCGGCTGCTGTACAGAAAGGACTAATAAATTCACGCCGTACAGGACTCCCGACGCAAGGTTTCCAGCAGAGCTTCAATCTCATCGACAAGGTTCAGCCGAATGTCCATGCGCCCGTCCGGGTAGATGGTGACGGAGTGCAGCAGATCGATTGAGATTTCCCTGGTCAGCGCCGTAATCCCGGCATAGCTTTTGAAATGCTCGATTACAGCATTGCTGCCGTCGTCGCTGCCGCTTATTTTGTGCTCCAGCTCAAAGACCGTGCGGGAGATTTCCTCTGCCTGCGCCGTCAGAGCTTTCTTCTGCGCCGCGAAGCTCTCGCGGGATATCTCGCCCTCTACCAGTCCTTCATAGAGGTCTTGCAGCCGCTTATCAAGCCGGGCTTTCCGGCTCTGGAGGGTCTGCAACTGTCGCTGCGCCTGTTTGCGGTCAAGCTGCCGCTGCTCCTGCCTTGTTTGCAGGAGCCTGTCTATACTGACGGCGTATTGGGCGTAGACCTGTATGGTGTCAATGACAGCATCCAGAATATCAGACTCAGGGATTCTATCCTCCGAGCAGTCAAAGCCGGTATTCAGCCTTTTCATGACGCAGCGGTAGGAGCCGTTCTTTCTGCTGTCCCGCTGCATGGCGTGGCCGCATACACCGCAGATCACCTTGCGCTTCAGCGGATTGCCGCTGCCGGATGCCGCTTCGTATTCCCGGTATTCCCGCATACAAGTCTGCGCTTTCTCGAACAGCGCCTCCGGCACAATGGCCTCGTGCCTGTCGGGGACGATGACCCAATCATTGCGGGAGATTTTGACTGTGTGGGCGCTGCCTACAATATCCCGGCTTCGTTTGCGGTACACCGTCTTGCCGGTGTACCGCTCGTCCCGCAGGAACTTTGCGACCAGATTGCCCGTCCAGAAGTTTTCCTCCCGGATGCTGTGCCACGGCGTCCTTGTGCAGCCAGCCTCTGCCTTGTAGTTCTTCGGGGAGCTTACGCCGTCGCCGTTCAGCGCCGCCGCGATTTGCCATGTCTTTGCGCCGTCTGCCGCCATTTGAAAGATGCGCCGTATCACGTCGGCGGCTTCCGTATCTACCAGAAGATGATTCTTGTCCTCCGGGTCTTTGACATATCCGTAAGGCGCATAGGGACTGAGAAACGCCCCGCGTTCGGCTCTGGCCTTCTTTGCGCTTTTTACCCTGCGGGAGAGGTCACGGCTGTACAGGTCGTAGATCAGCGTCCGAAACGAAGTATCGAGGCTGTCGATATCCAGCGGATTGCTGCTATCAAAGCCGTCGTTGACGGAAATGAAGCGCACACCGAGGAATGGGAACACGCGGGAGATGTAGTCGCCCACGGTGAGGTAATCACGGCCAAAGCGGGACAGATCTTTTACTACGATGCAGTTGATTTGCCCGCGCCTGACCTGCTCCAAAAGCGCCTTCACAGCGGGACGCTCGAAGTTCGTACCACTCCAACCGTCGTCACAAAATTCCAATATTTCAGAGCCGGATAAATCTGCATGGCTGCATACATAATCCCGCAGGAGGCTGCGCTGGTTGGATATGCTCTCGGATTCGTTTTTTTCGCCGGTTCGCAAATCCTCATCCTCGCTGGATATGCGAAGATACATTGCCGTTTTCATGCGTCAGCTTGCCTCCCTTCCAGATATGTACATAGTTCTTTGTATTCGTCCCGGTAGCGGAACACGATCTCGATATTGCTGTCACCGTCCACATACACGCGCTCAATCAGCGCCTGCGCCATTTCTTTTGTCAAAGCATCCGCGCCCCGGAAGCTGCCGAAGGCCGCAAGGAACGGGTTTTCCGACGTGTGCGCCGCTTCCGCCGCTTGACTGCGTGTCAGAGCCTCGATCAGCCGCTCCGCTTCCTCGGCTTCCGCTTTGTAGCGACGCTTCAGCGTCATATACTCCTGCTCGGTCATGAGCTGATCCACATAGCTCTGATACAGGCTGTCATACAGGCCGTTGCAGCGCTTGAGCGCCCTTTTCGCGGCGTCCAGCCTGCCTTGCAGCGTCGCGGTCTGCTTTTTGTACTTTGGCGAGCCGTTTAGTCTGCGGACAATGGCTTCCATATCGGCGGCAAGGGCGATCTGGGTTTGAATGGCTTGCAGGAGCATGGGAAACAATGCGTCCTCCCGGATGTTTTTCAGCGGACAGCTGCCAATGTCGTTGGCGTGGGTCGGGCAGATAAAGGTGTACCACAGCTTTTTTTCGTGGCTCACATTCTTGTACCGCACCAGCGGACGCTTGCAGTCGGCGCAGTAGACCAGCCCCTTGAGGATGTTTTCGGTGTTTTCCAGATGCGTGAATCTGCCGAGGTTTTCAAAGTATTCTGTCTTTTTGCGCTGTGCAAGCTCCTGCACCTTATCAAAGGTTTCCCGGTCGATCAGCGGCTCGTGGGTATTTTCCACGACGACCCATTCCTCTCGTGGCTTCTTATACTGCCCCCGGTTTTCGTAGAAGGACTGCCGCTTCCTTCCCTGCACCATGTGCCCGATGTACACCTGCCGGGACAGAATGTTTTTGACCGTCTGAACGTACCAGCTCACGCCGTTATACTTCTCCGTTTTGCACGCGCCGGTATTATATAGGTAGGCGGAGGGGGATGGTACGCCGGAATCGTTGAGCCGCCTTGCGATTTGTGTGATTCCCATGCCCCAGGCTCGCCACCGGAATATCTGCCGGACAACGGGTGCCGTCGCTTCGTCCGGCTCCAGCTTGCGGGGATTATCCGGTTGTTTGCGGTAGCCGTAGGGAGCCCACGCCCCGATAAAATCTCCGTTTTTCTGCTTCGCCGCCAGCGCGGAGCCGGACTTCCTGGAAATATCCTTGCTGTAAACCTCGTTGATGAGATTTTTCAGCGGAACCAGATAGCCGTCCGCGCCCCGCTGGGCGGTGAGGGTGTCGAAGCCGTCGTTGACGGCGATGAAGCGAACTCCGAGGAACGGAAAAATGCGTTCCAGATAGTTGCCCGTTTCCTTGTAGTTTCTGCCAAAGCGGGACAGGTCTTTGACCACGATGCAGTCAACTTCTCCACGCTTGACCGCCTCCATGAGCTTTTCAAATTCAGGACGTTGGAAATCCGTGCCGGTTCGTCCGTTATCGCAGAACAGCCCATACAGGGTAAGCGTTGGGTCATCTTCGATGAACCGGAGCAGGAGATTTTTCTGCCCCTCTATGGTATCCGCGCCGGGTTTGCCGCTGTCCTCCACGGAAAGGCGGACATAGGCGGCAGCGCGGTATTGCTTCTGCGCCTGTGCGGGAGCTTCCATCGCCGGAATGACTGGGTTTGTCTTTCGTTTCGTTCTTGCCACTTATACCACCTCCCGTATTTGTGATCTTCTGAGAATATCCGTCTGCCATGCAAATTCGTCCGCAAAGCGGAAGCGGACTTCCACGCGGTTATCCCTGTAAATGAGGATGCGGTCGATCAGCGCCACAACGATGCTGCGCTCCAATTCCGTGATGTTCAGGTGCTTTCTGAACTGCGCCATCCACTCCCGGTGCTCGCCGCCGTGCTCCCTGATCTGCGTAAGGGTCTCCTGCAAGGCGTCCATCTGCTTTTCGCACTCGGCGCAGCGTCCTGCGTAATTCTGCTTGAGCCTTGCGTATTCGTCCCGGTCGATGATGCCGTCTGCAAGGCTTTCATACAGGGACATGAGCAGCTTCTGGAGCCGCTCATATTCCGAGCGCTTTTTGTCGAGCTGCCGCTGCACCTTCTGGGCTTCTGCGGTTCTCAGGGGGACGGTATCCGTCATGGCAAGAATATCGTCCAGATCAACCACGTCCCGGATATACTGCTTTACCGTGTCCAAAACCAGTTGTTCCAGCGCCTCGTCGCGCATCCGGTGGGGCGAACAGGATCTATCCTGCTTGTGCGCAGCGCAGACGTAGTAGACATACTTTTTATTGCCGGAGGGAACGGTTTTGCGCACCATGCTTGCGCCGCACTCGCCGCAGAACACCATGCCGCTGAAAAGCTGCACGGCGCTGTCGCCGGGGCTGCGGCGGGTATCCAACGAGAGCGCCTTCTGTACGCTGTCAAAGTCCCGGCGCTCAATGATAGCTTCGTGGGCGTCCGAAACGATTGCCCATTCGCTTTCCGGCTTTGTGACGCGCTTTCGCACCTTGTAGCTGGGTGTGGTTTCTTTTCCCTGAATGAGTATGCCTGTGTAGACCGGATTTTTCAGGATACGCAGCACGGCGTTGGCCGACCATGCCGCCTGCGGGTTCGCCTTGAAGGAGGTGGCAAACCTCATGCCCAGCGATCTTTTGTATTCCATGGGCGAAAGCACACCGCTGTGATTCAATCGGGCGGCGATATCCTGCGGGCTCATGCCCTCCAGCTTCCATTTGAAGATATCCCGCACGACGTCCGCGGCGTATTCGTCTGCCACCAGACGGTTTTTGTCTGTTTCGTCTTTCAGATAGCCGTACACGGCAAATGCGCCGATGTGCTGACCGCTCTTGCGCTTGACCTCAAGCTGAGTGCGGACTTTCACGGAAATATCCCGGCAGTAGGCTTCGTTTATGAGGTTCTTGAACGGGATGATAAGCTCGTCCGAGGCGTTTTTTCCGCCGAGACTGTCGTAGTTGTCGTTGACGGCGATAAAGCGCACGCCTAAAAAGGGGAATATCTTCTCGATGTACTCGCCTGCGTCCAGATAATTTCGGCCAAAGCGTGAGAGGTCTTTTACGATGATGCAGTTGGTGCGTCCCGCCTTTACGTCCTCCAGCATTTTCTTAAAGCTCGGCCGCTCGAAATTGGAGCCCGTGAAGCCGTCGTCGATCCTGACGGCGTATTCCCGAAGCTCCGGGCGGGTTCGGATAAAGTCACGCAGCAGCTCCCGCTGCCCGGTGATGCTGTTGGATTCCTCTTTATCCCCATCGTCCCTCGACAGCCGGAGGTAAAGCGTGGCGTTCCAGATTTTTGTTTCGGTGTTGTGTTGCATATTGCCAGCTCCTTTCCTCCAAAATTGTACCCTGCGTTGCGCAGGACTGTCGAGGATGTCGCAGGATCAGCCCTTTGTGCGGATATATGCTTCCAGTCTGTCCTCCAATGAAACATCCGTATCGGCGAAGCTGACCCTGACCACATATTTCCCATGCCGGTAGCAGTAGGGGTTGCCGATCTGACGGATGAAATCCAAAATACGCTCCCGCTTGGGCAGCGCCGTGTTGACCTTTACATTGCGGATATCCACCAGCGCCGCAGGGTCAACGGCGCGAACATCCATATCGGATGCCGTATATGCGTCCATGCCATACCTCCTTGTTTTGTTTATTCCATGGTTATGATTGGATATATAAATCTATGAGCCCGAGCCGAGGGCAGAAGAATAGGGCTGTGACGGAACACAGCCCCATGGTTTCCGGCCTCGATGCGGATAAAAAGACCCTTCCCTCAGAACTTCATGGGAAGGGTCGAATGCTTGCGCCTGCCGTTGTAAATGCGGTAGAACAGGTTGACATAGCGCTTTACGCCCCGCAGCTCCTTTTCCGCCTTGCCCGCCGCGTAAATAAACTTGGGCTCGTAGGCGCGGAGACTGTAAATGAGCCGCTCCCGGTCGTACTCGCCGTGGTACAGCTCCACGAAATGGACGATTCCCTGAATGATTTCCGCTCTCAGGGAATCGGGATCGCCGCCCCATGCCTCCAGCAGGAGGGTCAGCGCTTCCTTGTAAACCTCTGCGCCGACACGCTTGAACTCAGCAAAGGCGGTATTGATGCAGATGATGCGCCCGACGCCTCCGCCGCGCTCAAAGCCCACATGAAATCCTACGTCCTCGGTCGCTTCGTAGAACTCGCCCGATGCCTTATCCTCGCCGCGAAGATTGGCGCGGAGCCTGGCGCTGGGCGTCAGGGCTGCGGAGTAGCCGGTCTGCATGGCAAACAGCAGCGCTTCATCAGCCTCTGTCATACCGTAGTACACCTTACAGAGGATCGGCAGGTCGTTGTTGCCGTTCATGTGCTTGCGCGCCACAATAGTATGTTGCCCGTCAAACACATAATAGTGACCGTCACGAAAGCTAACCTTCGGTTCGTTGGCGATACGCTCATTGAACCCGGCCACGATCTTTACCACACGCTCGGTGTTCAGCTTGCGCTGGTACGCATCGGGAATCTCCAAATCCCGGCTGCTGACCTCCATCAGCTTGTAGAGTGTCTTAATGCTGTTCATTGTCTGTTTCTCCTTCCAATTTGAGAATGTATTGTTTTGGCTCCTGCATGATTTCAATGACCTGATCTTTGTAGTCCGGCTTTTCCAATAGACCGGGGAAGTTCGTAAAAAGCACGTCGCATGTCTCGACCATATTCCGCGCCGTATAGCGCAGGCTTACCAGTGCCGAATCCTCCGTGACGCGCTTGGAGTCCTTCATATCCTCGTAGCTTTTGTCGATAGTCGCATAAACCTCTTGCTGGCGCTTTGTGCCGCTCCGGGCAGACTCCTTATCTGCTTTGGGCTTCTTTTCCGGGATCACCCTGAGCTGTTCCGCTTTTTCCCGGCGCTCCTCGGGAGAGGCACGGGCGACAGCCGCCACATCGGTTTCTCTGGGCTTAAACTTTCCGAGCAACAGGTCATTCTTGATGCCCGGAAGCACTTCTTCAGCGGCGTCCACACCTTTTGCATACTGATCCGCTCGTTTAACATAGCTCTCACTTGTTCCTGTCTCTGAAGCAATTCGCTCTCTTGTTTTCTGTGCTGCAATCAAGTGGTCATTTTGACCACTTGATTCTGGCAGATTGCTTTTCCGATCTCCTCCATGTGTTTTTTTCTCTGCATCGTAACGCTGCCCGATCAGATATTTCTTCTGCTGGGGCGTAAGATTTCGCCGCCCGAGCTGGTTCTTGCAAATCCAGGAAAGGGCTTCGTAGCGGTTGCTGAACTGCTTTTCATGGGTGCGGAACTCGATACCCGGATGCGCCTGCGCGATGCGGTAGCGGTTGTGACCGTCCACAATCGTATCGTTCCAGACAATGAGGGGCATGAGCACCAGCCCTTCCTCTAAGATGTTTTCTTCCAGCTGGGAAAGCTCGTCCTCGGTCAGCGGCGGGCATTTCGCCTCGAACTCCGGGTCGATGGTCAGTACGGGATTCATTACGGAGCCTCCATTTCTTCGGGGACGTACAGCCCGAGGGCTTCCTCGATGGCTTCCCCGATCTCATCCATCTGCTGCCGGGTCATCCTGCCCAGGTACTTCCTCACGCGCCGCTTGTCGATGGTCTTGATCTGCTCCAGCAGCACCATGCCGGGAAGCTCCAGCCCACGGATGCGCTCGGCGTAGTAGTGGGTGGGCTGGGACGGCTTCTTGCCGGACTTGGACGTGATGGGCGCGACGATCAGCGTGGGGCAGTAGTAGTTGCCGGTGTTGTTTTGCAGGACGACCACAGGGCGGGTGCCGCCCTGCTCGGAGCCTATGTAGGGGTCGAGGTTGGCAAGGTACACGTCGCCCCTGCGGTAAATCCAGTTTTCCTTCATGCGGTATCTCCGTTCCTTTCTTTCGTTTCTTTCGATATTCCTCAAAGCGAGAAAGCAGGTCATGTCCGGATATCTCTCGCTGTTGTATCTGTCCTGTGCGTTCATATTGCGTCTCCTTGTCTTTTGTCATTTTGGTTTTTCGGGTATGTACGCTCTCAATTTGTCCTCGACGCCCCGAGAGCAGGGA
>ENA-UOJG01000654-UOJG01000654.1-human-gut-metagenome-genome-assembly--contig:-C47-NODE-654-length-45342-cov-19.287743_pt1 | contig 45342 bp, 40 predicted proteins | sample MGYA00242340_ERZ723887 | MGnify/ENA metagenome assembly ERZ723887 | reverse complement strand
TGTTTGAACAATTTTTACTTCAGAATATTGTCTAACTTTTTGGGGTCACTTCAAAGCATCGGCCATGTCGGGATATTTTTTATTTTTCCCCCCTCCGGAGAAACGAGCGCCCGGTGAGATGATATTCCTGCGGCAGGGAGAAAGCGCCCGACTTTCCAAGCGGAAGCGGCGGCCACTTTTCCCCCCTCCTCATTGGCAAGCCGCCTGTAAGATACTTAATTCACAGAGGAAACACACCGCCCGGTTATCGGGGCGTAGAGTTCGATAACAGCGGCCATGGGTGGCTGAAAGCCCATGGGGCAAAAACGCCAAGCTTTATCCCACAATCTACGAAAAATCAAAATAAAAAAGGAGAGTTTTATTATGAAGAAATACAACTATTCCGACGCGATCGCCGCTGCTGTGGAGCAGATCCTGACCGAGGACAAACAGGGTTTCGATTTTAACGAAGATCTCGGTGTCTTCAGCTTCGACATCCGGGTCAGTGGCAAGATTCAGAGATTCAGATATATCATTGACATCAACGAGGATGATATTGGCGTCTATGGAATGTGCCCCATCGCCGCTGACAGCGACGACAAGAAAATGATGGCACAGATGGCGGAATTTTTCTGCCGCGCCAACCGCGGGCTGCGGAACGGCACCTTTGAGCTTGATTATGAGGACGGCGATATTCGCCTTCGGAGCTTTATTGACTGCGAAGGTTCCCTTCCCAGCCCCGAGGCACTGAAAAACTGCTTGCGCTGCACCGCAGCGCTCTATCGGTATTACGGCTCCGGTATCGCGGCGATCATCTTCGCCGGAAGCACCGCCACGGAAGCCATCGCACTCTGTGAGGCTGAACATGAGGAAAAGTGCCGCCGCATCCGCGCAAAGCTGGACCCCACTTTCCCTGACACTGACCCTGATCCGGACCCCGATCCGGACCCTGATACGGACCCTGACCCAGACCCTTATACGCCCCCGATCTGCAATACGCCCTCCTCCGACGACGCTCTGGATCCCTTCTTCAATCTGTTCTGTGGGAATATATCGGAGGATGAGGACGCATAATGGAAATTCTGATCAAAAGCGCGAATGGTATTTCGCAGGTATCGGCTGACGCAAAGCTGCTGTCGCAGCGGAAGGTATTCATCGAGGGCGAGATCTCGCCGGAGTCCGCCTGTGAATTCGTGAAGAAGATCATGCTTCTCAACGCGGAGGACGCCGGAAAGCCCATCGATATCCTGATCAACAGTCCGGGCGGCGGCGTCTCCTCCGGGATGCTGATATACGACGCGATCCAGAGCAGCAAGGCCCCTGTCAGGATGTTCTGCATCGGCCGCGCATACAGCATGGGGGCGATCCTGTTCGCCTGCGGCACGCACGGGCGGTATATGCTGCCGCACGCAGAGCTGATGCTCCATGAGCCGCTGCTGGGAAACAAGGTCGGAGGCAACAGCTCGTCCATCAAATCGATCTCCGAAAGCCTGTTGGAGACGAAACGAATGATAAACCAGCTTCTTTCCAAGCATACCGGAAGAAGCGAGGAGGAGGTGGAAAAGGCCACAAGTTACGACCATTATTACAGTCCGGAGGAGAGCAAGGAATTCGGCCTTTGCGATCAGATCGTGGACTTCAGTATGCTATTGGAGGAGTAACGTATGGTAAAAGAGAAAATCATTCTGGGCGAGAACTGCTCCTTCAGCGCCGATTGTCAGGAGACCGGCCTGAACAATAATGTGATCGTATGCGGCGGCAGCGGCAGCGGCAAAACCATGTCGATTTCAGAGCCGAGGCTGCTGGAGACAAAGACATCAAGTCTGATGGTCACCGTGACCAAAAGGCGCATTGTGACAAAATACATTCCCTTATTCAAAAAGCGGGGCTATCAGATCCTGGATCTGAACTTTGCCAAGCCGGCGGCAAGCACCTGTTCCTTTGACCCGCTGAAGTATGTGGGGAGCTATTCCGACATCACCTTCCTCGCCAGATCCGTTGTTAAAGCGGATCCCCAAAAGGAAAACACCAACGCAGACCCCTATTGGGATGAGGCCGCGGTCTCCCTGCTGTCCGCCGAGATCGCCTACACGCTCATGACAAAGGAGCACGCCAGCTTTGCCGACGTCCTTGATCTGCACGACACGCTTATTCTCAAGGACACCGGCAACACCGTGAGGACCTCTCTTGACATGCAGTTTGCGCGCGTTGCCGCCAAGGATCCCACATGTTTTGCCGCATCATGCTGGCGCTCCTTCAAAAATCTGCCGGTCAACACGGCCGGATGCGTTTTCGGCATGCTGAACACAAGCATTGATACGATATTCTCGCCTGAGCTGCGAAGCATGATGCGGGACAAGAAAACCGTCGATTTTGAGCAGCTGGCAGAAAAGAAAACCGTTCTGTTCATCACCACCAGCGCCGTGAATCCCTCGCTGCACTGCTTTGTCAACATGTTCTACGCACAGGCGTTCAAGCAGCTCTTTGAATACGCGGAGAATTGCCCGGAGGGCACGCTGCCGGTCCCCGTCCATGTTCTTTGTGACGATTTTGCCACGGGAGGCCGTGTGCTGGACTTTGCCGAGTACATCAGTATTTTCCGCGAAAAGGGCATCTCCGTCACGCTGCTGCTGCAATCCGAGAGCCAGCTGGAGGGGATGTACGGCAGCGAGAACGCCACCACCATCATCAACAACTGCGATTCCTATATCTATCTGGGTGGGATGGATCTGAAAACGGCGCAGAACATCAGCCTGCGGCTAAACGCGCCGCTTGACGAGGTGCTTCACATGCCGATCGGGCAGGAGGTAGTATTCCGGCGCGGACAGCGGCCTATCGTCACCAAACGGTATGACATCCGGAAGGATAAGCTGTATCAGAAGGTAACGAAGGAATATCACAAGGAGCATACTGCGAAGGAGCGGCAGGGTCGGACACCGGAGAGCATAAACAGCAGCTGAATAACGAACCATCCCAGACCTTCGGCTCACGCCGGAGATCCGGGATGGTTTTTCTATATGTTAAGCCGCGCATCGCCGCCTTACCGGAGGATCAGCGCCATGATACCGGCCAGCACCGCCGAGATCGCCGCCATGCCGATGGTGCCGAAGGCCCACTTTTTGCGCTTATCCGCCGCCGTGATGTAGGGCTTCAGATCCTCCGTGCCGGGGATCGTCCACGCCTTGGTGTGTCCCACCCACCAGTCGTCTATCAGAAACCGGTCGATTAGGTTCATGATGGACAGTATCGCCAGCAGCTGCCAGAAGCCGCTCAGAAAGCCCCGCGCTCCGTTGACGGCATACACGAACACCAGCACATAGGCGATGTAGCCGGGAAGGCAGCAGAGCTTGAAGATGATGGCATTGCGCTTGATCCGCTCATGGGTGGTCAGGCCCTGCGCCACGCAGCGCTCCTGCACCGCGGCGCTGTAAAGATGCACCATCCCCACCGCGCCTTTGCGGATGCCGAAGGCGCAGACCAGCACCAGCAGCACGCCAAGGCCGAGGCCCTCCAAAATCACTTGAACGATCATTACTGCTCTCTCCTTTCTTTATGCAAAACACTTCACCGGTTAGTTTTTGCTAACTCCCACTCCTTGAAAAAGCCGCCTTCGGCAGCCTTTCCTGTTGCAAATGGTCAGCTTACGCTTTCCGGTCACATTATAAGCCGCGCCACTGCCCCTTGTCAAGCCAGTCATACGCCTTTATTGTAATTGCAAATCGTAATTTTTTCTCTTCATTATACGATCTGTATGCAAAAAAGAGCCGCTGCGGCATGGCAGCGGCTCCTTGAAGCATCAGATATAGCGGCGGGGAACACGGTCGCCGGTCAGCACCAGATCGTGAGGGATGGTGACGGTATCGCCCACATGGCAGTCACGTCCCGTGACATCCAGCACGGTATGGGTCATGCCCGGCGCGCCCAGCAGCGGCACCTTCTCGCCGCCCAGCAGCACATGGCGCTTGCGCTGCTGCCAGCAGGCGCGAAGGCCGCGGTAGCGGTAGGCAAACGCGCCATCGGACGTGCCGGCGTCAATGACAGCTACGTCCGTATCCCGGCGCAGCAGGGTGTCGCCATAGCCGATGCGCTGGCCCTTCTTCAAGCGGCGCACCGTGCAGACGGCGGCTTGCAGCGCGGCCACCGGCGTGCCGCCGCCAACGCCGGTAAGGCCGGAGCCGAGACGCACGGCGTCCAGCCGGTACTGGGGCACCTCCGCCGTGTGGGTGGCGGCGATATGACGCAGGCCCACGGGACAGTCCTCCAGACCCAGCAGCACCTGCGTGAAGCAGGCATACTGCGCCGGTGCGGCAATGGGGCCCTTGAAGTGGGAAAAGATACCGCAGACGCGGAGGTTGTCCAGCGCAAACACCTGACGCATGGCGTCCAGCTCCTCCGGGTGGAAACCAAAGCGGCCAAAGCCGGTATCCACCGCCAGATGCACCCGGGCATCCATATGCAGGGCGTCAATGGCCTGCGCCTGCGCCAGACTTTCCACCGAGACGATGACCCGGCGCTGCAGCAGGGCACGCAGCTGCGCCATATCATGGACGCAGCTGAGCAGCAGCAGGTCGCTGTCCGGCTGGGCCAGAGACAGCGCCTCCTCGACGGTGGCACAGGCGAACAGCGTCGCACCCTCGCCCCGCAGCAGATCGCGCAGCTGCGCGGCGCCAAGGCCGTAGCCGTTGCCCTTGAGAACGGGGATCACCTGATCGGCCCCGGCGGCATAGCGCCGGTAGTTGTCCAGAATGGCCCCGGTATTGACGAGTAATTCTGCCATAATAGTTTCTCCTGTCGGATCGACATGGTGCGGTCACTGTTAGACTACACTATGTAGTCCTTCTTGTCAAGACTGGATAAAGCGTGTACACCCTATTAACGCGCCAGCGGGCGAAAATGTTTCACCGCCGCGCGGTGAATATTGGCTAGTGTGCCGGGGCGGGCGGCAAATTATTCCGCAGCGGGAAAAGAAAAGCAGGGTGATCCCCGCTCGTCTTTTACAGATTGTGGATAATGGTCTCCGGCGGACGGATGACCACGCGGGCATTGTCCGCCACGGATTCAGTCAGGAAGGCGTTGCCGCCCACCACGGCGTTTTCGCCGATGACAGTATCGCCGCCGAAGATGGATGCGCCGGAGTAGATGGTGGCCCCGTTGCCCACGGTGGGATGGCGCTTGCCGCTGCTGTGGGCGCGGCCGCCGCGGGGACTGAGCGCGCCCAGCGTCACGCCCTGATAGAGCTTCACATGATCGCCGATGACGGTGGTCTCACCCACCACGATGCCGGTGCCGTGGTCGATAAAGAAATAGCTGCCGATCTGCGCGCCGGGGTGGATGTCGATACCGGTGCGGCTGTGGGCATACTCGGACATCATGCGGGGAATGGTGGGTACATGGCGCAGGTACAGCTCATGGCTGACCCGGTAGGCAAAGATGGCAAACAGGCCCGGATAGGCCAGCACGATCTCCTCCCGGTTCTGGGCGGCGGGGTCACCGTCAAAGATGGCGTCGATATCCGTCAGCAGCAGTTGCTGGATGCGGGGCAGCTGATCCACCACCTCACGGGCGATACGGGGTGCCTGCTCCTCCTGCTCCGGCGGCAGGGCCAGCGCGATCTGCTTGGCAAGGCTGGTCTCGATACGCTCCAGCAGCAGGGCGGCATAGTCCGCCGCCGCCAGCGTCATAATGGCAGGGTCACCGAAATAGGCGGGGAACAGCAGCTGGCGCATCTCCTTCAAAAGGGCGATGATGGCCTTGCGGTCAGGCAAGCGCAGACGCGCGCCGTACATGGGGATATCGGCATTCTTCATGGTCTCGGCCATGATCTTGGCCGCAGTGCAGATATGATCTTCGTACATGGTTTATTCCTCCGACCAAAGAGGTGTGGACAGGTAGCGGCTGCCATCGTCCGGCAGCAGTGCCACGATGGTCTTGCCCGCGTTTTCCGGGCGGCGGGCCAGCACATCGGCGGCCCACAGGGCCGCGCCGGAGGTGATGCCCGCCATGATGCCCTCGGTGCGGGCCAGCAGGCGTCCGGTGCGGTACGCCTCCTCGTCGGTGACGGTGAGGATCTCATCCACCACAGAGGCGTCATAGTTCTTGGGGACAAAGTTGGCGCCGATGCCCTGCAAACCGTGAGGGCCCGCGTGACCCTGACTCAGCAGGGGCGAGGAGGCGGGCTCCACCGCCACCACGCGGACGTTAGGATTTTGCTCCTTGAGATAGCGGCCGGTGCCGCTGATGGTGCCGCCGGTGCCGACGCCTGCCACGAAGATATCCACATGGCCCTCCGTATCCTGCCAGATCTCCGGGCCGGTGGTCTTATAGTGGGCGGCGGGGTTGGCGGGATTATCGAACTGGCCGGGGATGAAGCTGCCGGGAATGGCGGCGGCCAGCTCCTCCGCCTTGGCCACCGCACCGGCCATGCCGCCCTCCTCCACCAGCACCAACTCCGCGCCGTAGGCCTTCAACAGCGCGCGGCGCTCAGCGCTCATGGACGCGGGCATGGTGAGAATGACGCGGTAGCCCTTGGAGATGGCCATGGCGGCCAGACCGATGCCGGTGTTGCCGGAGGTGGGCTCGATAACGGTGCCGCCGGGCTGCAGCACGCCGGAGGCCTCCGCCTGACGCAACATCTCCAGCGCCACGCGATCCTTGGCGCTTCCGGCGGGGTTGAAGCTCTCCAGCTTGGCCAGAATGACGGCGGGAAGGCCGCGGGTGCGAACATAGTTGTCAACGGCCAGCAGCGGCGTATGGCCCACCAGCTGCGCCGCGGAATGATAGATACCCATAATGTCTGTCCTTTCTCTTTCCCAATTTCTGTTCACTGTATATTCATTTTATGATATGTGCAAAAAAACAGAGGGTGTATGTGTGCCATACACCCTCTGCGTTATTACCACAGGTTCCGCGCCTGCTTATGCGGCACGGACAGAAAACGTATGACCCATATACGCGCGGCGAAGCTTGCCCATGCAACACATGGACAGACAGCTATCACAACAGGCGCGAAGCATCATACGGTATTTTCTCCTTCAAAAGTCTACTATTATTATAGGCTTATTCCCGACATTGTGTCTATGTGCAGGACACACAAAGTCCGCAGAGAAAGAACAGAAATTCTCCGGCAAATTGCCGAAGGTCAGTCGTCCTGACGGGCTACATAGAACATCGCCAGCGCACCGGGACCGACGTGGCTGCCGGTGACCGGCTCGTAGTCCACGACGATGATACGGGCCTTGGGGTCGTGTTCCTTCAGCATGGCGGCCAGCTCCAGCGCCTCCCTGCGGCAGCCGGCGTGGGCGATACCCACCGGCCAGTGGCCCGACAGCTCTGCATGGGCGGCGAAATTCTCCGCCAGAGAACGGACAGAGCGCTTGCGGCCTTGCACCTTGGCAAACACCACGATGCGGCCCGCCTCGTCGCCCTTCAGCAGGGGCTTGATCCGCAATGCGGTGCCTAGGGCGGCGGCCACACCGGACACCCGGCCGCCCCGGCGCAGGTGCATCAGGTCGTCCACCGTGAACACCTGACGGACGCGAGCGCGCAGCTCCGTCAGCTCGCGGACAGTCTCATTCAGGGTATAGCCCGCCTCACGGCAGGTGGCGGCGTGGAGCACCTGAATCCCCTCGCCCAGCGATGCCGCACGGGTATCGAACACCACCAGACGGCGGCCGGGATATTCCTCCCGCAGCTCGCGGGCCGCCATCACCGCCGACTGATACGCGCCGCTGATGCCGGAGGACATGCCCACATGCAGCACATCCTCGCCGCTCTCCAGCAGGGGCTGCCACAGCTGGCGGTACTGCTCCATGGAGATCATGGAGGTGCTGGCGGGCGTATGGCGCAGCATTTCATAGTAGGCGTCGCCGTCAAAGGCGGTCAGGTCAAGGCACTGATGCTCGATATCGTTGACGATATAGGAGAAGGGCAGCAGGCGCAGCTGGTGCCACTGGAGCTCGGCCGTGGGCAGATTGGCAGATGTATCGGTGGTTATCACAAAGGGCATAATGCGTACCTCGTTTTTATCTAATGATGCGTATTATTATATATGATTTTTTGAATGTGTCAAGAGCGGGTGTTGGTTTGACTTGTCATTTTTCATAGTATGTGTTATACTTTCCTCAAATACACATGCGGGAGAACAAAACACATGCACGAAAAATATGATTCCCGGCTGGTGGCCGGCAAGCTGCGCCGCTGGAGCCACTATTTACAGAGCTACCGTCTGCCCACATGGGAGCAGATCCCCACGCTGGGCCTTTATATGGATCAGGTGCTGACACTGCTGAGCCGATACCTGCCGTTCCTGCCCAAAAAGGAAAAGGAGGAGCAGATCATCACCACCAGCGCCATCAACAACTATGTCCGCATGAAGCTGATGCCCGCGCCGGAAAAGAAGAAGTACAGCCGCATCCATATCGCGTATCTCATCATGATCTGCGCGTTGAAGCAGAGCCTGACCATGTCGGAGATCCAGAAGATCCTGCCCAACGGACTGACGGAGGAGGAGGTCAAAAAGACCTACGAAGCCTTTGTGGAGCAGTACACCGACTCGGCCCGCATCTTCGTGTCCATGGTGGAGGGCATGGCGGCCCAGCTGCTGGCGGCGGAAGCGGCGGACGAAGCGGATGTGAACAGCTTCGTGCTGTCCACTGGGGTCATGACCAATTTCTCCCGGCTGCTGACCACCAAGCTGCTGGATCTGCAGGATATGCCCTTTACCGAGGAGGCTGTGGCCCTGCGGGAGCCGGAATGAGATCAACATCGGATCAGCCTATCATATGGAGAAAAATATGCCTGTCATCGAAACCGAACGGCTCATCCTGCGCAATGTTGCGGCAGGGGATGCAGATAGTATGTTTGATTACCGCAATAATGAAATATGCGCAAAATATCAGCGTGGACAAACAAAAGAGCTTGATGGCATCCGCAGGCTGATCGAACTCCGCCAAAATGATGTGATTTCCGTTGATGCTCCGTTTATGCTGGCAGTCGCGCTGAAGCAGTCCGATGAAATGATCGGCGAAATCGTGGTCAAGCCCGAAAACGGCATGATCTCTATGGGCTACACGTTTCACTACAATTACCATCGCAGAGGATATGCTTATGAGGCGCTGACCGCGCTCATTGATCTGCTTCATGAAAGATACCCGTCCTGGGCGTTTATCTGTTTCACCGAGCCGGAGAACGAGCCAAGTATGGCGCTGCTGAAAAAATTGGGCTATCAGGATATGGGATACCTGCCAGATATGAAATCTCAAGTATTTGAGAAATGGACAAATAAAAATACCTTGTGATTGAGGGGGTAGGCGTATGGATTATTTCATTAGAAAAGTCCAGCAAGGCGACGAATTGAATTTAGCTTATATTCAAATCGAGAGTTGGAAAGCTGCATTTCAGGACATTCTGTCCGCCGAAATTCTTCAACAAGCCACTGATCTAACTCACGCTACGGCAATGTATAAGCAATTGCTTGACGAAAATATTGGCAATGGATATATTTTAGAGGTGAACTCTCAGCCTCATTGTATTGCTTGGTGGGGTAAAGCGCGAGACAATGATATGTCCGATTATGCGGAACTTATCTGCATCCACAACTTGCAGGACAGCTGGAGAAAAGGCTGCGGCACCCAGATGATGAACAGAATCATGGATGATATGAAAGCCGCCGGCTATGACAAGGTTATGCTTTGGGTATTTACGAACAACGTTCGAGCAAGAAAATTCTATGAGTCGTGCGGATTTGTCACATACGGCAAAGTCAAGCCCTGTTTTGAAACGGAAGAAATTTGCTACGAGAGGAAACTATAACAAAGCATCTTTTTATCGTTAAAGCGAAAAACTGATGTGTGCCGCTGTGCGGCGCATATTGAAATTATGCCGCCTGCGGCGGCATACCGCAGCTTTTCACTTTTCTCTCTTCACTCTTCACTGACAAAAAGGACACCCCCGGCGGGGGTGTCCTTTCTTTGTTCATCCAATCACGCTACGCTCTGCGCCGTCTGGGCCAGCACGGTCATGCATTCCAGCACCGCAGCACCCTGATCCGCCGCATAGTAAGTGCCGGTAAACAGATACAGCCAGCCATCCTTTACCGTATAAAGGTACGACTGATTGGTCTCAGGCAGCGCCAGAATCGCCTCGCGGCCGCCCAGCGCGTCGATATTCTCCTGCGTCCAGCCGCCATCCTTCAGCATAAAGTCGATGACCTCATCGGTAAAGCTGAACGTGCCCTCCATATAGATCACAGGCGCACCGTTCAGCGTCTTCAGCTCCGTCTTGCCGACGGATAAAAACGCATAATTGCTGCTCAGGTTCTTTTCCAGCTCCTGCGCCATGTTGCTGTCCAGCGCATCGTCGAACTGCGACAGCTTCTGGGCATTGACATTGGCCACATTATCTGTGTCCAAGGTGGGCAGATAGTAGAACGTCAGCAGGCCCGAAACATCCTCGCCATACCACTCGTCCGCGTTGTACTGGGCCGACATGGCGCTGTTGCTGGCCAGACTCAGCTCCATTGCGCTGAGATCTGCCGCTTCCATTGAGGGGTAGTCCGTGTCCTCTGCCGGGGTGTTATTATTGCCGCCGCAGGCGCACAGCAACGCCAGCAGCATGGCCGCCAGCGCGGCCAGCAGCATCGTCTTTTTCTTCATAGCTTCTCTCTCCTCTTTCTTTTATGCGCAACACGCTTACTTCGTGTGGAAGTACAGGATGCCCAGCGTGCGGGGACCGCAGTGACTGGATACCGTGCAGCCGGCGCGGGTGTGCAGCACCTCTTCAAAGGGCTGATAGCCGCGCACTGCCGCCTCTACCTCGGCCACCTCCTCCGGGGTAAAGCCGCCGGACTCGGTGATGAAAATGCGGTGGGGGTCGATGTCGTCGCGGCCCTCCAGACGCTCCTTCACATATTACAGCAGGCACTTCTGATAGGCGCCCCGGTACTTCTTGCCCACGCCCATCTTGCCGTCCTTCACCTGAATACAGGGCCGGAGAGACAGCATATTGGCGCCCAGCGCCGCCACGCTGGAGCAGCGGCCGCCCTTGCGGAGATAGCCCAGCTGCTCCACCACGAAGCTGACGTCCAGCAGCTCACGGCGCTGGTTCATCCGTTGCTGGATCTCCTGGGCGGTCAGCTCGCCCTTCCGGGCCAGCTCCGCCGCTTCCAGCACCAGCAGGCCGATGCCGGTGGAGAGATTGCGGGCATCCACGGGGTAGACGTTGCCCACCTCCGCCGCCGCGATGCAGGCGTTCTGGTAGCAGGCGGACATGTCGCCGGAGATGTGGAAGTGCACCACCGCGTCGGCGCTCTCCAGCTCCTTGCGGAAGAACTCCACATAGTCGTATACCGACACCGCCGCCGTGGAGCACATGCTGCCGCCGGCCTCCACATGGGCATAGATCTCGTCGGGGGTGATGTCCACGCCGTCCACCAGCGATTCACCGTCCCGGACGATGTACAGAGGCGAGATGCCGATGTCATAGCGGGCGATCAGGTCAGGGGACAGGTCGCAGGTGCTGTCTGCGGAAATTTTTATATTCATATGTTTCTGGTTCCTTTTAATTCAATGCCCGGAATCGGGCGGGATATCTTTATGGTATCATAACACGGCACATACCGCAAGCCTTTTTACAGATACCGGTCGATCCGCTGGCGAAGCTGCGTCAGCTTTTCCTGCAATTTCTCCCGGTTCTCCTGCGCCCGAAGACGGTTTTCCTGCACCTCGTCGTGCCACTGGCGGACATCCTCGTCCATGGCGGCACGGAGCTGGTCACGGGCGGCCCGGACGCGGTTGATGGCGTCCAGAGACTCCGCCGTGCCCCGCAGAAGCCCGTCGGCAGGGGTGTCGTGGACGGGGTACAGGCCGCGGCGGAAGTTATCCAGCACCACCTCATACCGGCGGCAGGCGTTGGCGATGGAGTCGTCCCACGAAATATAAATTTCCTTCTGGGCGTTTTCGCCCACCCAGCGCATCAGCTCACGCTGCGGGATCAGGCGGCGCAGCATGGCAGCCATGGAATCGGCGTTTTCTTCAATGAAGAAGCCGTTCTGCCCGTCGGTGACATCCTCGGCGGCGCAGCTTCCGGCGATCAGCACGCTGGCCAGACCGCAGGCCGCCGCCTCGCGCACCACAAGGCCGTTGGTGTCAAAGGTGGAGGGAAACAGGAACAGGTCGGCCCGGCAGTACCACGCCCGGATGACCTCCCGGTCATAGCAGGGCGGCTGGAAGAACACCTTGTCACACAGAGCCAGCTCTTCGGCATAGTCCCGGATGGCGTCACCGTCGGTACCCTTGCCTACGAACACCATGCGGAAGTCCTGCCCCTCATCCTTCAGCTGCTTCAGGGCGTTCAGAATGATCCGCAGGCCCTTGTACCACATCATGCGGCCCACGAACAGGAACAGCGGTACGCCCTCCGGCAGGTCAAGGCCCTCCCCTACGGCACGCACCTTCTCCTCCGGAAGGCGTCCGGCGGGGAAGTCCACGCCGTTGGGCATGACGATATAGTCCCCCTGATAGCCCAGCGAGCGCAGGTTCTCTCCCGCGCCGTGGCTGACGGTCCACACCTCGTCACAGGCGGAGATATTCTCCACCAGAATTTTGATGGACGCCTCCTGCAGGAGCTTGCTGTGGATGGCGTTGGCGATGTCGATGTCGAACTTGGTGTGATAGGTGAACACCAGCGGCACGTTCAGCTTCTGGCGCAGCATCCGGGCCAGCACCATGGAGGTGACGGGGCAGTGGCTGTGGATCAGGTCGATATGGCGGCCCTCCACCTGCTCCATCAGCTCCGGCGAGAGGGGAAAGCCCGCCCGGTAGCCCACCAGCTTCGTCATGTCGATGCTGGGATAGCGCAGCACCGGGAAGGGATAGACGCTGTCGTCGGCGTCGGGGTAGTAGGGCGTCACCACCGTGGCGTCGCCATAGTCCCGCTGGATCACCGTGGCATAGTTGGTGACGGCGTTGGCCACGCCGTCGATCACCGGCGGGAAGGAATCGTTGATAAGACAAATACTGCGTTTTTCGACCATGGCGCGGCTCCTTTCCGATCATTGCTTCAGATGGGTCTATTATACCGTATCCTTCCCGGCGGCGCAACAGACAGGGTGTGTTTCTTTTCGATTGTATTCTCCGGCGAAAACTGGTATAATCAACAAAAAGCAGTGGAAGGAGGCGGCGGCATGGCGGGACTGAACACCAGCGTGCAGTACATCAAGGGCATCGGCGAAGCGCGGGCCAAGGCGCTGGAAAAGCTGGGCATCACCACGCTGCGGGAGCTGATCGGCTTCTTTCCCCGGCGGTATGAGGACCGCAGCGTCATCTACCCCATTGCGGAGCTTCCTGTGGGGGAGACGGCCTGCTGCCGGGCCATGATCGCCGGTGCGCCCACCAGCCACCGCATCACGGGCGGACGCACGGTGGTGAAGGTGCGGGCGGTGGATGACACCGGCGTACTGGACGTGACGTTTTTCAATCAGGCCTACCGCCAGCAGAGCCTCCACGTTGGCGAAAGCTTCGTGTTCTGCGGCAAGGTGGAGGGCAACCTCCTGCGGCGGCAGATGATAAATCCCCTGATGGAGCCAGAGGGACAGCACCAGCTGACGGGCCGGATCATGCCGGTGTACCCGCTGACGAAGGGCGTCAGTCAGCTGCTGCTGCAAAAGGCCATGCGGCAGGGGCTGGACGAGTGCCGGGAGCTGATGCCGGACGTGCTGCCGGATCAGGTGCGCATGTCCCATCAGCTGTGTTATGTCAACTACGCTTATGAGAACATCCACTTCCCCACCAGCTTTGAAGCGCTGGGGCAGGCCCACCGGCGGCTGGTGTTCGAGGAACTGTTCCTTGTGACCTGCGGGCTGCACCTGCTGCGCTCGCGGCGGGTGGATGTGGCGGGGCCGGTGTGCCGCGCCGCGGACATGCAGCCCTTCTATGACGCGCTGCCCTTCCCGCTGACGGGTGCCCAGAAAAAGGCCATCGGCGACGCGGTGGCCGATATGACCTCGGCGCGGCCCATGAACCGGCTGTGTCAGGGCGACGTAGGCAGCGGCAAGACCATGGTGGCCGCCGCCTGCGTGTGGTTCGCCGCCCAGAGCGGATGGCAGTCGGCGTTGATGGCTCCCACGGAGATACTGGCAAAGCAGCACTATGAAAATCTGGCGCCGCTGTTCGCCCGGTTCGGCATCCCCTGTGCCCTGCTGACCGGCTCGACGAAAGCCAAGGAGCGGCGGGCCATTCTGGAGGGGCTCTCCGACGGCAGCATCGGCCTTTGCATCGGCACCCACGCCCTGCTGACAGAGGACGTGCAGTACCAAAAATTGGGCCTTGTCATCACCGACGAGCAACACCGCTTCGGCGTGGCCCAGCGGTCGGCACTGGGGCAGAAGGCGGAGAATCCCCATATGCTGGTGCTGTCCGCCACCCCCATCCCCCGGACGCTGGCGCTGATCATCTACGGCGATCTGGATGTGTCCATCATCAACGAGCTTCCGCCGGGACGGCAGAGGGTGGATACCTTTGCCGTGGACGAGCGGTATCGGGCGCGGCTGAACGGCTTCATCCGTAAGCAGGTGGCCGAGGGCCATCAGGTATTCATCGTGTGTCCGCTGGTGGGCGACGGCGACGACCTCCCCGACGAGCGGAAGGCCGTGACGGCCTATGCCAGAACCTTGCAGGAGGAGACCTTCCCCGATCTGCGGATCGCGGTGCTGCACGGCAAGATGAAGGTCAGGGAGAAGGAATCCGTCATGGCGGCCTTTGCCGCCGGCGAGACGGACATTCTGGTGTCCACCACGGTGGTGGAGGTGGGCGTGGACGTGCCCAACGCCACGCTGATGGTGGTGGAGAACGCCGAGCGCTTCGGTCTGAGCCAGCTGCACCAGCTGCGGGGCCGCGTAGGCCGCGGCAGGGCCAAGAGCTACTGCGTGCTGGTGGCTCAGGGCGGCGGCGAGGAGACGAAGCGGCGGCTGAAGGCCCTGACGGACACCAACGACGGCTTCAAGATCGCGGAGGAGGATCTGAAGCTCCGGGGCCCCGGCGATTTCTTCGGCCAGCGGCAGCACGGTCTGCCCATGCTGCAGATCGCCGATCTCAACTGCGATATGCTGCTGTTGGAGGAGGCGCAGTCCGCCGCGCGAGAGCTGCTGGCGGAGGACGATCAGCTGACCGCCCCGGAGCACAGGAAGCTGCGGGAACGCATTGACGAGCTGTTCGAGATGAACGCGGAGGGGCTGAATTGAGGCGCCCCAAGGGGCGCAGAGAAGAGATAAGCGTGAAAAGTGAAAAACTTCAGTGTGCCGCTGTGCGGCACACTGAAAATCATGCCGCCTGCGGCGGCATACCACAGCTTTTCACTCTTCACTTTTATCTTTTCACTTAAAAACAGCGCTGTCCACCGGACAGCGCTGTTGATTTATTCTTCCCCTTTTCGGAACCGCTCGATCATCTCGGCGGTCAGGCTAATGTCGTTTTCCCGGCTGGGGATCTCCTCGCGGGAGAGCCACACGCCCTCGCACAGCTCATTGTGGTCGAGGGTAATGTCCGGGTCGCCGTCCAGCTCGCAGTAAAAGCCGGTCAGCAGCGTGTCGGTAAAGGCCCAGGGCTGGTTCTTGTAGTACCGCAGATTCTTCACCTTCACGCCCACCTCCTCCATCACCTCCCGGTGGACGGTGTCCTCCAGCGTTTCACCGATCTCCACGAAACCGGCGATAAGGGCATAGCCCCGGAAGGGACGGTTGGCGTAGCGGGTCAGCAGCAGCTTGTCCCCATGGGTGACGGCCACGATCACGGCGGGGCAGATCTTGGGGTACTCGATCTGCCCGCAGGCCGGGCAGACCATGGCCCGCTCGATGTCGCTGGGCTTCATCTTATGGCCGCAATGGCCGCAGAACTGCCGAGCGCCGTACCACCGGTGGAGCTGCACGGCGGTGATGGCGGCAAAGGCCGTCTCCATGGGCCGCACTGACCGGATGCCGCCCACGTCCACATACTCCGCGCCCTCCGGCACGGTGTCCGGCGTGCGGGCCAGATAGCAGTCCACCCCGTCCAGCGAGAACACATGGAGGGCATCCTCCGTGGGGATGGCCGTTCCGAACCGGGGCAGGGCCCAGCCGTCGCCGTCCCTTTGCAGCAGCACCTTCCCCTTGCGCACACACAGGGCAATGTCGTGGGCGTCGGGCTTTCCGATGACGAATGTGCGGTCAAACCGGTGGGGCGCAATATCCTGTATCATAAAAACGTTCCCTCTTTCGTTGTATTTTCTCTGATGGTATCATATCCCGCAGCAAAAAGCAACCTTGCGGCCCGGGCGGCGGCGTGCTATACTGGGAGCACCATTGGAAAGGGGGACTTTGTCATGACGAAACAGGAGCTGCTGCAAAAGGCGGATAGCCTGCCGCTGTCCCCCGGCGTGTATATCATGATGGACAAGACAGGGCTGGTCATCTATGTGGGCAAGGCGAAAAAGCTGAAAAACCGCGTCAGCCAGTACTTTCAGTCCGGCAGCGGCCACAATGAAAAGACCCGGATGATGGTGTCGCAGGTGGATCACTTTGATACCATCATGGTGCGCACGGAGTTTGAGGCGCTGATTCTGGAGAACTCCCTCATCAAGCGGCACCAGCCCCGGTATAATATTCTGCTGAAGGACGACAAGGGCTACCCCTTCGTGCGGCTGAGCGAAAAAGCGCCCTATCCCCGGTTCACGCTGGTGAACAAGCCGGAGGAGGACGGCGCCCGGTACTTCGGGCCCTTCGGCGGACGGCACGAGACGCGGGCGGCCCTGCAGGCGGTGTGTGCCGCCCTGAAGCTGCCCACCTGCAATCGCCAGTTCCCACGGGACATCGGCAAGGAGCGGCCCTGCCTGAACCACCACATCGGCCGGTGCGACGGCTTCTGCTCTCCCGACGGCCCCGGTCAGGCGGAGTATCAGGCCCGGATGGCACAGGCGGCAGAGCTGCTGGGCGGCAAGCTGCGGCAGGTGACGGCGAACCTCCGGCAGGAGATGGAGCAGGCGGCGGAAAATCTGGAATTTGAAAAGGCCGCCGCCCTCCGGGACCGGATGCAGGCATTGCAGGTGCTGGGCAAGCAGCAGCAGGTCATTGCGGGCGTGTGCGCCGACACGGACGTGTGGGGCGTATACACCGGGCCGGTGCGATGCGGCGCGGCAGTGCTGCACATTGAAAACGGCGACCTGCTGGGCCGCCAGATCGAGATATTCCCTACCGCCGCCGACCAGTCGGAGCCGGAGGTGCTCAGCGCCGTGCTGAGCCAATACTATCTGGACAAGGCGGTACTGCCCCGCGAGATATTGCTGCCGTGTTTGTTTGACGACAGCGATACCTTCGCCGCCCTGCTGACGGGTCAGGCGGGCCACAAGGTGACCATCAAGGCCCCTCAGCGGGGCGAACGCTCCCAGCTGGTGGACATGGCTGCCCAGAACGCCCGCGAGGAGGCCGAGCGCATCACCACGGAGTCGGAGCGGGTGGCCAAGGCGCTGACGGACTTACAGACGCTGGCGCAGCTGCCCGCTGTGCCCCGGCGTATGGAGAGCTACGATATTTCCAATCTGGGCAGCGACGACATGGTGGCCTCCATGGTGGTGTTCGTGGACGGCAAGCCGCTGAAGCGGGACTATCGGAAGTTCGCCATCAAGACCCTGACCGGCCCCGATGACTACGCCGCCATGCAGGAGGTGCTGGAGCGGCGGTTCGCCCATAAGGACGACGAGAAATTCCCGCCCCTGCCTGATCTGCTGCTGATCGACGGCGGTCTGGGCCACGCTCACGCGGCGCTGGCGGCGGAGCGGGCGGCGGGGGTATCCATTCCCATTCTGGGCATGGTGAAGGACGACCGCCACCGCACCCGCGCCCTCATCACCATTGAGGGCAGCGAGCTGGGCATCCAGCAGTCGCCCCATATCTTTACCCTCATCGGGCGGGTGCAGGAGGAGGTACACCGGTTCGCCATCACCTTCCAGCGGCAGAAGCACAAAAAGCGCACCTATCGCAGCAAGCTGGACGGCATCTCCGGCATCGGTGAGACCCGGAAGCAGACGCTCCTCAAGCGCTTCGGCACGGTGAAGGCCATTGAAAGCGCATCGCTGGACGATCTGCGGAAGGTACTGCCCGCTCCGGCGGCGCTGGCGGTATACGAGCGGTTCCACCCGGCGGATACAGATGAAAAAAAGAGCTGAGCGTCGGCCGACGCTCAGCTCTTTTTCTGTCAGGAACGCAGTCCCGCGGCGTCCATGATGGCTTCGATGCTTTCCACAGGCTCGGTGCTCCAAGGGTAGGCGGTATCAGTGCAGCCGGCGGAGGACAACAGATCCTCCGCGCCGTCCTTCAGCAGCGACTGGTAGGCATCGTCCACCAGCTCCAGCTTTTCGGCAAAGGCGGTCTGGGCATCGTTGCCCATATTGCCCAGCCAAGCGGCGGTGGCGCTGCGGATCTCCTCAGGATCAAGGCCCGTGTCTACGCCCCAGTCCAGCAGCTTGACGGTAGCCTGAACGGCGGTCATGTAGGAGCCGGAGGTGCCTACCCGCACTGTCTGGTCGATCTCGCTCAGGATCGGCAGCTCGACGCTCTGGCCATCAGCCGGCGTATCCGGTGTGTCGGGGGTCTCCTGCGGTGTATCGGGCGTCACGTCCGGTGCGGGAGTCGGTGTATTGGCGGCGCAGGCGCACAGGCTCAGCGTCAGCAGCATAGTCACAAGAAGCAGCAGCTTTTTCATACGATCATTTCCTTTCTTTTGCTGGTTTCCTTGTATGTGCCCTCTCTGCATTGGATGCTGCGCAGAGAGGTATGGGTAACGCCCAGAAGGCGGTCCATTTCTTCGGCGGCATTTTCATAGGTGTCCCTCTGATGGTGCACCAGTATGTAGTCCGCCTCCCTGATCTGTCCGGCAGCCGCCTTGCAGAAGCTGCGGACAGGCGCGGCCAGCGCGAACACCCAGATGGGCGAGCAGATGGTCACATGCCGGTAGGCGGACAGCTCGATGTCCACCGGCCGGATGGGCATGTCCCACTTGTGCATGCCGTAGCGGCCACACCACCAGAAGCCCAGCGTACCCTCCGTCCGCTCCGCCGCCCTGATCTCATAAACGGCAGCGCCGGTGCGGTCGGCCTCCTCATAGGCCGTCTTCCGCACATAGCCCATGCGGGAGAAGAATACCACCAGACGGGTGGGGTCATCGCCGATGTGGGGATAGTCAGCCCGGTTGACGGCGAAGGCCTCCTGCTTGCGGAACACCCACGCCGCATAACCGGCAGCGGCCTGACAGATACCGAAAATAAAATAGATGGTGGACATGAAATTCAGCGGGAACATATAGAACTGAATGCAGATCCACAGCATCAGCGTCACGCCGAAGATGCCGCCCAGTACGGTACCGGCGGGCTTTCTGGCCAGCATCAGCGCCGCCGCTGTCAGGTTGGTCAGGCCGTTGACGATCAGCAGCGCCCAGCCGGAGAAGGTGAAGTCCTGAAACACCTCCTCCGCAAAGGGCAGTACCTGAAAATAGGGCAGCATGGCGTCCATGCCCATGGCCTTGCCGCTGGGGTCCAGCAGCATCATCAGCGCGCCGCCTACCGCACCGATGCCGATGAACAGCGTCCAGAAAATGAGGATGCGGCGGGCGGTCTGATATCTTGATCTCTGTTGCATATGCAGTTCCTTGTCTTTCCTTGATGTCGTACCACCTATTCTACACGCCGGACTGTCGTTTGCATAGGTGTTTTTTTCATCCGTTTGTTGTCATTTTATAGCTTCACTGTGTTATCCCTGCAAGGGCGGAAAGCCGACATAAGTTCGGCGCGTTGCCGCTGCTGTGTATCCTCTGTTTGCTTATATTAAACAATCGTTTTTCTATTTTATAATGTCGTATGCCGCATAAAAGCTTCCGCTCTCTTGTTTCCTGAACACCTTTACGCTATAATACGGACATCCACATCGCAGACTTCCACATGGGCGATTTTCAGGAGGAAAATTTAGGACAAAAATGCCCCTTTTTTAGATGCCACATCCGATGTTTTGTGCGTGCTGCAAACCGGAAAAATGCCACTTTTATGCCACCTTTCCCATCTCCAGCACCGGCGGGGCAGGCAAAAAAGAGGAGAGGGAACTTCCCTCTCCTCTTTCAAAAAGCCAGTATTGACGCGGTTTTGCTTACTTGCCAAAGTAGCGGTTCAGCAGGCCCTCGAAGGCCTTGCCGTGACGGGCCTCGTCGCGAGCCATCTCATGGACGGTGTCGTGGATGGCGTCCAGATTGTACTGCTTGGCCAGCTTGGCCAGCTCGAACTTACCGGCGGTAGCGCCGTTCTCGGCATCCACGCGCATCTGCAGGTTCTTCTTGGTGCTGTCGGTGATGACCTCGCCCAGCAGCTCAGCAAACTTGGCGGCGTGCTCGGCCTCCTCCAGACCGGCCTTCTCCCAGTACATGCCGATTTCGGGATAGCCCTCACGATGGGCTACACGGGCCATGGCCAGATACATACCAACCTCAGAGCACTCGCCCTCGAAGTTGGCGCGCAGACCGTCGATGATCTCCTTGCGGACCTCCTCGGGCACGTTGTCGCCGAACACCTTGCCGACGCCTACCACATGCTCGGCCGCCCAGGACTTCTCCTCGGCCTGCAGGGTGAACTTCTCGCCGGAAACGTGGCACACCGGGCACTCAGCGGGGGGAACATCGCCTTCATGAACATAACCGCAAACAGGACAGACCCACTTCTTCATAGTAAATTACCTCCATTGTCATAATTAAATATTTGTTTTGTTCTTATTTTGACGCCGTTTCGTGCTTACGAAGCGGCCATTGTCAACTATTCTCCGTTTTTGTCAGACAGGCATTGCAGCGGCCATAGAAGGTGACGCTGTATCCATCCTCCCGGCCCACCTGCGCCAGATCCGGCGCGTTGACCGGAATGGGCGGCAGGTCAATGACCGCGCCGCAGGTGCAGCAGATAAAGTGCCCGTGGGGGGCGACATTGCCGTCGTAGCGATCCTCACCATCCACGCAGCCGATGACCTGCACCGCGCCTTCGCTGCGGAAGCGGGCCAGATTGCGGTACACCGTGGCCAGCGACAGGTCGGGGATCTGAGGCTTCAGCTGGGTATAGACCCATTCTGCCGAGGGGTGGCACTTGGTGGAGCGCAGGCATTGCAGGATGGCTTCCCGCTTGGGACTGTATCGTGTTTCCATGTGTGCTCCTCTTTTTTGTAATCGCTAACAATTATTATTTTCATTAGTATGATATCACACCCTTTTGGATTTGTAAAGAGTTTTTTTTGAAAAAAGTTGAAAAATTTTTCCACCGTCCCGGAGAGCGCGAAAAAGGACGGTATGGCAGCGCCATACCGTCCTTTACTATATGTGTTTTTGCGTAAATTACTCAGCCTCAGCCAGAGCCTTGGCAGCAGCGATGGCCTTCTCCTGTGCCGCAGTGGGGCAATCCTCGTAGCGGACGAAGTTGAAGGTGAAGGTACCGCGGGACTGGGTCATGGAGCGCAGATCGATGGCGTAGCTCATCATCTCGGCCATGGGGACCTCGGCCTCCAGCACGGTCTCGCCATCGCCGGTGGGGTTCATGCCCATGACGCGGCCGCGGCGCTTGTTCAGGTCGCCCATGACGTCGCCCACATAGTTATCGGGCACGGTGACCTTCAGCTCGCCGATGGGCTCCATCAGCACGGGCTTGGCCTCGGGCAGAGCGGCCTTGAAGGCCAGGTTGGCAGCCAGCTTGAAGGCGATTTCGGAGGAGTCCACCGGGTGATAGGAGCCGTCCACCAGGGTGGCCTTCAGGAACACCACGGGATAGCCGGCCAGCACGCCGTGCAGGCAGCTCTCGCGCAGGCCCTTTTCCACGGCGGGGAAGTAGTTCTTGGGCACGGAGCCGCCGAACACGTTCTCCTCAAAGATCATATCCTCCTGCTCGCTCTGGGGCTCGAAGATGATATGAACATCACCGAACTGGCCGCTGCCGCCGGTCTGCTTCTTATAGCGGCCCTGCTTGCGGACGGTGCTGCGGATCTTCTCACGATAGGCCACGCGGGGGGTATCCAACTCCGCGTCCACGCCGAAGCGGCTCTTCAGCTTACTGCACAGCACGTCGATCTGGATGTCGCCGGCGCCGGAGATCACGGTCTGGTGGGTCTCGGCGTTGTTGGTGACGGAGAAGGTGGGATCCTCCTCGTTCAGCTTGTTCAGGCCGGTGCCCAGCTTCTCGATCTCCTGCTTGGTCTTGGGGGAGATGGCGCGCTCGTAGCAGGCGGGCGCGAAGGCCAGAGGCGCGAACTTGACGTAGGTCTTGGGCTCGCACAGGGTGTCGCCGGTCTTGACCTTGTCCATCTTGCCGATGGCGCCGATATCACCGCAGCAGATCTCCTTGGTCTCTTCGCTCTTCTTGCCCTTCATGGTGTACAGACGGCCCAGCTTTTCGGTATTGCCGGTGGTCATGTTGTACAGGGACATATCGCTGGTGACCTTGCCGCGGACGACCTTAATCATGGAGAACTTGCCGTACTGGTCGGAGATGGTCTTGAACACGAAGGCGGCGGTGGTGCCGTTGGGATCGTAGGCGACCTCGACAGCGTTGCCGTAGTCGTCCTGAGCAGCCTCGGCGGGCATGTCGGTGGCCACGGGAACCAGATCCACGATGGTCTGCATCAGCATATCAACGCCCATACCGGTGACGGCAGAGCCGCACAGCACGGGGCACACGGTACCTTCACGGACGCCGATCTTCAGGCCCTTGGCCATATCCTCGGCGGACAGCTCCATGGTCTCGAAGAACTTCTCCATCAGCTCCTCGTCGGCGCCGGCGGCGGCCTCCATCAGCTCGGCGCGCAGGGCCTCCACCTCGTCGGCCATGTCGGCGGGGATGGCGCACTCGCCCTTGGCGTCGTAAGCCTTGTTGTGCAGCAGATCCACGATCACGGTGACAGCCTTGTTGGCGTCAGCCTTGGTGGCCACGATGGGAGCGATGGCGGTGCCGAACTTGGCCTTGACGGCATCGACGCAGGAGGCGTAGTCGGAGTTGGCCTCTTCCACGCGGTTGATGAACATCATGCGGGGCTTCTTGCCCAGCATCTTCCAGGTACGCTCCATACCCACGGACAGACCGTCCTTGGCGTTGCCCACGATCACGGCGCACTCGGCGGCGCGAATGGCGCACACAGCCTCGCCGGCGAAGTCGAAGTTGCCGGGGGCGTCCATGACGTTGATCTTCTTACCCTTATACATGACGGGAGCAAAGGCCAGAGAGATAGAGATCTGGCGCTTGATCTCCTCGGCGTCGTAGTCGCAGGTGGTGTTGCCGTCGGCGGTCTTGCCCAGACGGTCGATACCCTTGGTCATGTAGAGCATCTGCTCCACCAGAGAGGTCTTGCCGGAGCCGCCGTGGCCCAGCAGGGCAATATTGCGAATGTCGTTTGCAGTCATAATGGTTATGTTCTCCCTTCAATTTGATCCAGCGCACGGGCGCTGCCGCGCGCAATACGCTCAACATGACGATTATAGCTCAGTTTTTCAAGTCTGACAACCTTTATTTTTGATATTTGTATGAAAAATCCCGCGGTGTGCGGGATTTTTCGTCAACTTCCACAAGGGGCTTTTCCTTTTTCTGGTCAGGTCGACAATAGGCGAAAAGGAGCGGACTGCCCGTCCGCTCCTTTTGAGATATTCTGTTACGGCAGCCACGCCAAGCTCACTTGCAGAAGCATCCCATACAGGCCCGAAATACAGCCGTTCGGCAAAAGGCCCCGCGTCGTGGATCCTGCTGCATTTCCGCCGCAGCTATACCCGAACGCCGGATCCTCTCGCCCAGCTCCTCACAAAGCATGGCCTGATATTGCGGCTCCTCTGAATACGCATGGAAAACACACCGGCCCTGCGCGGCGGCCCGCCTCAAAAACAGCAGCAGGTCAGGAATGTATTCTTCCCCTATGACCGGCACCCTGCGGTCGCATACAAGCTCCGCATCCCAGCCTGTCTTCCCTTCATGAAAGCCTTCTTCACCGACCTCATATAGCGTACAGCTTTTCCCCCGATAAACAGTCTCTATGGCATGAGGATAACATTCATACAGATGTGGTATGCCATCCGTTTCGTCCATCAGCAGATCAAAGTCATCCTTCGGCGCGCCGAAGCAAGCCGCTGTGATCCGGCTGCGCGCCGCGTAAACGTAAGCCTTGCCGTGCGTAGACGCACAGGGCATCAACTCATTCAGCCCGTCTTCCTTCGATGCATGATACAGCATGGCCGCTTCCCTCGCTTCGTAAATATCAGCCGTCAATACCGCTTGGCCAGACCGCTCAGCAGCAGCGTGGGCAGCAGCCACAGCGCCAGAAAGCCCAGCATATACAGCGGCGAAAGCGTCCCGTAGCTGCCCGCGGAGGCGAGATAATACGTCAGCAGCAGGCCCACCACCGCGCCCAGATAGCACAGCCATGTGCCGGTACGGACCACGCTGCGCAGGCGGCGGGAGCCGATGACCGTTTCCACCAGCGGCATCAGGCCCTCACGGTAGATGACGGCATTGGGGGCCTCGCCCTGCTGCTCCATCACGTCGGACAGCGCCAGACGGGCGGAGACATTGGGGTAGACCGGCTTGCAGTCGAAGCCGAACTTCCGCTTGAGCAGGCCCGGCGTCACATTGCCGCTGCGGACGGCCAGCACGGGCCGCAGTCCGGCCCGGCGCAGAGCCCGCAGCGCCCAGTCCACATTGCGGGAGGGCTGGTACTTGATGACGAAGATAGCGCCCAGCACACCGTCGACAGCCAGAAAGACGCCGGTCTGCAGCTTCAGGTCATGAGGCAGCGGGATCTTCTGCTTGCGCATGAAATAGGCGCTGCCCATGGTCACCGTTTCGCCCCGGATGGTGCCGATGACGCCGCCCTCCTCGCAGAAGCGCAGGTCGTCCACACGGGCGGAGAAGCCGCCCTCCACCGCCAGCTGCTGGCGAAACAGGGGCGAAAGCTGGCTGTGGGCCGCCTGTGCCATACCGGCGGCATAGGAGAGCATCTTGATCCGCTCCTCACCATAGACCTTATAGCCGTTGAAGGCCACGGTGCCGGTGGGGAACAGGTCGTTTTCCGTAATCAGCAGCTGGCGGCTGCGGCTCAGCGCCGGAGTCCCGGCATAACCGGCCAGCGCGCTGCCGCTGCGGGTCAGGCGGTACTGGAGCCGCTGCAGGGGCAGCGCCGCCGTCAACGACAGAGGCAGGGGCAAGGCCACCGTCAGGTGGGCCGACCAGACCCACAGGAACCGCTCCATGCACTGGCCCGACAGACACACCACCGCGGCAAGCACCGTGGCGGCGCTCAGCAGGATGGGCGTCAGATACCATTGCCAGCGGCGGGCGGGATCGGTCTTGTCCGTCATGCGATAGAAGCCGGACAGCCGCCCCTTCTGCTTGCAAAGCCCCACATCCACGCTGGAGGCCACATAGGGCGGCTCGCCGCCGACATTCACCAGCTGGAAGGCGTCGCGCCGCATCTCGGCCTCCAGCAGCAGCGCCCACAGCTCCATCCAGATCAGGAGCGCGGCGGTGGCGGCAAAGGGCGCGTGACCGTCCTGCGTGACGGCGGCTATGATACCGTCAAAGCTCACGGCCAGCGTCAGCAGCAGCGCGCCGAGGGCGCTGGTCACATGGCCGGTTTTTACCTCCCGGAAGGCGTATTTCCACACATCCAGCGCCAGCAAAGCCGCCAGCAGCAGGATGCCGCAGGGCACGCGGGCGTGCAGCATGACGCTTTCCGTCCATGCCGCGGGCATATAGCCCAGGCCCTCAAGGATCGCCAGGGCCAGCAGCGCCGCCACCGGGAAGGTGAGCACGGTCAGCGACCGGCTCAGATGCTTGGCCCGGCGCTTTTCCGCCCGGAACGCCTCGTCACGGTCGGGCTCCGGTTCCGGCTCCGGCTCGGGACGCCGCCTGCGCTGCGGCTCCTCCCACAGCTGCTCGGTATCCTGCGGTAGGCCACGGCGGATATGGCGGCGCTCCAGCAGTCCATGGAGCCGCTCCCGCAGAGAGGGCGGCGGCTCAAGAATGCCGTCGTCATTCTCCGCCAGCACCGCGTCCACCGTGTCGTGCATGACGTTTTTCAGGGATACCCGATCCGGCGGCAGCTCCTCTTCCTCCGCCTTCTCCGGCTCTGGCTTCGGCGGCGGAGAAGACGCGGTTCTGGTGCGGATCACCGGAAATTCCGCAGTGTCCTGCTTCTTCCGGGGTTTCCGCTTCTTATGCGTTCTCTCCGGCCGGGGCGGACGGGCGGTGATCTCCTCGGGTTCGGGTGCCGGCATCGGTTCGGGAGCAGACTCCGGCTCGGGAACCGGCATGGGGGCAGACTCCGGCCTTTCCGCCGTTTGGGCAGGCTGACGCCCACCCTTGCCGTATTCGGCCAGGATGGACTCCAGTGTGATGTCCTCCTCAGAGAGGGAGGGCGTATGCAATTGTTCTTCGTCTTGCCTGCGCATGATGTCCTTTTCCTCAGTTCCGCTGGCGCACCGCCTCATACAGCAGGATCGCCGCGGCGGCGGAGGCGTTCAGGGAGGAGATATGCCCCTTCATGGGGATGCTTACCAGAAAGTCACAGTTTTCCGACACCAGCCGGGTCATGCCGTCGCCCTCAGAGCCGATGACGATGGCCGCCGGGCCCTTCAGGTCGGCGTTATAGAGGGCTGTGTTGCCGTCGGCGGCGGTGCCGAACACCCACACGCCCTGCTTTTTCAGATCCTTCAGCAGGGACGGGATGTTGGCCACCCGCGCCACCGGCATATAGCTGACGGCTCCGGCGGAGGTCTTGGCCACGATGGCGGTCAGTCCCGCGCTGCGGCGCTTGGGGATGATGACGCCGTGGGCGCCGGCGCACTCGGCGGTGCGGAGGATGGCGCCCAGATTGTGGGGGTCGGAGATCTCGTCGCACACCACCAGCAGCGGCGCTTCGCCCTTGTCGGCGGCGGAGCGCAGGATGCTCTCCACCGTCACGTATTCCCGGACGGCGGCCAGCGCGATGACGCCCTGATGTGCGTGGGTGCGGGACATGTTGTCCAGCTTGCGGCGGTCGGCCTCCACCACCACGATGCCCGCGTCACGGGCCTTGGAGGCGATGTGGCCCAGCGTCTTGTCGGTCTCGCCCTTGGCCAGATAGATCTTGTCGATGGCCGTTCCGGAACGGAGGGCTTCAATGACCGCGTTGCGGCCTTCGATAATGCCGTCGGCCTCCGCCTCCGGCATGGGGCGGCGCTTCTCGGCAGCAGCTTGTTCTTTCATCGGAAAATGATCCCTTTCCATGGTTTGATATACATACAAAAATGATTATACCATACATCTTCGTCAAGATAAAGGAGGATTCATAGAAATTTTACAGAAAATCCGACTATGTGCCGCTTGTGACCGGCATCGATTTATGATATACTGGCGTTTATACTCAGGAGTGATTCGCTCTTTATTTAAGGAGGGCTTTATGGCAGATAACAACCGCAACAACAAAAACAACAAGAACAGCAACCGGATGCGGGGCATCCTGACGCTGGTGATGTGGGCCGTGGTGCTGACAGTGGCGATGAACTACATCAGCGCCTACTCCGGCAACACCGCCAACAAGGCCACCAGCCATGAGATCAAGTACAGCCAGATGGTGGAGATGGTGGAAAAGGATCAGGTCAAGGAGATCCAGTTCAAGGATCAGGCCATCTACATCACCCCCGTGGAAGGCTATACCTATACGGAGGAGGTCAAGGAGGGCAGCAAGGAGCAGCCCAAGACCTATACCCAGTCCAAGGACAGCAAGCTGACGCTGTATACGGCGTATCTCTCCAACGACCAGCTGCTGCCGCTGCTGGAGGAGCACAACGTGGACTACTCCGGCTATTATGAGGCCGAGATGAACCCGGTGCTGGTGTTCATGGTCAGCTACATCCTGCCGACCATCATCATGGTGGGTCTGCTCATGCTGGTGTTCCGCATGCTGGCCAAGAACGGGGGCGGTGGCTTCGGCGGGATCGGCAGCGTGGGCAAGGCCAACGCCAAGGTCTATATGGAGAAATCCACCGGCGTCACCTTCAAGGATGTGGCCGGTCAGGACGAGGCCAAGGAATCGCTGGCAGAGATCATCGACTTCCTGCATAACCCCGGCAAATACACCGCCATCGGTGCCAAGCTGCCCAAGGGCGCGCTGCTGGTGGGCTCTCCCGGCACCGGTAAGACCCTGCTGGCCAAGGCCGTAGCCGGTGAGGCGGGCGTGCCGTTCTTCTCCATCTCCGGCTCCGACTTTGTGGAGATGTTTGTGGGCGTGGGCGCCAGCCGTGTCCGCGACCTGTTCAAGGAGGCCGCCAAGGTGGCGCCCTGCATCATCTTCATCGACGAGATCGATACCATCGGCAAGTCCCGTGACGCCAGCAAGTTTGGCGGCAACGACGAGCGCGAGCAGACGCTGAACCAGCTGCTGGCGGAGCTGGACGGCTTCGACCCCAGCAAGGGTGTGATCGTGCTGGGCGCAACGAACCGGCCCGAGGTGCTGGACAAGGCGCTGCTGCGTCCCGGCCGCTTCGACCGGCGCATCACCGTGGACCGTCCCAATCTGGCGGGCCGTCTGGCCACGCTGCAGGTCCATACCCGCAACATCCATCTGGCGGAGGATGTGGATCTGGAGAAGATCGCACAGGCCACCGCAGGCTGCGTAGGCGCGGATTTGGCCAATCTGGTGAACGAGGCCGCCCTGCGGGCTGTCCGCAAGGGACGCAAGGCCGTGAATCAAAACGACCTGCTGGCCTCCTTCGAGCTGGTCATCGCCGGCAGCGAGAAGAAGGGCACCGTCATCACCGAGGAGGAAAAGCGCATCATCGCCTATCACGAGGTGGGCCACGCGCTGGTGGCGGCCAAGCAGAAGAACGCCCAGCCGGTCTCCAAGATCACCATTGTGCCCCACACGCAGGGCGCGCTGGGCTATACGCTGCATCTGCCGGAGGAGGAGAAGTTCCTCATGTCCCGGGACGACATTCTGGCGGAGATCCGCACGCTGCTGGCGGGCCGCTCCAGCGAGGAGATCGTGTGCAATACCATGACCTCCGGCGCTGCCAACGACATCGAGCGGGCCACGGAGATGGCACGGAATCTGGTGGCCCGGTTCGGCATGTGCGACGAGTTCGACATGATGGCGCTGGGCAGCGTCCAGAGCCAGTATCTGGACGGCAGCTACTCCATGACCTGCGCGCAGGAGACCTATGCCGCCGCTGACCGCGAGACCATCAAGATCATCCGCCAGTGCCACAAGGAGGCCAAGGAGCTGCTGATGGAGAACCGGGAGCTGCTGGACAAGATCGCCGCCTACCTGCTGAAGAAGGAGACCATCACCGGTCAGGAGATGATGGCCATTATCGAAGGCCGCGACCCAGAGACGGTGGACAACTACGGCGCTACCAGAGAAACGGATCAGAAGCTGTTCCGTCCCAGCGTTCCGGAGACCATCGAGGCTCCCGCCAAGCATATCAACATCGTGTCCCAGCCCATCCCCATGCCGGACTTTGACAAAAAGCCCGCTGAGGACGGCGGAGACGAAAAGCCGGAGGCCCCGGAGGACAAGCCCGACGAGGACAAGCCGGAATAAGATCATGTAAAAAGGGATCCCTGCGGCACATTGTGCTGCAGGGATCCCTTTCTGTTGATTTTCCGAAATCACTCGTTGTTGCCGGACTCCTCCATTTGCAGATAACGCTCCTCGCATTTCCGCTGTGCGTCGATCAGGAGCTGCATGGCTTTCTCTGTGGCTCGCATCATCGTAAGGTACATTTCCTTATAGGTGTTTTCCTCTGACATTTCGCCACCTCCTCCCGTGAAATTATAGGACAATTTAATCCTAATTTCAATAGGACAATTTGCCATAATATCAAATGGTGATATGAATGAGCAGATTGCGCGACTTGCGGAAAGAACGGGGCTTTACCCAAATCAAAATGCAGATGCTGACCGGAATAGACCAGAGCGCCTACTCCAAGATCGAGCGGGGCGAACGCTACCTCAGCTTTGAGCAATGCCGCCGCGTGGCACTGGCATTGGATACCAGCATGGACTATCTGGCAGGTATTACCGACGAAAAGAAACCCTATCCCCGCAATCAATAAGCAAAAAGCCTGCGGCACGCTGTGCCGCAGGCTTTTTTGTCATCAGGACAGCCGCTCCGCCATGCCGGCCACGGCGTCCCGTTTCGTTTTGTGGTAATTGTGCAGCACGATACCCAGCAGGATCAGCGCCGCACCGATGATACCTTGCACACCCATGCGCTCCTGCAGAAAGATGGCGCTCAGTACCGCGGTGGACAACGGATTGATGGCGCACAGCTGGGCGGCCCGGTCGGCGGTGGTGTACCTCTGGGCCAACGGCTGGAAGGTAAAGCCGAAGCAGGAGCACACCAGCGCCAGCGCCAGTATCACGCCCCACTCCGTGCCGTTCTGGGGCAGACGGGGCGTTCCCGCCAGCGGCGAGGCGATGGCGGCAAACAGCCCCAGAAATCCGATCTGGAACATGCCCAGCACAATGGGGTCTCCGGTGCGGGAAAATTTGCCGGTCAGGATGATGCCGCAGGCGTATAGGCAGGCCTCCAGCAGGCACAGGGCCTCGCCCAGCCCGAACCCGGCGATGCCGTCCTTCAGCGTCAGGAAGCCCACGCCAGCCAGCGTTACCGCCGCGCACAGCAGCGTCCGGTGATCCGGAGCCTTCCGGTGCAGCACCGCCTCAAACAGCGGCACGATCACAATGGCCGTGTTCACCAGAAACGACACGTTGGAGGCGGTGGTCATGGTCAGGGCGAAGGTCTCGCAGGTCATGACGGCGAAAAAGACCGCGCCGAGAATCATGCCGTGCAGCAGGTCGGTTTTCGTGACGGTGCGCAGCTTCTTCCAGAAGATGACGCACAGCACCACAAAGGCCAGTCCGAACCGCACCGCCAGCAGGTTCAGCGGGCTCATGCTCTCCAGTCCCACCTTGGCGAACAGCAGCGACGTGCTTCTGGCAAAGATCACGGCGGCCAGCAGCCACTCGGCAGCTCTCTTGCTCATTTGGTATCCCTCCCGTTTATCCACACTCCCCCTGCAAAACGCGCCGCTGGGGCAAGGCGCGGGCCTTGCCCCTGACGGCTGGATGGGGGAGAGAAAAGCTTGTTACTTGGCAACAGCTGCGGCTGCCTTCAGCTCCGTCCGCGCAGGACGGCCGTTGGTCAGGCAGTTGACGACCACCACAAACCCGGCGCCTGCCGCCATGGCCATGGTAGAGGCGGGGCTGGGCATCGCGCTGGTGAATGCCCTGATCGCCGGGACGCTGAACGGCAATGTGGTATTCCGTCCGCTGGATCCGCCCCAGTATGTGGAGGTGGGCATCGCCACACCGCCGCCGGAGATCATGTCCCCCGCCGCGAGACGGTTTTTAAATTTCGTCAGGGAGAACATGGAGGGGTGAAAAAAAGATATTTTCGCGCCCCGGCGCGAGGCACTTTTGGCCGCTGTCCCAAAAGTACCCAAAAGGACAGCTTAAACCTGCGGTTTAAGAATCCGCCCACGCTATGCTCTGTAAGCTATCGCAACAGTTCAAGTATTGCGGTGTAAATCAAGATGGATGCTACGGCGGCATAGCCGCCGAGATCGGAGGCTAAAAACATGCCACCGGCATGTTTTCTTAACGCCCCGACGAATCGACTTTTGTTCTGCGCCGCTGCCGCTCATGTTTTCAATGGTAGAACCAACAGTGTTTTTCTGCGAAGAGATCAGCGGCAGCGGCGCTGGTGCTGAGACGATTCGATAACAAAACGAAAAAGGAAGTCTTACGCGAACGTGCGGTACACATCTGCAATTCCGCATAATGCATAGCTCGCAAGGAGGTGAAGAAACCATTGGTTTCTTCCGGCTCTTTTGGCTACTTTTCCAACTGCTGGGAAAAGTAGCCCGTCGGAGACCGTCCTCGCACCGAAGCCACGAAATACCTCCATTAAAAATCAATATTTATAGGAATCCCGTTTGACAGGGCAAGGTAAGGTTGCTATATTATAAAAAACACCATTCCACCGCCAAAACAGGCGGAAAGGAGGAACATATATGACCCATAAAGCCATTTTCCGTCAGCATTGGAGCGACGCCTTCCGGGACGCGGCGTTCCGGAAACGGCTGCACGATCCGGACATGGCGGAGCGCTGGGCAAGGGAGCGCTTCATCGAGGGCTTTCTGCCGGTGCGGCAGCGCCTTTCCTGCCGCGCCGTGATCGAGACGGCGGCCGCCATGGAGGATATTCCCGCGCCGGAGGGCGGCTGGAGCGGCTATGTGCTCAACAACGCCATTTCCCGGCTGTATCCCCAGCACCGCAGGGAGGCCACGGAGCAGCAGGAGGATTTTGCCCTGTGCGCCCTGCTGGCCCTGCAGCAGCTGCTGGCGGAGGAGCGGAGCCTGCCCTTCGACATGACCATGGACTTCGCCTTCTGCACCGAGGCAGAGGCGGCGGACAGCCCATACTACCAGCGATTTTTGCAGGTGTGGCGGCAGGACTTCGTCTATGAGCTGCTGCGTCTGAGCAGCGAGCTGACCCCCTTCAGCACCCTGCAGCACATCGCCATGGTACACCATGTGGCCATGACGGCGGGCCGCGCCCTGCGCCGCAGCGGCGTGACGGTGGATCTGGGGCTGACCTCCGCGGCGGCGGCAGGCCACGACATCGGCAAATTCGGCTGCCTGCCGGGAGAGCGGGTGCCGTATCTCCACTATTACTATACCGACGAGTGGCTGACCCGCTCCGGCCTTCCTCAGGTGGGGCAGGTGGCGGGCAACCACTCCACATGGGATCTGGAGCTGGCCAACCTGTCGGTGGAATCCATGCTGCTGATCTATGCCGACTTCCGCTCCAAGCAGCGGCGGGAGGCGGACGGCCGGGAGACGGCGGCGCTGTACTCCCTGAAGGATGCCTTTGATGTGATCCTCAGCAAGCTGGACAACGTGGACGGCGCCAAAAAGCGCCGGTATGAGTATGTGTACCGCAAGCTGCGGGACTTTGAGGAATATATGCGCTTCTGCGGCGTGGACGTGACGCTGCGGGGACATGACACGGCACCGGAGCAGCAGCCGGACGCGGCGCTGATGACGCCGGAGCAGTACTATCGGGCCTTCTGCCTGATGGCGGTGGAGCACAACCTGAGCATGATGCGCCGCTTGAGCCACGAGGGTCTGTTCTCCGACCTGCTGGAAAAGGCCCGCAGCGAGAAGGACTGGGCCAAGGTGCGTACCTATCTGTGTATTCTGGAGGACTACTTCACCTACCTGTCCGCCAACCAGAAGATCCAGACGGTATACTTCCTCTATGAGCTGCTGCTGCACCCCGAGGGCGACATCCGCCGTCAGGCGGCGGCGCTGATGGGACAGGTGATGGCCAAATTCAGCCTGCGCTACAAGAAAGAGCTGCCCTCCTCCGCGCCGCAGGCGGCGGTGGAGCAGACCCAGTTCGCCCTGTGGGCGCAATACCTGAACCTGCTGTTCTATCCCGACCATAAGCTGACGCCCCAGCAGACCAGCCACATCCGCTTCACCGCCAAGCTGGTGGTGTCCGCCACGCTGGAGAACTGCGCGCCGCAGGAGGCGGAGCGATTCCTTGCGGTGCTGCTGGCCCACTATCAGTCCGCCAGAGTGGAGGACGAGGGCGCGGCGCTGGCCCTGACGGATACGCTGAGCTATCTGCCGCTGAAGCTGCTGACGCAGGCACAGCTTCAGCAGGTAACGGATTTCGCGCTGGCCCAATGCCGCAGCACTGATCCCTCCGTGCAGGCGGCGGCGCTGCAATTCTTCCTGCGGGCGCGGCAGACGCTGACGGAGGAGCCGCTTCTCAACGACCGGCTGACGCGGCTGCGGGCGGAGAACATCACCTTCCCGCTGCCCTCCCTGCGGTATCAGTACGCGCGGGTGCAGGGCATGGCGGCGGAGGACGCGGTAAAGGCCCTGAAGCCGGAGGAGCTGTCGGACATCCTGCTGGACAACCTGAAAACCGCCACGCCGTGGATGATCAAGGTGGTCAACGTGGAGCTGCTGGCCCGGTATGCCGCCTGCGGCGGCGGGAGCGCCATGCAGATCGCCGCCCATTTCGCCAACATCATCCGCGTCAGCGAAGCGGTGGTGGTGCGTGAGCGGGCAGGCCGCGCGTTGCTTGGCATCGCGCCCCGGCTCACCAGCGAGGAGCGCAACGAGGTGGCCGTGGAGCTGGCCAAGGCGCTGGAGGCGGGCCACTATGAATTTTCCAAGTATATCCCCCAGTATCTGGGCTCCTTTATGCTGTGGCTGCCGCCGGCGGAGCTGGATGAGGTCATCGACTATCTGGTGGAGCTTTTGAGCCATTCCGCCGACAGCGTGGTGGCCTCGGCGCTGGATACGGTGGGCTTCGCGCTGGAGAACTACCGGCTGTATCCCCGGCGCTTTCCAGAGGAGGAAGGCGTGTGGGACCGCCGCCGCTGCCGTCTGGCGGGGCTGCTGCTGAAGGGCATGGCCTCCTACCGGGAGGCGGTGCAGCAGGAGGCCATGTACGTCATAGGCGACACGCTGTTCTCCTCCATCCGGTTTCCCGACGAGCGGAAGGCGTGGCTGTTCACCCTGTGCGCCCACAAGCTGCTGTTCCTGATCCGGGAAAATCAGGGCGGCGGACTGAACGACCTGTACTGCTCGGCGGCACTGTACCGCATCTATCAGTTTATCGTCCGGTACGAGACCGACAACGGCCCCTTCCGGTTCACCCAGCGGCAGAAGGTGGCCTTCTTCCCCGGCACCTTCGACCCCTTCACCCTGTCCCACAAGGCACTGGCCTGCACCATCCGGGACATGGGCTATGAGGTATTTCTGGCGGTGGACGAATTCTCGTGGTCGAAAAAGACCCAGCCCAGCCTGATCCGCCGGAGGATCGCCTCCATGTCGGTGGCGGATGAGTTCCACGTCCACCTGTTCCCCTATAACATTCCCGTCAACATCGCCAACCCCGGCGATCTGCGGCGGCTGAAGGACATGTTCGCCGGACGGGAGCTGTATCTCATCGTGGGCTCCGACGTGATCCACGGGGCGTCCTCCTACAAGGCGGACCCCAGCCCCGATTCCGTCCACAGCATGAACCACATCGTGTTCCGCCGTGTCTCTGCCCTCCACGGGGAGGAGAAGGATATGGACGCCGACGTGGGCATGATCACCGGCAAGGTGGTGCAGCTGCAGCTGCCCTCCCAGCTGGAGGACATCAGCTCCACCCGTATCCGGGAAAACATCGACATGAACCGGGATATCTCCCACCTGATCGACCCGGTGGTGCAGGAGTATATCTACCAGCGGGGCCTTTACCTGCGGGAGCCTCAGTATAAGCCGCTGCTGTCCCCCGGCACGCTGCGCTTTGACGAGGCGGAGCCGGAGGAGCCGCTGCTGACGGAGCTGCAGACCCTTGGCATGCCGCCTGCCGCCGCTGACGGTATCCGCCGCCGGGGCGAGCGGATCATGACGCTGCGCAGCGGCGAAACACTGCTGTGCGCCGCATCCTTCAGCCAGCGCCGCACCCGCGAGCTGCTGTCCCTGCTGGGCGACCCGGCACGGGTCAACGACGTGCGGGGCGTGGCCTCCGGCAGGCTGCTGTGCCTGACGGGCCTGTACGGCGGCGACACGGAGTCCCTGCAGCTGCTGCTGACGCAGCTGTTCGCGCAGGCCATGGAGCAGGACTGCCTGTGGGCGCTGTTCGCGGCGCTGGACGCGCCGGCAGACCCGGCGGCGGACGATCTGCTGCGGCAGCAGGGTCTGCGCCCGGTGCGGCCCGGCGACGCCTCGCTGCTGCTGGCGGATATGAGCGCCCCGGTGGTGTTCCTGCAGAACGTGGAGACCGCCATCAAGCCGCCCTTCAGCGGCGACGGCGCGGTGCTGTCCGCCATCCATCAGGCACGGCGGCGGTTCAAACTGGGGCTGGTGGATCTGTACCCCGGACGGCTGATCTTCACCATCTCCTCGCAGCTGGTGCTGCACCGGCTGGTGGAGAAGATCACCGCCCTGAACGGCGTGCCCATGGTCCCCACCAAGCCCCGCGTGCTGGGCCCCTATATGTGCGTACCCTTCGGCAAGCTGCTGCGGCGGGCCGCCATCCCCAACACCGTCACCAAGACCATCCACACCGACAAGGTGTTTGCCGCCGACCGGCGCACCCAGCATATTGGGGCCTTCCCCGGCTACGCGCCGCTGGCTGATCAGATGCGGGTGGTCCACTCCTTTCGCCGTCCGGTGATCTTAGTGGACGACCAGCTCCACACCGGCCGCCGCATCGGCGTGCTGGACCCGCTGGCACGGGAACAGCAGGTGGAGATCAAGGAGGTGCTGGTGGGCATCCTGTCCGGTCAGGGCCGGGATCTGGCCCAGCAGCTGGGCCGAGACGTGGACTATGTGTATTTTGTGCCCAATCTGCGGGCATGGTATGTGGAGTCCACCCTGTATCCCTTTATCGGCGGCGACACGGTGGAGCACCCCGACATGGAGCGCTCCGGCTTACAGCCGTCGGTGAACCTGATATTGCCCTACGTCTATCCGGAGCATCTGCGCCAGTGCGGCGCGGGCGCGGCCTATACCTTCTCCCGCACCTGCATCGAGAATACCCTGTATATCATCGAGGCGCTGGAGACCGCCTACCGCCGGGTCTATGCCCGCAGCCTGACGCTGCGGCGGCTCAGCGAAGCGGTAGTGCTGCCCCTGTGCCCCGACAAGGGCCGGATGCAGTACAGCCTTGACGGCGCGGTGTCCGATTATCTCCGCGACGATCTGGAGACGCTGCGGCGGCTGGAGAACCTGTTCCGGTAAAAGGAGGAACCATCATGTATCAATACGAGGAAAACGGACAATATTTCGTGTCCTGCGAGCCGCTGCCCCTGACGGCGGCGGAGACCGCCAAAGGCCAACCCATCTTTCTGTACCGCCGCGCGCCGGAGAGCGGCCGCGCCGCCTTCTCCGCCACGGCCCTTTCCCAGCTGACGGCAGCGAAGGAGGACGTATCGTGGCTGGACAGCCGCCGCATCGCCGTGACGCAGGCGCCGCCCATCGAGGCGGCGGAATGGCTGACCGGCGGCCTGCGGGCGGTGAACTTCGACCATCCCCGCTGGCGGGAGATGGCGGCATGGCAGCCCAAAGCGGGCAAAAAGCGCGTCCACATTCTGGCCATCGGCGATGTGGGCAGCACCATCGCTATGGGGCTGAAGCTGCTGGGCGGCGACACGGTGTCCGCCATCGGCATCTGCGACATCAACGAGGCCGCCACCAAGCGCTGGGAGTTTGAGCTGAATCAGGTGACGCTGCCGTGGCAGTATGACGCCATGCCCCCTGTGGAGATCGTGCCGCAGGAGACGCTTTTCGACTGCGACGCCTTTCTGTTTGTGGCGTCCAAGGGCATCCCCGCCGTGGGCAGCGGCGTGAAGGATGTGCGGATGGCCCAGTTCGAGGCCAACCGGGGACTGGTGGAACTGTACGCCCGCAAGGCGCGGGAAGCGCAGTTCCGCGGTCTCTTCTGCGTGATCTCCGATCCGGTGGACCCCCTGTCCCGGGCGGCGCTGCTGGCGTCCAACCGGGACGAAAACGGCGTATATGACGGCATGGGCCTGCTGCCCCAGCAGGTGCAGGGCTACGGTCTTGGCGTTATGAACGCCCGGGCCGCCTACTACGCCGGGCAGGAGGAGCGCTTCGCCTCCTTCCTGACGGAGGGACGGGCCTTCGGCCCCCACGGCAGCGGGCTGGTGATCGCCAACTCCATCGAGCACTATGATGACGCCCTGTCCCGTGAGCTGACGGAGCTGGCATTGACGGCCAACCTGAAAATGCGGGAGCTGGGCTTCAAGCCCTATGTGGCTCCGGCACTGTCCTCGGCGGCCATCAGCGTACTGCTGACGCTGCGGGGCGAATGGCACTACGGCAGCGTGTGTCTGGGTGATATCTTTATGGGTGTGAAGAACCGCTATACCCTCACGGGGCTGGAAACGGAGGATATCCCGCTGCCGGACGCTCTGTTTGCCCGGCTGACGGAGACGCAGGACATCCTCCGTGCCATTATTTGAAAAGGAGGCAGGCAACATGGAGCCTTTGCTGGTGATCTGTCCGCAGGTGGAGGAGAATCCCCGCCTTGCGGCGGTGCTGTCCCACGCGCTGGAGGGCCGTCCTCATGTGAGGGTACAGCGCCCCGATGAACTGCATCCGGTGACGGGGCAGCGGGTGCTGTTCGCCATTTCGCTGCTGCACGGCGGCGTGAATCTGGGCTGGTACGCCATGCTGTCCGCCATCCGGCAGAACGGCCATTTCTTCGACGGCTGCCGCGGCGCGGTGCTGGTGGACGGCGACGGCGAGCTTTATACCAAGTCCGCCGCCCGCGAGATCGTGTTTGCCGCCAATCAGGCGGGCTGCGCCTTCATGGGCGCGCCGCTGGTGGAGGCCACCGGCTCACTGGAGAATTTCCACATCCGGGCCATGCTGCGGCATACGGACTATCTCAGCGCCTACACCGCCTGCGCCCGCGAGCTGGTGGACCGGCTGCTGGCGGACACCGCGCCGGTGAGGGAGCACCCCAATCTGATGGTGCTGCACGCCTCCAACCGCAAGACCTCCAACACCATCGCCCTGTGGGAGCGGATGGCGCCCCGGCTGGCGGGCCGGGTGGACGCGCAGGTCGTGAGTCTGCGGAACGGCACGGTGGCCGACTGCAACGGCTGTGAGTTCCGCGCCTGCCTGCACTTCGGTGAGGAGGGACGGTGCTTCTACGGCGGTGTCATCGTGGACGAGGTGTATCCCGCCATCGGCCATGCCGACGGCGTGCTGTGGCTGTGTCCCAACTACAACGACGCGCTGGCCGCCAACCTGACGGCCTGCATCAACCGGCTGACGGCCCTGTTCCGCACCACGCCCTTCTACGACAAGGAGCTGTACGCCATCATCGTGTCCGGCTACTCCGGCGGCGACATCGTGGCCCAGCAGCTGATCTCGGCCCTGTGCATGAACAAGGCCTTCCGGCTGCCGCCCCGGTTCTGCATGCTGGAAACGGCCAACGACGCCGGCGCGGCGGTGAAGCTGCCCGGCATCGATGAGAGACTGACGGCCTTTGCCGACCATATGTTCCGCTGATGGCACATTTCTCATTCCGCTATACGTTTGCATAGCAAAAAGCCCTCCGGCCAGCTGGCCGGAGGGCTTTTCCGTTGGGGCAGTTACTTCTTCTTTTTGTTCATCACGATCAGCACCACCACGATGGCGATGACGGCCACAGCCGCCAGCACGATCATCAGCGGCATATTGCTGGTATCGCCGGTCGCCGCAGGCGTAATGGCACAGGCGGGGATCATCAGTGCCGCGCACAGGGCGGCGCCCAGCACCGCGGAAACAAAATGCTTCATGGAAACTCCTCCTCTTTCCCGATAATAATTTGTTTACAGGTAATTCAGCGGGTTTACGAAGGTACCGTTGATCAGGATGCCGAAATGGCAGTGGTTGCCGCTGGACACACCGGTGGAGCCCATGCGGGCGATCTGCTGGCCCTTATAAACGTGCTCACCCGCCGAGACGACCAGCGAGCTATTATGGCCGTAATAGGTCTGATAGCCGTTGCCGTGGTCGATGATGACCAGATAACCGTAGCCGCCCCTCCAACCGGAATAGGTCACGGTGCCGCCGTCGGCAGCGTAGATGGCCGTGCCGTAGCTGTTGGCGATGTCGATGGCCTCGTGATAGGTGCTGGCGCCGCGGATGCCGGTGTTGCGGCGGCCGAAGTAAGAGGTGATGGTGCCGTTGCAGGGCCAGCGGAAGCTGCCGGTGGGGAACCATGTAGGACGGGGGATGGTGCCCCGTGCCTGCGTCTCGGTGACCGGCTCGCTGAGGGTGACGGAGGCCACCACCTGACGGTCGGTTTCCTCGCCATTGATATAGGTGACGTTGGCGGTCACGTCGGCCTTGCCGTACACGCCGGCGGACAGCACCTTATAGTCGCCCTGATACATGGAATCGTCATCCTGATACTCGATCTGATAGGGCACATCCTGCACGTAATTCTGCCGCTCCACGTTCACAACGGTCAGATAGGGCACGGCGTTGGAGATGGTCAGCACGTCGCCTACACGCAGCAGCTTGGGATCGTAGCCGGGGTTGGCGGCCAGCAGATCCTTCACCGACATGCCGTACAGGTCGGCAATGTAATAGTAGCTGTCGCCGGCCTTCACGGTATAGGTGACCTCGCCCTCCTTGGTAGCGTTGAGAATCTCGGCGATATTGCCCAGATTCATCACAAGGGACGCGTCCACATACTCCTGACGGATCTCCACATCCTCCACGAAATAGGAGTCCACGGTGTTGGCGGTGGCGTAGCCCTTCTTCAGCTGATCCAGCATCTCGTCCAGCGCGTCGGGGAAGGTGGTGGCCGCCACCGGCTCGCCCTCGATATACAGCACATAGGCGTATTCCACCATGCCCAGCTCATCGGTCAGGGTGTCGGCAAATTCCTCCTTGCTCTCCACCGACTGGCGGGAGACCACGCCCACGGAGGTATCCAGCTTGGCGGTGTCCACGGTGTAATCCGCGTCGCCCAGCGTTTCGCGGGTGATGTCCTGCAGGTCATCGACCACGGCGCTGACGGTGTGGATGCCGGACACGGTGCCCAGCTCCTTGCCGTCATACACAGCGGTGGTGCCAATGGTATACAGGGACAGCAGGGCGCATATCGCCACCACCACCAGCGCGCCGCTGAGGAAGGCCACGGGATGCAGCTTGATCTTGTCCACCTGCTTCTGGAAGGCGTGGGCTGCGTCGATGCGCTTGCGGCGCCGCAGGGTAAAGCGCTCATGGATGGCGGAGGTCATACGGGGGATGCTGCCCGCCACATAGAGGCAGAACTGGGCGATGCCGTAATCCGACTCCGGGAATTTACGGTGGCGGCTGGCGTTCTTCTGGTGCCGCACGTCGCGGCGCAGCGAGGTCATGAAGCTGCGGCAGCGCAGGCGCAGCCTGTCGATCCAGCCGGAGATGTCCGCCCGCTGGCGGTGGCCGTGTTCCTCCACCAGATAGAAGTGCCATTCCTTTAGATTGTCGACCCACAGGTTCCACAGGGACGACAGCGACATGCGCTGGGGATCGTCCTTCGGGGGCGTGGGTGTCGTTTGCGTCTGTTTCATGGGATACTCACCTGATTGTTCAAAATTCATCCGGAAACTATCATACGCCCTTTCCCGCCGGGGGTCAAGTAAACATTATGTAAATGATAGCTCCCAAAAGTGCGGATCTCCGGTCAATACCGGGCGTCCAACTGACGGATCAGTGCGGCGATGGTGCCTTTTCTGGCATCCGGCAGGATGTGGATATTGGGCACCTGACGGACGGACTCGATAGCGTTCTCCGGCGCGAAGGGGATGGCGGAGGCCATCAGCATACCGATATCGTTGGCGTGGTCGCCCACGCAGTAGAGGTTCTGGGGCTGGATATGCAGCATCTGCGCCAGATGGCGCACCATGTCGCCCTTGCAGCCGCCCTTGGCGGTCAGCTCCAGCAGAAAGGCGCTGCTGGGAACGATCTCATACTGAGAGGCCCACGGCTGGTCGCAGATATAGCGGCGCAGCGCCTCCAGATGCTCCGGCACGATCTCGAACAGCGCCTTGCTGATGGGCGAGGGCGCCTGATCGATGCTGTCCAGCATGGTGGTGGCCTCATGGGTCAGGTGCAGGTGCGCCAGCGTCAGCTCGTTGGCGTGAAGGGCAAAGATGGCGTTGTCGTCGTGGTACAGCTCCACCGCCGCCTCCGGCCACGCATCCAGCACCTGCATGATATGGGGCCGCACCGTGTCCGGCAGGAACGCCGTATAGAGATATTCGTTCTTCTGGAAATCATAGATGGCCGCGCCGTTGAACAGGATGGTGGGCCCGTTCATGGGCAGGCCGTGCCGCACGCTCTCGAAGGAGGGCAGGGCGCGGCCTGTGGCAATGGAGAAGATACCTCCCTCGGCCATGAAATACTCGATGGCTTCACGGTTCTCCGGCAGAAGCTCCGGCATCGGTTCCAGCCCCTTCAGGGCATTCTCCGTGAAAACCAGTGTGTTGTCAAAATCGCTGGCGATCAATACGCCGTTAAACTTTCCCATGGTTCTTATGCCTCACTGGCCGGGGGTGTTCCGCCGCCGCTTCTGCTTCTGCGGCGTCCACCGCGGCTTCTGCGGCGGCGCTGGCCGCCCTCGCCCTCCTGACGGGCAGGTGTGTCGGCAGCGGGTGGTGCGGGTCTGGCTGCGGTCTCGGTTTGTTTGGCGGCGCTATCACCACCGTTTCCACGGCCACGTCCGCCGCGGCTTCTGCGGCGGCGCTGGCCACCCTCACCCTCGCGGCGGGGCTCCTTGCTCTCGCTCTGCTCCGGCTTGTCCGCCTTGGCGGGCTTGGCAGGGCGCTTTTCCTGTTTCGGGGTCTCCCGCGCCGTCTCGGCGGCAGGCGCGGCGTTTTCGCTGCCCTTTCCGCGGCGGCGTCCGCCGCGGCTTCTGCGGCGGGCGGGACGCTCCTCCTGCGCCTGTTCCGCAGGCTCGGATGGCATACCGTAATCGGCAAACAGGTTGGGGATCAGCATTTCCTCGGCGGCCACCGGCTCCACATAGCGCTCCGGGCGCTCCTTGGGCACGGCGATGCCGTCGCGGCTGCCCTTGCCGTTGCGCAGCACGCAAACCTCGCAGTTATGGTAGCAACGGGGCGCGTCGGGCCGCTCGTCCAGCCGGACGTTGACCGTCTCCTTCAGCACGTTGATATCGCTGACGTTGCCGGGGCCGTCCGGCGTCAGCACGAAGGAATCGTTCTTCGGCATGCGCTTGATGGCATCCTCATAGGCGTCCTGCTCGTATTTCAGGCAGCACATCAGCCGCCCGCAGGTGCCGGAGATCTTGGTGGGGTTCAGGCTCAGGCTCTGGGTCTTGGCCATCTTGATGGACACGGGGACGAACTCGTCCATATAGGACGCGCAGCAGAAGGGCCGGCCGCAGATGCCAAGGCCGCCCAGCATCTTCGCCTCGTCCCGGACGCCGATCTGCCGCAGCTCGATGCGGGAGCGGAACACGCCGGCCAGATCCTTCACCAGCTCGCGGAAGTCCACACGGCCGTCGGCGGTGAAGAAGAACAGGATCTTGCTGCCGTCAAAGCTGCATTCCACCCGCACCAGCTTCATGTCCAGCCCGTGCTGGGCGATCTTCTTCTGGCAGATGTCAAAGGCGTCCTTCTCCCGGCTGCGGTTATAGGCCGCCGTATGGCGGTCGTTGTCGGTGGCGATGCGCAGCACAGGACGCAGGGGCTTCACCACCGCGTCGTCGGACACCTCATGGTTGCCCTCCACGCACTGGGCGAATTCCGGCCCCTGAGCGGTCTCCACCACCACGTCGTCGCCGGTGGGCACCGTCAACGCGCCGGGGTCAAAATAGTAGGTTTTGCTGCCGCTGCGGAAGCGGACAGAGATCACAGTCGTCATATCAGGTATACCTTCCTTTCTGAAGGGAAAAATCAGTGGGAGACCACGTCGGCCAGTTCCGCGCCCAGCGCGCCCAGCACATGGCCCACGCCCACATTGTATTGACATTCATCACAGTACCGGCGGAAAAGGTCCGTCAGGGCCTGCAGCTTCCGCCGCGAAAAGGTGCGGCACAGCAGCTGCGCCGTCTCGCCGCAGGGCTTCCCGTAGACCGCCAGCAGCGCGGCGGCGGCGGTCTGCCATGCGCCCTCCATCATGGCCAGCAGCTGCTCCCGCTTCATCCGCCGGTTTTCCAGTCCGGTGAGATACACGGTCAGCGCAGGCACATCCCTCTTTGCCAGTGCGCGGCACAGGGCGGCGGCGTTCTCGTCCTCCTGCCCGGCGTCCTCCGGCATGTCCAGCCGCAGCGCCACGCAGCGGGAGCGGATAGTGGGCAGCAGCGAGTGAATGGCGTCGGCGCAGAACACGAAGGCCGCGTAAGCCGGGCCTTCCTCCACGATCTTCAGCAGCACGTTCTGGTCACGCTCGTTCAGCTGGGCACAGTCGGTAAAGAGATAGACCTTCCGCTCACCCTCGTTGGGCCGGATGTATACGTCCTGCCGCAGCGCCCGGATGGTGTCCACCGCCAGCTCCTTCCGGTCGGTGTCCCGCACCTCCGTCACGTCGGGATGGATGCCCTCCATCACCTTGCGGCAGCTGTTGCACCGCAGACAGGGCCGCCCGCTCTCAGTGCGGCACAGGTGGGCCGCCGCGATATACCGGGCCGCCGTCAGCCTGTCGCCCTCTCCGGTCAGGATCAGCGCATGGCTCAGCTGGCCCCGTCCGGCAGCGGCGCGGACAGCCTTTGCCCATGTGGAATTTTCGTTTACCGCCTGCGCCATTTTGTCCTCCAAACGGCGGAAAAACGCGCCGCCTTTTCACAAATTCATAATAGTATACCACAATTTTGGTCTCTGCCGCAACCCCTGACGATGGATTCCCAAAAAAAGTTTGCAGCAATATCGATATTTCTACGAAAAACAGGAAAATAAAAGGAAAATATGCTTGCTTTTATGGGGAAAGCTGGTTATAATAAAGCGGTTGACGGGGTACATTTAACAAAAATAAAAGAAAAGTCCCCAAAATGATAAGAAATTCCGGAAAATGAAGATATTTTTTTGTGATATGGAGGATATGTAAATGAGCAAAAAGTATTGCTATCTGTTCACCGAGGGCAACGCCAAGATGCGTGAGCTGCTGGGTGGCAAGGGCGCCAACCTGGCTGAGATGACCAACATCGGTCTGCCCGTGCCTCAGGGCTTTACCATCACCACCGAGGCCTGCACCCAGTACTATGAGGACGGCCGTCAGATCAACGACGAGATCATGGCCGAGATCATGGAATATATCGAGAAGATGGAGAAGATCACCGGCAAGAAGTTCGGCGATCACGAGAATCCCCTGCTGGTCTCCGTCCGTTCCGGCGCCCGCGCTTCCATGCCCGGCATGATGGACACCATCCTGAATCTGGGCCTGAACGAGGACGTGGTGGACGTCATCGCCGCCAAGTCCAACAACCCCCGCTGGGCTTGGGACTGCTATCGCCGCTTTATCCAGATGTATTCCGACGTGGTCATGGAGGTGGGCAAGAAGTACTTCGAGCAGCTCATCGACGCCATGAAGGAGAAGAAGGGCGTGACGCAGGACGTGGAGCTGGATGCTGCCGACCTGAAGGAGCTGGCCATGCAGTTCAAGGCCGAGTATAAGGCCAAGATCGGCGAGGACTTCCCCTCCGACCCCAAGGAGCAGCTGATCGGCGCCATCAAGGCCGTGTTCCGCTCTTGGGACAACCCCCGCGCCAATGTGTACCGCCGCGACAATGATATCCCCTACTCTTGGGGTACTGCCGTCAACGTCC
>ENA-UOJG01000650-UOJG01000650.1-human-gut-metagenome-genome-assembly--contig:-C47-NODE-650-length-45565-cov-7.589101_pt1 | contig 45565 bp, 38 predicted proteins | sample MGYA00242340_ERZ723887 | MGnify/ENA metagenome assembly ERZ723887 | reverse complement strand
TCTACAACAGGAGGTCTCTTTTTTCTATTGTCCGCTATCTGGGGTACTGTCCACCGTTTCGGCAGCCTTCTCATTTTTGATTTTCTTAAGCCAGGCTGGTAAAATCAATAAGCACCTTGATCATCTCCCCGCGCATCGCGCTAAAATCCGCAAACGCCTGCGCCGCCTCCTCAAATGGATATATATTGCTGATGATCTTTTCCAAATCAAGCCGGCCTTCGCGCACGTCGTCAATCGCGTCCAAAAAGTCCTGCCGCATAGCGTTTCGGCTTCCAAAAACCTTCAATTCCTTTTTTTGAATGGCTGTAAAATTAAAATCGAGGTTTTGCTTGCCAACGCCTATCACCGCAACGACGCCGCCGAAGGCCGCACAGTCGATACAGGTTTGAAAGGTTTCCGGCAGGCCAACGGCTTCAATGCATATATCAAAGCCATTCGGCTGTTCCCCGGCGGTAAAGCGCGCAACGCCTGTAAGCCGCTTCGTGGCCTCGCGCATGGCGGCGGGCCCTTCGTTAAAAAGAATACCGTCAAACCCAAACATGCTTTGGCTTTTGCATAGCTTTTTCCCGGCCTGCGGCACATCGCACAAATAAACCTGCGCGCCGCGGGCCTTCGCGGCGATTGCGGCCATCAGGCCGATTGTGCCGCCGCCTACCACCAGCACCTTTTGACCGGCGCGCACCTGCGCCTGGCATATGCCATGATGTCCAATGCAATAGGGCTCAACAGCCGCCAGCGCCTTGGCGGAAAGCCCCGTGCCGTCATAAATCCGCTCCACGGGCATGGTAATATACTCGCAAAATGCGCCGTCGCGCTGGCAGCCCATGGTTTGGTTATCCATGCAGGCGTTTACAAGCCCATTTTGGCAGGCATAGCAGCGTCCGCAATTAAAGTAGGGATTTGCCGTTACCAGCATACCGGGCATCAGGCCCTGGCTGTTATCCTCAATTTCTACAATTTCAGCGGAAAACTCATGCCCTGGTATGCGCGGATAGTCAAAGTAGGCAAACGTTCCGCGATAGGATCCCAAATCGCTGCCGCAAATTCCGCCGTACAACAGCTTCAAAAGGGCTTCTCCCTTCCCGCGCACAGGCATGGGTATTTCTCGTATCTCTATTTTTCCAGGCTCGGGAATGAATATGGCTTTCATATGTTCCTCCCTTTCTTATGGCGTTATTTGTGCGAATAGCCGCAGCTTGGCATACAGGTCCTGCAAAATAAAGCGGCTGTCAATGCTGTCGTATATGCGTATTTCACGGTTGCCCGCGCTATGGTCATACGTCATATCGTCGCGGATAAAGGGCGCACGCTGCGTATGGTAATGGAATTCATGCTCGTTAAGCAGCAGGCCCACCGCGGGCGAATCGCCCAGGAACCAGCATTCGCCCGTCCGCAGCGGGCTGCGCTTGCCCCAAAACGTATGGCCCCACTCCACAAGATGGGAAAACAGGTACGCGCCAATCTCCCCATAGGGGTGCACCTGAACAGCCAGCTCCGCCACGGAAACCAGCATCATTTGGTACACATTGCGCGGCACCTGCCATAGCGGCACGGCGGATTGAAACACATGGCGCGCGGCGGCCACGTCGTTTTTCAGATTATATTCCCAGCCGCCTTGCGGATAAGCGTTCCCGCCAATCCAGATGACCGTCATGCGCCGGGCGATGGCAGGCTCCATCAGCAAGGCGGACGCTGTGTTTGTAAGCGCGCCCAGAGAGATCACATACAGCGGTTCCGCCGCGTCGCGCAGCGCCTCCTCAACGATAGCCCGCGCCCCCTCCGATTCAATGGGCGCTTCGCCTTCCAGCGCCTGCGGAGCGCCGCGAAGAACGGGCATGTGAAACACATCGCGCTGACGGTTCATCATGCCGGTTATCCGCAGAATTTCCTGATAGCTGTCCTCCATGCTATGCGGCGATTTTTCATTGCCAAAATGCGCGGCCGTAATGGCGCGGATATCCAGCCGCGGCGATAGCAGCGCCTGCACAATGGCGTATTGGTCGTCCGCTTCGTTGGCCGCGTCCGTGTCGATAATGACCCGAAGCGCCTTATCATCAGGTACGTCAAAGGCGGGTTCCTGATAGCGCATTCACTCCGCCTCCTTCCATTCCAACGTATCCAGGCGCAGCATACCGGGTTTGCCGTCTATCCTAAGCGCCGCCTCCGGCATGCATAACGGCTCCGCCCTCTTTTCCAGGCCGCAGATAGAGGCAAGCTCTTCCGCAAGCGCGCTCGTACCGGCCAGCGCGTCCCAACGGCTTCCTGCCATTTCCTGAATCATGCCGTCAAACGCCTCCTGCGAGGCGCAGTCCGCCACGTGAACGCATCCTTCCCCCATGCCGCGCCGGTTCAGCGGGCCGCAGGAAACCGCGGTGTTTCGGAAGCCGTTGATCAGCTGCGCCGCATTCCCAAGCGCGTCGCGCTTCTGCCCGTCCGCGCCAAGCTGGTATTGCACGCCGTTTTGCGTAAACTTGCGCGCCTTGGGAAATGCCGGGATAAACAGCAGGCTATCTGCGTTTCGCGCGTCCCGCAGCGCCGCCAGCTCGCTTCCCACATTGCCCCGCAGGGACGAATCCGTTTTCATAAAGCACAGGCATTCCTTTGGCGCGCACCGAAACAGCTTTTCAAGCAGCGCATACTCTTCCTCGGGTTGCATAAAAAAGCTTTCCGTATCATACACGGCGGCCTGTGCGGCGCAGCCGTCCCTGTATTGCGCCGAGGTGTACACCTCAACGCTCATACCGCCGCGCATAAGCGCGGCAGCCAAATCAAAAGCCGCTTTTAAATCATAGGCCGCTGCAATCACGCTTGGTTTATTGTCGCGCATAATCTCTCACCAGCTTGCCGCACATGGCTTCGTACATTTCGATGATCCGGTCATAGAACGCATACTCGGGTTTGTCGCTATCCTCATACCCGCCATGGCTTTCAAAATAGTCCAGGCAAAGCCTGATGCCCTCGCGCCAGGAAACATTGGAGGTCATGCCCAGGTCGCGCTTGGCGGCGGAGTTGTCAAACACGTTATTGTACATGAAATTCTCGCCGCAAAGATGCGCCTTTTCAGGTTCTAGCTTCAATAGCAGATCCATGGGGATAAACACAAAGCGGATTTTGGGCGCGTGCATCTCCTCCGCCACAGCCTCGTAATACTTGCGGTAGCACATGCATTCGTCCCCGGCGACGGTGTAGCTTCTGCCGTATGCCTTTTCGTTTGCCAGCGCACCCACAAAGGCGCTGGCCGTATCGCTGCCATGGGTCACGCCCCAAACGGACATGCCGTCGCCGTGCAGAATAATGGGTTTGCCCTTACGGATGCGGTCCAGATGATAGGTGGCGCCCGGAGGGGCCTGGAACGCATGGAACAGCAGATTGCTCTTTGGGCTTCCCTCCGCGTAGGTATGGGCCGGACGCAGGATGGTAACGTGAAAACCGCCCCGCCGGTCGGCCTCCATAAAGATATCCTCGCACTGCTTCTTTTTATAGGCATAAGGGAAGGATTCAAAGGGCTTTTTCTCCATGTCCTCCGTTACGGGATAATGCGCGCCCGTTTTGGTATACACGTCTACCGTGCTGCAAAACACCAGCTGCTTGGTATTGCCCTGAAATGCCTGCACAGAGCTTTGCGCGTCCTCGGGCGTGAAGGTGATCATATCGTATACGCAGTCAAAGGGGCCAATGCGGCGGCAGGTTTCAATGAACGCGGGATAGTTCTTTCGGTCGCACAGCTCTACCCGCACGTTGGGATAGCCGCCGCAATCCTTGGAATGGTGGTTCAGCAGGATTAGCTCGTGCCCTTTGGGCGCAAGCGAGCTGACGATGTACCTGCTGATGGTGCCTGTTCCTCCCAGAATGAGAATCTTCATAACTGTTCCTCCTAGAATGATTTGCGTTCAGCTTTTCAGGCCGGACATGGAGATGCCTTCGACCAGATAGTGGTTGAAAAAGAAGAAGACCAGAAACACAGGGATCATCGCCAGTACAGACATGGAAAAGATCGCCCCATAGTCCGTGGTGCTGGTAGCATCCGCAAACGCCTTAACGGCGATGGAAACCGTATACTTCTCCGGCTTATTCAGGTAAAGCAGCGGCCCCATAAATTCGTCCCATTTCCAATAGAACTGAATCACAAAGGTTGAAATCAACGCCGGCTTAATCAGCGGCAGAATGATGCGGGAGAAGGTGGAGTAACGGCTGCATCCATCAATAATGGCCGCTTCGTCAAGCTCGCGGGGCAGGCCCTGGATAAACTGCATGATCAGGAACACGAAAAACGCATTGGTAAAAAGGTGCGGCACAATAAGAGGCGCAAAGCTGCCCACCCAGCCGATTTTATTAAAGATGATGTATTGCGGAATGGTAAGCACCTGCGATGGAATCATCATAGTAGCCATCATAAGCGCGAACCACAGCTTTTTCCCCTTAAAGGAAATGCGCGCAAAGCCATATGCAACCACAGCGGAGGAGATGGTTGTAAGCAGGGTAGCGCTCAGGGACACCACAAAGGAGTTGGAAAAGAAGGTTGCAAACGAAATACCGCCAAAGCCCTTCCAGCCGCGCGCATAATTTTCAAAATGCCATTCTGTGGGAAGAAGCGGGGCTGTGTAGGATTGTATCTGCACATCGGTCTTAAAGGAGGCAAAGATCATCCACAGAATGGGATAGAGCAGCACAAAGCCGAGGGCGATGATAAAGAGCATGTATAGCGCTTCCCGAAGCTGTTTTTTCTTCATGCTCACACTTCCTTTGACTCATAATACACCCAGCTGGACGAGCTGCGGAAGATAACCAGCGTGATCAGCGATACGATGATCATCAGCACCCAGGACAGGGCGCAGGCATACCCCATATCAAAGTAATCCATGGCTTTGCGGTATACATACAGCGCATAGAGCATTGTACTGTCCAGCGGGCCGCCGTTGGTGATCACATAGGCCTGCGTAAACGCCATAAAGGCCGATATCAGCTGCATAATCAGGTTGAAAAAGATAATGGAGGACAGGCTTGGAAGCGTGATATGGATAAAAAGATCCTTGCCGGACGCGCCGTCCAGCCTGCCGGCCTCATAGTAGGTTTCCGGAATTTGCTTCAAGCCCGCCGAAAAAATTAACATGGAGGACCCAAACTGCCATACGGTTAAAAGAATCAGCGTCCAAATCGCCGTGTTTTTGTTGCCCAGCCACGATATGTTGCCCTCGAGCCCGATTTTGCGCAAAAGGCCGTTGATAACGCCCTCATTGGCAAAAAGCTGCTTCCACATAAGCGCGACGGGAATGCCGCCGCCAACCAGCGTGGGCAGATAGTACGCGGAGCGAAAGAAGTTCGCGCCGCGCATTTTGTGGTTCATAAGGAACGCGACAATCAGCGCAAAGCCTACCTTCAGGGGAACGGAAACGAATACGTAAAGCAGCGTAGCGTTGATGCTTTTCCCAAGCCTGACGTCGGAAAGCATTCTTTCAAAGTTGCGTAAGCCGATGAACTTGGGCGCGGCAATCAGGTTATAGTTGGTAAAGGAAAGGTACAAAGAGATTACGATTGGAATAAAGGAAAGCAGAAAAAACCCGATCAGCCAAGGTGAGATAAACACATAGCCGGCCACATTGCCGGAGTTCAGCCATGTGTTCAGGTCACGGCGTTTCGTTTTGCACATGGCACCATTCATGGGCACTCCCCTCCTGACACTCATTCATGCTTCCCGCACAGGGCATACCAGAGGCCCTGTTGCTGGGGCCTCCGGTATGCCTGCTTGGTTCATACAATTTCGCTTCTTTTCCCACAAACCTCCCGGCAGTGGAGAAGCGCGTTATTCCGCGGTACGAAGGAAAATATCGTTGGTCACGGCACGGAATTCAGCAGCCGCATCCTCAGGCGTCATTTCCATCATGCCTACGGCCTCGAACAGGTTTTGCAGCTCGTTTTCAATCTCGATCTGGCCTACGGGCTCCCTGGGCGCGCCGGTGGAAGCAATCTGGCTCACGGTATCGATGTATTCCATGGCCATCTTGTTCACCCCGGTCAGCTCCTCGCTCATCATTTCGCGGATATCGCTCATGATGGAGGTGCCGCGCTCGCCGGCAATCAGCTTATTGGCTTCCTCGTCGTTAAGCATCCAGTTAATAAACTCCGCGCAGGCGTCCTTATCGACGGAGTTGGTGCTGATGCTGATGTGGTGCGTGGGCTTTACATGCATGCCGGACAGGCCGTCGGCAGTCAGGCGGGGCGGCACGGCAATTTTGAGATCGCGGCCCGCGGCGGCGAACAGGGAAACCAGCTCGTTGCTGTTGCACCATGCCATGGCGGCCTTGCCACTTACGATGAAGTAGCTTTCAAAGCCGGATACGTCCACCAGGTCGGCGGGAGATGGCTGCACGCCTTCCTGGATAAGCGTTTGGTTCATGGCAAAGAAATCGGCCAGGTAGGAATCATCCTCATAGCCGAGCGCGTCGCCGGCGTCGGTAAAGGCGGTCACGTTTTCGCCATGCTGCGGCACATAGGTGGCAAGGCCTGTCCAGAAGGGGTTTTGGGTGCAGCAGTTGTACACGCCCAGCTTTTCATGCAGCGTGCGGGAAGCGGCCATATAATCGTCCCAGGTCCAGTTTACGGTGGGCTCGGCAACGCCGGCAGCCTCAAACATGGCGGGGTCGTACACCAGGCACACGGCGTTCACGCCCAGAGGAATGCCAAGGATTTGGCCGTTCAGGGTGCCGGACTTAAGGAACAGCTCGTTAGCGCCGCTCATATCGATAACGCCGGAATCAATGTACTCATTCAGCGGATAAAGCACGGAATGATAGGTAAGGAAGTTGTTGCCCATCTGGAACACGTCGTACACATCGTTGGCGGCAACCAGCGTGTTCAGCTTGGGGAAGTAATCGTCAAAGCCCATATACTGCGCCTCAAACGTAATACCGGGATGGCTTTCCTCATACATAGCCAAAAGCTTCATCGTGGTGTCATGACGGGTTTGGGAACCCCACCAGGCGATGCTAAGGGTGGTGTTTTCCGCGCAGGCCGCGGTTACGCCCAGGGCGAGGACCAGCGCCAGAATCATAGCAAGTAGTTTTTTCATGGTTTTTCTCCTTTTCTCTCATTCATTTACCTTTGGCAACAAGTGCGTTTGGGTTGGCGGCGCGGGCGAATACCGGCTCTGTTAGCCGCGATGCCGGTATACTGAAATGCCGAAGTAGGTGCCCATGGCTTCCTCCAGAATATCCGCCACATGGCCCCTCACAAAGCACACATGGTGTTCAAAGCCGTTTTTGCAGATATAACGCATCAGTTCCTGAAGTCCGTGCACACAGCAATGCGCCACGCCGCCTTTGGTGGGAATTTCCTCGTTTCCAAACCTCCCTTCTCCAACGTACATTTTCATTTCGCCTCTTACGTCATCCGTTGTGATGCGCAGAAAGGTCATATCGCCGGGGGCAACCTGCCCCTTGCATGCGCCAAAGCAGTTTTCCTTGCCTAGGGTACTGCCCAGCACATCCAGGCATTCAATCTCAATATCCCGCGTGGCAAAGAAGCTTTTGGGGAAATTGGAGCAATGCAGGCAAATACACTGGTTCTTCTCATCGCGGACATTGTTGTTCCAATCCATCAGCGCGGGAGGCGTGCCTGTGGCAAGATAGGCCGCCAGCATGCTTACCGCTCCCGTTACGTCGCTTTCGCAGGCGGAGGGCTTTCCCTTCTCGCCCAGCATGCTCATGGCAAGGCAGGTGGCGCAGCCATAGTTATTTTCAACGCTATCCCAGCATTGCACGGAGGAGGCGTCGCAATCCATCTCCTCTACGCAGTCCTCAATCGCAAGGCACAGCCGGGCCTGCTTTTCCAGCTTTTCGGCGGAAATTCCGGGCGCTATCCTTCCATACGCGGCGATTTCCTCTTCTTTTGCACGAAGGCTGGGCTCGTCGGCCCAGCTCACAGCGCGGGCGATTACGTCGCTCATGTCCATCGTCTGCACGGAAATTCCGTATTTTTGAAGTATCTTTTCAGAAAAGCGCACGGTGTTGAACGCCACCGGGCGCGCGCCCAGCATGGCGATGCGGGAGCCGCGCAAGCCGTTGACCACGCGGCATATGGCCGCAAAGCGATCCACATCGGCGCTGAATGCATCGCTGCAAATGGCGCAGGTATGCAGCGTGGTATTGGTAAAGGGAATGCCACGCTGGTAAAGATTGTTGCATAGGCTGATTTTACCGCAGAACGCATCGCGGCGGTTGGCCATGTCAAGCTTCTCAAAATCATCATCGGCGGCCTGCACCAGCACCGGCACGTTTAACCCCGCCAGGTCAATGGCCTCGGCAACGCCTAATTCCTCCCCAAAATTAGGCAGTATGCAAATAATGCCGTCAATTTCGTCCGCATGCGCCCTAAAAAGCCTGGCGCAAACGCGGGCCTCCTCATAGGTGCGCACGGCGCCGTATTGCGTGGCGCCGGCCGCCACCATCACGCATCCATAGCCCTTTTTCTCAAGAAGCGACTGAATCTGTTCCCGCGCAGCTTCAACCAAATGGGAAGGAAAAAAGCTACGGGTGGTCACGATAACGCCGAACACTGGTTTTTTCATAGACAATCTCCTTTACAGCAAAGCAGCGTGCGCACTGCCGATTTCCATCCGGTATAGTAGGTTTCGCGGGTTGATTGCGGCATGCGCGGTTCAAGGCGGCGGTAGCTTGGCAGGAATGCGTCCTCGCCGCACAGGCCCTGGGCAAACGCGGCGCACCAGGCCGCCCCGGCTGCGGAGCACTCGCCCATATCGCTTACATAGAGCGGCTCGCCCAGCATATCCGCCTGGAACTGCATCAGGAATGCATCCCGCGTCGGCCCGCCGTCGGCGCATATCTGGCGAAGCGGTTCGCCCATCGCCCGGCGGATCTCCTCTACCACATCCGTTACCTGGTATGCAATGCATTCCTCAGCGGCCCGGGCCAAATGCGCCCGGGAGGTTGTGCGGTTCATGCCCAAAAAGGCTGCGCGCACGCTATCTGAAAACCATGGAGCGCCCAAGCCGCTGAACGCCGGTATCAGATACACGCCGTTGGCGCTGTCCACCGAGGCGGCAAGCCTGCCGGCCTCATCCGGCGTTTTCAGCAGCCCGATATCGTCGCAAAGCCATTGAATAACGCTTCCAGTGTAGTTGATATTGCCTTCCAGCACGTACTGCACCTTGCCGCCTACGCCCCATGCCAGGCTGGTTGCCAAGCCGTTGCTCCTTTCGGGACGGCTGTCGCCCGCGTTTACCATGACGGACGAGCCCGTTCCGTAGGTCACCTTGCCCATCGCAACGCTCGTGCAGCGGTGGGCAAGCAGGGCGGCGTGGCTATCTCCCAAAACGCTGTGAATGGGAACCTTTTTGGGAAGAAGCCCTTCCATGTCCGTAAGGCCAATCTCCCCGTCGCTCATGACCAGCTCAGGCATGCATTCGTTCCGAAGTCCAAACAGCTCCAGCATATCCGCGTCCCACCGGAGGGTATCCAGGTTTAACAACTGGGTGCGGCTGGCGTTGGAATAATCGGTACAATGCCTGCCGGTAAGCTTATAGCATAGCCACGCGTCCACCGTGCCCGCGCGCAGCGTTCCCCTTTCAATAACGCCGCGCGCCGCCTCAACATTGCGTATCATCCACCCCAGCTTCGCGCCCGTAAAATAGGGTGAAAGCGGTAGGCCGGTTTTGTCGCGCACGGCGGCCGCAACGCCTGTTTTTTCCAGTTCGGCAACCATTTCAGCGGCGCGTGCGCATTGCCATACTATGGCGTTATATAACGGCTCTGCGGTATCCGCATCCCAGCACACAGCGGTTTCGCGCTGGTTGCACAAGCCGATCGTTTCCACCCTTTCAGGCGGAATTTGCGCCTTTTCAAGCACGAGCCGCGATACAAGAAGCACATTCTTGTAAATTTCCACCGGGTCATGTTCCACCCAGCCAAGGTTGTTGATGATTTGGCGATGCGCAATGGAGGCCCCGGCGATCTTCCGGCCTGTTTCATCCCATACATAGCCTTTGGTGGAGGAGGTGCTCTGGTCTATGGAAAGAATGTATCGCACGTTTTTACCCCTTTACAAGGTCGTATGCCGCAGAGGCGATGCCCTCGGCGTCAAGGCCGTAGACGGCAAACAGCTCCCGGGACGTTCCAATGCGGTACGGCTTGTCCGGAAAGCCCAAGATCCGCATTTTCACAGGACAGTTTTCCGCCAGCACATGGGCCGTCTGCTCCCCAAGGCCGCCATAAACGCTGTGCTCCTCTATGGTAACGATGGCGCCCGTGGCCTTGGCGGCGCTGATAACCGCGTCGCTGTCAAAGGGCCGGAGGCTGAACATATCCAGCACCGTCGCCTCCACGCCCTTTTCATGAAGCCGTGCGGCGGCGCATAACGCGTGATACACCATCTCGCCGCAAGCGATCAGTGTTACGTCGCTGCCTATGCGAAGCGTTTTTGCCTTGCCGATCTCAAAGGTTTCCCCTGCTTCATAGACGGTTTCCACATCGCCGCGCCCCATGCGCATGTACGCGGGCCCGTCCATGCTGGCAATTTGGGCCGTGAGCCATCGTGTTTGCACCGCGTCGCTGGGGGCCAGGATTTGTATGCCAGGCAGGCTACGCATACCGGCAAAATCGTGCAGGCTGGTATGCGTGGTTCCCAAGGGGCCATAGCTGACGCCTGCCGAAACACCGATGATTTTGACGTTTGCGGCGTTGTAGGCAACATCCACCTTCACCTGTTCAAACGCGCGCGCAGTAAGGAAGCACGCGGGCCCGCAAACAAACGCCTTTCGCCCCGTCATGGCAAGCCCCGCCGCCACGGAAACGGCGTTTTGCTCGGCAATGCCCATTTCCGCCGCCTGTTTAGGCAGTTCCTCAAAAAAATCAGCGCAGGTTACGCTGCCGCGGCTGTCCGTAGCAAGAAGAAAGATACGGCTGTCCTGCTTTGCGCGCCGCAGCACCTCGTCCGAAAAAGCCTTTCTGCATGATTCCTTTGCCATTGCTTTCCCTCCACGCCCTTATGCGCGTTGCGCCAATAGGTCGCGTCTTATCCGTTCATATTCTTCCGGCGATGGAACCCTGTGGTGCCATACCGCTTGATCAACCGTCAGCCGGCTTCCATACCCTTTATGCGTGTCTGCAAGAATCGCTACGGGCTTTTGGCAAACGCGGGTGCGCAAAGCCGCGCACACTTCCTCGCAGTTATGACCGTCGCATTCCATAACATGCCAACCAAACGCCTGGTATTTCGCGCTCAGCTGTTCCAGCGGCATCACCTCCTCGGTATTGCCGGATATCTGAAGGCCGTTGCGATCTATAATGGCTGTAAGCTGCTCCAGCCCATATTTCCCGGCTGCCATAGCCGCCTCCCATACGGAGCCCTCCGCCTGCTCGCCATCGCCCATGAGAACGTACACATGCGCAGGATTGCCATCGCGCTGGAGCCCCATCGCCAGGCCGACGCCAAGCGAAAGGCCGTGCCCAAGCGAACCGGTGGCGGCTTCCACGCCCGGAATTTTGCGGGTAGGATGCTGCGCCAGGGCGGTATCTAGCCGGGCGTAGCTTTTCAGCAGGTCTTTCGCGAAAAAGCCCCTATCGGCAAGCACGGTATAAAGCGCTTCTGCGTTATGGCCCTTGCTAAGCACAAAACGGTCGCGGTCGGGGCTTTGGGCGCGAAGCTTATCCGCGTCCATTACGTCATAGTACAAGCAAACCAATATATCCATACAACTCATATCGCCGCCGAAATGCCCCGCTTTGGCCTGAAAAATCATGTCAAGCGTTTCAATGCGCCGTTCAAGCGCAATTTGCCGAAGGTCTTTTTCCATCTTGTTCTCCTTTGCCCATAGGCGGCCTGTATTCTTTTTATGGCCTTCTCTTTCGGTTTGCAAAATGATCATATCCCATCGCAAACTAAATTACAATAAATTATTAAGTAAAATATTAGTAAATTATTGACTTAATTGATTAAAGGTGATACAGTCATCCCATAGAAAGCCTGATTAGGCCATATGGCAAAGGGGGAGCAGTTCATGGCAACCGCAAAAGAGATCGCAAAAGCATTGGGGGTTTCCGAGGCGGCCGTTTCCATCGCGCTCAACGGCAAGCCTGGCGTATCAGAAGGCTTGCGCCGTAAGGTGCGTGAAACGGCGCAGGCTATGGGCTATAATTTTGCAAAACTTAGCCGGAATGAGAAGCGCGATATAGTTTTTATCATCTTTTTAAAATCGGGCGCGATTATAACGGACACGCCCTTTTTTGAGCAGCTGTTCAAGGGTATCGCCGCCGAATGCCGCAAGCAGAAGGTTCACCTAACGACGATTTATAGCAATACCCGGGATGACCTCATCTATTCACTGCGGACGCTTCCGCGCGAATCGGGCCTGATTTTGCTAGCCACGGAGATGGAGGAGGCCGATTGCCTTCCCGTTGCGGAAAGCGCCGTTCCCCACGTTATCCTGGACGCGTATTTTGAAAACGTGGATAGCAATTATGTATTGATCAACAACGTACACGGCGCTTTTAACGCCACGGATTATCTGATTCGCCGCACCGGCAAGCAGCCTGGCTACCTGCGTTCCTCCTATCCCATCGCCAATTTTGAGGAACGTGCGGACGGCTTTTATAAGGCCGTACGGTTCAACGGTATGTCAACCTCCAACTGCGTTGTGCACCGGTTATGCCCCTCGGCAGAGGGCGCTTATTCGGACATGCGCGAAATCCTGCGCGCCGGCGATAAGCTTTCGGAATGCTATTTTGCCGATAACGACCTGATTGCCGCAGGAGCCATACGCGCCCTTAAAGACGCTGGCAAGCGCATTCCGGAAGATATCGCCGTAATTGGCTTTGACGATATCTCCCTATGTGAATTTTTGGACCCGCCCCTTTCCACCATCAACGTGCCGAAGGAATATATGGGCAGCCAATCCGTGCTCAGGCTTCTATCGATCATGGAAAACAACGAAATATACCAAACCAAAACCGAGATTGCCACCCAGCTTGTAAAGCGTAAGTCCTGCTAAAAACAGGCTGCGCGCAACCCATCCGGAAATATCTGCTTTGCAAAGGCGATTGTTATTCAACCCGGCATGCGCTATAATGATGGAAGCCTGCATATTTGAACGCAACGGGGGTTTTTGTTTGTATATTGCCGATTTGCACGTCCACTCCAAGTATTCCCGCGCCACCAGCCGCGATTGCGACGCGCCCCATCTGGATCTATGGGCGCGGCAAAAAGGCATCTCCCTGATTGGCACAGGCGATTTTACCCACCCCGCCTGGCGCGCGGAGCTGGCGGAGGCGCTTGAACCCGCGGAGGAAGGGCTTTATCGCCTGAAGCCTCCTTTTACGCTTCCCCACGCCATCGCCGGCGAGCCTTCAACGCCCCGTTTCGTAGTTTCCGGTGAAATCAGCACCATATACAAGCGCGCGGGAAAAACGCGGAAGGTTCACCATGTGATTCTTCTGCCCAGCCTGGAGGATGCGGAAACGCTTTCCCATCGCCTGGAGGCCATTGGAAACCTGCATAGCGACGGTAGGCCCATTTTAGGGCTGGACAGCCGTGATTTGCTGGAGATTACGCTCGATAGCTGCCCGGAGGCCATCTTCATCCCCGCCCATATCTGGACGCCGCATTTCTCCGTTTTTGGCGCGTTTTCGGATTTTGAAACGCTGGAAGAATGCTATGGCGATCTTACCAGCCATATCCACGCGCTTGAAACCGGCCTTTCCTCAGACCCGCCCATGAACCGCAGGCTTTCCATGCTGGACGGGTATACGCTTGTTTCCAATTCGGATGCGCATTCCCCGGCAAAGCTTGGCCGGGAAGCCAATTTGCTTACCTGCGCGCTAAGCTACCCTGCCCTAAAGCATGCCATTGATACGGGCGAAGGCTTTGGGGGCACTATCGAGTTCTATCCCGAGGAAGGAAAATATCACTTGGACGGGCACCGCAACTGCCATTGCTGTTTGGAGCCCGCTGAAACAGCCGCGCTGGACGGCCGCTGCCCCGTGTGCGGTCGCAAGCTGACCGTAGGCGTTTTGCACCGCGTGGAAGCGCTTGCCGACCGCTTAGAGCCCATTGCGTTGCCAAAGCCCTTTGAAAGCCTGATGCCGTTGCCGGAGCTGCTGGCCGCCTGCATGGGCGTTTCTCCCGCGTCCAAACGCGTGCAGGAAGCTTATTTTGATCTGCTCAAACGCCTGGGGCCGGAATTTCATATCCTGCGGGACATGCCCATTGCCAATGCGGAGCAGGCTGCGGGCTTTGCATTTGCCGAGGGCCTGCGCCGCCTGCGAAGCGGGCAGGTGATCCGCAAAGCGGGGTATGACGGCGAATATGGCGTTATTTCCCTTTTTCAGCCCGGCGAGCTGGAAATGCTCGCCGGGCAGACCTCCCTGCTTGGGCTGGCCGGGCTGCCGGCCAAGCGGAGGGCCAATGCCGCCGGCGTGCGCAAAGCCGTTGAAAAGCCCCAGGCTGCGGATGGCGCGCCATCAGCCGTTGCGCCCCAGCTCAATGCCGAGCAGGCAGAAGCGGTTCATTCACAGGCGGAGTGCACCGCCGTAATCGCTGGTCCGGGCACGGGCAAAACCAAAACACTGGTTTCCCGCATCCTTTACCTGCTGGAGGAGCTGCACGTGCCCGCAGGCGAGATTACCGCCGTTACCTTCACGCGCCAGGCCGCCAAGGAAATGCTGGACAGGCTTACCGCACAGCTGGGAAAGAAGGCGGTGCGCGGCCTTACCATCGGCACCTTTCACGCGATCTGTCAAGGGCTGGTGGAGCCAAAGCCGGTTATAACGCCAGGGCAATCCCTGCAAATCATCACAACGCTTTTGCAGGAGCATGGCGAGCGCCGCTCCCCGGCAGAATGCCGCAGGCTGCTTTCCCTTTTCAAAAACGCCTTGTGCCAGCGCACGCCCGCCACCGCCGGGCTGCCCGCCTGGCTTCCCGAGGCTTACGCCCAGCGCCTTGCCGTGCTCCATCTGCGCGACCTGGACGATCTTCTGCTGGATGCCTTACAGGCAGATGTGCATGCCAAACGGATGTTCCATCATCTGCTGGTGGATGAATTTCAGGATATCAACGCCGTTCAGCATGCGCTGGTATCGCATTGGAGCGAGCATGGCAAAAGCCTGTTTGTCATTGGCGATCCCGACCAGGCGATTTACGGCTTCAGGGGCGCGGACGCGCAATGCTTTGAGCTGCTGCTTTCACGCCGTCCGAACGCCAACTGCATCTCTCTTTCAAAAAACTACCGTTCCACGCCCCAAATCCTTTCCCTTGCCGGCAGCGTAATCGCCCACAATCCGGGCCCGGAGCGCAAGCTTGTGCCCACGGCGGCTTCCGGCTGCGCCGTCCGCCTCATGCAAGCGCCGGATGGTTTTTCCGAGGCAATCTGGATTTCCAAGGAGATTGCGCGCATGGCGGGCGGCGTGGATATGCTGGATGCGCAGGCTGCTGGCAACGACCGGGCCGTTACGCGCTCGTTTTCGGATATCGCGGTGCTCTGCCGCACGCACAGGCAGCTTGAGCAAATTGAAACCTGCCTTGCGCACGACAGCATTCCTTGCGTTATCTCGGGACGGGACAGCTTTTTGGAGGATGATACGGTACAGGGCCTGCTGGGTTTCTTCGCCTCCCTGCTGGATCCTTGCGCCGGGCCCTCGCTGCACATGGCGCTTAACGCGCTTTGGCGCGTGCCGGATGCGCTTTGCCAGCGCGCCGCCGTTGCGTTGGGTTCCTTTGGGGGCGCGCAAATCGACACTAATTCCCTGACGCAGCTATTGCAGCCGTTTGATCTGCTCAAGCCCTGGGTGGAAGCGGCGGAAGCGCTTTATCCGCGCATCCGGCGCGAGAAACCGCGCAAGCTGCTGGAGGCGCTTGCAAACCTGTGCGGCGCAAAAGGGCGGCCTGTGGAGCAGCTTTTCAACGCGGCTGTGTTCCATAGCGATATGGCCGGTATGCTGGACGCGTTGCTTGCCGGCGAGGAAGCGGATATACGCCGCGCCTCCGGCACGGGCTATCAGTCCGGGGCCGTGCGCTTGATGACGCTGCACGGCGCTAAGGGGCTTGAGTTCCCGGTGGTATTTCTGGCAGGCGTCACCGCTGGGGCGCTTCCACTTGAGCATGTAAGCGAAAGCGCCGACCTTGCAGAGGAACGCAGGCTGTTCTTCGTTGGCATCACGCGCGCCCGCGAGGAGCTAATCCTATCCTGCGGCGGCGCTCCCTCGGCCTTTTTGGCAGATCTTCCGCGCGATGTTGCGCGCATTCAGGCGCGAGCGCGCAATCGCATCCCCCGTACCGAACAGCTTCGCCTTTTTGAATAGCAATACTGCGCTTTACCAAAAATGGCCCGCGCCGCGGAAAGCGGTTTTCCGGCTGCGGCGGCGCGGGATTTTATATTGCCATCAGGAATTATTTGCCCATATCCCTGCCAAAGCTGATGGGAGGCGCGTCCTGGATGGCTTCCACAAAGCGGTATTTCTTGTGGAACCTGGGCATGGAGGCAGTCATGGTTTCCCGGCGGTAGAAGGGATCGTCCTTTTGGATGGGTAGCTGCACAGCGCTGCTCGTGGCGGCGGACTTGTACATGGCCATGATTAGCTCAATGGCGTTGCGCCCCTGCTGGCCGTCAACCAGCAGCTCTTCCTTGCCAAGAATAGCCTGGATAAAGTTGTTGATTTCGCCCGTATGGCCTTCGTACTTCAGCTCGGGCAGCTGCGCATACCGGGCCGCGAGCCTATCGTGCGCTTCCTCATCCTCAACGGGGAAACCGTTGCACAGGGGCTTATAGGACACCGTGCGCCACGGAATGGACAGCCTGCCCTTTTCCGTTTGGAACACAAGCTCCTGCTCCTCGCCATGGGAAACGATATTTGTGGAAAGCTGCGCTACCATGCCAGGGTACTGGAATACAGCTACCGCATAGTCCTCGCATTCGGAGTTGTCATGCCCTACGTTGCCAATCACAGCCGTTACGGTCTGGGGCATGCCAAGCATCCACTGCATCAGGTCGATATGGTGCACGGCATGGCTGGTGGTGCAGCCGCCGCACTCCTTTTCCCATGTGCCGCGCCAGGCCAGATCATAATAGTTGCCGCCGCGCCACCAGATGGAATTTACCGTAGTATACAAAAGCTTTCCGCCCGCTTCCTCACGCAGCATCTGCTTTACCTTCATGGCAGGCGTTTTGAAGCGGTTGTTGGACACCACGCACAGCAGCTTTCCGTTGCGCTGGGCGGCCTCAATCATCCTGTCGCACTCCTCCAGGGAGGGCGCCATGGGCTTTTCCACCATTACATGCTTACCGGCGTTCAGCGCGTCGCACGTCACCTGGCAATGCAGCGCCGGAGGAAGGCAAATGGATACCGCGTCAATATCCGAGCGGGCAAACACCTCGTGATAATCCGTGCAAATTTCAACAGGAGCGTCCAATGTAGCCGCCAGCTTTTCCGCCTTGGATACGTTGGTATCGCACAGCACCTTCAGCTCACAATCATCAAGCGTCAAATATCCCTGCGCGTGAACGGCGGATACAGCGCCGGTGCCAATAATCGCAATGCCCAGCTTGCTCATTTTCTTCAACCTCTCATTTCATTACTTAAGCCTGCCACAAATCGGGACGCACAAACTTTTGCCCCTCAATTTCCAGCTCCATCTTGGGGGCGATGATCGGACGTGAAACATGCACCACGCCATTGGAGGTGGAAATCACCGTATCCTCGCTCTTTGTGCCGGTGATGGAAGGATTCCAGCAGAAGGCCTGGTTTTCGGCAATTACGCCGGGGGTGGAGAAGTCAACGCGGTAATCGCGGCCGGCGTAGCCGATGGGGCCGCCCTGGTGGTGGCGCTTGAACTCCTCGCCATAGCCGCGCGCCTCATACGCCGCGCGCCCTGCCTCCAAAGCGGAAACGAAGGTATTGCCCGGCTTGGAGGCCGCCATCAGCGTGCAGTCAATCTCTACGTTAGCGCGGTATTGCTTGCGCAGCTTTTCCGTAATGGGCGCAAAATTCAGCAGGCGCGTGCAACAAATAATCAGGCCCTTGTAGCGCATGTTGCCGCCCAGCTGCACGCGCTCGCGAATCACATTGTCGGTGGGCACGGGATGGCGGTAATTGGAGATGCGCTCGTCGCCAGCGCACATGGCCGATACCACATCCATGCCATGGGAACGGATGATGCCCACCAAGCGGCCCACCGTTTGATGCTCGGTGTCGCCCGGGCGCACGCTGGAGATGGTTTCCTCAATTGCGCGCGCCGTAAGATAGCCGCCTTCTTTATAGCGCTCCACCTCTGCCTGCGTAAGGGAGAAGCGCAGCAGCTTTACATCGTTGGCAACGTTGGTTTGGGTTCCAAAATCATAGCCGATCTTGCCGGAGGGCACGAGCTTTCCAAGCGTTTCGCCTTCAAAGGCCGTTTCATACCAGGTGGCGGCATGAATGGCGAAGCCCATTTCTTCCAGCTTTTCTTCATCGCGCATGCGGGGCGCTTCTATGTTGTTGGTAATCGCGTAGCGGCCGTCCCTGGTAACCAGCAGGCCGCAGTTGCCCATTTCGCCCAGGCCAACATAGTTGATGCCGCCGCAGGTAAGCCAGGCAAAATTGTCCTGCCGCTTTAGATATACCGCGTCCAACCCGCGCCGCTCCAGCAGCGTGTGCAGCCGGTCTAGCTTAATTTGTAGTTCCTCCTGTCGTGTCATACGAATCTCCTTTCCCTTATGAAACAGAATTGTGGGGGTTCGCGCAAAGCAGTGGCTCGCTTTTCAGGCATTCTATTTTTAATACAGGTATTAAAAATATTAGCCATCATTGTATGACTTTAGCATAAACCAAACGCGCTATGTTGTCAAGAAATTTTCTTGCTTATGATTTTTGGAATTTTTGTTTTTTTCCAAACTTAGGCCTTGACTATACTCTCGTTTTGTGTTAATTTATAGACAAGTGAGGGGTACATGTTTTGAAACAGCTTCGGATGCGAGGCTCTGGGATTTTCCAAAAACATTTTTAATACCTGTATTAAAAATGCCTGGCTGTTTCAAATAGATGTTATCCTGAAAATACTTGAGAAAGAAGGTAAACTCATGAAAAAGGTTCTCTCGTTCGTACTGACCCTCACGTTGTTGGTTTGCGCCTGCGCCAGCGCCCTGGCCGCATATCCCGAAAAGGCCGTTGAAGCTACTGTGCCGTGGGCTGCCGGCGGCGGCGGAGATCTGGCCTTCCGCGCTTTTGGCGATGTTTTCCAGAAGATCACCGGCCAGCCCCTGGTCATTAAGAACGTCGCCGGCGCTTCCGGCGTGACCGGCGTTATGGAGTTCAAGGAAACCGCCATTGGCGACGGCTACCAGATCCTGCACTGGTCCAACGCCCATACCTCCAAGATTCACATGAGCGTTGTGGACTACGATGTGGATTCCTTCAAGCATGTGGCCCAGATCGTGGAAAGCGCCAACTACCTGCTTGTGCAGAAGGACGCTAAGTGGAACACCATCGAGGAGTTCGTGGACGACGTGCTGGCCAACCCCGGCATGATCACCATGGCCAACGCCGGAGTTGGCGGCGGCAACCACATTGCGGCCCTGCTGTTTGAAGAAGCCATCGGCGGCGAGCTGGCCCACATCACCTACGACGGCGGCTCCGCCTCCGTAACCGGCCTTTTGTCCGGCGAGGTTGACGCGGCCATGTGCAACACCCCCGAGGGCATGTCCAACGTGGACGCTGGCCAGCTGAAGATTCTGTGCTCTTTCGCTTCCAAGCACTTTAAGGATTATCCCGACGTTCCCCTGGCCATCGAGAGCAGCAACGAGGCCCTCAAGGATCTGGTTATCGAGCAGTGGCGCGGCGTTGCCGTTCCGATCGACACTCCCGACGAGATTGTTGCCGAACTGGCCGACATCATCGAGAAGGTAGTCGCCGACGAGGACTTCATCGCCAAGTGCGACACGCTCAGCATCGTGGCCCGTTTCCGCGACACCGAGGAATACACCGCCTTCGTGAACGAAGAGAACGCCCGTTTTGAAAACCTGATTAAGACCAAGGGCTTTGGCGACCGCTACGGCAAGTAAGCCCGGGCGCTTGGAAAACCAATGAACCTTGCTGGGCCGGCCGCCTGTGCGGCCGGCCCTTTCCAAAAGAAATGCAGGAGGTGTTTGCGTGAAGGAGAAGCGTTTTTCCGATCTTGTGATCGGCGTTGTCTTCATGGCCCTTGGCCTTACCGTCTTTTTGATGGCAAATCAGCTGCAAACGGTTAAGCTGGGTATCGGCCCGGCCGGCTTCCCCAAGTTTATCGCCGTGCTGTTGGCCCTGCTTGGCGCGGTTATGACGGTGTCCGCGCTTCGCCACGGCGTGCCCAAGCCGCAGTTCAAGCTGGAAAAAAAGCCTACCATGCTCTTTCTTGCCGCGGTCGCGCTATGCGTGCTGTACGTGATTTTGGTGCCCACGGTGGGCTTTATGCTTTTGACCCCCTTCCTAATGTTTGGCATGATGCTTTTGTTTGGCAACCGCAACTATGTGATGTGCGCTATCGTAAGCGTGGTTACCACAGTTTTGGTATGGCTGCTGTTTACCAAGGTGTTTATGATCTTCCTGCCTACCTGCAGGCTGTTTATGTAAGAAGGGAGGAAGCATGCGATGTTTGAATATTTGATGGCTGGTTTTGCCAACGTATTTCAGCCGCTGAATTTCCTGCTGATGGTGTTTGGCACGGTGGTGGGCGTTATCATCGGCTGCCTGCCCGGCCTAAGCGGCTCCATGGGCATCATTTTGCTGCTGCCCCTTGTTTATACGCTTGATAAATCCACCGCGCTGGTCATGCTGTGCGGCATTTTCTGCGGCTCCATGTTCGGCGGCTCGGTGTCCGCTATTTTGCTGCGCACCCCCGGTACGCCCTCCGCAACCGCTACGCTTTTGGACGGCTATCCCCTTGCCCAAGAGGGCAAGGCTGGAAAGGCCATCGGCGTGGCCGCCGTGGGCTCCTTCGTGGGCGGCATCATTTCCACCATCTGCCTAATCTTTATTTCGCCCCAGCTGGCGAAGGTAGCGCTCAAGTTCCACTCCGCCGATTACTTTGCCCTGGCCCTGTTTGGGCTTACCATCATGGCCAGCTCCTCCGGCAAAAACATGCTCAAGGGGCTAATGGCGGGCGCGTTCGGTTTGCTTATCTCCACCGTTGGCACCGATCCTTTGGTTGGCGCGGCGCGCTTCAACTTTGGCTCCACCAAGCTGATGATCGGCTTCCCCCAGCTTGCGGTTTTGATCGGCGTGTTTGCCATCAGTGAAATCTTTACCCAGGTACAGGGCGGCGAGCACCGCGTGGAGGTAAAGGACCAGAGCGTAAGCAACATCTTCCCCACCTGGACGGAGATTCGCGGCTTCCTGCTTGCGGCCGTGGTAGGCGGGCTCATCGGCGTATTCATCGGCATCGTGCCCGGCACGGGCGGCGCTATCGCCGTGTTTATCGCCTATAATGTGGCGCAGCGCATGTCCAAGCATCCCGAGCGCTTTGGCCACGGCGCATACGAAGGCATTGCCGCGCCTGAGGCCGCCAACAACGGCACCACCGGCGGCGCGCTCATCCCCATGCTCACCCTGGGCATTCCCGGCGACACCATCACCTCCGTTATGCTGGGCGCGCTTACCCTGATTGGCGTTACTCCCGGCCCGCAGCTGTTTGTGAACAGCCCGGATATTGTGTACGCCATTTTTGCCGGTATGATCATCATCCAGTTTGTGATGCTGGCCTTTGGCGTACTGTTCTCCAAAGTAGCTCCCAAGGTTTTGAAGGTGCCGGTGCGTATCCTTATGCCCATCATCCTGGTGCTGTGCATCGTAGGCGCGTTCTGCCTGGCCAACCAGGTGTACCACGTGGCGGTGGCCATCGCCTTTGGCGTAATCGGCTTCTTTATGAAAAAGTTCAATTTCCCCGGCGCGCCGCTGGTTTTGGGCGTTATCCTGGGGCCCATCGCGGAAAAGAACATGGATCGTGCGCTTCAGCTTTCCCGCAATGACTGGACGATCTTCTTCCGCCGCCCCATCGCGCTTACCTTCATCATCCTGAGCGTTGCCATGATCGCCTGGACGATTTACAGCAACGCCCGTAAGAACAAAGCGGAAAAAGCAGAGGCGAAAGCATGATTACAACAGGAGGAAACGGCAGCTGGGATACCATCGCTTCCCTGCTGCAAGGAATAAAACCGCCGCGTATGGCGCGCGTAAAGCAGCGCTTTGTGCATCCCGCGCCTGTGGACGTGGCCGAGGAAATCACGCGCCAGTTTGCCCAAATGGATATCCTGTCGCAGGTGCGCCCCGGGCAAACGGTAGCCATTACGGTAGGCAGCCGCGGCATTGCGAATCAAATCCTGGCGGTGCGCACGCTGGTGGATTTGCTCAAGGGCGCGGGCGCGGAGCCGTTTATCGTGCCCGCTATGGGCAGCCATGCGGGCGCTACCGCGGAAGGCCAGCGCAATATGCTGCTGGGCATGGGCTATACCCCGGAGGCCACGGGCGCGCCCATCCGCTCCTCCATGGAAACGGTGGAGCTGGATCATACCGCCGAGGGCCTTCCCGTGTTGGTGGATCAAAACGCCTACGGAGCGGATTGGCTCATCATCATGAACCGCATCAAGCCGCACGTTTGCTTCCGCGGCCCGTATGAATCCGGCCTGATGAAGATGATCACCATTGGGCTGGGCAAGCAGAAGGGCGCTTCCATTGCGCACAACCTGGGCTTTGGCTATATGCCGCAGCACATACCAGAAATTGCGAAAGCCGCCCTGCCCCATCTGCGCGTGCTTTGCGCGGTGGGTTTTGTGGAAAACGCCTATCACGAAACCGCCATCTGCCGCGTACTCCGCAAGGAGGAGATTGAAACCGAGGAGCCCAAGCTGCTCGAGCAGGCCCGCTCCTTCGCGGCACGCCTGCATTTTGACAAGCTGGACACGTTGATTATCGACGAAATTGGCAAGAACATCAGCGGTTCCGGCTTTGATACCAACGTGGTGGGGCGTTACCATTCCCCGTGTATTAGCGGCGGGCCAAGCATCACAAGGCTATTGATTTTGGATATCTCCAAGCAGTCGAAGGGCAACGGGAACGGCCTTGGCATGGCGGATTTCACCACAAGGCGCGCTGCGGAAAAGTTTGACTTTGTGCAAACCTATCCCAACACGCTCACAGCCACGCTTACAGGCGGCGTAAAAATTCCCATGGTGCTGCCAAACGACCTGCAAGGCGTGCAGTCCTGCCTAAAGACGGCCAACCTGGCAGACCTGCAAACCGCGACCGTCGTTAGGATACATAACACGCTCTGCCTGGACGAAATTGAGGTTAGCGAAACGCTGCTTCCGCTCATCCAAAACGACGAGCGCTTTGAACAGCTCAGCGAGCCTTACGATATGCCTTTTGATTCAAACGGCAATCTGTTCTAACCCGGTATAGTTATACTACAATGGCCCCGGCTGCACTTTTGCTTGTGCTGCGGGGGCCATTCATGTATAATGGAATATGTTACATGTATCTATCTGCAATGCAAAGCGAGTGAAAGCTTTTGACGAACAAAGTGTTTGTTCCCCTGTACCGAAAGATCTATCAGGCGTTAAAGGACCAAATTCTAAGCGGCGGATATCCCGTTGGCCAGCGCATTCCCTATGAGCGCGAGCTGTGCCAGCAGTTTCAAGTGGAAAGGGTAACGGTTCGCAAGGCCTTGCAGATGCTGTCAGAAGAGGGGCTTATTGAAAAGCGCAGCGGCGTGGGCTCCTTTGTGACCGGCCGCAAGGCCGATACCCCGCCGGTAACCGAATCCGGCGCGAATATTTTGTTTGTGATGCGCCAAAACCAAAACGACATCCGGCACAACACCACCTCCTGCAACACCAAGCTGTTTTTTTCTATGGAGGAGCTTTGCAGGCAGAACGGGTATCTGCTCAGCTATGTTGGGCTGGACGAAAACAGCGACCTTGTAAGCATCGTCAAGGAGCATGCCGTATGCGGCGTGTTTTTGGTAAGCTCATACCATGAGCGCGCCATAGAGGACATGCGCGCGCTCAATATTCCCACCGTACTATTGAATCATCAGGACGAAAACCTGCTCTCCATCATGCCGGATAACCTGGGCATGCTCAAGCAGGTAATTACCTATTTAGCGGAAATGGGCCACCGCCGCATCGCTTACATTGATGGCATGAAGGATTCCTGCAACGCCGAAGAGCGCTGGGAGGGCTTCAAAATCGCCATGTATCTTAACGGCCTTGCGGTGGATCCCTCCCTGTATTTTGTGGGGAACTGGACCTTTGAGGGCGGCGAGGCCGCCGCGCGGGAGCTGCTCAAGGTAAAGGAGCTCCCCACCGCCGTTTTTGCCGCCAGCGATATGATGGCCGCCGGCGCTATGGATGTGCTCAAGCATCACGGGCTGCGCATACCGCAGGATATCAGCGTGATTGGCTATGATAACCTGGATATCGATACGGTCCTGTCCCCTCAGCTTTCCAGCGCAACGGTGGATTTCCGGCAAATGTGCAGCGTGGCCTTTGAGCATCTTCAGGCCATTATGCGCATGGGCACGCGCGATACGGACCATTACACCATCCGCATGCCGGCCATCCTGATCCGCCGCGCATCCGTAGCCCCGCCCGCTGGGGAGCAGCCGGGCTAACGCTTGCGCGCAACGGATTTGGTGGCGATCACATCGCTGCCAAGCCCCAGCACATTGGCAATCAGGCAGCTTCCGCTTGTTACGGGAGCTTCCGCCTTTGCGCTGCGTATAGCCTCCATAACCCGCATAAGCTGGTCGCGCGGCACGCTTTTGCTCAAGCGCACGCTTACAAGGGGCTCCTCTCCATTGTGCACCCGTATGCTGCTGGCAAGGGTGCGCTGGGGACATACGGTTTCCTGGCGCGCATAGGCGACGCCGCGCTTGCAGCCCGCTCCCGCTATGGTAACAATCTCCCCCTGAGCGGATGTTTCCACCTCGATTTCACAGCCGTTGGGGCAGATCACGCAGGTATAGCAGTTTTTCATTCAAGGCTCACCTCAATTTCCTCATCCGGCTGAATTTGATCGCATTTGAGCGAAACCTGTATCATCTCCGCGGGCAAAACGCGCTTAAACGGCTTGCGAAGCAGCGTCCTCCCGCCCTGGCTGATGGCAATGGCGCAGTTTTCCGCCGCACGGCTTGCCCGCATGGATAGCATCGCGTCCCGCTGCCCGCTTAGGCTGTGCGGCACCACATGATGGATGCCATTTCCGCCGCGAACGGGTATCCCGCATTTTTGGAGCGCCCCGTTTTGCAGGTAGGTATGCACGCTATCCGCCAGGCGTTCCGCCTCCAGCGAAACAAAATCCGCCAGATCGTGCACATGCAGCACGTTGCCCGCTGCAAAAACCCCCTCCACATTGGTCTGATACCACTCGTCCACAATGGGGCCACGGGTTTTTCCGTCCAGCTTAACGCCTGCTTCCTGGGAAAGCTCGTTTTCCGGTATCAGGCCAGCGGACAGGATGACCGTATCGCACGCGTAATACTGCTCTGTTCCCGGAATGGGCGTAAGCTTCTCATCCACCTGCGATACCGTTACGCCCTCTACCCTGGACGAACCGTGGATTTCCGTAATGGTATGGCTCAAATACAGTGGAATATGATAATCGTTCAGGCATTGCTCCAGGTTGCGCCTAAGGCCGCTGGGAACAGGCTGAATTTCAAATACGGCCTGCACGTGCGCCCCCTCCAGCGTCAGCCTTCTGGCCATAATCATGCCAATATCCCCGGAGCCTAAAATAACGATTTCCCGGCCTACCATGCGGTTGTACAAATTCACATACGCCTGTGCCGTACCGGCGGTAAATACGCCGGCAGGGCGCTCGCCCGGGATGGCCAACGCGCCGCGCGGCCGCTCCCGGCAGCCCATTGCCAGCACAACCGCCCTGGCCTGCACTTGCATAAGGCCGCCGGCGCAGGCGATGGTAACAACCCTTTGCGGCGTGATTTGAAGCACCGTAGCGTCCGTCAAGTACGGAATTGCGCGTTCTATAACCTCGTCAATAAAGCGCTGCGCATATTCAGGGCCGCTAAGCGCCTCGCCAAAGCGCTTGAGGCCAAAGCCGTCGTGGATGCACTGGCGCAGGATGCCGCCAAGCTGCTTTTCGCGTTCAACGATCAGGATATCCGTAACTCCCAGCCGGTGCAGCGCCGTTGCGGCGGCCAAGCCGGCCGGCCCTCCGCCGATAATGACCACATCCCGTTTCTCTATATTCACGCTTCTTCCTCCCTCACTTTGCCGCTAAGCACCCATGACTGCTGCCTTGCGTAGTTGATGTCCCGCTCGCCTAGGCCAAGCTCCTCCTCCAAAAGCTGCTCAATGCGCATTTGGCAGTACCCGCCCTGGCAGCGTCCCATCATCGCGCGGGTGCGGTATTTCACGCCCGTCACCGTATGCACGCCCAGCGGATTGTGAATGGCTTGCAGGATTTCCGCCTTGCTTACCTTTTCGCAGCGGCAGATGATTTCGCCATAGTCCGGGTTCTGGGCAATCAGCCGTGCCTTTTGCTCGTCGCTTTGATCCTCAAAGCGCACAATGGGCTTTCGGATGGGCGAATAGGCCGGGTTGGGCTTCAAATCTTCGTATTCCCGCATCATATCGGCCACCATGTTGCCAATAGGCATCGCCGCCGTAAGGCCCGGGGATTCAATGCCCACCAGGTTGACCGCATGCGGGGCGATCTCGGGCCGGATTTCAATTTTAAAGTCCTGGATAACGCCCTGGTCATCCACCCACTTGGGCAGGATGCCGGAATAGTTGCGTATGGCGTCTCCCGGATGGATATGCGGCCAGATTTCCGAGGCGCTCTCCGCCAGATAGGCCATATTGCGCTTGGGCACGCCATAATATGAAAAATCGCTCACTTCTTCCGCGTTAGGGCCTGCAATTACGTTTCCATCCACCGTATTGGTTACGTGGATGCCCATGTACGTATTGCTGGGCACAGGATAGATGGGCATGGGCAGCAGCGCTCCCAAGCGGCGGTCCAATATGATGTAATCCCCTTTGGAGCCGATTACGCGGTAGCCGGTAAGGCCCAGCATATCGGAAATGGCGCCGCAGCCCAGGCCGGCGCTGTTGATAACCCAGCGGCAGCGGTATTGCGCGCGATTGGTGGTAACGACGTATGCGCCGTCCTCCCTGGCAATGGCGGTTACCTGGTTATCAAAATAGTACGCAACGCCGTTTTGGCAGGCGTTTTCCGCCAGGGCGATGGTATACCCAAAAGGATCCAGAATGCCTGACGTGGGCGAATACATGGCGAACTCCCCCACGGCCTCGGGCACCAGCTCGTGCAGTTTTTCTTTGGAGATCAGCGACAGCGACCGCGCGCCGTTGCGCTCGCCCTGCTTGATGGTTTTTTTGAGCGTTTGCAAATCTTCTTCCGTTTTGCCCACGAGCACCTTGCCGCAACGTATGAACCGGAAGCCAAGCTCGTCCGCCAAAGCGTCCATGCCCAGGTTTCCCTCTACGCACAGGCGCGCCTTCAGCGTTCCCGTATCGTAGGCGAAGCCCCCGTGTACAACGCCGGAATTGCGTCCGCTGGTTTCGTAGCACACGTCAAGGTTTTTTTCCAGCACCGCAATATTCATGCAAAACCGGGACAGGCTTCTGGCAATCGCGCTTCCAACCGCGCCTCCGCCAATGATGACCACATCATACTGCCGCATCCGCATCCCTCCAAAATTCATCCTATGTATTTTGGGGCATTATAGCATATTTGCGCGAAGAAATGCAATAGTTTTGGAAAATTTATAGGATGAATTTAACGCTGCATCTTTTTTTGCATTTCCTCGTACCGGTTTTGATTATATAAGATGTGAAAGCGCATGGCCATTTCAGCCTCAAACGGCTGATGGCTTTGTATCAATTCAAAAATCCGCCTGTGGCTCAGAAGCGTCTGCTCATATTCCGGCGTTCCCACCTCCTGCGCAAAAACAGATACGCCGTTTACAATCACAGGAATCAGGTTTTCCATAACCGTATTATGGGTGCATTCGGCAATCTTGCGGTGATAGGCCATATCCAACGCGGAAAAGCTTTTCTGCTCCCGAATGGCGCTTTCCATCTCGGCCAGAATTGCCTCCAGCTGCGCAATCTCGGCCTGTGTGGCGCACTGCGCCGCAAGGGCTGCGATCGGCGGCTCCAGCATTGCGCGCACCTGCATAAGGTCATGCGTGAGCTTTTCCCTGTCGCTTATCAGGGCAAAGCCCAAGGGATCCTCCACAACCCCAGGCTTTTCCGTTACAAAGGCGCCGGCCCCCTGGCGAATAAAAACAATATTTCTGGAAGCCAGAATCTTTAGCGCCTCCCGCAATGTGTTTCGCCCAACGCCCAGGCTTGCGCACAGCGCAGCCTCCGTAGGCAGCTTATCGCCCGGCTGTAAGGCCTGGTCATGAATGAACGCAATCAGCGTTTCTGCGGTTCGCTCCACCAGCGTTTTGGCCTGTGTGCCCATTGCCATTCCTCCTATCGCTTGGTAATCTCCAGCGGTATGCGCGCAGCAAGGCCGCGCAGGCCCTCCTGGGAAAGCGCCGCCATGAGCGAATCAAAGCTGGTAACGTTGCCAAGCGTGCGCATCATGGGGCCGTCTTCCTCCCCGGCTATTTCCATCAACGCCATGCCCCTAAGCCAAGCCAGCATGGATGTTTCGATCCAGTACAGAAAAACCGTATTGGGCGACAGAGGCTCCAGGCGCTTCATTTGCAGGTACAGCGCAACGCCGTCCAGCACATCGTGCCAAATGTCCACGTAGGCAAATGCGTACCGTTCCTTGGCCATATGGGCCGCATAATCGTAAGCGTCCGCCCGCACAAGCCGTATCTTTTCACGGTTTGCAAACTGCGGCAGAAGGTGCTTTTCAAACAGCGCGATCACGTTTTCATCGCGTTCAATCACCGTAACCTGCGTAACCTCCGGCTTGCGCGCGGCCATGAAGGCATAGTACCCCAGCCCCAGGCCAAACACGGCCACCTTTCCGCTTACGGCTTGAATATCCGCCGTCATGGTGTTGATCTCGCTTGGGGTTACAGTCATCCATTCGCGGCCGTTTTCCAGAACCACAGGCGTGAGGAAAGGTTCTGTAAAATAGCCGATCTGCGGTATTTCGCGGCCATCCGGCATCAAGCGCAGGTCGTCGCTTGCGAAGGCCTCATAGGGTTCAAAGCGCTTATAGCCAAGCGTCCATGCGCCTTGCGTAACATCGGGCATGCGGATTGCCGCATAGTATGGATCCGCCCGGCATACCTGCGCGTCCATACAATGGACGGCGGGCCGAAAGTAGCGCTCCTGCATTTCCCGGGCCCAGCCGTCCCGCTCCGCATCCAGGCCGCATGCCGCGCCCATCAGCAGGCTATACGCCGTTTCGTTGAATACGCCGCACTCCCGGCAGAGCATTTCCACATCGGCCTGGGTTACAAAACGGGGGCAAAGATTCAGGTAACCGCTGAACAGCTCCAGGGCGCGCAGGTTTTTTTCCGCCATAAGCAGCGTCGCATTCAGCCTGTCCCTGTCGTGCGGGGGCAAATGGATCGTTCGCATTTCAACCGCTCCGATTTTCTCAAAATCCGCCTTCATGCGCAACGCCCGGAAGCGCATTTGCGGTTCCGGGCGTTTGGGAAAAAGCGTTATTTCGCCAAAGCCGCTTTGAGCAAGGCCAGAAACAGCGGATGCGGTTTGCCGGGCCGGCTTATATACTCGGGATGATAGACAACCGCCGCATAGAAGGGATGTCCCTCCAGCTCGAACACCTCGGGGTAGCCAGCGTCCACGCTGGAGCCCGCCAGCTTCAGCCCCTTTTCCTCCAAAGCCCGCACATAGGCGGGATCCACCTCGTAGCGGTTTGAATGCCGCTCGGCGATGCAATCGCTGCCATACAGGGTTTTGATCATACCGTCCGCAAGTTTGATGCTGCTTAAGCCCATGCGAGCCCGGCTGCGGCTATCGTTCTGGCAAATGCGCTCCTCCGGGATGCGCACAACCGCGTGCTTGGTTTCGCAATCCGCCTCCATTGTGTGCGCGTCCGCGATTTGCAGCAGGCTGCGCGCCGCTTCCACAACGGCAAGCTGCATGCCATAGCCAATAGCCAGGAAGGGGATCCTGTTTTCCCTGGCAAACCGTGCGGCTGCAATCATGCCGTCTGCGCCCGTTGCGCCAAATCCGCCCGGGAGCACAATCGCCGCATGCTTTCCCAGAAGCGCTTCCGCCGTATCGTCGGTAACGTTCTGTGCGTCTACCAGCTCAATCACGGCCCGCACGCCTGCCTGAAGGGCCGCATGCTTAATGGCTTCCGTAACGGACAGGCATGCGTCCGGCACGGAGGGATACTTGCTTACCACAGCCACGCGAACAGGCTTGGCCGCCTCGCGCGCCTGCTTTGCCAGCGCGCGCCAGCCCTCCAAATCGGGCGTGGAGTCCGGCAAATGCAGCTCGGCCAGCACCGCCCGGGCTAGGCCTTCCTTTTCCAGCACCAGGGGTAGGTCATAAAGCATATCAATATCCAGGTTCTGGATTACATTGCTGGTTTTCACATTGCAGAACAGCGCGATCTTATCCTTGCCCTCGCCGCTCATGGGCACCTCTGTGCGGCACACAATCACATCCGGCTGTATGCCCACGGACCGCAGCGATTTTACGCTGCTCTGCGTAGGCTTGGTTTTCAGCTCTCCCGCTGAGGAAATATAGGGCATCAGCGTCAGGTGCACATAGCAGCAATCGCTTGGCTCGGCGCATTCCAGGCGCATTTGGCGGATGGCCTCCAAATAGACGGACGCCTCCATATCGCCCACGGTGCCGCCTATCTCCACAATGCTGATATCCGCGCCGGAGCGCTGCGCCACTTCGCGGATATTGCGCTTGATCTCGTTTGTAACATGGGGAATGGCTTGAATGGTCGCCCCATGGAATTCGCCGCGCAGCTCCTTTTCCAACAGGCGGCGGTGTATTTTGCCGGTGGTGCAGCAGGCCTCGCCCGCAAGCGTCGTATCCACAAAGCGCTCATAGGTGCCAAGATCCAAATCCACCGCATGCCCATCCTCGGTAATGAAGGATTCGCCATGCTCCAGGGGGCTCATAAAGCCGGGCTCGGCGTTATAGTACAAATCCAGCTTTTGCATTCCCACGCGGTATCCCCGCGCCTTGAGCAGCCTGCCCAGCGCGGCCGCGGTTACGCCCTTACCCAAGGAGGAAGTTACGCCCCCGGTAATAAACACGTATTTCATCTTTCCCGGCTCCTTTTTCGATTGATCAAAAACGATTGTACAAATCTAAAAACGGCTTGTCAACCCTTCTCAACGGCCAGCGTTACCACCTGCGGCCGCAGATGGATATCCGCGCTTGTGAAGCGCAGAATCGGCAGTTGCTCATCCTTGGCGCCAGCAAGATGCAAAAACGCTTCAACAGGCGCAATGGGCATTTCCTCGTCATACGGGGTGCGGTAATGCATGGGCACCGTAACCGTGGGGCGCAGCGCCTGCTGCGTTGCATAGGCCGCGGCCGCGTCAATGGTGTAATACCCGCCCACCGGCAGCATCAGTACATCCAAATGGCCGATGCGCTTTTGCGTGGGCAGGTCGGGCACATGGCCCAAATCCCCCGCGTGGCCAACGCGCAGGCCCTCCGCCTCAAGCACGTAAAAGATATTCGGCCCGCGAAGCGTGCCGCCCTGCCCGTCATGCCAGGTGGGAACGCCCACAATCCGCAGGCCGCGCGCCGGCTGATGCACGCCCGGCCGGTCGATCACCTCAGCCCCCGCGTTTATGCATTCCACGCCGTCATGATCATGATGATGGTGGCTGATAAGGCAAATATCCGCATCGAGCCTTCTGCGCGGATATTGATAAAACGCGCCGTAGGGATCGAGCGCTATCCTCGTCCCATCCGCCAAGGTAAGGGTAAAAAAGGAGTGCCCCATGTATTTTAGGATCATGCCTTTCTTCCTTTCTATGCTTTTTCGGCAAGCCACGCGGCCAGGATGGCGCCTGCGGCGCTTGGCAGCGGCTCTCCCTTGCGCAGCCGCTGCGCGCACAGGCCGTGCAACGCAGGTACGCACCGCTTGAGCGCTTCCTCCTTAGCCGTGAGCTTTGCAACCCTGCGCACCATCGCCATAGGCTGCCGTTCCAAGGGAGAGGGATGCGTAAGCATTAGGCGGCACAGCGCATAGGCGGGATGCAGATCCGCATCCACAGGCAGCGGGGGCGGCGTATGCGGCAGCGGCTCCAGGCGGCGCTGCCACATTTCCAACGTCCAATCCAAGCGCCACAGGCCCTTGGGGGCATCCGGCAGCACGGCGACGCCCTGTTCCTCAAGCCGCGCTTTGAGAGGCGAAAGCGCCATCCCCAAACGCGGCGCGTCGCTTACCCATAGCGCGCCGTCATCCCGGCAGACACTTACAAAGCAGCTGCCGCCGCTTGCGTTCAGCCCTTCAAACAGCGCCGCCTGCGCCGCCGCAAGGTCAAGCATCGCTTTGCCTCATCAGGCGCAGCTCCATGTCGTGCACAGCCGCAAACCTGCCGTTCAAATCCAACTGATAGCTCAAAAGCAGCTCTCCGCCCTCATCGCTAATATCGTAACGCAGGCGGGTGCAGTACACCGCCAGCTCCATATCGCCATAGGGCGTATGGTATTGGCCTTCATACCGGCACCCCGTGCGAAACACCATATCCGTGGCGTAATCGCCGCTGCGGCTCATGGTTGCCGCGCCGTCCTCAATGGTAACCGTTACATGCTGCGCGGGCGTTCCTTCATCCAGCGTTTCCTCATAGCTTATTACGGCGCGGGCTTCATCCAGCTCCAGCATGCCGGAGGTGAGCATCGTAAGCGTTTCGTCCTCGGCCGCCTCGTCGCGGCGCGCATTGGAGTGGATGGAAATCAACATGGGAATCGCCTGCATAAAGCGCTTCGCCCCCTTAACGGTTTGGCAAAAACCTGATATACTGTATGTACTATATCATAAGGGAAGGGTGCGTTGCAATGCTTTGCTTGGAGGCGCACGCAAAGATCAACTGGACGCTGGATATCCTGGGAAAGCGGCAGGATGGCTATCACCTGATGGATATGCTGATGCAAACCATTTCACTTTCTGATACGCTATGGCTAGAGCCAGCGGACGGGCTCACCCTGGCGGACGCCGCGGCAGATAAGGACGCTTCTGCGCGAAAAGCCCCCGGCAGTGCCGACGCGCTTGAAAGCGCCGCCGTGCGCTACGACCAGTCAAACCTTGTGTATCGCGCCGCCCGGCTTCTTAAGGAGCGGTATCACGTGCGGCAGGGAGCCCGCATGCGCCTAGCCAAGCGCATCCCTTCAGGCGCGGGCCTTGGCGGCGGAAGCGCGGATGCCGCGGCGGCGCTGCTGGGCCTAAACGAGCTTTGGCGGCTTCATCTTCCCCGGCAAGCGCTGCTAGAGGCAGGCCTATCGCTGGGGGCCGATATTCCCTTTCTGCTTACAGGCGGCCTTGCGCGCGTCGGCGGCATAGGCGAAGCCATCACGCCGCTCTCTCCCGCGCCCCGGCTTTGGCTGCTGCTCATACAGCCATGCGGCGGGCTAAGCACCCGCGAGGTGTTCGCTGCCTTTGACCCTCTGCCTGCCGGCGCGCTTGCGCGCCCCAATACCGAAGCGGCGCAGGCTGCGCTGCTGTCAAACGACCCGCCCGCCCTGGCCTCGGCCATGCAAAACGTGCTTGAGGGCGTAAGCCTAAGGGCGCGGCCCGCCCTGCTGGAGGCCTCCGCCGCGCTGGAAAGCAGCGGCGCTTTGCGCGCCATGATGACGGGAAGCGGCTCCGTCGTCTACGGGCTTTATAAGGACCAGGCGCATGCGCTGCAAGCCCTTGCGCCCATGCAGCGCCAAGCCGAAAGGCTGGGCTGGGGCCGCGTATGGCTGGCGCACACGCTTCCCTAACGCATGCCAAAAAAGCGTTTGCATTCATAGGGCAAACAGTTTATAATGCTAAGGTAGCGCATAAGCCTTTTGGGGCGTTTTCCATAGCTTTCAAACGGCTGAAACCAGGCAGAAAGAAGGTTCGATTCCCATGGCCAATCCCACCTTTACCATTACCATGCAAAACGGCGGCGTTATGACCGGCGAGCTCTATCCCGATATCGCGCCTCAAAGCGTAGGCAATTTCATATCCCTTGCCAACAGCGGCTTTTACGATGGGCTCATCTTCCATCGCTGCATCCCCGGGTTTATGATTCAGGGCGGCTGCCCTAACGGCACCGGCATGGGCGGCCCCGGTTACCGCATCAAAGGCGAGTTTGCTCAAAACGGCGTGCCCAATCCGCTCAAGCACACCTACGGCGTGCTCAGCATGGCCCGCAGCATGATGAAGGATAGCGCCGGTTCCCAGTTCTTTATCATGACCAGCGACAGCCCCCATCTGGACGGTTCCTACGCCGCCTTTGGCAAGGTTACCCATGGCATGGAGGTTGCCGATGGCATTGTATCGCAAAGGACGGACCGTGCTGATAAGCCGCTTGAACCGCAGGTCATCGCCTCGATCCGTGTGGAAACCAACGGCGTGGAATATCCCTTTACCAAGCTGTAATGGAGCAACGCGGCGCGAGGGCATTGAGCCCCCCTGCGCCGCGCTTTTTATCATTGCCGAAAGGATGCGTTTTCGCCTATGCCGCCTACCCTGCCGGAGCTGCTCTCCCCCGCCGGTGACATGGCCGCCCTTCGCGCCGCCGTAGATTGCGGTGCAAACGCGGTCTATTTGGGTTACAAGGCATTTGGCGCGCGCGCCAGCGCCGTCAATTTTGACGCCGGCGCGCTGGCGCAGGCCGTTGAGTACGCGCATCTTTACCACGTGCGCGTGCATGTTACGGTCAACACGCTCGTAAAGGAACGTGAAATCCCCGACGTGCTTGACGCCCTTACGCAAATCCAGGCCGCCGGCGCCGACGCGGTAATCGTGCAGGATATGGGCGTTGCCGCGCTTGTACGGTTCCGCTTTCCCGGGCTTGAGCTGCACGCAAGCACTCAAATGGCCGTATGTAACGCCTCTGGGGCGCTCGAGGCGCGCGCGTTGGGTTTTCAACGCGTGGTGCTTGCGCGCGAATGCGGCCTGGACGACGTGCGCCGCGTGGTCGCAACAGGCGTGGAAACGGAGGTTTTTGCGCATGGCGCCCTTTGTACCGCCGTAAGTGGCCGCTGCCTGATGAGCAGCATGTCCGGCGGCCGCAGCGGCAACCGCGGGCGCTGCGCCCAACCCTGCCGGCAGTGCTTTCGCCTTTCAGATGAATGGAGCGGCCCGCTTCTTTCGCTGCGCGATTTATGCCTGTTGGATGATCTGCCGGCTCTATGCGATGCGGGCGTCGCTTCCTTCAAGCTGGAGGGACGCCTAAAAAACGCGGAATATGTGGCCGTTGTCACCTCCGTATATCGCAAGGCGCTGGACAACCTTGCCCAAGGTCATTTTCACGTAACCGCCGGCGACAAACGCCAGCTGCTCCAAATCTATAACCGCGGCGGTTTTACGCGCGGGCACGCCCTTGGCGCGGAGGACGCCGCTTTGGTAACCCCGGGGCGCGTAAGCCATGATGGAATACCTGTTGGCAGGGTGCTTTCCCTGAAGCGCGGCATGGCCGTATTGAAGATAGATATCGCCCTGAACGACGGCGATACTCTTCAGCTTCGCGCAAGGGACAAGGCGTATGACCTGCGCTATTCCGGGCCAGACGTAGCTGCCGGCGATACGGCCCTGTTGCGCCTGCGGCCGGATATCCGCATTCAGCCCGGCATGGCCGTATCGCGGCTTAGCGACGCGCGCCAGCTGGAAGCGGCCCGCTCCCATGAACCCGCTCCCATTCCCGTGGCGATGGTAGCGCGCGTGCAGCTGGGCCGTCCCTCCGCGCTAAGCATAAGCGACGGCGCAACCGCCATAACCGTTGAAGCGGCCGCGCCTCAGCCAGCGCAAAGCAGGGTGCTCACGCCCGGCGACGTTCGCAAGCAGCTGGAAAAGCTGGGCGGCACGCCATATGCGGTAAAGGCCGCAAACGGCAAGCCCTGCATCCAGGTGGCGATGGACGAGAACGCGTTTTTGCCCGTAAGCGTGCTCAACACCCTCCGCCGCGACGCCGTCAGCCAACTCACGCAGGCGCGCATCAGGGCTTTTGAGAGCTGCAAAAAGGCTTCCCTGCCGCCTGTGCAGGCGCCGCCGCGGCGCCCCGCCTTTCAGCGGCTGGGCGCCCAAACGCTGGCCGTTATCTTTTCCGCGCCCGAGGCCGCTTCCATGCTATACGACGCGGGCGCGACGCTTCTATGTTACGCGCCCCGGGTTTTCACCCCGCAGGCGTTGGACTCCGCGCTTCGCCAAATGCCGCCGGGCGTTTGGCTGCGCCTGCCGCCGCAAATGACCCAAAGCGCGCTGGACGCCGTTTTGCCGGTTGTTTCCAAACATTGCGCGCGCCTAGGCGGCATTCTTGCCGAAAGCGTAGCCCAGCTTGGCCTGGAGCTTCCGCTTCCCATCCTCGCGGGGGAAGGCATACCCGCCACAAACCGCGAGGGAGTCCGCAGCCTTGCGCAGCAGGGCGTTTGCGGCCTCACCCTGTGGCCGGAATGGACGTTTCAGGAGCAGCTTGACCTGCTTCCTCTGGAGCTTCCGGCGCTGCTTAAGGTATATGGATATGAAACCCTCATGCTGCTAAATCATTGCCCCGAGCGGGTCCGTCTTGGCCTTACACAGGATCGTGCCCATTGCGCGCTGTGCGCTGGCGATCACATGGTGTGCGGTAGGGAGTCCGCCTCGCTTACAGACCGCAAGGGCTATCGCTTTCCGCTGATGCGCACGCGCTTCCCGGAAGGCTGCGAAATCAGCGTCCTGGGCGCATTGCCAACCGATTTAAGGGCTTTTGAGGCCGATCGCCGCAGGCTTGGCGCAGGTATGCTGCTGCGTTTTACCACGGAACCTTTGGATGAACAGATTACCCTTACGCGGCTGTATGCGGCGCTTCTGCTGGGGGCCGCTATCCCGGCCGCCCATTTTCCATCCACGTCGGGCCACTGGCTTCGCGGCGTAGAGTAAACCTTGCATGTATTTTGGGAAAGGAAGACGAACTTATGGAACAGGAACGCGCCCTGCGCGTGCTGGAATTTACCAAAATCCGCGAGCGCCTCTCCGTTCATGCGCTTACGGACATGGGCAAAGAAAAATGCCTGGCGCTAAAGCCTTACAATGATTTTTCCGATGTGCTGCACGCGCTTGACGAAACCGAGGAGGCCTGCGTGCTGCTCAGCTATTTGGGCGGCCAGCCCCTCAGCGGCTTTCCGGATGTGCGCGAACAGGTGGCTCTTGCGCAAAAGGGCGCCTGCCTCAGCCCCCGCGCATTGCTGGATGTGGCGGTATGCCTTCGGGCTGCTCGCACGGCGCAAAGCGCCCTGGTGCGCGACCGCGAGGATACCCCCATCCTTACCGGCATGGCCAGCCGCATCACCACATTGGACGGTCTGGAAAACGATATTTCCGCCGCCATTCTCAGCGAGGAGGAAATCGCGGACCGCGCGTCCGCGGAGCTGTTTCAAATCCGCCGCCAAATCCGCAGCGCCAACGAGCGCATGCGCGAAAAGCTTAACCAGATGATCCGTTCCTCCAGCTTTTCCAAAAACCTTCAGGATAGCATCATCACCATGCGCGGCGACCGCTACTGCATTCCCGTTAAGGCAGAGTGCCGCGCCAACGTGCCCGGCCTTGTGCACGACCAAAGCGCCACCGGGGCCACGTTGTTTATCGAGCCCATGTTCGTTGTGGAGCTGGGCAACGACCTCAAGCAGCTTCGCGCACGCGAGCAGCAGGAGATCGCGCGCATTCTTCAGGCCCTGTCCGATCAAATCGCGCCGCATGCGGAAAGCATGCTCCTCAACATTGAACTGCTTGCCCATCTTGATTTTGCGTTTGCAAAGGGGCTCCTGGCCCGTGAAATGCACGCATGCCTGCCCAAAATGAACGCGCGCGGGTATATCAAAATCGTGCGCGGCCGCCATCCGCTGATTGACCCCGATAAGGTTGTTCCCAGCGATCTTTGGCTTGGCGACGGTTTTACCACGCTGATTATCACGGGCCCCAATACCGGCGGCAAAACCGTTACGCTCAAAACCGTGGGCCTTTTTACGCTTATGGCCCAAAGTGGCCTGCAGGTGCCCGCCGCCCTAGGTACAGAGCTGAGCGTTTTCAGGCGCGTATATGCCGATATTGGCGATGAACAGAGCATCGAGCAGTCGCTTTCCACCTTTTCCTCCCACATGACCAACATTGTGGATATCATGTCCGGCGTATGCGAAAACGATCTCGTCCTCTTTGACGAGCTGGGCGCGGGAACCGACCCAACGGAGGGCGCGGCATTGGCGCAAACCCTCCTGCAAAGCCTGCTGGATTTGAAAATCCGCACCATGGCCACAACCCATTACAGCGAGCTCAAGGCCTTTGCACTGAGTACCCCCGGCGTAGAAAACGCAAGCGTGGAATTCGACGTTGAATCGCTCCGGCCTACCTACCGGCTTTCCATCGGCATTCCCGGCAAAAGCAACGCGTTTGAAATTTCCCGCAAGCTCGGCCTGCCGGAACGGCTCATAGACGGGGCGAAGGCCCTGCTTTCCAAGGAGGATATCCGCTTTGAGGATGTGATTGCCAACGCGGAATATCACCGTCAAATTGCGGAGCGCGAGCGCCAAATTGCCGAGGAGGCGCGTAAGGAAACCGTCCATCTGCGCGACGAGGCGGAAAAGCTGCGCCGTGAGATTGAGCAAAGCAAGGAAAAAAGCCTCAGAAAGGCCAAGGACGAGGCGCGGCGTATTCTGGAAAACGCCCGCCGGGAATCCGACGGCATCATCCGCGAGCTAAAAGCCATGAAAAAACAGGCGCAAACGCCTGAGCATGAGGTTCAGCGGCTGAAAAAGCGCATGGAGGACGGCATTGACGCGCTTAGCGAAGGGCTGGGCGAAAAGAGCCAAACCAACTTTACGCCGCCCAAGAGCGTGCGCCCGGGGGACAGCGTTGAAATTGTGCACTTGGGCACGCGCGGCACGGTATTGGCCCCGGCGGACCGCAATGGCGAGGTGCAGTTGCAGGCCGGCATTCTTAAAATGAAGGCCCACATTAGCCAGCTTCGCCTGGTGGAGGCTGAAAAGCCCGCTCAAAGCCGGGTGCTGAACAAAACCTCCTCCGCGCGCCCGGCGGTGCCTATGGAGGTGGATGTGCGCGGCATGAACCTGGAAGAAGCGCTTAACGCGGTGGATACCTATCTGGCGGACGCTACGCTCGCCGGGCTAAACGAGGTGAGCGTCATTCACGGAAAGGGCACCGGCGTGCTGCGCGCCGGCATTCAGCGCCACCTGAAAACCCATATGAACGTCAAAAAATACCGCGACGGTATGTATGGTGAGGGCGAGCAAGGCGTTACCATCGTAACCCTGAAATAATTCTTCTGCAAAAGGAGCGAAAACCATGTCTGACAAGCAGCGGATTTTACTTGTGGATGACGACCCCAACATCAGCCATTTGGTAAGGCTGTACCTGGAAAAAGAGGGCTTTGCCGTAACCGAGGCGGCCCGCGGCGACGACGCGCTCAAAAGCTTTTCCCAGGAAACGCCCGCCCTTGTGCTGCTGGATGTGATGCTTCCGGGAATGGACGGTTTACAGGTCCTTAAGGAAATCCGCAAAACCAGCAAGGTTCCCGTGATCATGCTCACCGCCCGCGACGAAACCTTCGATAAGGTGCTGGGGCTTGAGCTTGGCGCGGATGATTATATCACCAAGCCCTTTGAAACAAAGGAGCTGGTAGCGCGCGTCAAGGCCGTTTTGCGCCGCGCGCCCTCTGCCGAAGGCCCCTCCGGGGATGGCGGCGACGATACCCTCCATTACCCCCAGCTTACCGTCAGCCTGGTGCGTTACGAGGTTACCTATGAGGGCCGGGAGCTGGAAATGCCCCCCAAGGAGCTGGAGGTGCTGTATTACCTGGCTTCCCACCCCAATATGGTGTTCACCCGCGAGCAGCTTTTGGAGCGCGTTTGGGGCTTTGATTTCTTTGGCGACAGCCGAACCGTGGACGTGCATATCAAGCGTTTGCGTGAAAAGCTGCCCGAATGCGAAAAATACGGTTGGGAAATCCACACCGTATGGCGCGTAGGCTATAAGTTTGAATACAAGGCCGGCTAAGGCGCTTTCCTGAGAGGATGACTCCATGTTCCAAACCATGTTTGACAGGCTGCTTGCGCTGTTTATGATCGTTATCCTGCTGGTAGCGCTCATCGGCGGCGCGTTCTCCATGTTTTCCATCCGGGCCTCCATGGTGGAAAGCCGCATGGATAGCCTTCTTTCCCAGGCAAGGGAAATCGCCTTTCTTGCCAGCCGCGTTGAGGAGAGCGCGCTAACGGACTACCTCAACCTTCAAACCTCCACCATGGCCTATTTGCAATGGAAGGCGCGCGCCGTATATGAGGATTACGGGGCCTACATTCTTATTGTAGACCGTTCGGGCCGCGTGATGGACAACATGCAATCCGCCATTGAAGGCAGCGTGGACGCGCTGCAAACCCTGGACGCCGAGGTGCTTTCCTCTGCACTTTTACAGGTGCTCAAGGGCCAGGAGGTGCAAACCCAAATCACGCGCGATTCGCAAGGGCCCATCTTCACTGTGGCCGTGCCCTGGGTACAAAACGACACGGTGCTGGGCGCTGTGTTTATCCATACCAGCTCGCAAATTATTGAAGCGGAATATCACGGCTTGCTGTTGCAAATTGGCATCGGCTTTGCGTTTGCGGCGCTTGCGGCCATTATTGGCACGGCGTTTTATGCGCGCGGCATTGTAAAGCCGCTTACCGTGATCACCGGCGCGGCCGAGGAAATGAGCCGCGGCAAGCTTAGCACCCGCGCGGAGGTCACCGGCGTAAACGAGGTGCGCCAGCTTGCGGGCGCCTTTAACGTGATGGCCGAGAAGCTGGAACAGGTGGAGGAGAACCGCCGCGAGTTTGTTGCCAATGTAAGCCACGAGCTGCGTTCCCCCGTTACCAGCATTCATGGCTTTGTGGAAGGCATGCTCGACGGCACCATCCCGCAGGAGGAATACCCGCGCTATCTGCAAATTGTGTTTGACGAAACCAACCGCATGAAGCGCCTCATTGCGGATTTGCTGCAATTAAGCCGCATGGATAAGGGCGTGGACAAGCTTTCCCTGAGCGATTTTGATTTGAACGAGCTCATACGCCGCGTCATCATCGGCCGCATGAGCGATATCGAGCAGAAATCGCTGAATGTCCAGTTGGATTTCGTGCAGGACCCCTGCCTTGTGCATGCCGATAGCGACCGCATTTCGCAGGTTGTGCATAATATCGTGGATAACGCGCTCAAGTTCGTGGTTGAAAATGGGAACTTGACAATTCGCACATCCTTGTTGCATGATAATACGGTAGCCACCGTTATTGAAAACGATGGCGAGCCCATCGCGCCGGAGGACCGCGACCATCTGTTTGAAAGGTTCTACAAGGCGGATAAGGCACATACCTCCGGCAAGGGGACCGGGCTGGGGCTTAGCATCTGCAAGCAGATTATGGACATGCATAACCAACAGCTGGAGGTGCTGCCCCTGCAAAGCGGCGCGGGCTTCCGCTTTACGCTCCAGCTTTCCCGCAGGCAGGAGCCCGCCAAGCTGGAAGCTAGGTAAAGCGGCACATATACAAAGGAGGAGTGTTGGGGATGGAACGTCACATCTTTTTGGTGGGAATGCCCGGAAGCGGCAAAAGCGCCCTTGGCCGCCGCGTGGCGCAAAAGCTGCAAATCCCCTATCTGGACACGGATTTTTATCTGGCCGAGGCAAGCGGCATGAACACCGCGCAGCTCTACGCCTCCTTTGGTGAGCAGGCCTTCCGCGACGGGGAAACGCGGCTTTTGCAGGAGCTGGTCAACGCCACCCCCGGCATTATCTCTACTGGCGGCGGCCTGTGCCTGCGCGAGGAAAACCGTATCCTCATGCGCAATCACGGCGTGATCGTTCTCATTGACCGGCCCATTGACGATATCATGCTGGATATCCGCGCGGAAAAGCGGCCGTTTCTGGCCCAAAAGGGCCGCGATGAAATTGAGCGCATCTATCATGAGCGCATGCCTATCTACCGCAGCGTTGCCGATACCGTAATGGACAACGGCAACGGCTTCCACAACGGCCTGGCCGCCCTGGAGGAAATTGTCAGGCGCTATGCCTAAGCATACCCGTTTCCAAAAGCCGCCGCTTTGATTCATCAACGAACCAAAGCGGCGGCTTTTCCTTTTTTCGTCATTCAAAGTTTTCAAAGCGCCTGCACCATACGTATTTGGAAATGGCGCTATTTTGCGCGCTGCGCACGTGCGTACATAGGATATCCCGAATGTACGGCGGAAGCACCCGGTTGAACTTCACTTCCAAAATCATCTCATTATGGTCAAAGGGCGATATCGTAGGCACGTAGGGGTTGAAGATGTCAATGGAGCGAAGCCCCGTATGCAGCTGCTTATCAAAGGTAATGCGCACTTCCTCCACAGGGTGGATGTATGCCTCCCGCACATAGTCCACAATAACAACGGGATGCAGGCCATTTAGCGCCATTTCGCGGTACACGTCGCGCAAAAGGCCGCTGCGCGTGCGCTCAAGCCCCGTAGGGTCGCCCGCGATCAGCTGCTCCGCCAGCAGCTTGGGAATGCCGATAGAGCGCTTGGAAATAAGCTGCCCCACCTTGGTTTTGCATTCCATACGGATAAGCTTGTCGGAAAAATTATAGATACGGATGCGGTATTTGTCGCGGTCCTTCACGCCGTTTAGCTTATCCATAAGCGCGTCGTTAAACCGCGTATCAAAATACAGCGATCGGATATGGTACTCGTTGTTCTCATCCCCATTGGGGTCGCGCAGCAGCGTCCTGTCCAGCGCGCGCCTAAGCACCTCATACTCCACTGGGTTAATGAAGAACTTGAGCTCATGCCTCAGCGGCACGGAAATTGCCATGAGCCGCCCTCCTTCACAGGCTTACGCGCCAACCTCGCTTTGGCAGGCAACCAGCGTCGCGTCATGCACGCCTTCAATATCCAGCATGCGCGTTACAACCTCGGTGCGTTCGCTCAAACGCACCTCATAGGTCATTTCCGCACCGGCGCGCGTAAGGGTTTTGGAGCGCAGCTTGCTGCTCCTTACGCTGCGGCGCAGCTCGCTATGGATGGCGTCCTCGCAAAACTCATCGTAATGCACAACCAGCAGGTAGGCGTTGGGCGTTGTCAGCTTGGCAAAGGAAAGCACAAACAGCAGCACAGAAATCGCCAGCACTACAATTACCGCGATCAGGTACAGCCCCGCGCCCAGCAAAATGCCCATCGTAAGCGCCCAGAACATATACGCCGTATCCAGCGGATCCTTTACGGCGGTACGGAAACGCACAATGCTCAACGCGCCAACCATGCCCATGGAAAGCGCAATATCGCTCTTGATGCACATAACCACCGGCGTGGTGATCAGCGTGAGCATAATCAGCGTAAGCGTAAAGGACGGGCTGTACAGCACGCCGCGGTACGTTTTGCGGTATACCACGGCGATAATAACGCCAATCAGAAAGCCCAGCCCCAGCGCGATGAACAGGTCGCTGGGAACGATGGATTTGAACTGGGCGGCCAAGCCGCTGGCCTGTACGAGCGAGCTTGCGCTGGTTGTTGCAAAAAGGGCGCTAGATATCATGGATGGGTGCCTCCTTCGTGGATAGGGTGATATAGTAACAAAGGGCCGTGCCTTTATCAACGGATAGCGCCGCGCTTACCCCCACTTTCTCCCCTCCGTAACGGTTGCGTCGTCGGGCAGCGGGGGCTTTTCACCAAAGTAGTCCAGCATTTGCTCATCCGTCAGTTCAAAGCGTTCCTGAACCATTTCGTAAAAATAGGTGGGGCGCTTCTTCAGCACATTGCGCGTATAGTCAAGCCGGGTATTCCAATAGCGGATCGCGCCTTCCGGCGTCGTGGGCGAATCGCTGTTGATGTTCTTATCGTTCTCCTCAGCCCAACGGTTGAAATGCATGGTCATTTCCGGCTCTAACGTCGCCGCCATCTCATTAAACAGCTCCGTCATAAACTCGGTTGTAAACACCTGATAAATCTCGCCCAGGCGGGTAAGGAACTTATCACGCATCTCATCGTTTTCCAACAGCTTGCGAATCAACGTGTTGTTGATTTTCTTATCGCCCGCGCCGGATTCCTTCAAATAGCTGGTTGGGCTGTCAAAGCCGGAACGGAACAGCCCGTAATCCGAGTCGTAGAAAATCCATCTCCACTTGGAGCCCTCCTTGTCCAGCTTATAAAAGCGGATGTTGCCGGGGTCGGAGTTGCCGAAGAACATTTCGAAGGCCATGTAGTCGAAGTAGTTGTCTACGTCTACATTGTCCAGAATGTATTGCAGATCATCGGGATTGGTGCCGGGAGAGGATTTTTCAACACGATCCACCAATTCCTTGTATTCCTTGTTGCTGCCGTAGAAGATCTGGCTGGAACGGGTGCCGCTGCTTTCCAGAATGTCCATCTGGTCGGCTTCCTCCAGCGATAAGCCTTCGTGCTGCGCCACAAAGAAGCGGTCAACGCGTTCGCGCATATTGTAATGGCCCCAGTAAGCGCCGTTCAGATAAACGACTACCGGATTCCACGCCTGATGAAGAACCGTGGAAGGATTGTCCGTCTGCTCGTTGAAGCGGTCGATCAATCGGCTCTGCAGGCCGTCGTTCAGGCGCGTCCAGACGGAGTCGTTGCCGGAGTTCCGAAGGACGAAGCCCTTGTACTGGGTAAAATCCCGATCCGGGAACAGTTTGGCGTTAAAATACTTTTCGCCGTATTTGGCCTTGGAACGGAACTTGAAGGACTTCTGGGGCATGTCCAGACTGTACTGTCCCTGCAGCTTGAACTCCATGTCCTGATTCAGCAGCTGATTGTTTTCCTTGTCGTAGTATTCCACGTGGCCGGGCTGCGCCCCAAGCTGTTCCTTCACTTCCCGGTAAACGGTGTTTTTGAAGGGAATGCCGTTGGACTTGTCCACGTTGTCGCCGATGGTCAGCATGCCGCGCTGCGGGTTCCACAGCACATCCGGGGCGGCCACCAGACTGACGATGGGAAAGGCATGGTACAGGTTCATCAGATAGGTGCTGGTAATGACCTCGCTGGGCTGCAGAAGTCCGCTGGGATCGAAAGCCCGCGCCCGAAGCACCACGGTGCTGTTGATCTCAAAGGTATCTCCCTCGTTATAGCGCGTGGCGTTTTCTTCCGTGGGAATGGAGCCGTCCATGGTATAATAGACCACGGTATTTTCCGGAATGGAGATGGTCAGGGTCAGGGTGCCTTTATATTCGCCGCCGCGTTCAGAGAACGACGGATTGCTTGCGTAGCCATAGTAGCCCGTTCCGTTGGGCTCGCCGGGGGTAGGGGAATCATAATAATAGAAGCCGCCATAGCCGGAAGTGCGGCCATAGCTGTGATCCGTGGGAATTAGGCTTAGGGGAATCCGATCCAGCACCTTGCCGGTGGGGTCGCAGAAGGAGACGGTTTCGCTGCCTGCACGTTTGATTTTGAAATTGGTGTGA